>FMJZ01000388.1_pt1 | contig 57915 bp, 48 predicted proteins | sample 1987881 | NCBI WGS metagenome assembly FMJZ01 (sample SAMEA4378227, study PRJEB15110) | soil metagenome | biome: soil; feature: Field; material: Soil | place: India | collected 2015-03-11 | depth 0 m
GAGGGCCGAGGGCGGCGCGGCTGCCGCCGACCGTCGGTTTTTTGCTCGCCACCGGTACCCGCAGATTCCACCTCCGCAGTGGATCCTGGCGGAGCTGCCCACCTTGGCGCGAGCCGCCGGTCAGAAACCGTGCGCCCGTCTGGAAGTGTCCGCAACTTCGCCTCGGCCGGACCACCCGTGCTCGGGCGGCGGGGTATGTCGCGGCCCGGTAGCGCGAGGCGCTCAATTTCCACGCGCTCCGTCCGGGCCGTCGTCACGGGGAACAAACCAAAGCGGTCCGACCTCACACCTAGAAGCCCGCGGCGTTCGCGTGCGTGCTCGAAATCGTCTGCATGAAGCACACCACCCCCCTGGAAGCGGCCGCCAACCAGTGGGCGGCGTGGACCATGCCACCCGCCCCACCACGGCCTACCAACAAACCAAGCCGGTCCCCACCAAGGAACACATGGCTCACCCCACCCGAGTGGGACCCAAGCAAGGGTTGGGGGGCCGGCAGCTACACTCACGGATAGTCCCTTGCCCACGAAGAACACAACCAGCGCGGGAGCATACACGAGCCTAGGGGTTGGTGGCCCCAGCGCCCAACCCCACCAACCGTCGACCCAAACCCAGCGGCCGTAATGAAACGGGACCCAACCCCAAGGTGCGAAGTCCACCCAAGTCCAGCCATACACTGGGTCCCAAATCCATCGCCCTGTGCTGTACGGCACCCACACTCGGGGCACGCGCGGGAACCAAACGAGTCCGTACGCCGGCACACTCCGCCACTCCCCATAGGCATCGAGCTCCTCTATGCCCGCAAGATCGACCGAGGAAAGCCGTCCCCGTGCCCGCAGCAACTGGGCAGACCGCCGAAAATTCCACTGGTCCCACTCGTCCGAAGGAGGCGCCAAAGTAGCAACTGGCAACCCACCCGGCACGGAACGTTCGAGCCGGAGCTCCAAATCCGTGGCGAGTTCCCGCTCCGCAGGGCCCCGCGATATCCACGCTCGTGCCCCTCGACGGGTAACGACACGGACCTGCTGCTCTCCGAGTTCGATGCGGTAATACCCCTCCCTCAAGGGCCTTAGCTCGACGTCCCCTGCAGCAATTTGGATGCGGTCGTCGCCCAGAGGTGCTTGCACGTCGAGCGCTACCACGCCCTTGCTCAGAGCGAAGCGATACTGAGAGTTTGCTTGCTCGGCAAGCTGAAGCTCGCTTTGCGATCCAAGGCGCAAGTAAAGGCCGCGGCGCAACTGCAACTCCGCGCGGCTGCGCTCCCCCGTTGCCAACACATCGCCCTCTGCAAGCGGAAGATTTACCGGGGCTTTCTGCCAGTCCCCAATCGAGGCTCTCCAAAACGACACATCTCCCTCCAGCAGAGCCAGTCGCGGCGGCGTGTGACTCGGTACCTCGTCCGATGCAACAGCACCAACGGTTGTCGCCGGCACGAGCGCAGCGGTGAGTAGCCACGCTCCTAAGGCGGTAGTTCGGCGGTTCATGGCCGCAGTTTAGCAGCCACGACAAGAGCGGCGTTAGGTTCCAGAAGAATCCGGCATCCTCGCCAGCAAGGGCGCTTTCGCCTAGGAAACCCGCACAGTAACGAGTCAGTCGTTATCCACGTGGGAAGGAGGATGGCTTATGGAATACGTTCGACTCGGCCGAACCGGTCTGCGTGTTAGCCGGCTTTGTCTCGGCACGATGAACTTTGGTCCGGTGACACCAGAGCAAGAAAGCTTCGCAATCATGGACCGAGCGTTGGATCTAGGCATTCAGTTCTTCGACACGGCCAACGTCTACGGGTGGAAAACTGGCGAGGGTGTAACGGAGCAAATCATCGGGCGCTGGTTCTCCCAGCGCAAGGGGAGCCGCCGGCAGGTCGTGCTGGCCACGAAAGTGTTTGGCCGCATGGGGACAGGGCCAAACGATCGTGGACTCTCCGCACGCCATATCGTTCAAGCTTGTGAAGACAGCTTACGCCGCCTGCAAACAGACTACATCGACTTGTATCAAATGCACCACGTCGATCGTGACACTCCCTGGGAGGAAATTTGGCAGGCAATGGAGCTGCTGATCCGCCAAGGCAAGGTGCTTTACGTCGGCAGCAGCAACTTTGCTGCTTGGCACATCGTGCAAGCGAACGCTTTGGCAAAGGAGCGCAACCTCCTCGGTATCGTCAGCGAACAAAGCCTCTACAATCTCGCAGAGCGAACAGTCGAACTGGAAGTGCTACCGGCATGCCAGGCACTCGGAATTGCTGTGATTCCCTGGAGTCCCCTTGCAGGCGGTTTGCTCGCCGGCACCCACGACTCACAAGGACTCGCGCGCCGAGCGAGCGACCGCATCCGCGAGGCGGCGCAAAAGCATCAGGCCGCGTTGGCGCGTTACGAGGCGTTTTGCAATGCGATTGGGGTGACGCCAGCAAAAGTTGCTTTGGCTTGGCTCTTACACCGTCCGGGCGTCACTGCACCCATCATTGGCCCCCGCACCATGGATCAACTCTTGGATGCTGTGGACGCTTTGAGGGTACAACTCGATGCTGCTCAACTCAGCCAACTCGACGAGATCTGGCCAGGGCCCGGAGGACCAGCACCTGAAGCCTATGCCTGGTGATGATTCTATGATGTTGCTTGACCAATAATTTTGTATAGTATACAGTCAAGCACAGATGGTCGGGCGCGAGCGAGGAATCGTGCAGCAAAGGAGGAGATGCTTATGAAACATGCAACGTCTTTACGCCTCAAGAAGGCGCTATCGGTTCTCTCGTTTCTCTTCTGGTTTACCCTGCCCGCTTGGGCAGCGGAAACCAAACCCGTCAATGTCAATACCGCCTCGATGGCCGAACTTATGTCCATTAAAGGAATTGGCGAGGCAAAAGCGCGGGCGATTATCGAACACCGCGAGAAGCACGGCCCGTTTAAAACGGTCGATGAACTGAAGAACGTCAGCGGCATTGGCGACAAGCTGCTGGCCACACTAAAGCCGCAACTTACGGTGGGCGAGGGCGGCGCCCATAGCTCCGGCCCCAGCCAAGCACCAGGAGCGAAGTAAACCACTGGTAACGTTCGCTTTGCGCTCGGCCATCTTTTCACGCCTTCGGAAAGAACCCCGAGGCTTACCTTGCCACGTATCTTTCGGTCGCTTCGGAAGGGCTGCGCAGGGTGACCGTGGCCTCGCGTGAAGCAGGGGAAAGGCGGACCAGGATGTGATCGCCTTGGTGCTGCCAGCCTTCGTCTACCAGCTCCAAAGTTCCCACCGGAGCTTCCTCAGGGAAAAGTTTACCGCCAATACGCACGCTTTCGATTTTTACTGACCCGAGCCCCACGCACTCGAACAACGCACCAAATTGGAAATCCGCCCCTGGTTCGTAGCGCAGCTGCATGACGGCACCCGATCCCTGCCGGGAATCGAGAGACTGGGTTAGTCGCGTTCCATCGAACACCCGAAAGACGGTTTGAGGTCCTGGGAACACACGCACGTGCAAGACCCCAGGGGTGGTAGCAAAGGAGTCGACCAAATCCGGCTCTTCAGTGGGTACGAGAGTATCGATGGTCGGGCGCAACATCGGAACGAGGCCTCCGCGGCGCAGAAAAAAAGGCATGTCCTGCAGGGGCGCTGGAACTAGGCGGTACCCTGGCCCTACATATTGCCGACCCGACCACCACTCGATCCATTCTCCACCGGGGAACAGCACGGTGCGCTCTCGTTCGCCTCGATTCACCACGGGGGCCACCAGGAGGTAGTCGCCCAACATATACTGATCCCACGGATGCGCCCCTAGCGCAGGATTCACCAATCCAAGGGGGCGTTGAATTGCCCGCCCATCCTCGCGCAGGCGGTGCAAGTACGTCCACACGTACGGAAACAGCCGCAAGTGCAGGCGCGTGTATTTGCGATACCACTGAAGCATCTCCCCATCGAATCCATTCTCCGGGGTGGGTTCCCACGCCACGTCGTTGGTACTCGTGCCAATCTGCATGGCCGGACTTAACGCCGTGTGTTGGAACCAGCGCGTAAACAGTTCTTTATCAGGTGGCGAGTGACGATAACCGCCGGTGTCCGACGCAAACAACGGAAAACCAGACACGCCGAGCGAAGAGCCGGCAACGACCGCCGCGGGCAAGCCGCCAACGGCAACGTACGTTCTTCCCTTCTCCGACACTCGCTCTCGGTGACGCGCAAAACTCGCGTCCAAGTCGCCAGGCCAAATTACCGGCCCGAAAGCCTGACCTCCAAACGTCGAGTGCCGCACGAGCAGCAGGCCCCCTTCGGGGGGTAATACGTCTGCGTATGTCTTGTGGTAAAAGAGTTGGTACCGTGCATGCATCGTGCGCTCGTCGCTGCCGTCGGCAAAAAGCCAACGATTGCGCTGAGAGCTAAGGCCGACAACGACATCTTCTCCGTAATCCAGCTTGAAGCCAGCAACTCCCAAGTCGAGGTACGGCCGCAGCAACTCCTGCCACCACGTTCGCGCCGTGGTTTGAGTAAAGTCCAATGGCCTGCCCCAAGGATTGAGCAGGATCCCCGTACGCAGTGGAAAGAAGCCGCGGGCTTGGGCCTCCTCCCTTAGTTTACGCGTGGCCTCAGCCCGAGCATCCAAGTACGGCGTGTGCCAGAGAGCTACACGGTATCCTAAACGCCGTGCTTGCTCGAACATTCGCGGCGGGTCAGGAAACCGCGTTGGGTCGAAGTCAAAGGAATTGACGGCAGAGGCATACGGCCGATCGATCCAGACGCCCGTAGCCGCAAGGTCGAGTTCCCTCATCCTCGTCAGATCGTGCTCGAACTGAATTTGGTCTCGGTTCTCGTCACGCCAGATTAATGGGCCGTAAACCCATTGCGGCGGCAATCGCGGATAACCCGTGACGTTGTAGTAATGCCGAGTGACATCCAACCCACTGGGGGCGGCGAACAAGTAGAGTTCTAACCCGAGGCTACTTGCCTCACCGGTGCCCACTATAACATCGACGAGTTCTGGATTGCTTCGCTCGACGTCGAAAATTCCTGGGTAATACGAAGCAATAAACACGCCCCAACCATTGGCACCGATCAGCAGCGGCACAGGAACATGGGCTTCGTTGTAGAAGCTCTCCAACTCGGGGTCGACCTCGATTTGCATGGCTCGAAGTTTCCCGCGGTGGTTCACGTCATCGAAGTATTCACCCAGGCCGTAAAAACCCTCTTCCTCTGGCGCGGCAAACTGGAAGCGAAAATAGGCAACCGGCCAGCTACCACCCGGACTCCACACAACCCGGAAGGATCCGTGGTCGATCTCCGTAATCGAGAGCCGAGCCTCCAAACCCTCTTCGTAGGAAAGGGCAAGCTCCCAGCCTGTCCTACTTTGCGAAACCACGCGGACGCTCACAGGGTGTAACCAGCGCAACCCCGATGGAGCGACGTAAACACCATTAGGAACGAAAAGCGGGTAGGGATCGTAGTTAAACCCAGGATCCACCGCCTCGACAACACCCAGTTGCCAAGCTGATGGAGGAACCGCCACCAACACGCGTGCGCCACGCTGCAATGTAAGGTACCCGGTCGAACTCTCGAACACGAGCCGGTAATCGGAACCAAGGCCGGCCTCCTGAGCCCCTCCGACCTGTTCCCCGTCGTCGCCACATGCACACAGCAGCGCAAAGACGACCAGCACCGGCCAAAACCGCACCGATGGCATCCGCCATGCCCATAGTGAGAAAGCTTCCGCACCCCGTCGACCCGCCCCTCTCCTCTGAAAGCAGGACCACAACATGGCCCCCATTTGTCTTGTTACGGGAGAGCGGTCAACGAGGGTCCGCACCCTGGTGGTAGCCAAACGTCACAGCCTAGTGTACCGCAGTCCTCGTCCCCAAGCTTGCATTGCCATCCCAACTTCGCTTTCCGGGCTACGTTCAACCTGTGGGACGAAAGCGCCAAGGGGAGAGTTAGTAACAATGACCAAGCTAGATCCGCATCAATGCATTTTGTTCAGCGGCGGACTCAAAGGAAGCGAAGCCTGCTTCGGAGCTACCGCCGAGCGCTACGGGATCGAAGAAGTGACCTTTACGTTCGAAGGGCACCAAGTCGAGCGCCAACGAGGTTTGCGCGTTCTCACACACGAGGAGTTGCAAAAGGGCGACGTAAGCCTGGCTTACGTCTCGAAGCTCATGCACCGCCGATACCCGGAAACCGATTACTTCAAGAAAGTTTTGCAAACGATTTGGTACCAGGTAAACAGCGCACAACAAGTGTTCGTCGTTGGCACGATCCTCCCGGACGGCACGGTTAAAGGAGGCACGGGATGGGGCGCTGAATTCGCAAAGTTGTGCAACAAGCCCCTCTTCGTGTTCGATCAAGCTCGCAATCACTGGTTTCAGTGGAGCAACGAACTCTGGGTGGAAGCGCTCCCTCAAATTTCTCATCACCACTTTTGTGGCACCGGCACCCGCTACCTCGAGCCAAACGGACGGCAAGCGATCGAGGAGCTGTTTGCGCGATCTTTTGCCTGAGCAGCGGGCTTACGGACCAAAGTGCCACCGCGCCCTGGAGACCAAGGTCAACCCCCGAACAAATGGCGGTCCACAGCCGAGCCAATCAATCAACAAGGCCGCGCCTAGCCCTGGAGGTATCGAAGCTACGAGCTTCGGCTGGTAGTTGTCCGTTCTGTCAGTTGTCCGTTCTCTAAAGGTGTGAGCGGGTTTCCGCTTCAAAAACGACGGCCACCGCTGCGGCCACCCCGACCACCTTGGCGGCCGGACCCTCCCTTAGATTGCTCGCGGGCCTCGCTCACCGTGATGTTGCGACCCATGAACGACGAGCCGTTGAGTTGTTCGATCGCCTGCGCCGCTTCGGCAGTCGAGGCCATCTCCACGAAACCGAAGCCTCGCGAACGTCCGGTGTAGCGATCGGTGACGATCGCAGCGGATTCGCACTGCCCCGCACGGGAAAATAAGGCAAGCAAATCCGCGTCGGTGGCGTCGAACGGCAAATTGCCCACATAGAGTTTCCGACCCATGTCATCCTCCTTTATCGCTGCGGCAAGTCCACAGTTCCTTCGTTCCGGGTCGGACGGCTTACAGCAATCACGCCACAGCGGCGCCGTTATCGCCAAGCGCGGCGAAGCAACAACACGGCTAGTTGGGGGATTGCGTCGGACCCATGCCTCCCGGGCATTCTTTCTTGTCTCACCCCCCTTACCAGGGATTTCCATCCTGCACAACCCGCTCGAACGGGTCCGATGCCTTCCGGGCACTAACGCCGTGAACTTTCCGGGGGCTTGCTTCTACTTCGTAACTGGCGCTGGATCCACCACGCGATGCCCAAGAATACAACTCCCACCACCGAACCCCACACCACCCAATCTCCCCATCGCACCACCAAGGTAGGTTCTGCGGAGCCCAACTCGACCCGAGCAACACCCACGCCTTCCCTGCCTGGGGGGACCAAAACGTTCACGCGGCCGGAAGGCTCAACCACTGCAGAAATGCCGGTGGGAGTGATCCGCACCTGCGGCTTGCGCGTCTCGATGCTTCTAAACGCGCTCGCCACAAGCGCCCAGCGCTTTCCCGCCTCTCCCTCGAACCAAGAATCGTTCGATAAAGAAAGAAGGACGTCTGCCCCTCTGTCGGCCGCCGTCCTTGCCGGCTTTGGAAGCACGGCATCGTAACAAATGAGCGCAGCTACGCGGAATCTAGTTCCGTCGCGTCCTGGGATCTCCATCACTTCTAGTTTGGTTCCCGGACTCCACGTACCCAACCACGGAAAGCGCCTGCGCAACTGCGGGCTATCGAGCCACTCAGGCACGTATTCGGTAAAGGGAAAGGGGTGCAATTTGCGTTGGACCTTAACCCGCAGGCCCGTCTCCACTTCTGGAAGCAAAACAAAAGCGGCATTGTACTCGCGGCGATCGTCACGATCATAGGCGCCGAAAATCAGCGGCCGTTCGTGCACCTGGACAAACGCAGCGATCTCTCGGTCGAACAACGCGCCCTCGGGGCTCTTCGGTTTCGCAAAGGTGGTCGGGTACACGGTCTCGGGCCAAGCCCAGAGATCGATCTCCGCCGGTAGCGTTCGGGTCAAATGGAAGTATCGATCCAGAAGGTACCTTACCGCCCCAAAGGTTCCCAATTGCTCCCGGAGCCGATCGTAGTGCGAAATATTCCCCTGGACCGCTCCGATACGAACGGCCCGTGGAGGATCGGCCTTAAGCCACGACCCCTCAAGCCCCTCGAGACGCCAGTCACCGTAGAGCCATAAACTTGCCGCCGTGGCTCCAGCGAGAGCGAAAGATCCAACTGCTTTCGGATATCTGCGCGCGCAAACGAGATCTTCTAGACCGCACGCAATGCAAGCGTTGGCAAACACCAAAGCAAAGGTGAGAAGATACACCCCGCCAACATCCGCAGCTTGCACCCACTGGAGCACAGGCCACAAACCGAGTCCGAGCGTATCAGCCAGGATTTTCGTCGGTGCCGTGCCTTCGCAAGCCACATAGGCCGCAGCACCAACTAAGGCCAAGGTCGGCGGGGCCATATTCGTCGTAAAGGATGGATCACGGCGCAGTCCGTACCACACCAAGGCCAACACGAGGAACTGCGGCTCCAAGAATGCACTCGCCGCAATCAAAACGATGGTGGCCAACAAGGTCGATAAACCCGTGTACGCACTGACCGCCACAGTGAACCAAGGGAAAACCAGCGCGACAAATGCGGCAGCACCACCGCCTGCAAATAAGAAGAGCTCTTTGATCGTTCGGCATCGGCTCCACACGATGAGCCACGGAACAAGCGCGAACCAGCCAGCATAGACGTACGGCCACTCACCGAGCCCGAACAGGGCAAGGAGGAGAACGCCGGCAATGGTGCCAATCACGTTCCAGGCCAGTGCCATGCTCCTCGCGGCTCCAGTTCCTCACACGTTCGGGCCGGTTTGGCTGCGGGGCAGACAGTCACTCCTCAGGGGGTGCGGAAACCGCATCGCTCGGCGGTGGCTCGAAGAAGGGGACGTTCTGTTCCGGGACTTGCAAAATCTCTTTCGGAAAACCGGGAGGCGCTAACTCTGGAGGCACAACTAGGTCCGGAGGCAACGGAATCCGGTTCCCCTCCTCGTCATAAAGCTCCGCATCCGGGTGAAACATCAGAATTGGGGGCAACGGCTTTCCATCGTCCGTCACCTGGTAGTGGCGAACGTAGCCCGGAGGCAAGTCGAAATCGTCGGGCACGATCAAGCCACTCTTAGGCGGATTGGTCCCAGGCGGAGGAAAAAGGGCGATTCCACTGACACCTTCCTCCGTTGTATCGGTGTCCACATCTTGACCTGCCTCCTCCGGCTTTTGCTGGACAACCGGCGTGTGCTCTGCGCTTGTTTGCCCTGTGCCAGGCTCCGGCTTCACATCCGCAACTGGCCCCTCCCCACTCCCTCCGAGCCTTACCCGCAACCGACGCCCAGAGGCTTGCGAAGCTTCTGGGCCAGGTACGCCGCCGGCGGAGGCACCGATGCCCTGATTCGCGTTTTCTACTGGTTCGAACCCCGGCGGAACGTCCAAGCCGCCCAAAGGAGAGAAACGCCACCAGCCAACGCTGATGGCCACTATCGCGACGATTCCTCCTGCAAACGCTCCTCGCCGCCAGGACCACGGCCTCCTTTTACGCAGTACGCGCACACCGTCAGCTCTGCGCTCCATCAGGGTAGACACGGCACCTCCGATCCTAGAGCCGCTGGTCGGCAGCCAGCAAGCCGTGCTGCGGTGCGGTCCTTGATAGCCGTCACCCCCTCACCACCGGCACTCTTGCGCAACACGCTCCCGGTGCCATTCCGGACTCCCGAACGCATATCGATTCCACTGGGCACGCTTGAACCAAATGTGCAGATCGTGTTCCCAAGTGAAACCGATCCCGCCGAACACCCGCAACGCGTTTTCCGCGACGTTGCTGAACACCTCTGACAAGTGCCCTTTCGCCAACGACGCCGCGTACGCAGCTTGCCGCGGCAAAGCATCCATTGCATGGGCGGCGTACCACACGAGCGAACGGGCCGGCTCTATTTGTGCAACCATGTCCGCACAGCGGTGCTTCACGGCCTGAAACGACCCAATTGGCCGGCCAAATTGGCGACGAACTTTCGCATACTCCACAGCCATCTCCAATAACCGCTCCGCACCACCGAGGCAGTCAGCCGCCAACAACACCGCCGCCGCATTTTGCACACGGGCAAGCAGCTTCTCGGCTTGGCCACCTGTGGCCAACAATGAGCGCCGCGGTACCGTCACATCGTTCAACACGACTTCGCACGGCCGGCGTGTTCGATCCACGTCATTCATCGGCCGCACGGCCACACCAGCCTGCTCTCTCGGCACCAACACAATGGCCGTCGACTGCGCACGCCCCGCTGGGAGCCTGCAAACCACAAGGAACGCGTCGGCGACGTGGGCATCCAAGACAAACCGTTTCGTTCCATTGAGGCGGAGGCCAAATCGTCCGACAGAACCGCGCGCCTTGAGGGGGAATGGCCAAGCAGCCGTGTCCTCCTCGAACCACGCCAGTGTCACCACCGCTTGCCCTTTCGCCAACAGGGGCAGCCACTGCCGCCGAACACTGGCCACACCAATTTGGCGTAAAGCGAGAATGGACAGTGTGTTCGCCAAGTAGGGGCCGGGCACTGCGGCGCGGCCTAGTTCCTCCGCTAAAACCGCAGCGTCCAAACACGTTCCCCCCGCGCCGCCAAACTCAACCGGAGCCAGCAAGCCCAACCAGCCAAGCTGCGCCATTTGCTCATAAAGCTTTCGCGGGTAGCCGTCGTGGTCGGCATCAAATACCGCATGGGCGGCCGCCGGCGGCCATTCAGCGGCAAGAAAATCGCGTGCCGTGCGTTGCAACAACTCCTGATCCGCAGACAACCCAAAGTTCACGGTCCACCCCCTTCGGCCATCGAGCGTTCACTCGGGCAGTGCACGTGGCTCGCGAGGAAGCCCGAGCCCGCGCTCGCCAATGATGTTCTTTTGGATCTCCGATGTCCCCCCACCGATGATCATCCCGAGGGTAAACATGAACTCGCGAATCCATCTCCCGCCGTCCACCGCGAACTTTGACTCAGAAGTCTGCGTGGCATAGCTGCCCAGGAGGTCGAGCGCACAAGCGGTAATGTCGTGGTTGAGTTCGGTGGAGACCAACTTGTTCACCGAGGCAGCAATCCCCCGAGGGCGCCCCAGAATCGTATCCGTCAACTGCCGATACGCGTGGTACCGCATAGCCTCCACCCGCATGGCTAGGGCTGCCAGACGCTGCCGCACCACCGGATCCTCTACGGCCGATCGCCCTTGACGCGTACACAGTTTGGCTAGCCGCACGAGAGCCGCGAAGAGCTGCTGGGTTGTTGTCGCAGCGCCCAACATATTTCGTTCGTGGAGCAACGTGGCGTTGGCCACCTGCCAGCCTTGATGCAACTCTCCCACCAGGTGACTACGGGGTACCCGCACATTCTCGAACCACACTTCGTTGAAACCGCGCTCCCCGGTCATTTGAATCAATGGTCGCACGCTAATACCCGGAGACTTCATATCGATCAGCAGATAGGAAATGCCGTGGTGTTTCGGAGCATGCGGATCGGTGCGCACCAAGCAAAACATCCAATCAGCGAACTGGGCGTTGGAAGTCCAAATCTTCTGACCGTTCACGATAAACTCATCGCCAACCAGCTCCGCGCGAGTTTGCAGAGAGGCCAGGTCCGACCCCGCGTTTGGCTCCGAGTAACCCTGACACCAGATTTCCTCCGCAGTGAGAATTCTCGGCAGGAAGCGACGTTTTTGCTCCTCCGTACCGAACTGGATCAGAGTTGGTCCGACCATTTGGATGCCCATTTGGCCGATCAGCGGTGGGGCCTGGGCACGAACCAACTCTTCGTCCACAATTGCTTGAGTCAACACATCGGCTCCTTGACCCCCGTATTCCTTCGGCCAGCTCATCGCGACGTACCCTGCCTCGTACAACTTGCGCTGCCACTGCTTGGCGCGCTCGATGCGGCGGGGATCGTCAAAGGCAAGCTTCGCCAATCCACGCGGTCGCGAGGGAAGGTTCTTCCGCAGCCAGGCCCGCACCCGGCGACGAAACGCTTCGTACTGCGGTGGATAGGTCAGGTCCATGCGTACCCTCTCGTTATGAACTTCCGAACCTGGAGATGATCCGACAGTCTCACCGGCAAATCAACTCGAGGGGGACTGAAGGCCGTACTGTCTATTTTGCAACGGCTTGGCTAGAAGAGCGGCGTTTTCCCAGCATCGGAGGTTCACCATGCAAAGTCTTGCCATGCCTGCGTTTCTCACCAGCTTAGTCGTGGTTGCCGCGATGGGCTGGTACATCGTGGAGCTGCGGTCGGAGATCGAGCAACTCCAACGCGAGGTTCAAGCAGCACGCGCGACGACGTCACGACCGCAACGCGATCCGGCCTCTTCCCAGACCAGCGGTGCTGCAGCGCCGGCAGCAGCGGGGCGAGTGCTCACGGAAGAGCAACGTGCAGCGATGGTGCGTACGCTTGGCGGACCAAACTCGAGTCTCGCCAATCCCGTTTGGTTCGCCACGGTGCAGACTGACCCAGAAGCGGTAGCCTTTCAAAAACAGATCCAGCAAGCTTTCGAGGAGGCTGGGTGGATCGTCAAGGGCAACGCACCGGTGCGCTTTCGGATGAAGCCTGGTGTCTATGTGTTTGCAGCGGACGAAGATCCACCTGCCTATGTCGGCACTGCACAGCAGGCTTTGGAAGACGCCGGGATCGAGATCACCCAGTCGGGCCGGGGATATCGAGAGTTCTACCGCCAAAAAAAGGCGGAAAATCCGAATTGGATCGGCTTCGACTTTGCCGAAGACCAGACCTACGTTATCGTGATCGGACGCAAACCAGAGCCGACGCCTCCTGCGTCGTGACACGAGTCCCCATGGCACAAGGAACAGCGCCACCGTATCCCGTCGAGGTCCGGAGAGATACCGGGGAGGACTCTATGCAAGTGACATGGAGCGACGGTCACGTCAGTCGCTACCCGTGGCGCTATCTCCGGGGTTGGTGTCCTTGTGCGCAATGCCAAGGGCACAGCGGGACACGACGTTTTCGCGAGGTTGAGGCCGCGCGGTTAGAGTACGTGTCCGTCGTTGGGCGATATGCTCTCAACCTACGGTGGAGCGATGGGCACGAAACGGGCATCTATACTTACCCATACTTACGCGACATTTGCCCTTGCTGCCGCGCAGAAGAGCCAGCAGCCGCGAGCTAAGCTTCTCCTCAGCCCTTGACCCGATGCGGCGCGCGCGGCGGGCAGCGCTCACCGTAGTGTTTCCGCCGCATCTGCACATATTCTATCGGTTCCGCCACGAGTCGGAAGCGCGCTCTCCCACGTCGGCAAGACGGTCATACCGCTCCCAAGCATTTGTGATCGAGGTGGTAGACGACCTTTTCCGCGGTGCCCCGAGTGACAACGGCCCATCCTCTGTACGGCTGAACGAAGGTGTGGGAGAAACGAGCGGGATCGTGGGCGGGTCGGTTCTTCGGACTTCTCACGCCGCAGGTCTAGGGGTATCCGCGAGCAGCGCATCACAAAAGGGACACCGGCCCACGCTCAAGTAAGCGAGGTGCACCGGCAGGCCGAGTGAACGCAACCGGCCAACGGAATTGGCGATCGTTCGTGGAATCCAGTCGTCGTAGGCAACGAAAAAAGTTGAACACGTGGCCGGGTGCCGCCCGCAGAAGATCATAGCCACGCAGGGGCTGCAAAAGAGATGTCGCTGTGGCCACCGCTACTGCGTAAAGTGCCGTGCAGGCCTAGCCAGACGACCATTTTCCAGCGAGAACGCGGCACTGGCAAAGTTGGGATGCCCCAGGAGGGACTTGAACCCCCACCCGGTTGCCCGGAGCAGATTTTGAGTCTGCCGTGTCTGCCATTCCACCACTGGGGCATCAACCGGCTCGCTTCCCTAACGAATCGAACTCCCTGGATGCAACCGGTTCATCCACGGATCCTGTCATCTTGGTGGTTGTGGTGGTTGTTTGGGGAGAAAGGTATCTGTGGGCCCTTTGGCTTCGCGCGCCTTTGCAGACTGATAGTATTCGATCTTGGCCGAAGCTTCCCGTGCCAAACGACGAACAGTAGGGTCCTGGTCGTGATTGGCAAGCTGATGCAAAACCTCGAGTCCTTCCACCGCGCCAATCTCTCCGAGTGCGTAAATCGCCGTACCTCGCGTCGCCGGGTCGAGGTCCAACTGCAGGAATTCCACGATCGGGCGCGCGGCGCGAGGATCTCCAATTTTCCCGAGGGCCGCCAAAATTCGCTGCTTCATCGCTGGTTCACTCGTGCGCAAGAAAAGTTGCTGCACCAAGACTTGCGTGGCATCGGCAGCACGCATCTCTCCTAAAGCTTCTACTGCTTTTGCTCGGATGCGCATGTCCGTATCCCCAAGGGACTGGATCAAATACTCTACGGCCTTTCGGTCGCGCGAGGCCGCTAGTTGCCGCACCGCCTCGAGTCGAGTGTCGGGGTCGGGGTTGTTGAGCTTGCGAATGTGTTCGTCCAACGACCCCGTCTGCGCGCGGTTGCGCTGTTGGAGAGTACGGTTGGTGAACTGAGCTGAAGCGAGCACCGGAACAATGAGGGAAAACGCCACAAGGGCGAGCACGCAAGCGACCATTCGCCGCGGCCGGACATGAAGTCGTGGCATCCCTCGCACCATTGGATGTTCCCTCAACGACTCAATCTCGCCTTAACTGCTAGGTGCCGGCGACCCAAACCGAATCAAAATCCAGTCGGCCATTTCCCGCACGACGTACGGCGGGGGCTCGTCGCGCGCCAGCTCCAAGGTAACGCGGAGCACTCCTTTCTTTCGTGCCACACGCACGCCCTTCAGCTCGACGTCCGCTTGGGGCATCGTCCGTTCCGGAAAATCTTCCCCCGCGTTCGCTGCTGTTGCCTCGATCACCACTCGGGCCGGGCGCGACTTTCCTTCGTAGCGCACGAGATCTGGGGGGCGCGACAAACGGAGCAGCACTGCGCGGCCAGAGCCTTGATCGACCCCTACCACCTGCACCTGGCGTAAGAGAAGCGGAGTGGTCGTAGTTCCTGCTGCGGGTTCAAAAGTACGCGAGGCCATACTCGCGCAGCCGACAAGGCAAAGCGCTACGAAGCCGGCGAAAACAAGCGTCGCGCTGTTTCTCATGCGTTGCTGCGGCTTAGCCCAGCCCGTCGTGATCGGCAAGCAGCTTGGGCACCGTCGCTCCCAAACGTTGGTGCCGGCCAGCCAGCTTCTGGCCACCAAAGGCTTACCCAACCATGGTCAGTCCGCCACTCACGCTGAGGACCTGCCCCGTGATGAAACCTGCTTCTGGCATGGCGAAGAACGCGATGGCCGCAGCGACCTCCTCGGGCTTGGCAAGCCTTCCGAGCGGAATTGCTTTGGTCATCGCCGCGATGATCTTCGCCCCAGCTTCGCTGCTTCGCACTTCGTCGAGAAGCGGTGTCTCGGTCGGTCCGGGGCACACCACATTGGCGGTGATTTGATAACGTGCCAGCTCCCGTGCCAATGTTTTCGCGAAGGAAAGCAAGCCGCCTTTTGCCGCAGAGTACACCGCTTCTCCGCTACTGCCCACACGTGCGGCGTCGGAGCTAACGAACACAAGCCGCCCGCGCCGGGCGTGGATCATGTCGTCAATCACCTCACGGGTTACGTAAATCGGCCCTAGCAAGTTGACCGCAATTAATTGCTCCCAAAGCTCGGGCGAGTTCTCGACAAAGGGTTGAATTCGGTCCCACCCTGCGGCGCTCACCAGAATTGTGATTGGTCCCAAAATGGTCCTCGCCCGTTCTATCCCAGCTCGGACACTTTCCCGTTTTGTCACATCCATCATCACAGCCAGCGCTGCACTGCCGCCGTCCCGAAGGAGCTGCGCGACGTGTTCGGCGCCATCCCCATTGCGGTCCGCAACCACAACCTGAGCGCCAAGTGCTGCGAGTTTTTCTGCCGTGGCGCGGCCAATGCCACTTGCGCCCCCGGTCACCAACGCAATTTCACCGGCTAGCCGCTTCATACGTGGTTTCTACAACGGTCGCCTCCTTTCAGCAATTGCATGGACATTTTGTCCGGCAGCCCGTAAAAACGACCACAACCATGAGTGTCCCTACCCGCATCTTACTGAGCTTTGCGACTGCAGTTACTACAGTTGTCCTTCTAGCCCTTGGCCTTGCCGGCTGTGGTTGGCTTGGCCTCCCGAGCGTCCGGGGGTGTTGGTCGACTTCTGCGGACGGAGCGTCTGTTGCGCCCGGCCCTCTGCTCCAACGGCTTGTGGTGCTTGGGGATTTTGGCGCGAGTTACGAGCAACGCAACTCAACCCTGGCTCGAGCGTTGCACCAGTTCTTGCAGGCTACGCCGGAAGCCAAGGCAGTCACGCATGTTTTGCTGCTGGGCGATAACTTCTACCCGCGCGGACTCGTCGGGGTGCAGGGCCACTGCGACCCAAGCCATGCAACCCCTGCAGCAATCGAGCACCAGTTAGAAGCCGTGCTCGAGCCCTTTGCCTTCTTGCGCGAACTGCGCATTCCGGTCACAGCAATCCCGGGCAACCACGACCACGGGTGTGGGACGTTTGGCTTAGAGAACCAAGCGAATCCCGACCGCTTTTTACCCCCGCACAAGCGTTGGGGATCCTTGTGGAACTTCCGTTACGGCGAACCTCAGGCGGTCCTTTTCTCCACAGCACGATTGCGCTTGCTTCTACTGGACAGCGAACCCATGGTACAAGACGGCAACTCCCTTCGAGCTTCCGCCGAAGCCCTGGAGCGGCTAATCACCGAGGAGCCTGGACACTATCGATGGCAGCTTGTTGCAGCACATCACCCGCTAAGAACGTTGGGGGAACACGACGGGGCGTTCCCGGCGGGCATACGCAAGCCGTTGACGTTCGTGCTCTTTCCGGTCCACTTCCTTGCTGCAGGAGGCTTGCCGCCGTTTTCCGCTCTTTCCCAAGAAGCTTACTCGTTTCGCTACCAACGGTATCGCCGCACGATCGAACGGATATGGAAACACCATCCCGGCGCGGTCGATCTTTTCCTCGCGGGCCACGACCACAGCTTACAGCTCCTCGCGCCGCAAGAAGGAGGTTTTCCTACGGAACTGGTCGTCGGTAGTGGCGCCTACTGCAGCCCCGTTCGAGCGGACCCCAAGCTCATGTTCGCCGCAGCCAAACACGGCTTTGCTGTCCTGGACTTCAGTGCAGAGTCCTTCACCGTGGCCCTTTACGCCACGAGCCCATGCGCCGACCAACAAGTTTGCCCTGTAGGCAGCGGCCAGGCATACTTGCTCTATCGAGCCGTGTTTCACCGCGATGCCTCGACGCAAAGCTTTGCCAAAAAAGGTGCGCTTTCGTGACACCGTAAGGAGGAATGAGCCGTGAGCGAAGCGTTTTTCCACGAGGACATGCGATGGTTTATGCAGAACCGTGTCGACTGGCCTGGGCTTCTGCGTTTACAGGGGCGGGCCCCCGAGTCTGCGGCGGAAGAAAAGGGAACCTACGTCGCGATCTTGGAAACTGCGGACCAGGTGTGTCGTAGCCTCGCGGAACAATCGCGCCAGCACTGGCACGAGGAGGCGGAACTGGTGGACGGAGAAGTCAAGGTGCCCCCGCACATTGCGGAGGGGTACGAACAGTTGCGGCAAGCCGGACTTCTTTGCCTGCCTATTTCTCCAACTTACGGCGGCTACGGTTTGCCGTTTCTCATCAATACTTTCTACTTGGAAATGCTCGCCCGAGCAAACTCCAGTCTCATGACGATCGTCGGGCTGCAGACGGGCGTCGCGGGCGACATCGAACGCTACGGCTCGGAAGAGATCAAGCAGCGCTATCTGCCGAAACTCACCAGCGGCGAGTGGCAGGGAAGCATGGACCTGACCGAACCCAACGCCGGCTCGGATCTAGGAAGTATTGTCACCAGGGTGACGGAAGAGCAGGGACGCTTTTACGTGGACGGGGAAAAAATCTTCATCACGAATGGTGGGTCCCAAGTTCACCTTGTTCTCGCCCGCGACGCCGCGACGTTCCAAAAAACACGCGGAACGACCACGGGTCTGAGCTTAGTCTTGGTTCCTGCATTTTTGCCCGACGGTACACGCAACCGCATGCGGGTCACGAAAGTGGAACGCAAGATGGGATTGCATGGATCTCCCACATGTGCGGTGGAGTTCGACCACGCAGAAGGGTTCATCCTTGGTCGCCCCGGCCAAGGCTTTCGCGCGATGCTCGATCTGATGAACAGCGCTCGCCTTGGGGTGGCGGCGCAAGCGCTCGGGGTTGGAGAAGCGGCCTTTCAGGAAGCCTTAGCCTACGCCAAGCAACGCATTCAGTTCGATGCCCCGATCATTCAGCAGCCGCTGGTGAAATCCATGTTGACGCAAATGAGCATCAATTTGCAGGCCGCGCGCGCGTTGCTTTACCGTACGGCCGCGCTGGTCGACCGCCTAGAGGCGATCCGTAACTTCCTGGCCCAAGCCCCAAGCGAATCGCAAGAGGAACTGCGTCAGGAACTGGGGCTACTGCGGCAGATCGTGCAATTACTGACACCTCTTTGCAAATACTACGCAACCGAAATCAGCAACGATGTTACCCGCAAAGCGGTGCAAGTGCATGGGGGCATTGGTTACATGGCCTCCTCACCCGTGGCGCAGTTTCACTGCGATTCGATTATTACCACGATTTACGAAGGCACTTCGGAAATCCAGGCCAGCTTCGCCCTAAAAGAAATGAGTCGAGGAAGCTTGTTTACCCTTTTCGACCAGATCGTCTCCGAGGTCCAAACCCTTCGCGGCGCCTACCCCGAGGAATCCCAGCGGATCGAGGAACTGGTCGAAAAGTGGATCCGCGGCTCGCTTCCCTCGTTGCTTGCCGATCCGCGTTATGCCTTGTTGAATGCCAAACGGCTCGCGGAGATGGTGATCGACGTGGTCGCGGCGGTAGAACTTTTGCACCAAGCAAACCGCTCCGAGGGAAAGCGGCTTGCGGCGCGAAGTTTTCTCGATCGGCGGTCGTTGGCCATCGAAATGGGGGCGCGGCGCATTCAAAGCGGCGACGTGCGCCGGCTTTCTCGCTACGACAAAATCCTGGGAATTGACCTCGATACTCCAGCCGCTGCCACATGACCCAAGCAGCGTCGAGTCGCCACACCGTTGCCGCAGAGGATAGCCCGGCCAGGGCGCTGCACTCCGACCGGGAACGAGTTTCGCTGCGAACGTTGGTCGTGTACGGAGCCCCGAGTTTCGCTGGAGCGGCGATGCTCGTGCCGATTTTAATCCACATGCCCAAGTTTTACTCGGACGTCGTGCTGGTCCCCCTCGGGTACTTGGCGCTGGCCATTGCCGTTGCCCGAGCCATTGACGCTCTCGGCGATCCGTTTTTTGGTTGGCTCACAGATCATCGCACGCGTTTTGGGCGCCGCCTTCCATATATTGCTCTATGGTCGCCACTTTGCGCGCTCGCGTTTCTTGCGCTGTTCGACCCTCCGCGATCCTTATCTCCCCAGGCCGCGGCGGTTTGGTTCGCCACCATGTTCGTTTTGTACTCCGTTTTTCACACCGCCTATGGACTACCCTATTGGGCGCTCGGAGCGGAATTGACTTTGGACTATCACGAACGGTCCAAACTTTTTGGCGTCCGCGAAGCGTTCAGCATTCTCGGCACGATTTGCGCGTCGGTAGCCCCGGGCTTGCTCGTCACATCCTTTCATCTCGACGAACGTGAGGCCTTTGCTTGGATTGGCGTGGTATTCGGGGCACTGCTGGTGCTGACGTGCTACGGTGTGGTGGCTTTTATCCGAGAACGCCCGGGCTTTGCCGAACGAACCTCCAACCCATTCGCGCCCGGCGTGCGCCGGGCCTTACGCAACCGGCCCTTTCGCATTTTGCTCGCCACGTACGTTGTCTCCAGCGTTACCGGCGCAATTCCCGGAACCCTGATGCCGTATTACAACGCGTACGTGCTGCAGCCGGAAAACAAAGCTGGCTGGTTGTCGATCTTGCTCGCAGTGTATTTTTCCTCGGCGTTTATCTGCCTGCCCGGCTGGGTTCTGCTGGCGCGCCGCATCGGGAAAAAGGGCGCTTGGTTGGCCAGTTTCTTCATGGGAATCACGGGCGGGGCCGGGCTTTTCTTTCTGGGTCCCGGCGATCTAGTCTCGGCGACGTTCCTCATTGCTTGGGCTGGATCCAGCTTCGGTGCCGGCTTGTTTCTCGGGCCGGCCATGCAGGCCGACGTGATCGACTATGATGAGCTCCACACGGGTCGGCGCCGAGAGGCGCAATATTCGGCTTTCTGGGGCATGCTGCCCAAACTGGTCGCGATTCCCAGTGCCGCTATTCCAATCGCAATCTTGGGTTCGATCGGTTACGTGCCCAACCAGCCGCAAACTCCACAGGTCGTATTCGCCATCAAGGCGATTTTTGCGCTGGCCCCCGCAGTGTTCGCCTTCTTGGCATTTTTAATTGCATTGCGGTTTCCCATCTCGGAACAGATTCATCGCGAAATTTTGCAAGGAATAACCCGCCACCGCGAAGGATTACCAGCAATTGACCCGCTTACGGGGCTAACGCTGCCGCCTCCCCAGGACCGAGAAGTAGACGAACAAACCGGCTGGTTTCTCGATCACTTTTCCCCGCGCGAGCTCGAACATTACCTCGCTGGCTCCCCAGCAGCGGCAATTAAGTCAGCTTGGCGCTCTGCCATGGGGGCTGTCGGCGTTGGGGTTGGTTCCCTGGCCTTTGCGTTTACCCAAGTGCGGAGCTTCGAGGTCGACCCCGGAGCGTTACCCGTGCTTGCTGTGGTCGCCAGTGGTTTCTGCGTAGCTCTGGCCGCCTTCCATTTGTCGCGGTTGCCAGCCGCACGCGAACTTGCGCGGAAACAACTGCCCCGTCACGTTATCGAAGCTCATCTGCGAGCTCAGCAAAGCGCCTAAGAGTGCTCCAAACCGGCCCTTCACTTGTTGCAACCCTTCAAGGCAAGGCGTGTCTATGTCCCCCGCTATCCCGCGGGTCATTCAAGGAAGTCGAAAGGGATCCTTGCCCAGCCATGCGAGTGGATTGGCCGGACCGCACCCTTTTCCCAACGGCAACGCTTGCTCGATTGCTCTCTGAATAAACTGTTTGGCCAGACGCACGGAGTGGTACAGGTCATGTCCCTTGGCCAAGGCGGCGGCGATGGCTGCCGAGAGTTGGCAACCGGTGCCGTGCGTGTGCGGGGTTGCCACACGCACCTGCGAGAGAAGCACGGACTCTTGGCCATCATCGAACACATCCACGGCTTGCATCCCTTCCAAATGGCCGCCCTTCAACAGGCAGCTCCCGGCCCCCATATTCACGAATGCACGCGCAGCTCGCCGCATGTCGTCCACCGAGTGAATCCTTGTACCGAGCAATGCCTCGGCTTCTGGCACGTTCGGCGTAACCACAGTAGCCAAAGGAAGCAACGAAGAGCGGAGAGTCTCGATTGCATTCGGCTCCAGTAAGCGCGCCCCGCTTTGCGCCACGATCACTGGGTCCACCACCAAAGGCTTCAGCCCGTAGCGCCGCACGGCAGCGGCAACGACTTCGATCGTCTCCCCGGTAGCCAGCATTCCCGTTTTTGTCGCCGCTGAGCCAATGTCGTTCACCACCGCCCGAATCTGCGCCTCGACGAAGGTCGCGGGTACGATCAAAACGTCTTCCACTCCGCAAGTGTTCTGCGCCGTCAGGGCGGTGATTGCAGTCATTCCGTACACGCCGAACACGGTGAAGGTTTTCAAATCCGCCTGAATTCCCGCACCACCACTAGAATCGGAACCCGCAATGGACAAAGCGCGCGGCAGCATAGTCCTTAGCTAACGGCGGAAGCAGCAGATTCCAACTCAAGCGAAGCAAACAAAGGGACATCGGCCGCCGCCGGTACCAACGCCAGTGCGGATCCGGTGCAGAAAACGCTGCTCGCTGACCTCCCTTTGTACGCTTGGCTTACCCGTACTCGCACTCCTCGTGTCCAAAATCGCAGTCGAAGCCTTGCCCCCGCTTTGCGCGAGTTTCAGCACGCGTTTCCTCTCGAGCGGCATTGCCGCAAAGACCCTTGTTCGGGGCACAAGCGCCATTGCCTCTGCCAGCCGCTTATGCCAGGAAGTTTGCACGTTCCCTTAGGGAGGGTGGTGATCGTGTCCTTCGAAGGCCTATTGTCACGAGAGTTTTTGCGTGTGGTGGAGGAGGCGGCGATTGCCGCGGCGCGCACGATGGGGCAGGGCGACCGCAGGCTTTCCGATCGGGTGGCTGTGGAAGCCATGCGGAAGTCCATGGACGGGCTACCCATGCGTGGCACCGTTGTGATCGGAGAGGGAGAACGAGACGAGGCACCCATGCTCTACATCGGAGAGCGGGTTGGCCGGCAGCGAGCCGAAGATCCCGAAGTGGACATCGCTGTCGATCCATTGGAAGGAACCAACCTATGCGCCACCGGAGCGCCAGGGGCGATTGCCGTCTTGGCAGCTGCCAATAAGGGCGGGCTGCTGCACGCGCCCGACTGTTACATGGAGAAAATCATCGTGGGACCAGCCGCACGCGGCGCTGTGCACCTGGATGCCACGGTGAAAGAAAATCTCACCGCGATCGCTAAACGGCTCGACCGCGCGGTAAAAGATCTCGTGGTCATCGTCCTCGACCGCCCGCGACACGAGAAACTCATCGAAGACATCCGTAGCGCGGGAGCACGAATTCGTTTGATTAGCGATGGCGACCTTTCTGCAGGGATCTCTGCAGCCATCCGCCGCACCAACGTACACGCGGTAATGGGCATTGGCGGCGCGCCCGAAGGGGTGCTTACGGCTGCTGCTTTGCGCTGCCTCAACGGCGGCATGGAGGGGCGCCTCGTGCCGGCAAAACCCGGAGAAGAGGAACGCCGACGGTTCGAAGAGCGATTGCGCGGGATGGGGATTGTCGACCCCAACCGAATTTACACGGAACAGGATCTTGCCCCTGGTCCGGACATCCTCTTTGCAGCAACGGGCGTTACGGATGGGTCATTACTTCGGGGGGTACGCTTCTTTGGTCATGGCGCGCGCACGTATTCCCTCATCATGACTCTGCGGGAACGGATCATCCGCTTCGTGGATACGGTGCACCTCGACGGTTCTCCGGACGCAGTCGTCGAGTTTTAAGCGCGCCTCGGGCACGTGCTTGCGCCTGCTCCGTAGTTCATTAAAAACGAGAGCTATGCAAAACCGTTCCGCAGAAACGCCGGTCTTCGACGAATCCCTGGTGAACCAGGTGCAAGAGTTAGCGCATCGGATCAACACCCTCGGGAGCTATCTTTGACGTAGCCGGACGTGAACGTCGCCTTGCCGAGCTCGATGCCGAAGCAGCAGCACCAGAATTTTGGAACAAGCGCGAACGAGCACGGGAGGTGCAACGCGAGCGAGCTGAGATTTTGCGGATACTCGAGGCGTACCGGCAGCTAACTCGCCAACTCGACGACGCGCGAGTCTTACTAGAGTTCGCTCGGGAGGGCGACACCGAATCTATCAGCGAGCTCAATCGCGTTGTCGCGCAACTACGGGAACAACTGGAGCAACTCGAGCTCCAGCGGCTGCTTTCCGGCGAGCATGACAGCGGAAACGCGATCCTGACAATTCACCCCGGGGCAGGCGGGCTCGAGGCCCAAGACTGGGCGGAGATGCTGCTGCGTATGTACTTGCGCTGGGCGGAGCGGCGGGGTTTCAAAACCGAAATTCTCGACTTGCAACCGGGGGAAGGCGCCGGCATCAAGAGTGCTACCGTTGCCGTCGAAGGACCCTACGCTTACGGCTACCTAAAGGCGGAAGTCGGTGTGCACCGCTTGGTGCGCATCTCCCCGTTCGATGCCAATGCACGCCGCCACACATCTTTTGCTTCTGTGTTCGTTTACCCCGATCTCGACGAAGACATCGAGGTTGCCATCGACGAAAAAGACTTGCGGATCGACACCTTTCGCGCCAGTGGCGCTGGCGGACAGCACGTCAACAAAACCGACTCAGCCGTCCGCATTACCCACATTCCTACGGGCATCGTAGTGACGTGCCAAAACGAGCGCTCCCAACATAAAAACAAGTCAATGGCCATGCGGATTCTGCGAGCCCGACTCTATGAGCTCGAGCTGAAGAAGCGCCAGGAGCAACTTGCTGAGCTAGCGGAGTCGCAGCGAGAAATTGCGTGGGGCAACCAAATCCGCTCGTACGTGCTGCAACCGTATCGCTTGGTGAAAGATCACCGCACCGGCGTCGAGGTCGGCAACGCCGACGCCGTTCTGGACGGCGATCTCGATGCCTTCATCGAAGCGTATCTGCGACAACAAGCCAGCCAATCGCCACCTGGTTCGAGGTAAACGGATTCTTCGCACACGAAGAAGGCCGAGGCGGCATGCGCGACAAAATTTACACGTACCTCCAACAACGGCCGGCGGGCGCCAGCGTCGAGGAGTTACTCGACCTCATGTTCACTTACCCCGGGGCCGATCCGGAGCTGCGCCCCTACCTCGTGCAACTCCTTCTGGAACCTGACCCAAGGTTTGTCTGGGACCCACACCTCCAGCGCTGGAAGCTCAGAGAATTTGCTACGTTCGGCCAAGCTGTCGACGATGCCACGTTTGTCGTTGTCGACATCGAGACCACCGGCCTCACCCCCGATGCCGATGGCATCATGGAGATTGGGGCCGTGCGGGTGGAACGTGGGCGCATCGTGGGCCGCTTCGAACAACTGGTGCGCCCGAGCAAACGCCCGCCCCCCTTTATTGTTCATCTCACCGGCATCACTTGGGCAATGTTGCGGGACCAACCCGCGCTCGCAGAGGTCTGGCCTGACTTTGTCGCCTTCGTACGCGATGGGGTACTGGTCGCTCACAACGCCAGCTTCGATCTGAGCTATCTGAACTTGGCCTCGCGCATCTTCAGCGGAGCCCCCCTTGCGGAAACGTACCTGTGCACGCTCAAACTCGCCCGTAGGCTGGTGCCAGAAACACGCCGGCGCGGGCTGGATTCCTTGGCAGAACTTTTCGGATTACGCCTAGAAGGGCGCCATCGAGCCCTAGGGGATGCCCTCATCACCACGGAAATTCTCTTCCATCTCCTCGAGCGCGCAAAGCAGAGGGGGTTGCATCGCGTAGACCAAATCCTTGCCTTACAGCACGAGGGCCGCGACGGCCGACCTTTCTTTTGTCCGTTGCCTCGCGCGGTCGTGGAGCAGCTACCGAATACGCCGGGCATTTACCGTTTTTACAACCAAGCCAACGAGCTCCTGTATATTGGCCGAGCGAAAGATCTGCGCCGCCGCGTTTCTTCGTACCTCAGCAACTCCGAACACCATTCTCCGAAAACACTCGACCTGATTCGTCACATTCACAGCGTCAGTGTCGAGCAGTGCCCCTCAGAACTGGAGGCAGCGTTACGCGAAGCCGAAGAAATCCGCCGCGCCAAACCACCTTACAACCAAAGGTCGAAGCACCTGCCACAAATCGCTTACTTGAAGATCGGCCGGGAACGGGATTTCCCTCGCATATCCATTACGTCGCGCCCCGCCGGGCCTGCACAGCTACTCATCGGGCCTTTACGCTCGAGGCACGAGGCCGAGCGACTGCTTAAAATTTGGTTACGGATTTACGGGCTACGCACTTGCCGCGGGGAACTTGTGCCCGTACCCGAAGCAACACCGTGTTTCCAAGGTCAAACTGGGCTTTGCGCCGTGCCCTGCGCTGCCCGCATTGAACCCGGCGCGTATCAAGCGCGGGTTCAGGCCCTGTTGGATGACATTGCCAGCAACGGTGAAGCTACTCGAAACTACCTCCTAGCGGAACGGGATCGCCTCGCCCAACTCGAGCGCTTCGAGGCGGCACAACGAGCCCACGAAGACTTCGTCTTCTTCGAACGTCTTTGCGCACGCTTTCGTGTTCTAGGTTGGCTGAACTCGGAGCAAAACTTTTTGCTGCTTTTGCCAGAGGAGCACCGTGCCGCACTGCGCGCGTATGTGGTGCTCGGGGGAGAACTCGTAGCCCGAACGGTGATCTTTCATGGGAGCGAACTCGAGTCCTGGATGCTCCGCTGTGCGCTGGACTCCCCGTGTCCCAAGCGGCAGTTCGACCGTGTTGACGCCAGCGTGATTTTAGCCGCGTGGCTGCGCGATCGGCGCGTCAACAGCGGGGTGCTCCTTCGGCTACCGAAGGCAAACACAACATGGCCCGCCACCCTGATGGAAGAGTGGCGGGCCACATGCGAACAGCTTCTTGCTGCTCCGCAGCTAACACCCTCCGCCTGACTGACTTCGCCGCCGGAACCAAACAAGGGCGGCTATTCCGAGTAAGAACCACCCCGGCGTAGAGCTGTTCGCCGACACCAGTTCACACCCGCCGCTACGACTAACCCGAGTGACGATCTCTGGGGTCGGAGTCGCCGGCAGCGGGGTCGGAGGTGTGGGCAAAGGAGTTGGCGGTGCCTGACAAACACCCGCCAAGCAGAGGCTCGTGATGCAATCGGAGTTTTTCTGGCACGTCTCCCCTACGTCGAATGGAGGAACGCAGAATCCGCGGAATCCCGTGATGTCACACCGCTCGCCCGGTTCGCATTGCTCGACCTCGCAGCAAACGTTGTGCACACAGAAGTCCGACTCGCATTGTTCCGGACGCGAGCACGTATCGCCTATGCGGCGGCGCGGCGTCGGCGTTGGTGGAATTGGCTGGCAGAAACCGGCGTTGCCCGGAACACGGCACGACTGCCCCGGCGGGCACTCCTGCTGATTGCAGCATACGCCCCCCTCGATCGTGTTACAGAAGAAGAAGGACTCGCATTGCGCAGTGTCCGAGCACGAGCCACCTCGCGGAACTTTGGTCGGAGTGGGCGTGGGCGGAGGATTATCACACACACCTACGCCCCCTCCGGTTGCCCGACAGAAACCGCTCTCACAGTCATCGTTGCTGTCGCACTCCTGTCCGTTAGGCCGCTTGAGCTGGCAAGTACCGGCAAACCCCGGAATACTACACGACTGCCCCTCAGGGCAAAGGCGCTCGCGGCAACAAACACCGTCCACGCAGAAACCGCTAATGCACCGGGCATCCGAGGTGCACGGGAATCCAATCGGCAGCGGCGTTGGAGTGAAAATCGGCGTTGGAGTCGCCGTTGGTTTTGGCACGCACTGACCCTCGCGCCCAGGTTGCCCGCATGTTTCGCTACTCGAGCACTGCCGTTCGCAACAGAACCCGTCGATGCAGAAAGACGGATCGCACTGGGTTGGATCATCGATGCTGGAGCAGCATTGCGCCGGATCGGTGCACGGGCTTCCCGGAGGCAGCCGAGTGGTGCATGTACCTTCGGAGCCAGGAATGTTGCAAGCAGCGTTCACCGCACACTGCGGGTCGCTGCAACACACCCCATCGGTGCAGAAACCCGAGGCACATTGCTCTGGCGCACTGCACGGGACACCATTGCCCGCAGGTGGTCCGCAAGTTCCGGTATTGCAGTATTGCCCCTCCGGGCAAGAAGCCGAGGCGCAGCAGAAACCATCCACGCAACGTCCGGACTCGCATTGTGCACCCAGCGTACAACGGCTGCCATTAGGCGCTGGCGGCCGACAGACGCCATCCAAGGTGGTCGCCCGCGGAGGCAGAATGTCGCATCGCTCCCCCTGCGGGCAGCTTGGAGTGCTACAACAAGTGTTGTTTACGCAGTTGCCAGACTCGCACTGCCTCCCAACTATGCATGCCGCGCCATTCGGGCGGGGCGGTACCTCGCGGGCACGCAACACCCGAACGGAATTGTTCGAAAACTCGGCGACGGCAATATCTGGAATGGCATCCCCGGTAAAATCCATCGCTGCGATGCGGCGTGGACCCAAGCCAACGATCACTTGCGTACCGAACTCAAAACGACCGTCGCCCAACCCGGTGTAAACGTTCACGAAGCCGGCAGTCACTGCGTTGTTGTCCGCCGCTCGCGTGCTGAACGACACTGCCAGGTCCTGCCGGGTGTCCAAGTCGAAATCCGCTGCCGCAATATCTTGCGGAGTGCAAACCACGGCCACGCCGCTAATCCTCGACGGACAAGAGAGCTGTAAAGGCGGCAAGACACGAAACAGCGGACTCTCTCCGCCAATCAAAATCGAGATCGAAAATTGGTTCACGGTGCGAATATCGCGATTGACCACGGCAAGGTCGATCCGACCGTCATTGTTGAAATCCCCTTTAGTCATGCCAATCGCGTCGTTGCCCACCACGTACCGCTGGGGAACGACCCCACTAAACGTACCCGTGCCCGTGTTCAGAAAAACCGACACTTCGTCGGTGCCGCGGGTTCCGGTATCGAGCAAGATCACGTCGTCCAACCGATCACCATTCAAGTCGTGAGCCAAGATCACCCGCGGGTTCGCGTTCGCGGTCAGGGGAAAGGTTCCAACCCTGCTCAAACCCCGATTTCCTCCCTGGTTGACAAGAACAGTGAACGAATCCGCCGCCCCGTTCGCGGTTGCCGCGTCCAAACGCGTTCGACCGTCGCTATCAAAGTAGCCGGTAGCCACCCACACCGGCCCGCGCCGGGTTACGTCGAACGGCTGGGGCGTGGCAAATCGCCCGTCGTTGCGACCACCTGACCCTTCGCCCCGGATGATAAAGAGCTTGCCGACATTCGGGTCGGTAACGGCAATGTCGTTAATGTTGTCTCCGTTGAAATCTCCAACGGCCACGCCCCGGAGCAACGTGCCGACGGGGATTTCCACCGCGGAAAGGAATACCCCCGTTGGGGTGCCAAACAAAACGGTCACGCGATCGCGAACTGTACTGGATACGACAACGTCGTTGATCCCGTCTCCATTGAAGTCGCCACCCGTGACGTACGTGGGGCCATTTGGAACCAGACGTTGTTCCCCGGGGATGAAAGAAACTTGCGCGGACAGAGAGCCCACCCCCACAAACCCGACTGCGACAAGCGCGACAAACCCACTAATCGTACGCCTCATGAACCATTCTCCTCGTCTCGATCGCGACCGGCTTACCAAATTCTTTTGCCTCGAGCCATTCCAGATTGCGGGCTCCTTTCTTTAACCCCGCACCAGGTTTGTCAAATAGAAAGATTCCCAACAGTCGAATGAGCCTTTAGCGCACAACTACCAATGTAAAGCAAGCGCCTTTGTGGCCACCCTGGAACGCCCTGGAGTAGCCGTGCTAGTGGCTCCCCAACACTCGTTCCAACCACGCCTTCGGGGCGACAAGGAGGTGCCTCATGTTCTCTTTCGAGATGAGTCCGGAACAACGGGAAATGAAAGAACTCGCGCGCAAGTTCGCCGCAGAGGAAATCATCCCCATCGCCGCCCACTGCGACGAAACGGAAACGTTCCCTGTGGACGTCTGCCGAAAAGCCTGGGAGCTTGGCTTGATGAACCTCGAAGTCCCGAAGGAATACGGAGGTCCAGGGCTTGGCGTTTTGGACACCGTGTTGATCCTCGAGGAACTCAACTATGGTTGCGCCGGTATCACCAATGCGCTGGCGGCCAATGGCCTTGCGGCCGTGCCGCTGATCAAAGCGGGAAGCGAGGAACAAAAGAGGAAGTATCTGGGCATGCTAGCCCGGGAGTTTACCTTTGCGGCATTTTGCACCACCGAGCCCGGAGCTGGATCCGACGTCGCCGGCATGTCCACCACCTACCGGCGAGTAGGCGATGACTTTGTCATCAACGGCGTGAAACATTTCATTTCCAACGGATCCATGGCCCATTGGTACACGGTTTTCGCTACCCGCGACCGCAACCTCCGCCATCAAGGTATTTCTTGCTTCGTTTTGCCCGCCGACACGCCCGGGATCAAACGCCGCCGCATGCACGGCAAACTCGGGCAACGTGCCGCCGACACCGCCGAAGTGGTGTTCGAGGAAGTGGTGGTTCCGAAAAGCGCCCTCGTGGGTGAAGAAGGGCAGGGGTTCAAATTGGCGATGCAAACCTTCGATCACACTCGGCCCGAAATTGGCGCGATTGCCATTGGCATTTCCCAACGTGCTCTCGACGAGGCAAAAAAGTACGCACTCGAACGGCAAGCTTTTGGCCAGCCGATCGCTAATTTTCAGGCCATTCAGTTTATGCTCGCTGACATGGCCATCGAGCTCGAGGCCATGCGGCTCTTGACGTACAAGGCAGCTTGGCTGCTCGACCAAGGCGCCGGGGCGCCTATCGTTTCCAGTTACGCCAAAGCGTTCGGAGCCGACGCCTGCATGCGAATTACGACGGACGCGGTGCAAATCTTCGGTGGCTACGGGTACATGCGCGAGTACCCGGTGGAAAAACTGATGCGCGACGCCAAACTGCTTCAAATTTACGAGGGCACATCGCAAATCCAACGCGTCGTCATCGCGCGGAATCTTCTGAAGTCTTGAAGCCCAGCCTCAGCCCACACGCTGGGCACACGCCCTTCGTCCCACTGGCGTCCGCAGCCCTCCAGCCCCGACGGATCGCGTACGTTACTTCACCTTGCCAGCGTAAATGTCCATCACGGTGCGGAGAAACTCGATGGCTTCTTGACGCGGGCGTTGAAACGAATTGCGACCAATGATGGAGCCGAAACCACCACCATCGCGAATGGCCCGAATCTCGTCCAAAATCGCACTCGTTTCTTTGGCCTCGCCGCCCGAAAAGATCACGATGCGGCGCCCATTGAACGCACTTTGTACCACGTGGCGCACTCGATCAGCGAGTGTTTCAATCGGAATGCGCTGCTTTTCGTAAACCTTACGAGCCGCCTCCTGCTCGATGTGCGATGTTGGCGGCTTCACCTTGATCAAATGAGCGCCAAGCTGGGCAGCGATTTGAGCAGCGTATGCCACCACGTCTACAGCCGTTTCCCCCGCCTTCGACAAACCCGACCCACGTGGGTACGACCAGACAACAACGGCAAGTCCCTTCCGTTTGGCCTCCTCGGCCAATGCTCGCAACTGGCCATACATCTCATTGCGTGCCGCGGAGCCAGGATAGATGGTAAACCCAATAGCCACGCAACCCAGACGCAAAGCGTCATCCACACTCCCCGTCACGGCAGGGCACGGATCGGAGCCGGTGTAAAGAGTATCGGAATTGTTGAGCTTCAAAATCAGGGGGATCTCACCCGCAAACTCTGCTGCGCCAGCCTCGAGAAATCCCAGCGGCGCCGCATAAGCATTACAACCAGCCTCGATGGCCAATTCGAAATGATACCGCGGATCGTAGCCGGCCGGGTTTGGGGCAAAACTCCGAGCAGGTCCGTGCTCGAAACCTTGATCGACCGGCAAAATGACCAGCTTCCCCGTTCCGCCCAGACGCCCGTGGTTGAGCAACCGCGCCAAGTTGGTCAGCACCCCGGGATTCTCACTGCGGTACCAACTCAGAATTTCACGCACGCGCTCGGTCATCCTCGTTCCTCCTCCGTGGCAATCGGAAACGCTGCCCACGTTAGAAAGCTCCAGTGAGCAAAGTCAACGCCACGGTTACCTCAGCAAATTGGGCTGGCTCCGGTTTTGTTTCTTTCTCCTTTTGAATCCGCGGCACTTATCATGCGAAAACACCCGCGTGTGATGGTACAGCCAAAGCACAAGCACCGCCCGGTGGCGGACGAGACGTCCACGCTCCCAGGCAATGCCGGGGAGAAGTGTGAACGTCACTCGCGTGGTCAGCTGGTGACCCGTAAAGTTCCTGCCCATCTTCTTGAACGACCAATGGCCATGGCAAAAAATCTTCAAGTGGCGAGAACGGAGCTGCCTGCTTTGTCAATTGGTGCGGCGCTAGCCCAATGCAGCCGTGCAAGCGCTCAACAATATAGGCAGGGCTCTTGTGCTGGCGCAGCGCACAAGGCGCACAATAAAGACCAATCCTGGGGCTACCTAATCACCGCCACGCTTGCTTTTGTCTTGTGCTCGAACATTGCCGTGGCCACCCCCCGAGCGAGGGCGAGCGCAACCGAGCTCTGCCCCGCAGCGGCCGTCCCTGCTTTGCCCGAGGTTGCCGCGCTGTTCGAGTCGCCACCGCGACCCGAGTGTTTCGACTGGAATGGCGACGGCACCGTCTCCGTGGCGGACTGGGTGGTTGCGATCCTCCTATTGGGGGCAGGGCCTTCTCCCACTCCATGGCTCGGTACCCCTACGCCAACGAACACCCCCACGAACACGTCAACCCCATCGGCAACCCCGACCCCATCGAAAACACCCACGCGAACACCTACTCCAACACCTTCCCGCACACCAACGCAAACCCCTACCCCCACCATTACTCCCACACCACCACCTTGCCCTCCCGATGGTGCTGCTAGCGTGGAAATCGACTTCCAAAACGGCGAGCTTCTGCCCGATGCCACGGCGCTGGTGAGCGGCGAGCTGCTGTTCCCCAGTTGCAACACGGATTCACCGCTGGCCACGAACTACTCGGGCCAAGTGTCGGCGACAGGCACGGCTAGCTTCGAGGGTCTCGTGCCAGGGGTTTGGATTCACCACGTCGCCGTCCTCCAACCTCCCACGGGCCAAGTGCAACATCGTCAAGGGCTTGTCGTTGCCGGTCCGACACCCAACCGTTTGCGCTGGCGCCTGTTCGCGTCGGTGTACACGGTCACGACACCCGACGACCGAAACGACTCTGCGCTGAGCCTCCGTGCTGCCCTGGAGCGAGCTAATACCTCGCTCGCTCCGACCCTGATTCGCTTCGACGATGCCGTCTTCCCGCCCGGACAACCGGTAACTGTCTTACTCCGCTCCGCTCTGCCACCCTTGACTGGCGGCAACATCACCATCGACGGCTACGACGCCGCCGGAAACGCGGCTTTTCGGATCATCGATGCCAACGGTGGTGCCTACCCAGCGTTAGCCATCCGCAGCGCCCGCAATCACGTGCTCGGTTTAACGCTTCGTAACGTAGGGGGCACCGATCGCGATGTGGTATCGATCGCCGGACCAAGCGCGTTTGGCAACGCGATCGAAGACTGCCTCATCGAGGGTTCAACCACGGGCGACGCTGTCGGTATCGACGACCGAGCAGGGCGCGACTTTGCGGCTACGGCAAACGTCATCCGCAACTCGGTGATCCGCGGTGCTAACGATAAAGGGATCAAGGTGACCACCGGGGCACACGCTCGTGTGGAGCGAAACTGGGTGATCCACAATGGCAATGGCGGAGTTCAAGCCACCTTGGGCGGCAGGGTACTGGTGCGTGACAACCTGATCGAACACAACGAAGGCTCGTCCGCGCAAAACGGGATCGCTGTCAACGGGGCACACCCTGCGAGTCCGGAAGACCCCGCACTGCTTCTTGCCGACGGCAACCTTGTGCGCCGTAACGCTGGAGCCGGCGTTCTCGTTCGCGCCCAATCTGCTGCTTACCTGCGTGCGAACGTTTTCGCTCACAACGCCCGCGACGGCGGCCGCGCGCAGGCCGTTGACGCAGCGGGCAGCCCAGCAGTGCGAGCAGACGAGAATGCGTTTGTCTGTAACCGCTCTGCCGGCTTTGTCGTAGAGTCGGACACACAAGTTGATTTCGGAGGCGGGGCGTTTGGGGGAACGGGCGGAAACCTGTTCGCATGGAACGGCTCGGGCCAACCCCGCCGTAACTTCGTGCATGCCGCACGCACGCCGCTTTTCGCTCGCGGAAACTATTGGGAACGTTGCACTGCCCCCGGCAACTGCGAGGGCGTCGTGATCGATCAAGACATCGCCGGCAACACAACCCAAGCAGCGTTGACCCCAGCCCTTGCAGCGAGCACCGCTCAAACACCTCTCGTCAGGGCGGTGCGGCCGCGCGTTGCTCAAGCCGGAGAGCTGGTGCGTGTTATCGGTGCAGGATTCTTTCCGCAAACCTCGTCGTTCGTTTGCGCGGGGGAAGGTGGGTCCTGCGAGGATGCTTTCTGCGTGACGGTGAACGGAATTCCCGCCACGGTAGAAGCGGCAACGCCAACGAGCGTCTTCATTCGAATGCCAATGACTTGTTTTGGGCCAAGCACGCTCGAAGTACGAACGCCTGAAGGTTCAGCCGTCACGGAGTACTGCATCCCCGATTGAAGCTCAGCGAGCGCTAGTCGTCCGGGGCACCACGCGCGATCCAATCCGTTAACGCCTCCAACCATTCAGGTTCCAGGCGTGGGCCCGACAACGGCATCGGGCTACCCCATCGAGGGTCGAAGCTGTTCAACTTGAGCTTGGTCAGCAGAAAGCTCGCCTCGGGCTGCCCCGGAGCAACCCGTAGCCAGCCAGATTCGCGGGCCTGTGCGTTGGTCGGAAGAGCGCCAACGAGCGCTTGGTAAGGGTTAGTCAGATCGAGCCCGCCCGCCCGTGAAGTCCCATCGTGGCAGAACGCCACAGCGCACCGGGGGCCAAAGATCTCCGCACGCAAGCGCGTAAACGAGCTGGGTGTTGGAGTACTACCTCCGCTGGGCGTGACCGTAGGCGTGGGAGTAGCGCTCGGTGTTGGCACAGCCACCGGATCTTCGCCTCGGGGAGCGCCCGACAAAATCCAAGCCTCGATGCGCGCAAGGGCATCCTCGGGCAGTGGGGCTGCGCCTAACGGCATGCGGCTTCCCAGGCCTGGGCCCGGCCCAGTGAGTTTGATCCACAGGAAGCTTTGCTCCGGCGCATGCGGTGTCACCCGTAGCCAGCCGGCTGCGCGAGCCGCAGCATTGTCCGGAGCAGCGTTCACCAACTCATCGTACGCGTCCGGTCCTTCCAGTACCAAACCGCCGGCGGCAACTCCGGCGGAGTGACATGGCCCGAGTGCACAATGGCGAGCGAAGATTTCGCTTTGCAACGCGGCAAATGTTTCACCGCCCGACCCAACTGAGGGAGGCCCATCACCGGCACACCCCCACACCATGCCGGCAACGCACACCCCAACCGCGAACTGCAGCCAATGCCGCGCTAGGTAACGCACCGACGCAGGGAAAATGGCCCGGGGCTAGCGGATCAGAGGCCCTTGGCCCCTCCAACGACGACGCTCGGCAAGTTGTTCCGAACGTATTTCTTGCCGGTCACCTCTGCGCGTTCTCCGGCGAGCTTTTTTACCTCGTTGTAAGGGGCTTCGTTGTTGTGGTCGTCGACCAGGAGATACAGCTCGCCAGAATCGGTAAGCAGCCCCAGCGGAGCGCCCTTCTTGGCACACATCTGGGCGCAGCTCTTGTGCCCAGCCCCCCTTGCGCCCTTCGCCATGTAACATGCAAGGTCAACTATTTCTCCTTGCAGTTTGACCTCTTCTTGGGCCGCCGCCACCGATACCCAGGCACTTGCGAACAGCCAGGATAAGACGCCAATCCAACCTGCTTTCTTTAAGCTCATAGGTGCACTAGTATCCGCGCTGGCTCGGCTATGTCAATTTCACTTCAACAGGTACGGCAACCAGTGGGGATTCCCCCCGGCCCTTCTTCAGTCGAGGAAACGGCCGAAGCTACTGGGGACAACCATGCTGCAGCTCTGTTCGCCAACCACGCAGCCGCAGCCGAGGCCAAGCCAGTCACCGCGCAACGCACGGCAACTTCACCTCTGCTTCAAGTCGGCTTCCTTTATCTCACCGGACTTGCCATTGGCCTTCACCTGGCCCTCGTGCATCTTTACCTCTGGGGTTCACCCCGGGCCTTTTTCTTTTTCCTCGGCGCGACGTTGTTATCGTGCACGGTCATCCTCGCGCTGTGGATCTGGGTTTTACCCCGTTTCGCTGCGCTCCGCTTCCCAGCTCGACTTGCAGCTCAGGTGTTTACCTCGGCGGCGGCCATTGCCGCCCTGTCTTTTCTCACCGTGGAAGCAAATTCGTTTCTCTTTGGCGGCCACTCCATTTTGAATCCGTACGACGGGCCCGACCGCACCATCACCATTCCTGCCAGTGCGCTGCGCCATGCGCCAGTCATTTACTTCCTCATCCCGATCGTGCCCACCGCCATTCTTTGCGTCGTTGGGTTTAATTTGCACTGGTGGCGAATCCTGGTCATGCAAGCTCGGGCGCGCGCTTTGGAGAACGTAGCGGCGTCGGCACAGCTCGCGGCGTTGCGGGCTCAAATCCACCCGCACTTTTTTTTCAACAGCTTGAACTCCATTGCCCAGCTCATCCGTTCCGACCCAGACCAAGCCGAGCGCTGCGTGGAACGCTTGGCCGAAGTATTTCGCTATCTGCTGTCGCGCTCGGGAACGGAATTCGTTCCACTGGAAGAAGAGTTGCGCTTTGCCCACGCCTATTTGGAGATTGAAAAAGCGCGATTCGGCGATGAGCTTACGGTGGAATGGGACATCGAGCCCACGGCAAGGCACCGCTTAGTGCCCAGCTTGATTCTCCAACCACTCGTGGAGAATGCCGTCAAACATGGCATTTCGAAGAAAATCGACGGTGGCACCCTTTCCGTGCGAGCCTGTATTCGTAACGGGCAGCTTTTGGTGGAAGTGGAAGACACCGGTGTTGGCTTTACCGATCATAGCCAACTGTACGATCGAGGCTTAGGATTACGCAGCGTTCGGGACCGCTTAGTTCGCCTTTACGGGGAGGCACACGCCCCCCAAGTGGAGTCGACTCCTGGCCAGGGTACAGCGGTGCGGTTGTGTATTCCACTTGACCAACAAGAGGTTGGGAAACGAGCATGATCCGTGCGCTGATTGTGGACGACGAGAAACTCGCACGCGAACGCTTGCAAACGTTCCTGCGCGATTTCGCGGAAGTAGAGGTGGTCGGAACCGCGAAAAACGGCCCTCAGGCGATCCAAGCTATCGACACACTCAAGCCCGACGTGGTGTTCCTCGACGTCCAGATGCCTGGGGTGGATGGCTTTGGAGTACTGAAGGCAATTCACCACCGACCGCAAATCGTGTTTGCCACGGCGTTCGACCAGTATGCGATCCGCGCCTTTGAAGTTTGCGCTGTCGACTATTTGCTTAAGCCCATCTCCAGAGAGCGACTGTCCGAAACCATGCGACGAGTACGCGACCGCCTAGCCAACCAAACCGCACCGCCCGCCATCGAAGATATCCTCGATGCACTGGAGGCCCGAGAACGCCGCTATCTCCGGCAAGTCCCAGTGCAACGTGGCCGCAACATTTTAGTTTTGCCGACGGAGCAAATCCTCTGGTTCGAAGTGGAGGACCGCATTGTCTTCGCATACATCGACGGCGACCGATTTATGACGAACTTCACCTTGCGCGAGCTCGAGGAAAGGCTCGACCCAAATGTCTTCTTTCGGGCGCACAAGTCGCGACTGGTCAACCTTCACTACGTGAAGGCCATCGTGCCTTGGTTCGCGGGCCGGTACAAACTGGTCATGAAAGACCAAAAGGGCTCCGAGCTCGAATTGAGTCGGGCACAAACACGGCTGCTACGCTCGCGCATGCATTGGTAACCCACGGAGCGCGGTTTCGGCATTTTACGCCACCCTTGAGGCCACTCGCGGGTTGGATGGTTGCGCTAGTGTGCGCAAGCGTGTAGCAGCCTCACATTCTAGACAGCGTGAGGGGTACCACCATGCAACGTTGGTTATTCGTCGTCGTCACGGCTTGGGTTCTGGGAGGGTCTGCACCGTCGCTGGGGCAGTGCATCGGAGACTGCAATGCCGATGGTGAAGTGACGGTGGACGAAATCGTGACCATGGTCAACGTCGCGCTCGGCAACCAACCCGCTCAGGCTTGCCCCGCGGGCGACCGCGATGGCGACGGAGGGATCACGGTCGATGAAATTGTCGCAGCGGTAAACAATTTGCTCACTGCTTGCCCTGCCGGTGGGACCCCAACCCCCAGCGCGACACCGACACCGACCAGCGGCCCCATCGGCGGTTCCTTGGGAGACCGCCGCTTCACGTTCAGTCAGCGCAGCCGCCTTACTGCCGTTTTAGGTTTTGGCCGTCTCTCATTGGGATCGTTCCGTGGCCAAAAGAACGGACAAACCGGCGACGCATACCTCGTGCTCCGAGCAGGAGAGCCCGACTCCAATGGCATCGCCACGATCGACATCATGGAGGGCTCGGATTACTTTTTTGTCGAGGCACGAATCCCTACCGGGAATCTGCTCGTGTGCATCCGGCCCCTGATTCCGGTAACCAGTGCCGGCGTTGTGCAGTGCAACGGCGGGGAAGATTACAGCATCGTTCTCCAAACCAATCACCATGTCGGGCAACTCGGCACCAATGGCTTTTCTTTGTTGGATTGCCTGACAACCTGCAACGGTTCTGTGTGCGGGCAAGTGGAAGGTGCCACCCAAATTTGCGCAGCCGGCGCTGTTGGCGAAATTTGCCGAACCGACGCAGACTGCGATTCGACCTCCGGTTCAGGCGATGGGCGATGCGGCCTAGGGCGGTACTGCACTTCGGGTCGTCTCGGTGAGGCCTGTTCTACCGACGACGATTGCCGGACTCCCGAAGCCGAGGGACGTTGCAGCGTACAAGCTTCCTGCGCTGCAGGGCGGGCCGGTTCGCCGTGTCGCAACGATGCCGAGTGCGATACCGAAGCCGGCAGCGGCGATGGCCAGTGCGGCGGCCGCGCCATTCACCCGGGCGTTTGCAATGGCCCTCTGACGGTCAGCTCGACCGGCGAAGACAGTGGGCCTGGCTCGGCGGTACTCGCACCAGTATTCGGGCTCAATGGGCTGCCGGTGGAGCTGTCATTCGAACAATCTTTGCCTTGTGGAGACGAGCCAACGGCCCCTGGGTTTAGCCAATCTTTTGCCTTCACGACCGGAACGGCGCGAGCGATCGTGCAAAATGTGAGCAACGAATTTGGCGTTTGCAGCGACAATTCCCGCTGCACGCAGGACAGTGATTGCGACCACGCCGACGGCGTGGGCCGCGGCGTGTGCGGCCATCAATTGATCCATGAAGTCAGAGGAGAGAACTTTTCTTGCCAGGACTGGCAAAATCCCAACGGCCCTGGCTGCTTCGTGCTCGCCGCACCGGTGCTTCACGCCTTCCAGGGAGCGGATTTGGTGACCGAATTTCGCTTCTGTGGCCGCTAAGCGACGGTCGAACGTTCACTTTCCTCTCTGAGGTGGACAGAATCGGTCCGCCGCGGCCCCCCTTATCCTTGCCTTCCTTCCGCTCTCAGCCTGTCATCGGCAACCCCCGACACTAACTGGCAAGGCGCGCGCCTCGTCACGCCCGCGTGAAACCGTTGCGAACGGAACGTGAGCGGTGACACGCACTGTTCCGGCAATTCGTTAGTGGCGCACTGCGGGAAATCGTTGTATGGAAGCTGCCCACGCATGGCAGCGGCTTCGCGGAGTGTGGCTAGGGAACTTTTGGCGGCGGCGGCTGTGCTCGCGTTTTGGTCTGCGGCCGCACTGGCTGAGGGGCGTGCGCTTCCCGAGAACGGCGCCCCCTTCCATCGCTCTGTGCTCCAGCAGCATGGCACAGCGGGTGGCTCGGTGTTACCGGGAGATGCCAACTGCGACGGCCGCGTCGGTCGTGAGGATTTGGGCGCTTTGGTCGCGGAGTTGTTTTCCCCTTGGCCCTCGTGCGTTGGCGTGGATGCGAACAACGACGGCAGTGTCACGACGGCTGATCTGGTGGCTCTCCTGACCATTCTGGGCTTGCCGCCAGCTCCTAGTGAGACACCCACCGAGACTCCCTTGCTATCCCCGACACCCACGCCGAGTGCCACCGAAACGCCGAGCGCGTCACCTACGGCCTCGTCGTCTCCTACGGTGTCTCCCACTTCCATCTCGACCGGAAGCCCCACACCGACACCAAGGGGTACAGCCACGCCCACGCACACCTTCACGGCATCGCCAAGCCCAAGCCCGTCGATACCACCATCCCTCACTCCTTCGAATACGCCCACCTTTCGAGCGGAAAGCCCCACACCCTCCGCCACCCCAACGAGCACCCACAGCTTTTCACCCTCGGCGACAGCGACGGCCTCACCTTCACAAACTCCTCCGCTAGGCACCTCGGCTACCGCAACTCCCAGTGGCACAGGCACACTCACAACAGTGCCGAGTCCAACACTGACGCCAACTCGAACTTCGAGTTTTACCCCAACGGCAACCGTGACGGCTACGGCAACCTTCACGATTGCTTTGTCCCCCACCCGGACGTTCAGCGCCACTCGTTCCCCCACCAGCACGGCAACAGAGACTCCCTCGGTTACACCGTCCCGAACGACTACGCCCTCGCGAACCCGCACCTCTACACCCACCCAAACAGCCACTGCTTCCGCCACAGCCACCCAAACCCTAACGTTCACCCGCACGCCGTCACTTACGCGCACTCCGTCGTCCACGCCGACCCCGACCTCGACCGCCACGGCCACCCCTACGACCACGCCCACACGCACGCGCACGAACACGCGAACACCAACGGCAACCGGTACGGCCACATTCACGCCTACGGACACGGCTACGCACACCGTGACTCGCACCCCGACGCAAACACGCACCCCAACGAACACGCCGACCATCACCCAAACCGGCACGCCCACCCGCACCCCGACCGTCACCCGCACACCGACCCCTACGTTGCCTCCCTTGGCGGGTCCGGTGATTACGTACTTCGGCATCACGACGGCCGACAATCATGTGATCCCGCCGAGCGGTGCAGATGAAAACGGAGTGCCCATCTTCGAAAGGTCCTTTGGCGCTGGCTTCTTCCTCGTGATCGAGGCTAAGCCTGGCACCAGCAACAGCGCACCGGACACGCGCAATCTTTACAACCCCTCCGACCCAAGCTCGCGTCCCGATGTGCAAATCTTGTCCTCGCGACCCCTAGGAAACGGTAGCCCGGAAGTGTGCGATAAAGGACCACCGCCATTTCCTCTCGGAGGTGTGCCCGGATTTCCATCTCTGAACCTTGACGATCCTTCTCAAGCCGTTACGGACGCACTTAACGACTTCGCTTGTCGGCTTGCCAACAACACCATCGACCCCTGCACGCTCGACGACCGCGAGCGACCCGCTTACGTGGCTTCGGACACGACCACCCAAGTCTGCAGCGATGGTGTCATCGGAACAGAAATGCGCTTCCCTTCGGGCAGCACCACGCTGATCGTTCGCTGGCGGGATCGCAACGGCAATTACGGCCGCCCGGCCAAGATCATCATTCGCGTACCGTAAAGCGGCGTCGTCTTGCGGTTGTGGCGCGGTTGTGTAAAGCGCTGAAGCCACGATCATGCGGGTGACCGTTCTGGGCGCCGGAAGCTTTGGTACAGCCTTGGCCAAATTGTTGTGCGAAAACGGCCACGCTGTGCGCTTATGGTGCCGCGGGGTGGAGCTGGCACGCGAGATTCAGAGCCGGCACGAGAACACCTTGTATCTACCGGGCATCCCCTTGCCGCCAACGATTGCTGCCACCCCCAATCTTGAAGAAGCCACCGAAGGCGCAGAAATGGCAGTTGTTGCTGTCCCCTCACATGTCGTCCGCTCGGTCGTCGAAGACGCACGACCGTGGCTGCGACACTGCACCTGGATTGTGAGCGCAGCCAAGGGCGTGGAAGAGGCGACGCTCCTTCGTATGTCCCAGGTACTGGAGCAAGTGCTCGGGCGTGACTGCTCCAGCCGAATTGCCGTGCTCTCTGGCCCGAGCTTCGCCAAGGAAGTGGCTGCCGGCAAACCCACCGCCGTTACCGCAGCAAGCTCGAACCCCGCCGCTGCGAAAGCAACCCAGGCCACGTTTCAAGGCAGCACCTTCCGCGTATATACCCACGACGATGTGATTGGCGTGGAGATTGGTGGTGCCAGCAAAAACGTGATTGCTATCGCCGCGGGGGTTAGCGATGGACTCGGCCTCGGACACAGCAGCCGAGCTGCCCTGATTACCCGTGGCGTGGCAGAAATTGCGCGTTTGGTCGTTCGGCTTGGCGGCAACGCCCAAACAGTTTCTGGTCTTTCCGGCGTGGGCGATTTGGTTCTCACCTGCACTGGCGACTTGAGTCGCAATCGAACCCTGGGCCTTCGCCTCGGCCGCGGCGAGCCTTTGGAAGAGATCCTGGGTAGCATGCGCGAGGTTGCCGAAGGGGTACGCAACAGCATCAGCGTGTCGGAACTTGCACGCAACGCCGGCGTCGAAATGCCCATTGCCGAGCAGGTGCGCTTGTTGTTGCACGAAAAGAAGCCTGCACTTCAGGTATTGAACGACTTGCTACGCCGAGAGGCCAAACCAGAATTTTGGAGCTAGGAGAGAGACCTATGGGAAAGGGAATATGCCGAGTAGAAGGCTGCGATGGCGTGGTCCAAGGCAAGCGTTACTGCGCCAAGCACTACCGATTGTGGCGGAAGGGAAAGATGCCGAAGCCGCGCTACAAAACGTGCAACGCCGAGGGCTGCCGGAAACCTCGAGAGCGACGCGGGCTTTGCGCCGAGCACTTTGCCAAGGAATACGGGAAGCAAGCGCAGGAGGAAGCCGCAGCTTAGGCGAGTGCCTGGTTGCCGTCGCTTAACATTCCCCTTCGCGTCGAACGACCAACCAAGTGTCCGCCAAAGCCTTGGTGACATGCGGTACTCCCGAATCGATGCGGAGCGGACTCGAATCGGGGGTCAGGAGCGCGACTTCCCTCCCCACGCGGACCTCGAGGGTACCGGCAAGAACGTGCAGTGTTTGCGCAAGAGGATGCGTGTGTTCTGGTTCCGTGTGGCCAGCCGGCTTAAAGACGAGCAAGAGCTGCGGGGTCAGCTCGTACACCGCATGACCACGGGGCAAAAGCCGCCTTTTCCTTGGCGGGCGCGCGGTGGAAGTCACGCGGTGCCAACCCTTCCCTGAGACCCGGCGCAACACAAGTCGCCACCGGGAGGTGTTGCGGGATCACCTGGTTCGGTGCAGGAACTCGTCAGCACGCTGTGTCGGCGCGGAAAGGCGGCAAGTTGGATGGGAATCGGTTTAGGCCTGCGGATGCCGCAACAGGAGATACGCATTGGCACCACCATAGCCGTAACTGCTCACCAAAATGTGCTCTAGGGTGGCAGCACGGGCAACATTGGGCACGTAGTCCAGATCGCAATCGTCCGCTGGCTCATCGAGGAAGTGTGTGGGCGGAATGAGTTGATGGCGAAACGCTAAACAGGCCGCCGCGGTTTGAAACGCGCCCGAGGCCCCGAACGGATGGCCAAGCACTGCTTTGATGGAACTTACCGGCAACTTTGCTGCCCATTCCCCGAAGGCGGCTTTGGCCACTTTGGTTTCCTTGCTGTCGAACGCGGGCGAAGCGTTGGCATGAGCGCACAGCCACTGCACGTTGCCCGGCGCCAAGCCACACCGACGTAACAGCGCGCGAAGTGCACTCGCCCCCGTTTCTCCGGTCGGATCGGTTTGAAACAGCCCGCGGGCATCGCACGAACTCGTGCCTCCGAGCACTTCGGCGTACACATGCGCACCCCGGGCCAAGGCTCGCTCGCGTGGCTCGAGCACCAGCATGCAAGCTCCTTCGCTCAACACGATGCCGTTGTGCCTACGGTCGAATGGGCGCGAGGCGCGCGCAGGGTCGGCACTGTCCCGCGCCAGCTCCATCGTGCGACCCATCGAGGCGAACACGAATACGGTGAGCGGGCTTTCCGCGCCGCCCGCAATGACCACCTCGGCTTCGCCAGCGGCGATCAACTGCCGCCCAAGCGCGATGGCCTGGGTACTTGCCGTGCAGCCGGTGGTGATCGTGAGCTGCGGTCCTTGCGCTCGAGCGAAGGCAGCCATCTCTGCAGCGGTAGCAAAAGGCAGCGAGCCGTTTGCGAGAAACGGATTGACTCGCCGCGCTCCGCGCTCGAGCAAAATGGCGAACTGCTGCTCGCCCGCTCTCAAACCCGCCACGGCGGTGCCGACCAGCAGGGCCACTGCGGTAGGGGTTTCCCACGAGTTGGCAGCAAGCCCGGCATCTTCCAGGGCGCGGCCAATCGCCACCAAACCGAGCTGTGTGGCGTGGCTCACGGTGCGAAAGTATCGCGGGTCGAGCGACTCCAACTGTGCATCGTCCACCTGGCCGCCAACGCGGCAAGCAAATAGAGATGGATCGAAACGATCCACAATCCGCAAGCCAGAACGCCCTTCGACCAGCGCAGACCAAAAGCCGTCAAAGTTCGATCCACACGGGCTGACGAAACCGATGCCAGTAATAACGACGCGACGATCCAACGGCCTCCGTGCCTCTTTACAGTCGCAAGTAGCCGGCCACCAAGTCTTTCATGGCTTCGGACACTCCACCGCCAATAGTCAAAACCCTCGTGTCACGAAAGACCCGGGAAATCCAGTTGTCTTCCAAAAAGCCCTCTGCGCCGTGCAACTGCAGGCACTGCCCAACGACCCGCTGGACGCTCTCCATCACGTGGAACTTGATCATGCAAATTTCTTTTCCTTCCACCCGCCCATCGCGGTACGACTCGGCTACGGAACGCACGAACCGCCGATTTGCCTCGATTTCCGCCGCCATCTCTGCAATGCGGTGGCGCACCGTCTGCAGTTCCGCCAACGGATGACCAAAGATCATCCGTGCCCGCACCCGCGCAATCGTCTCCTGCAGTACCAAATCGGCAAGAGCCACGGCGCACACTGCAAGAACCAGGCGTTCGCGCAGGAGCCCGTTCATAAGATACATGGTACCGAGGTTAGGCTTGCCGACCGTCATCGATTTTGGCACGCGACACTCGCGAAACTTGAGCCACCCTGTGGGCGAAGCCTTGATGCCCATGGTGCGCAAGGGGGAGGCCTCGAAGCCAGGTACGTCGGTGGGAACCAACACCAAGGCAAAGCTGGTGGTTGCAACATTGGGCGAGGTACGCACCAAGGCAAGCACGTAGTCCGCAATCGGGCCGTTGGTGATAAATTTCTTCTCTCCGGAAATCACCCAAAAGTCCCCATCGCTCACCGCAGTGCACTGTACGGAGCGCACCAAGTCCGTGCCTCCGCTCGGCTCGGTGCCAGCGACCCCGGCGATCTTCTCGCCCCGGACCAACGCCGGCACGATCTCCCGCCGGTGCGCTTCCGTGCCGTGTTTTAGAAGGAGGTGAGTCACGACCTGCGAATGCACGCCCAGGCTCGTCCCTAGGCCCAAGCTACGTGCTCGGGGCATTTCTTCGGCCAAGACCACATCGTAGGCGAAATCGCCACCTCGGCCACCGTACTCCGCCGGCACTGACAACCCCAACCAGCCCCAAGAGCCAAACTGGCGGAACAACGCGCGCACCTTCTGAGGGTCTTCGAACTCCGCAGCCCGCGGGGCCAACTTCTTCTCGATCAGTTCGCGAACTTCGCGACGAAACCTCTCGTGCTCTTCCCGAAAGAGCGCCATCAGGGCACCTCCTCGCCACGAGCACGCCGGTAAATGTACTCTACGATGTCCCCGAACCGGTTGAGCTCGATCATATAGAGTGGGTCGAGCTCAGTCTGAAACTCCTCTTCCAGCGCCACCTGCAACTCTACGAGCTGCACCGACTCTATCGCCAACGTCGTATCAAAGCTGGCATCGTCGGTGATTTGTTCCAGGGGAATGCCAGCAACTTCGTGCAATACACTTGCCACCCTTCTTCTCACCGTTTCAGGTGTTAACGCCAACTGCCCGCTCACCTCGCTCGCACCTCCCGTTCCGTTAGCTTGCGTCCCGCTGCCGTGATACGCTTGACTGTGGCCTCGGCGCAAGCCCAAACTACAGACAAGCACGCGGTCGTTTCAATGGAACACAGCAGTCGGCGGATAACGAATACTCACTGCTCCGGGTTGACCGACGGAGAGTCGCTGAACATCAGAGTCGCGGACGCACGTGAGCTCGCCGAAAGTCTCAGAAAGAGGATGTTGATCTACCGGGAAATGCTCGGTCACCATGGAGTAGATGAGTACGACCGAACTTCCCTGCACATCGTGGCCTTACGCGGCGGGCTGCTGGTCGCAGCGCTTAGGCTGGTTGGGCCGACCCCTTTGACCGTCGAGCTTTCGCGGTTCATTAACCTTGAGAGATCGCCTTTCGACTCTGCCCGACTCATGCAAATTGGTGGGTTTTGGGCAGAGGGGCCCATGCGCCGCGTAACCCGAGACAATACTCTCACGGTAAAGAGGCTATTCCAGAAATCGGTTGAACTGGCTTCTCGATTTGGCTGTGGCGGTATAATCATGCGAACCGTACCACGGCTTCGCCCCTGGTATTCAGGCTTCGGCTTTAAGGTGCTTCCCAACCTCAATTACTGGGATCCCCACTGGGGTCACGTTGTGACGATGTACCTACGTATTGAGCATTTTGCGCAGGGCGCCCCGTTTGCATCTAGAGATAGTTGGCAAGGTCCACTGCTGGGAACGTTCTGCCGCTGAGTACCGGAATGGCCTTCCAAAATCTTCCTTCGCTGGTGGCCGCTATCGCAGCCGGGTTTCTCGCGGTCCTCGTTGCCTCTCAACGCCGAGATACAGAAAGCCGCGCCTTCGTACTGCTGACGACCCTAATCGCCTGCTGGAACGTGTACTTCTTCATTTTGGGGCTGGGTTCTTGCGACGAGAGGTCACAAGCGCTGCTGCGGGCGCTGGCAACCGGCGTAGCGCTGCTGCCGGCCGCGGTCATTGGTTTTCTCGTGGTACCCCGCCACACCAGAACCCGCGTGTGGCGCTGTACCGCCTTCGTCAGCTTTGGCATGTCCACGGTGGTTGTCCTGGCGAATCCGTTCGGCCTGGTCGTCCGAGGCTTAGAGAAGTATGCCTGGGGCTGTCACTCGTTGCCAGGACCGTTGTACCACGTTCACACGGCCAACGCAGTGCTTGCCGGTATCGCCGCCATCGCCCTGTGCATTAGCGACCTGCGTCACGCGGCCAGCCCTCGCGATCGGCTTGTTGCTCGGTTTTGGTTGATCAGCGCGGCAGTCGGCGTGCCTTCCGCAATCATCAATCTCTTACCCGCGTATGGCGTGCCCATTTATCCCCTCGGGAACCTGGGTAGTGCCTTGTGGGCTGCGATTATTGCCTACGCCGTGGTACGGCACCGGCTGCTCGACGTGGAAGTTTGGATATCCCGCCTCGGCACCGTGGCGGCGGCGGGGATGGTGACCATCGTACCCGCTTACGTCCTTTTAGTCCTGCTGCAAATCCAGGCATTCGGTGCAGCGCACGTCGACTTGTCGATGGCGATTCTCCTGTCTCTCGTCGTTGTTGCCGCGATCTTCCCCATCCTTCAACGCAAGCTGGAAAAGAAGTTCGCGGAGCGAGCTTTTCCGTACAAGATCGAGCAGCAAAGCTCCTTGGACATGTTACGCCGGGCGGTGCTGCGCGAGCAGGACCTTGGCCGGCTTGTCGACGTAGTGGCAAAGGGCCTGCACGCGGTTTTCCATCCTCCAACCATCGCCATCTTCACGCGCCAGCCGGAAGCTGCCGCTCTACGGCTAGCCCACCATCTCGGGGAACCGCCTGCGGAAAGTAGCTTCCCGTTCACGAGCCCACTTGTCGCTGAACTCGAGGATGCCACGCTTTCCCTGCTGCAAAGCGAACTCTTGGAATCGAAGCGTGACCGCGGCCGGGAAGTGGGCAAACTCATGGAAACACTCGGGTGGACAGTATGTGTTCCGGTGAAAACCAGTCGGCAGTTGTCGGGATTTCTCGCTCTCGGCCTCAAAGAGGGCCGCGACTGGTACATGCTCACGGAGCTCGAAGCCTTAGAGCGCCTCGCAGAGGAGCTTGCCCTTGCCCTGGACAACATCCAGTTGCACCAGCAGGCGGCACTCGCCCGGCAAACTCTCGAGCGGATCGAACGCCTCAGCGCCATTGGCACGATGGTCGCCGGCATTGTGCACGAAGTGCGCAATCCACTGGTAGCCTTCAGCACCTTCATGCAGTTGGCCCGACAACAGAAAGCTTCGCCCGAACTGATCGAGGCTAGTGCTCCAGTCATCCTAGGCGAGCTCGACCGCGTGCAGCGGTTGCTCGATGAACTCCTGCGCACTACGCGTGGCAACCCGCCAAAGTTTGGCGAAGTGGATCTCGGTCAATGTGTCCGCGACGTGGCGGCCTTACTCAAACCGCCGGCAAAGCAAGCTCACGTCGTGCTAGAACCTAAGTTTCTGTCGGACTCGGTAACGGTATTCGCCGATGCCGATCGGGTGCGCCAAGTGCTGTTCAACCTCGGCATGAACGCCATCGAAGCGGCACCCGAGGGCACCACGGTAACGATCACGGTCGCGCGGGCGTCCAAGAACGGGCGTATGTACGGCGAGGTGAGCGTGCGCGACACTGGGCCGGGCTTACCGCAGGAATTACGGGAAAAAGTGTTTCAACCGTTCTTTACCACCAAAGCGGACGGCACCGGTCTTGGCCTAGCCTTGTGCCTGCAGATCACCGAGGAGCACGGAGGCTATCTGGACATTCGCGACCCGCAAGGACCCGGCATCATCTTTGCCGTGGGATTCCCTGAGTTTATCCCCGAAGTTCACGCACCCCTCGTCGATGATCCTCGCAAAGACGAACTACAGTTGACCCCAGAAGAAGAAGCCCACATTCGGGCTCTCGTGGGCAACATCAAGCTCCCGCCCGAAGTGTTGCGCCTCGTCCGGCAAACCCGTATCAAAAAATCTTGAACGTCCAGAGCCCGTGTTGACGTTGCGGGTGCGTTGGGCTTCACAGGGAGCATGGCACGGGTACGAACGAACGGGATCGAACTCGAGTACGAGATCTTCGGCTCCGAGCATGGCGAGCCCCTGGTGCTCATCATGGGGCTGGGCGCCCAAATGATCTTGTGGCGCGACGACTTTTGCCACATGCTCGTGGAGCGCGGTTATCGTGTGATTCGTTTCGACAACCGCGACGTGGGGCGGTCCACCTGGCTCGACCACTTGGGTCTCCCTAACGTGATGGCGCTCATGGCCGCTGCCGCTTCGGGTCAGCCCGTGGAGGCCCCTTACAAACTCACGGACATGGCTGCAGACACCGCGGGGCTCCTCGACGCCCTTGGCATCGGCAGAGCACACATTGTCGGCGCATCCATGGGCGGGATGATCGCGCAAACCTTCGCCATCCAGTACCCCGAACGGACCCTGAGCCTGACCTCGATCATGTCGACAACGGGCGACCCAACGCTTCCTCCACCTCGGCCGGAAGCCCTCAGTGTACTCCTCGCGCCGCAGCCAACTTCTCGCGAAGAGGCAATCGAGCGAGGCGTGTTCATCTTCCGGACCATCGGCAGTCCTAAGTATTTCGACGAAGCCGAAGTCCGCGAGCTGGCCGCCCGGTCGTTCGACCGCGGCATCAACCCGGCTGGAGTCATGCGCCAATTGGCGGCAATTTTGGCCTCGGGAAACCGTACCGAGGCGTTGCGCCAAGTGCAGAAACCCGCGCTCGTCATTCACGGCCGGATCGATCCGTTGGTTCCATTTGCCGCGGGAGAGGCGACTGCCCGCGCCCTTCCACGTGCCCGACTGCTCGCGTTTGAGGACATGGCGCATGACCTGCCCCGGCCGTTGTGGCCCGAGGTGGTTGGAGCCATTCACGAGGTAGCCCAGGAAGCGAAGCGCGATGGGAAATGAAGGCCCTTCGCCTGGCCTCGGGCACGACCGCCCTCCTCAGTCTGCTTTTTGCGGGGCTTGCAGCGGCGGGCACTATCACTACCGAAGTCCGGCTTGCCACCACCACCAGCGTGGAAAACTCGGGGCTTCTGGCCCATTTGCTCCCGCGATTCGAGCAGAACCGCGGGATTCGCGTGGCGGTGCTCCCAGTCGGAAGCGGACAAGCCCTGGAACTTGCCGCTCGCGGTGACGTGGATGCTGTCCTAACCCACGCACCGTCGTTGGAAGAGGAGGCCCTGGCGCGGGGTACGGTGGTGGAGCCACGGGTGGTCATGGAAAACGAGTTTCTCCTCGTTGGCCCACCGAGCGATCCGGCACAGGTTCGGAACACGAACGACATCGCCAAAGCCCTAGCGGCCATTGCCCGGCACGAGGCGCTATTCGTGTCGCGCGGCGACCACTCGGGAACGCACACGACCGAACTGGAGCTCTGGCGTGCAGCCGGCGTACGGCCGCACGGCCCCTGGTATTTGGAAGGCGGACACGGCATGGGCCCCACCTTGACGATGGCTGCTGAACGGCAGGCATATACCCTAACCGACCGTGCCACCTTCCTCACCTATCGGAACCTTAAGGGCCTCGAGATCCTGGTTCGCAACCATCCCCCGCTGAAGAACGTGTACCGTGCAATGCTCGCCCGGCCAGAGCGGCGCCCGCAGGCCACCTGGCGAGCCGCCCGCGAGTTTGTCGAATGGCTCGTATCGCCGGTCGGCCAAACTGCGATCGCGGCCTTTCGGGTCAACGGCGAAGCCGTGTTCACTCCCGGCGCGACATCGGCCCCGTGAAGCGGAGTTGCCGAGTGCACCGGAGTTAGGCTGTGGAGCATTGCGCAGCGTGTGCCCCAGACCTGGTCCGCCGTGGAACCTTGTGCCGGCCCTCGGCAACTTTGCGCGTGTGTTTGCGGAGAGTCGGCTAAGCCTTGCAAGAACACCCTCTGGGGTTCTCCCCCAGCTCGTCAAGCGCCCCGACCGTCTGCCGACCCCTTCGGATTTTCGCAATTGAATTGCCCTTCGGGCGGGCGTAGGATACGCGGCTACCCAGGAGGTTTATGGCGGCACGGTTGGGCAGGTTCTTGGCGGCGATGGCGGTTCTGGCCGCTTCCAGCTTACCTCCGTCCAGTGGAGGTGCCGCGGCTGGTCCGCCCGCACAGCGGGTGCCAGCTGCTTTGCTCATGTTCCCTTACGTCGAAGCCGGAGCCGGTAGGGACACGAGGATCGAGCTCGTGAACTTGAGTGGCGTGCCGATCGAGCTCGAATGCTTCTTCGTCAACGGCGAGGACCCGGCATGCAACGAGGTTGGGTTCGTGCTGGCGCTCACGCCGTACCAGCCATTTGCTTGGCTGGCCAGTGAGGGGATGAGCAATGTCATCAACGGCACGGCAGCGCCCCCGTTTTGGGGTTTCGGGGAACTCAAATGTGCAGTGGTTCCTCCCGAGCCGGCACTAGAGCTGTACAATACGGTGCAGGGGAGGGCGACGGTCTTCGGATTGGATGGAACCACGGTATCCTACACCGCCTACGGGTTTCAACGATTCGTGGGAGGTGAGTACACCGGGCTGCTTCGGCTCGACGGCAATGAATATGCGCAGTGTCCCGATCGGCTACTGTTTACGGTGCTTGCCGATACGCCCGCAGGGAACAGCGAGCTGATCCTTCTGCCGTGCTCGCAAGACCTGGTCTTACAGTCGCCGGCCACGGTGACGGCACAGCTCCTCCTGACGACGGAACTCGGGCAGACCGTGTCCACATCTTTCCAGGTGCGTTGCTACTCGCGGCGACTTCTCCGCGACGTTGCCGACGTGCTGCAGCGCAGCATTGGTGGCTCGGATGTCGTGCAAATTTCTGTGCGCGGTGTGGGTGGGCCGCTCATCGGTCTAGTGATCGACGGAATCCCGTTTGGCTCGACCTTTGGTTTAGCTGGCAATGAGCCAATGTTTCTCGGAGGCCGAACGGCAACGATCTCGGTGCCGCGTTCCCGGTAGACACCATGAACCAGATTCTCAGCGGACTCGCAGCCTTTCTCTTTGCTTGGTACCAGCTCCTCGCGCAGCACGGGGTCTTGCCAGCAACTCCACGTCCTTCCGTTTCGCCTACTCCAAGCGCCACGCGTACTCTCGTTGCACCGACAACGCCCGCCGAACCACTGCCGTCGCCCACTGCCACCGTGTCGTTGCCATCGCCGACCCAAACGCTTCGTGCGACGCATACACCTACATGGTCCCCGCGCCCATCGGCCACCTGGACGAACAGTCGGCCTCCGACACCGACAAGGACGTTCTCCCCCTTGCCCTCGTCTACCTTCACGTACAGTCCTCGGCCCAGCGCAACGGCAAGTCGTAGCCCCACGGCCACGTGGTCGTTTACCGCCACGAGATCGGTGACGCCAACCCGTTCCTTCACCGCAAGTGCTTCCCCCACGCGAACTGCTTCTCCCTCCTTCACGGCCACGCCATCACGTACCGTAACCGCCACCCGCACCATAACCGTCACCCGCACACCCACGCTCACGTTCACTCCGAGCTTCACACCCACGCATAGCCTCACCCCCTCGCCCTCGCGCACGCCGAGTGCGACCTTCACGCGGCCTCCCACGTGGACCCCTCGACCAAGCTTCACCCCCACGCACTCACCGACGCCCCGGCCCACGCGGGTTGGTGGCGAGGTGGATCCGCTCGGCATTCAAGCCCAAGGCGACCCACCAGCACAAAAACTGGCCGCAGCGGTGTTAATTTTCCCCCTCGTGCGATCGTCGGCAACGACAGACACTCGAATCGAGATAGCCTCTTCTTCGACCGTGGCGGGTCCCGCGGCACGTTGCTTTTACGTTAGCGCGGGTAACTGCGTAGAAATTGGTTTCCAGGCTATCGCTCCCTCGGGCGGTGGCGGTGCAGCCGCGCGTCCGCTTTCGTGGATGGTGAGCACAGGACTCGACGGCAATGGACGTCGCATCGCCCCTCCGTTTCAAGGGGATGGAGAACTCAAGTGCTTTGCCAGTGGCAATAGCTTAACTGGCCGAGCCTTGATCGCCGACAACACGGGGCAGCGCATTGCGTATTCGGCCGTGGCGTTTCGCAAACTCCGAGACGATGCTCCGACGAGCTTCGTTTCGCTCGACGGGGTCAACTACGAAGCTTGCCCGGACCGGCTGCACTTCAACGTTCTTGCGCAAAGCGCCACTTCGAACAGCGAGTTGATTTTGGTCCCCTGCACGCAAGACCTCGAAGGACAGGTATTTTCCTCGGTCACCCTTCAGTACGCCGTGATCAACGAACTCGAGCAAACGTTCTCCGGCGCGAGCTCGTTCCGCTGCATGGAGCGGCGTAACTTCAGCACGATTCCAGCTCTCCGGTTTTCCAGCATTGGGACGAACACCGCGCACCTCATTGTGCGCGGTGTCGAGGTTCCCGTCATCGGGTTTGTCATCGACCGCTTTCAAGTGCCTGGTTCCGGAGCACTTTCCACGTCCAGCAACGAGCCATACTTGGAAGGTTCGCGCGAGGCTACGCTCGATCTCCCGCCCGATTGGCCCTGATCGCTTCTGCCGACGATGCTCTCGGAGTACGAGCGGTTCCGTTTTCGGTTCGACGGCATTGAGCACGACGTGTACCGCGCCGGGCAGGGTCCGGCCGTGATCGTGATCCACGAAATTCCCGGACTCACCCCCGAAGTGCTACGCTTTGCCGCCTACGTGCGCGAAGCCGGTTTTCGCGTGTACTTGCCGCATTTGTTTGGCGTTCCCGAAAAACCCGTGTCGGCCACGTACGTGGCCACTTCCTTCCTGCGGGCGTGCATCAGCCGCGAATTCAAAGTGCTTGCCCGAAACGAAGCGAGCCCCGTTACCAATTGGCTCCGAGCGCTTGCCCGAGAAGCACATCGGGAGTGCGGTGGCCCAGGCGTTGGCGCCTTAGGAATGTGCCTGACGGGAAACTTTGCCCTGGCGATGATGATCGACCCAGCCGTGCAAGCGCCGGTATTGAGCCAACCTTCGCTGCCGCTGCCGCTCACCAAGGCACACCGCCGGGCTTTGCACTTAGCCCCGCAGCAGCTCGAGGTGGTCAAGCAACGAGTGCAGGCTGGTTGCCCAGTGCTCGGACTCCGGTTCACGAACGACTTTGCCTGCCCCGCCGAGCGCTTTCAGCGACTGCGCGAGGAACTAGGCGATGGTTTCGAGTCGATCGAAATCGATTCCTCGCCAGGCAACCCTCATGGGATCTCCCCACGGGCGCACTCGGTACTGACTGTGGATTTAGTCGATCGTGACGGCCATCCGACGAAAGAAGCGCTCAAACGCGTGCTTTCTTTTTTTTGCGCGCGCTTGCAAACATGGAGCGCCTAGTCGGCTTTGCCGCGATTGGAGAACTCCGTCATTTCGAGTGCAGGCGTCGGCGAAGTAGCCCAACGACAAACCACTCCCCAGCCGCACCGGGTGCAGCCACGCTCGCGGATAGCACAGCACTTGCGTGCGAGACTGCTGGCGGGCTTAGGACACACCACCGGACTACGCAGGGGTAACGGATGGCCATGCTCGCCTTCACTGGGGCTGCCCGAGTGGATACCGGCCCGTGGACACAAGGGCGACTTCCCTGTTGGAGCCTTTCGGAAATCGCTGGCCGCGTAGGGTTTATGATTGGCCGGCCTGGCCGATCACGTCGAGGCGCGCGGGAGGAGGGGCAGCGGCTGCCTTGTCTGTTACGCCCCGCGACGGTCGCCGCCAGGCTAGAGCCTGGGCCAAATCGAAACCCACCTGGCGGGGCCGCTGTGAGAGCCCTCTGGGACCCCATCGTGGTCGACCCATGGTACTGCGGCTTGACCCAGGCCAAAAACTAGTGATAGGGGCTCCCTAGGTATCGGGAGGCAGGCGATGCAAGCTAGGGGGTTCGACGATGGCTCTCCGCGCCAGCCACCAATGGGAACGCGGCCGCCTACAGCGCATGAGGGCAAACCGGAAAAAAAACGGTCCTCACGGCTAGCAGTTTTGTTTCAACGAAAACATTGGGACACACCCACGGTGCCCAACGGACGCACGAGCTGGCAGCGGCAGCCAAGATCCGCCGGTACTCGCTGTGGGCACAGTGCCATTGGCCGTCTCTGCGAACGACGGGCTCTTGAAATCTTTCTAGGTGCGGCGAAAGGCCTAACGAAGCGGACCGGGCGATCGCTCGCTACTGCGGTTTTACTTGCGTCCACCGTCAGCAGGGCGGTACTTGCTGCCTCCGATACCTGTCCGACGGAGTGGTTTGGGTTTACCCAGTTGAGTGCCGGATGGGTACACTCCTGTGCCGTGCGGGCCGGTGGTCGAGCAGAATGTTGGGGAGACTCCAGTTACGGAAAGAGTAACCCACCAGGGGAGGGGTACGTCCAGGTCGTCCTCGGTACGAACCACAGTTGCGGCCTCGGCTTCGATGGCACAGTACGGTGCTGGGGCAGTCAGCTTTATTCGGGCTCGGAGCAATTTGTTCGACTCGACGCCGCCGGTGACCTCACTTGCGGGCTGAGGTTCAACGGGAGCGTGGAGTGTTGGGGGCGAGCTTCGCCCAACCAGTATCCGCCATCGGGCGCGCGCTTCCTCACTATAAGCATCGGTCCCTCTCACGGATGCGGAGTACAGGTCGATGGCTCGATAAGCTGTTGGGGCGCCAATTGGGCTGGCCAAAGCTCGCCGCCAACCGGGACCTTCATCGACGTTCGTGCTGGTGGTAGCCACACCTGTGGGCTTCAGACCGATGGGACAATAAGGTGTTGGGGCAGCAATGTGGAAGGTCAAAGCGCCGCTCCTGCAGGTCGGTTTCTCCAGGTCAGTGCTGGGGAAGCCCACAGTTGTGGTGTTCGTACTGACCACAGGATCGTTTGCTGGGGGCGCAACTCCCACGGCCAATCATCTGCGCCCCTCGGGTCGTTTTTGCAGGTGAGCGCTGGAAACTCTCACACTTGCGGCATCCGGCTCGATCGGACCATCGAGTGCTGGGGAAACACGTGGTTCGGTTTGACTTCGCCACCCGCCGCTGACACGCTGCGTTGTTCCCATTTTCAAATCCGGAGCTTGGCCGACCGTGGCGACTTAGAACCAGGCGACGGTTTTTGCGAAGACGTGTTCGGCGACTGCACGCTCAGAGCTGCAGTCGAGGAAGCAGGCCGCCTCAATCGAGACGGGCTAGTTGCCCGTTTCGAAGTTAGCGGCGAAGTCCGACTCGGAGCGTCCATCTCCACTTCCCTGCGCAATGTTGTGATCGACGGTGGGGGACAGGTCGCCATCGTGGGCGATGGTACCTTCCCACTTTTCGTGGCTCATGGGGCGCATTTGATTTTTGACGGGGTGCAACTGCGCTCGGGCAGGACGGCCGTATGGGGCCACCTGGCCGAGCTTGTAAACAGCACTGTGTCACACCATGCCGGGCACGGCCTGGAGGCCATGGTTCGCCTCCGTGGGAGCACGGTCAAAATGAACGGCGGCATAGGCATTGCCGCCCCGTGGGCGAGGCTAGAAAACAGCGCCGTCTTCGGAAATGGAGCTGACGGAATTTTTGGTTTTGCCATCCTGGAAAACTCCTCGGTTTTCGACAACGGTGGAACCGGTGTTTACCGCTCGGCGGTGGTGATGGACGGCACGATCTCTGGCAACCGCGGAGCAGGCATTAGGGGCGACGCCACGGTAAGGAACACAAACATCACGAACAATGGCGGTAGCGGCATCGGGGGAACTGGTTTGGTGGGCAACAGCGTGATTTCGGGAAACGCAGGCTACGGTGTCGGAGGCCCAGCTCGGATCGAACATAGCACGATAGCGGGGAACGCCGACGATGGTGTCTTTGGTGTGGCCACGGTGCGGGACAGCGCCATCGTATACAACAGCGGTGCTGGTATTGCGGATGTAGCCGTGGTGACAGGCAGCGCGATCATCGGCAACGGGGGCCCCGGGATCGGGGCAGGCGGCAGAGTCGAACGGAGCGTGGTTCTGGACAATGGCGGGGACGGCATCCGCCGGGGTCCTGTGGAGCTCATAGAAAGCCTTATCGGCGGGAACGGAGGTGCGGGCGTGCGCAGCCTCGGGGGCACCATCCGGCGGTCAGAAATTTGGGAGAACAAGCGTGGGGGCATTGTGGCAGAAAGGGGGATGCTGCGAATCGAGCAAAGTTCCATCTGGGGGAATACGAGCCCCGACGATGGAGCAGGAGTTTGGAACGCAGGTGAACTGACCGTGGTGAATTCCACTCTGAGCCAAAATCGTACCAGTGGAAGAGGAGGGGGTCTTTTCAACAAAGCGGGTGCCAAGGCGTGGCTCACACACGTCACGATTGCTTTCAACGAGGCAGCCGGCTCCGGCGGTGGAGCATTCAACGAGTTTCTCAGCGAGACCAACGTTGGTCTTTTGCGGTTCAAAAACAGCATCGTCATCGCCAATCGCAGCAACGACGGAAACTGTGGTGGCCTCGTGCCAAGACCCCGGGGAATGAACCTCGCGAATGACGATACCTGCCCAGAGTTTGTGCTCGCGGACTTGGAAGAGCTGGGGCTCGAGGCATTAGGCTATAATGGAAGCTATACCGCGAACCACAATCTTCGTCCAAGTAGCGTGGCCATCGACGCAGCGCTGGACTGCACCGATCTCAACGGCGATCCCGTGCAAGTGGATCAGCGTGGGGCCGGACGACCGCTTGGCAGCGCGTGTGACGTGGGCGCCGTGGAGGCCAGCGGAGAACCGCCTATGGGGACACCAGTACCGACCCGGACAGGAACCCCCACTAGAACTTTCACGCCCACCGCTACAAATACTCCCACGTCCACAAGTACGAGGACTCGGACACCTACGAACACCTTTACCCTGACGCCAACCCACACCCCCACTCCCTCGAGTACCTCCACAGCCACATCCACGCCCACCACTACCCTTACACGAACGCCAACCTCTACCCCCACCTCCACCCGCACACCGACCCCAACCCCTACCCGCACCACCACTCGCACTCGCACTCCGACCTCCACTGCAACCATGACACTCACCCGAACACCCACACGGTCGCCAACACGCACGCCCACCCCCATCGGAGGAATTTGCCGCGCTCCACAGCCTCTGCCCCCGGCTCCCGCAGTGTACGTCGAACAACTGGTCGTCCAAGACAGCGGAGAGGCCACCATCACCGTCAAACTGGCAGCCACAGGACACCAGATCGCCGGTATCCAGAATGACCTGCTGTTCGATGCCTCCGTGCGGGTCAATGCGCAAGCAAATGGTCAGCCCGACTGCACTGTAAACCCCGAGATCCACAAAGAAGCAACCTCGTTCAGCTTCTGGCCCCCAGGCTGCGCCGGCGAGGCGTGTACCCACCTGAGAGCAGTCGTCGTTGCTGCCGACAACGTCAACCCCATTGCCCCTGACTCGGTACTCTACACCTGCAAGGTCACGGTACGTGGCAGTGGCACGTTGGCTGTCACCAAAGCGCTGGCGGCTGATCCAAGCGGGCGGCGCATTGCCGGCTTTGCCGCCCGCGGCGGTACCATCTGCCTCGCACGGGACGCCGTCTGGCTCTTTACCC
>FMJZ01019959.1_pt1 | contig 57884 bp, 50 predicted proteins | sample 1987881 | NCBI WGS metagenome assembly FMJZ01 (sample SAMEA4378227, study PRJEB15110) | soil metagenome | biome: soil; feature: Field; material: Soil | place: India | collected 2015-03-11 | depth 0 m
TGATCGTCCGGTAGTCCCGAAGCCGGAAGCATTGAAGGGGGGCGTATCGCCCCCCTTCTTATTTTACGATCGCTTCTTGACTGTTAACAGGCTGACCGTTATAATTTTTTGCCATGCTGGTGTTGCAGGTGAAGATTTATTACCGGAGGTGGCGGCGGTGAGCCACCCCACCCGATGGAGCGGTTCGCTCCAGTTCCCAACATCAGTCGGTACATTCCCTTTAGTTGCCATAAAAAAATCGCCACTCCGGAGAAAAAGATGAACGCTTCGCTATTGCGGGCGGTGAGCCCGAATTTTTCTTCGGTCGGCAGACTAAAAACCAGAGTCAAAAACCAAAAAGGAGGCAAGGTATGAGCAAACGATACGACTACACCAGTAAGGATGTCCAGGATGTTTATGATGGCCCGGGCGGGCTGCTCTGGGAAGCGGTGATGGGCGAGCAGATTCACTCCGGTGGACCCGAGGCGACAGACCGGCTGGCAAATGCGCTCGGTCTGAAGCCGGGTATGCAGGTGCTGGATGTGTGCAGTGCACTCGGTGCACCGGCAAGGCATATTGCCCAGAAGTACGGGGTGAAGGTTACCGGGCTTGATTTCACCAAGACAATGCTGGAAAAGGCCCGTCAGCGGACAAAGGATGCCGGGCTGGAACACCTGATAACATTTGTTGAGGGTAATGCCCTGGATATGCCGTTCAAGGCAAACACCTTTGATGTGGTCTGGGGGCAGGAGGCGTGGTGTTATGTGACCGACAAGGACCTCTTGGCCCGGGAGTGCTATCGGGTTTTGAAACCGGGCGGTAAAATCGGCTTTACCGACTGGGTGATCACCGGCAAGATAGAGGAGGACCTGCTGGCAAAACTGTATGAGTCAATGGCGTTCCCGTATATGGAAACATTTACAGGCTGGCAGGAGGTTTTGAAACGCGCCGGGTTTAAAATCCTTGACGCCCAGGACCAGACCGACGAGTTCGCCCGCTGTTTTGACGAGTACAAGGTGACGGTAGAGGAAAAACTGAAGCCGATGATTCTGGAAAACTTCGGCAAAGACCTGTTCCAGTTTGCAGTTAATCTGGTGAATATGTGGCGGGATGCGGCCCACGCCCATAAGGTCGGCAGGGGTTTCTACATCGGGCAGAAGTGATCCCCGGGGTAGCGGTTGTGCGCCGGATTTTAATCCCCCTGGTTATCCTCGGTATCGGGGCGCTGGTAGTAGGTTCGCTTCTGGGAGGCTGGGCGCGCATCAATTACTTCAGTACCCAGATATGCCTGTCCTGTATGGGACTGGTTTAGTAAAAAAGGAGGACCGCTGAGGAAGGAGTTATTAACACTGGTCAGTCGGCTGACCATTCCGGGTTTGGTTCTGGCAACCCAGCGGGTAATGGTGATGGAGGATTTTACCGTCACCTGGTGTAGCTGTTGTCCGGGTGCGGCGCGGGGGGCAGAGGAATTGCAGTTCCGGGCGTTTGATTCGGTGGTGGTGGTCAGATAAAAGGTCAGGAGGATGAGCAGGAGCGGGTGGAAAGTTATTTTCTGCTGCCCGCTCCTTTTGCTTTTTGCCTGTTCCGAGGCGCCGCCCGTGCCGTTGGTGCCGACCAACCGGGTGGTCCTGGCGGAGTTTTTTACCTGGCAGCGGTGTGTTTATTGCCCTTATGCGGCGCGTGCTTTAGAGAGTCTGGCGCAGGAGTTTGCTGATAGTCTGGTGATAATCAGCTATCATCGTCGGGTTGCCGGTGATACCCTTTCGCCAGAATTTGTAGAGGCGCGGCGGGCGTTTTACTATGAATCGGGAGGTGAACCGGCGACCGTTTTTGACGGCGGGGATGTGGTGCGAACACCGGGACCGGAGCACAACTATGAGACTTTTCGCAATTACATCATCGGCGCCAAGTCGGTTCTGCCCCGGGTCCAGCTGGAGATCACCGCCCGGACCGAGGGAAGCGAGGCGGTGGTTGAGGTCCGCGTGTTCGGGGTTGACGCCACGCCAGCAGAGACGCTGCGTTTGTTTGTTGTCATTACTGAAGACAGTGTTCTGGCAAAGTTAGTCGGTGCCACCGATTCGGTGTTTAATAATGTGATGCGGGCGATGGTGCCGGATGTTCAGGGCCAGCCGGTCTGGCTCGCCCGGGCGGATACGGTCAGTTTTGAAAACCGGGTTCTAATAAAAGAGAACTGGCAGGTGCCAAGGTTGCGGGCGGTGGCATTTGTCCAGCAGACAGGTACAAAAAAAGTGCTTCAGTCCGTCGCCACCCGAATAGGCAACAGGAGGTGAAGAAAATGAGAAGAGGCGGCTGGTTTGTGCTGTTGAGTGTTTTGTTTCAGGCTGGTTATGCCGATTATTCCTTTGACTTTTATTGCCGGGGCGACACCTTAAAACAGGTCAACCCGAATGAGGAGGCGCATTTTTACTTTACCATTACCAATACCGGCAATCAGGCCGATGTTTACGAACTTTTCTGTCTTGTACTGCAGGAGGTGCCGGGCTGGTCGGCAATATACTGCGTGCGGGGAAGGTGTGTTGAGCCGGGGATTCCGATGTTTGACACCCTGGTGCCCGGTGAGAGCGATACCACGGTTCACCTGACGGTTTTCACCACCGGTACCGAGGGAGAGGAGGTGGTGAGTATGCGGGTGACTTCACTGGGGAATCCGGCGCTTTCCCGGACGATTATTACCAGAACCAGGGTCGGGGCAGGGGTGCAGGAGCCAGGAGCGGGCTGGGTTACCGGTTGCCGCGAAAGTGGCACCGAAGGGGTTGTGTTTGACAAAACTGGGAGAAGGGTGCAAGCCGGAAGCCTTGCGCCGGGGGTGTATTTTGTTGTCAGCGGTGAGCCGCTGGCGGTGAGAAAGGTGCTTTTAATACGGTAGGTGAAAATGGAAAAGCGATTGATTGATTACGCCCGGGCTGCCGGTTGAGCGAGCAAGGTTTGTCAGGCAGACCTGGTGCAGGTTCTGCAGCAGTTGCCTCAGTTTGCGCATCCGGACCTGCTGGTCGGGCAGGGAACAATGGATGACGCCGGGGTGTTTCGGATTGATGCCAAACAGGCGCTGGTTCTGACCGTTGATGTTTTGACCCCGATTGCCGATGACCCCTATGTATTCGGTCAGATTGCGGCGGCAAATTCCCTTTCTGATGTTTATGCGATGGGAGGTAAGCCGGTTGCCGCGCTTTCGGTTCTCGGGTTTCCGGTGGACGAGATAGAGCATAAGACAATTCGCGCCATCCTTGCCGGCGCCTGGGATAAGGTGCGGGAGGCGGATACGGTGATCGCGGGCGGGCATACTTTTAAGGATTTTGAGGTGAAGTTTGGCCTGGCGGTGGTCGGGCTGGTTCATCCGGAAAAGTTTGTTGCCAATAGCAGGGCAAAACCGGGTGATGTGCTGGTTTTAACCAAACCGCTGGGCACCGGAGTGGTGACCACCGCACTGAAGGCAAATCGGGCAGAGCCGGCAGCAGTTGCAGAAGCGAACCGGGTTATGGTTGAACTCAATCGGGTAGCGGCAGCGGCGATGGTTCGGGTCGGGGTGGATGCGGCAACCGATATTACCGGGTTCGGTTTGCTCGGTCACGCCTGGGAGATGGCGCAGGCAAGCGGCGTGGAACTGGTGATAGAGTGGGGCAAGGTGCCGTTTTTGACCGGTGTTAGAGAACTGGCAAAAGCCGGGCTGTTTCCCGGCGGTACGGTAAAGAACTATGAGTTTGTTCAGAGCCGGGTGGAGTTTTCGGCTGAGGTTGATAAGGAAACAAAGTTTCTCTTGTGCGATGCCCAGACATCAGGTGGCCTGTTAATAGCGGTGCCAGAGGGTCGGGTTGAGGAACTGCTTAAGCAGATTGAGCGGGGATGGGTTGTTGGTTATGTTCGGGAGGGTTTGGGCAGGGTGGTGGTCATTTAGACCCTGAAAATTGATGCCAATTAACTTCCAGTGTTTATGTTTTGTCTTGGGTCCGGCAGTTTAACTATTTTTATTTCAGATAGTTAAGAATATGGAATTGCTTTTAATTGCCGCTTCCGGGGGTTATCCCCCCCACCGTTCCGGGGGCAGGTCTGGTTAATGGTTGTGCGGGCGATTGCCTTTTTGGTTGTAATTGCCGTTTTCTTCTTTGATTTCTCCTTTAATCTGTTTTTCAGGTCAAGCGGGCAGGGATAAATTTGACCAGAATACAGTTGCGGGTAAAATTATAGCAGGTTGCGATACATAATTTCTGCCGAGGACATTGACCAGGTGGAACTCCTCGGTCCTGCCGATATGAATCTTGTCACCCTGAGCAGGTTTTACCGGAGTTATGTTGTTTTCCGGGATGGTCTTTTGCGCATTTCCGGACCCCGTTCCGAGAAGAAGGAACTGGAGGAGATTTTTGCCCGGCTCATCGCCCGGTGCCAGCGGGGCGAGCGCATCACACCGGAACTGGTAGAGGCGGAGGTTATGCGGCTGAGAGAGGAAAGGGGGGCAGGACTGGTGGCGGAAGGGGAAGAGGAAGGGAAGGCGGAGCGGAAAAAGCCTGATACCGGTGATGCGCTGGTGATTTACACCCCGCGTAAGAGCATTGTGCCGAAGAGCGAGAATCAGCGCCAGTATCTTGCCGCGGTTGCCAAAAACGACGTTGTCCTGGCAATCGGCCCGGCGGGCACCGGTAAGACCTATCTGGCGGTGGCGATGGCGGTGAATGCCCTGATCAGCGGCCGGTGTAGCCGGATTATTCTTACCCGACCGGCGGTGGAGGCGGGGGAGTCGCTCGGTTATCTGCCCGGCACATTTAAGGAGAAAATAGATCCCTATCTTCGCCCCCTGTACGATGCCCTGTTTGATATGTTGCCTCTGGAGCGGACTCAGCGGTTGATTGAACAGGAGGTAATTGAGGTGGCGCCGCTGGCGTTTATGCGCGGCCGGACATTATCGGACGCCTATATTATTCTGGACGAGGCACAGAATACCACTTCTTCCCAGATGAAGATGTTTCTTACCCGGCTGGGCTGGAACTCCAAGGCGATTGTCAACGGCGATATCACCCAGATTGACCTTTCCCATCAGCACACCTCTGGGCTGGTGGAGGCGGAAAGACTGCTCCGGGGGATTGACGGAATTAGTATTGTCTATTTTGACAAGGGGGATGTGGTCCGGCCGCCGCTGGTGTCAAAGATAATTCGGGCCTACGAGGGCAGGGATAAAGAAAACAATGCTCAGGGTTGAGGTTTTTGGTTCCCGGGATAAGCGGCTGTGCCGGGCGATAAGCGGTCTTACCGGGGAGCTTGCCCGCCGGCTGGGGAAGCGGCTGCCAGCGGGTAAAATAAACGTCGTTTTTGTGAGTGATGCCTATATTCAGGAACTCAACCGCCGTTTTCTGCGCCGCAACCGGCCGACCGATGTGCTTGCCTTTCCGCTGGGGTTTTGCGATGGTCCGGAAGGAAAGGGGGAGGTGCTATTGGGAGAGATCTACATCTCCCGGCCGACCGCCCGGGAACAGGCGCGCCGCTATGGTCATTCTTTGAAGAAAGAGCTGCTTTTGCTCGTTCGGCACGGGGTTTTGCACCTTGCCGGGCTTTCGCACCGGCAGATGGCAAAACTGGATTGATCGTTTTCCGCCGATGGTAATAACCCTGGTAGCGGTGGCGGTGTTGCTTGTGCTTTCGGCGTTTTTCTCGGGGAGCGAGGCGGCGCTGTTTTCCATTCCGGAGTGGCGGACCAAGGAACAGCCCGGGGTGAGGCGGCTCTTGAAAAACCCCGAGCGCCTGCTGGGAACGCTTCTTTTTGGTAATCTGCTGGTCAATACCAGCGCCACCGCCCTGTTTACCCTTTTTCTGATTTACTTTTCCCGCCGGACCGGCATTACCACCGCCGGTCTGCTTGGTGCCGGTGGTTTGGTGATGACCGTGGTGATTCTGGTGCTTGGTGAGGTGTCGCCGAAGGTTTTTGCCAGCCGGCATCCGGATCGCTTTGCCCGGGCGGTGGTGCCGTTTGTGGCAGCGATTGAATGGTTGTTTCTGCCGGTAACAGTCCTTCTGGAAAGGATGCACCGGTTGTTTGGCTTTTTGCCCTCGGAGCCGGCGCAGCTGTCCGATGAGGAGTTGCATACAATGATTACAGTCGGTCGGGAAAGGGGGGTGCTCCTGCCGGGTGAGGAGGAGATTCTTTACAACCTGATTGGACTTGACCGCCGGACCGTGTCGGAGGTGATGACCCCGCGCAGCGACATCGTAGCGGTGTCGGAAACCACCACGGTGGCGCAGGCGTTGCAGATTGGTGCCGATGCCGGCTTTTCCCGGTTGCCGGTTTATCAAGATAGTATTGATCGGATTACCGGCGTGGTTTATCTGAAGGAACTTCTTGTCGCTCCGGACCCGGCGGCACCGGCGAAGAGTATCGCCCGGCCGCCGCAGTTTGTGCCCGAGGTCAAGCGGCTCCTGCCGCTTCTAGACGAACTGCGCCGCCGGGGTTCGCACATCGCCATCGTTGTGGACGAGTTTGGCCAGACCGCCGGGCTGGTGACCCTGGAGGATCTCCTGGAGGCGATATTTGGCGAGATTGCCGATGAATTTGACCGCGCCGAGGATGCGCCTTACCGGAAATTGAGCGAGGGGTGTTTTCTTGTTGATGGGGAGATTGACATCGTAACACTTAACCGGTTGCTGGGGAATGCCTTTCAGGGGGTTGAGCACGAGCGGCTTTCTGCCTTTATCTATGACCGGCTGGGGAGATTGCCCCAGGTCGGGGACCGGCTGGAGTTTCAGGGGCTGGAGATCAAACTGGTTGAAGTTTCGGAGCGGAAACTGGAGAAGGTTCTGATTGTCCGGAAGGGGCGATAGGATTATGGAGCTTTTTGCCGGGCTTATTCTGATTGTTATCACCGGTTTTTACGCCGGTTCGGAGACCGCCCTTTACCGGGCGAACTGGGTCCGGCTGACCAACTGGGTGAGGGCGGCAACCCGGGCAGGGATGAAAGGTCAGTCCCGGGCGTCCGGTGCCCGGCAGGCGCTGGCGGCATTGACCAGAAGGGAGGTAACCCTGGTTACCACTTTGCTGGGTACCAACTTGGCCAGCGTATTCGCGACCCTTTTGTTTGAACGCTATTTTGTAAACCAGTTTGGTGCCCAGTGGACACCGGTGGCGGTGGTGTTGGTGGTTATCCTTACTCTGGTGCTGGGCGATTACATGCCCAAGGCGCTGGCGCAGGCAATGCCCAATCGGTGGTTGCGTGGCGGTGCTTGGCTGTTGAATGTCAGCCGGGTGATATTTGCTCCGGCAACCGGTATTTTGAGCCGGGTTCTGCCCGGTTCGGCTCATGTCGATTTGAAGCGGGAGGAGTTTCTTCAGGTGTTTGCCCAGCGGGAGCAAAGGCCGCTTACCACCAATATGGCCGCCCGGCTGTTTCGGTTTTCAAGAATGAAGGTGTTTGAAGCGGCGATTCCGTTGGAGCAGGTTCGGTCGGTGCCCGCGGATGCCGGTGTGAATGAGGTTCTGGCGCTTCTGAAGGAGTCTGGTTACAGTCGGATTCCGGTGTATCAGGATAGAAAAGACAATATCGTCGGGGTGGCGGTGGTTAAAGACCTGGCGCTGGGTAACGGGGTGAGGATCCGCCCGGTAGCGCGGGTGGATAAGGAGACCCGAGCGATGGCGGTGCTCCGGCGGATGCAGGAGGCGGGGGAACAGTTGATGGTGGTGATGGAGAGTCCGGGGCGGACATTGGGCATTGTTACCTTAGAGGATCTGGTTGAGGAACTGGTGGGTGAAATCCGAAGCGAGGATTAGGTGCGCCGGATCGTGAGGACCGAGGCGCTCTGCCTGCGGGCACATAACTGGCGGGAGACCTCAAAGGTTGTTACCATGCTGACCCCGGACCTCGGGCTTGTCTCTGCGATAGCCCGGGGCGCCCGCGGTCCGAAAAGTCGGTTGGGTGCGGCGGTCCAGCTTTTCGCCCTTTCCCGCATTACCCTTTATCTGCCGCGGAGTGGAAATCTCGGCACGGTTGGCGACGCCGATCTCATCACCGCCTATTCTGGTATGACAGCCGATTATAACCGTTTTCTTGCCGCCAGCCGGATTAGTCGGTTTCTGCTTGCCGCACTTGCCCGTTTCTATCCTGAGCCCCGGGTGTTTGAACTGGTGAAGAGCAGTTTCGCCGCCATCGCCGATGCCCCGGCTCAGACGACTGACTTTTCCGGGGTTTGGGGTTCATTTATATTGAAAACCAGCGCTTTTCTGGGCTTTCGTCCGGTACTGGAGCGGTGTCTGCGCTGCGGTCAACCGGTGCTTTCACAGGGCGATAAGGAGGGGGTCCTGGCCGGAGTGAGTTATTTTGATGTCCAGCGCGGTGGCGTTGTCTGTCCGGGTTGCGGCGAACTGGACCGCAAGCCCGGAAATACGGTGATAGCGGTCGGCGATTTGGCGCGGCTGAAAATCCTGCTGCACACGCCGAGTGCAAAGTTGGTCGGGGTGGAATTGCCGGCAGAACTTCTGGAGTTGATTAACCGGTATGCTGTCTATCAGCTGGAGATCACCCCGCGACAGCGAAGGAAAAACGCGGAAAACAGGTCTAATATACAAAAGGGAGCAAAATGAAGTACGCGTTGGGAGTTTTTTTTACTTTTGGTTTAATGTTTGCTTTTCACGGTGCCATTGAGGGCCGGGTTAAAGAAGACCACGGGATACCCCTGGTCGGTGCCCAGATTTACCTGGAAAATCTGTCGGTGGGAACCGTCAGTGATAGCTCGGGATACTACTTTCTGGAACTGCCAATGCATGGCGCGTTTCGGGTTATCTATCAGTTCATCGGTTTTCGGGCGGAAACGGTGAGTGTTTTAGTTAGGCACGGGGAGCGGGTGAGGCGGGATGTTGTGTTGAAGGAAATTGCGATTCCCGTTTCTGGCGTGGAGGTCCGGGGGCAGCGCCAGGTGGTCCATGAATCAAAGGGGCCGGAGCCGGCGGTGGTTATCCCAAGAGTTGTCGCGGAACAGGCGGGAAAGACAACGGTTGGTGAGGCGGCTACTTTAGAAACCGGGGTGCAGTTGCAGAAGCGTTGCAGCGCCTGTGAGGCGAGTGAGGTTTCAATTCAGGGATTGCCCGGGCGCTTTTCGCTTGTGCTCCTGGAAGGTATGCCGCTTTTTTCTAATCTTGCCTCCCGCTATGTGTTGGACCTCCTGCCAGTTGAGTTCATTGACCGGGTAGAGGTGCTCAAGGGTGCTGCCGGTGCCTTATGGGGTAGCGATGCGGTTGCCGGGGCGCTTAACCTCATTCTTCCCGAGCCGGCGCGGACGATTGAGGCAAAGGCAAGTTATACCCAGCGCAATTACGGCAATGATATTTCGGCGATGCTGGGCAGTAATCTGAACCCGGTTGGGATGAGCGTTATCGGTGTCCACGGCAACCGGGATTTTGTTGACCGGAATCAGGACGGGATTGCCGAAAACACCGCCTTCCGACGGGATATGCTGCTCGCCACTTTGCGCTATTATCCGGGGATCCACTGGCGGTTTAACACCGGTGTTTCTTTTGCCGATGAACTCCGCCGGGGCGGGGCGATTGTTGCCGATTCTGAATACCAGCGCAACCCTCTGGCTGAGAAGGTCCACACCCGGCGCTGGGACATCTGGCACAGCACCGGTTTTACCAGCGGCGATAAGGAGTTGCGCATCCGTCTGGCCGGTTCCCGGCATCAGGAGGACGGCACTGTAGAGACCCGGGCCTACTCGGCGCAGCAGACCACCCTTTACGGTGAACTTACCGGTGGTGTTGAGCGGCTGGTTTCCGGTGTCGTTGTTTCCCATCAGCGCCTGCAAGACAACCGGTTGTTTGATTTGTATCAAGAGAGCGATGTCGGTATCTGGGCGGCGGGGAGAAAGATCAGTTTACCGTTGGGTCCGGTTGGCAATGATTTTCTGCCCGCTTTAAGGGTTGACTTCAACTCTGATTACGGGAGTATCTTATCCCCTTACGGGGCGTTGCAACTGTTTCTCGGTCCCTGGGACTTTAACCTCGCCGCCGGCACCGGTTTTCGCACCCCGACGGTCATCTTTGAGAGCATGGAAAATCTTCCCGGTGGCTATCAATATGCGATTCGCCGGGACACTGACCTGACCCGTGAGAGTTCTCTTTCTTTACAGGCGGGGGTAGCCCGGAGATTGACCGCGGCAAAACTTATCGCCGACCTGCGGGCGAACCTTTTCCGGCATCGGGTTGCCAACTTCATCACCGCCGAACTCGTTGGGATTGACAGTATCAGCCGGCGGGCAGTTTTTTACTATTCTAACCTTGACGAGGTTGCCTTTTCCAGCGGGGCAGAGGTTGCCGGAAATTTTATTATCGGGCAGAATCTTTCGGCCGCGCTCAGCGGCTATTTTCTGGTACCGCAGACCCGGTCCGGACAAATTTTGCCTTTTGTCAAACGCTGGGCGGTTAGCGCTTCCGCCACCTATAAAGTCTCCCGCTGGGGGGTGGAGTTTAACGCCGCGGGCGAACTTAATGGGCCGATGGTGGTTCAGACAGTTTCCGGGACGGGCGGTATTCACCGGCACGATTCGCCGCTATATTCAGTTATGAATGTTCGGCTGGTGAAGGAGATGGGGCCGTTTCGCATCGCTTTAGGAGTCAACAATGTCTGGGATTATTATCAACCGCCGCTTTCTCATGATGAGAAATTAGAGTACTACTGGGGTCCGATAATCGGCAGGGAGTTCTACGGCACTTTATCAGTGGCACTATAAAAATTCTGGCGGGGTGTCAACACCCCGCCAGATTACTTTTTTAGCCCGTGGCTATTTTGAGATTATTATCTTTGCCACCGAAGAACCGTTTTCCGCCAGTCGGGCGAAGTAGATGCCGCAGTTTAGACCCCGGGTGTTTAGAGCGGTTACCCCGTTGTTCAGGGTAACTGTTTGAACCAGTTTACCGGTGGCATCAAAGAGTTCAACGGTGCCGTCGGTCGGGCCGCTGATCATCAGCCACATTTCACCGATAGCCGGGTTGGGCGCGACGGTCAGCTTTGCCGGTGGATTAATTCGTTGCGGCTGGAGTTCGATTACCCCGACCGGACCCGAGACGGTGGCGTTTGCCATTACGTCCATAGCATGTGCATTTCTGCTCGGCGCCCAGACGCCGGTGTACTCCCAACTCTGGAGAGAAATCGGCGCCACCGAGTCCATGCCGAATGAAGGCTGGCTGGAGACCGCGGACATGCCGCCGACGAAGAAGGCGCCGTCTTCAATTACAACTGGACTGGGCGGGTTAATTGTGTACCAGTTTGCCGCACTGACCTGGACGGTGGCAATGTAAAGGGTATCTCCGGGGCTACCACCCGGTCCGTTGTCATCAAAGATGCCTACGGCACAAGGGGTGGTGGTGGTCGCCTGCATGTAGATTCGGGCGCTGGTTATTGAGCAGGGATAAACTGGCGGTACGAACCGGTTGCCGTAGCCACCCGGACCGTTCCAGGAGTACATATGGGTATATGTGCCCCGGTCGTAGGTCAGGGTCGTCGGCAGGGTGACAACCCGCAGTTCAATTGTAACGGTGTCGTTTACCGGCACCGCATCGCCCGGGAGTTTGCTGATTACCTGGAGGAAAAGGACCTCGTTACTCGTGGGCGTCCAGGTGCGCGGGAAAACCACCGAATCGGTTTCACCGGGGTTCAGCGCCCGCACGTTGGTAGAGTCAATAAACCGAGTCGAGCCGGCCTGAGTTCTGACCCGGACCACCGCCCGGAACGGGCTCTCCGGCTGGTTGCCGGTGTTCTGGATTACCGCCCAGAAGGTAAGCGGGCGACCGTTGATGGCGAAAATACCACCGGAGCGGTCGTTCATTGCGTTGCGCACCGCGGCATCGTGGACCTGGAGGGTGGTGGATTCGGGTGGAATGAACTTTACCGCCAGTTCAGGATGGTACATATTACCGGGCGGGATGTTGCCGGAGAGGTAATTGAGACCGATTCTGCCGGAGACGTTCTCAATTCCGCACTGGTTGGCATCTGGTACCCAGCCGTTATAGGGGGCGCCCGATTGCTCTTTGTACTGGAAGGTGATTGAGGAGTCAGGGCGGGAGAGGATAATCTGGAAGGTGTTGTTGCCGCCGGTTGACCAGAAGCGGATGCTGTCGTACTGGACAATAAAGGTGTCGTTGTCCGGGCTGGTCCAGTACCAGACCGAACCGTTGGGCGAACCGGTTGCGGAGCAGTCAAGGTCACTGAGCATTGCCGCCACGGTGTTGTTGGTGCGAGCCGGACTGGGAATGCGCTGGAATGGTGAGGCGTTAAGCATATTGTCGTGGAAGGCGATATAGCCATTGGAGCCAATGTACACCTTGTTTACGCGGTACCAGTAATAAGGAAAATCAAAACCGATATCAAACGGTCCGACGACGTTGTCGTCACCAAGACCAGTTACCCGGGTACCCACCCCTTTAATGTTAATCCAGTTATAGGTTGGTGCACCGGGGCAGACGGTGTCTGAGTCAAGGTAGCGATATCCGAATGAGTCCGGACCACCGCCACCCCAGTGGGGGGTCAGGTTGCCCAGCCCGGTAGGGCTGACCGCGATTACAAATGATATGAGGAACGTTAGTAACATAAGGCCTCCTTAATGCCCTCTGAGGGAGGGCGATTTAAACCTTGCTGATTTCTTCGTATAGTCAATATAAGGGGAAAATCGGTTAAAGTCAAGGAGCAGCGTTACCTTCCTTGATCACTGTTGTCTTCTTGACTTTTAGTCCGCGTTGTTGAAAATGTTTTCGTGGACCGGTTTCTGATTCGGGGCGGCGTGCCGCTAAGGGGCACGGTGTCGGTGTCCCGAGCAAAGAATGCGGTTTTGCCCGAGCTTGCCGCCTGTTTGCTCACCGAAGACACCTGTGTTATTGAAGACATTCCCCTTCTGGAAGACGTCAATACGATGCTGAAATTGCTTGCCTTGATCGGGGCTAAGGTGGAGCAGAATGGGCGGTTGCTGAAAATTACCGCCCGGGGGAAATTAAAACTTGAGGCGCCTTATGATATTGTGCGGAAGATGCGGGCGAGTTATTATGTTCTCGGTCCCCTTCTTGCCCGTTTCGGTAGCTGTCGGGTATCCCTGCCGGGTGGTTGTGCCATTGGTCCGAGGCCGGTTGACCTCCACCTTAAAGGCGTTAATGCCCTCGGTGCGCAGGTGAAAATTGAGCGGGGTTACATCCACGCCCGGGCAAAAAGGTTAAAGGGTAGTACGATGATGCTGGAGGGTTATAAGGGGCCGAGCGTTGGTGCCACGATTAATACGATGATGGCGGCGACCCTTGCCCGGGGCGAAACGGTTATTCAGGGCGCGGCCTGTGAGCCCGAAGTGGTTGACCTAGCGCAGTTTCTTAACGCTATGGGGGCGCGGGTTGAAGGGGCGGGGACGCCGGAAATTCGGATTAAAGGGGTAGCGGAGTTGCACGGTGCCCGCTGGCGTCCGATTCCCGACCGAATTGAAGCGGGGACATTTGCGGTTGCCGCAGCGCTCACCGGCGGGGCAATTGAGATTACCGGCTGCGAACCCGCTCATCTGACCGCCGCCATTGTCAAACTGCGGGAGGTTGGCGCTCGGGTAGAAACAGGCGACCAATCCATGTTTGTAGAAATGAAGGTGAGACCCGAGGCGGCAAATATTTCCACCGCCCCTTATCCGGGATTTCCGACCGACCTTCAGGCCCAGTTTACCGCGCTGCTGGCAATCGCCCGGGGGACCAGCACAATTACCGAGAATATCTTTGAATCGCGCTTTCTTCACGCTTTGGAACTGAACCGGATGGGCGCATCTATTGATATCGCCGGGAATATGGCGGTAATTCACGGTGTGGAACGACTTGATGGTGCCCAGGTAATGGCATCAGACCTGCGGGCATCGGCAACGCTGGTTTTAGCTGGACTTGCTGCCCGGGGGCAGACCGAGGTATTGCGGATTTATCATCTGGACCGGGGGTATGAACACCTGGAGAAAAAAATTGCCCGGCTCGGGGGCAAAATCAAGCGCATCCACTTTGACTGAGAAAATAAGCGCTCGCTGGGCGGTAAAGGTTCGTGACGTTTTTATCGGCGGCGGGGCGCCGGTGCGGGTCCAGTCAATGACCAAGACGCGTACCGACGACGTTGTTGCCACCGTGCGTCAGGCCCGGCGTTTAGTTGCCGCGGGGTGTGAACTGGTGCGGATTGCCGTGCCGGACCAGAAAAGTGCCGAGGCTCTGCCGACGATCCGTCAGCGGTTGGGAGTTCCCCTCGTCGCGGACATTCACTTTGATTACCGTCTCGCCCAGGCGGCAATTACCGCGGGATTTGACAAAATCCGGATAAACCCCGGGAATATCGGTGCCCGCTGGAAGGTGGAAGAGATTATCCGAATGGCCGCGGACCGGGGTGTGGCGATACGGATCGGCGTAAACGCCGGGTCAATTGAGAAGAAGTTTCTCCGGCGGTATCATCAGCCCGGGGTCGCGGCGATGCTCGCCTCGCTGGATGATGCTTTAGTGCCGTTTGAACGGTTGGGTTTCAAGGCGGTGGTTATTTCGGCTAAGACGACGGTGGTGGATGAGTTAATCGCGGTTAACGAGGAGATTGCCCGGCGCTATCCCTATCCGATTCATCTCGGGCTCACTGAAGCCGGGCCACCGTTTGAGGGTGCCATTCGTTCTGCGGCCGGTCTGGCACCGCTATTACGACAGGGAATCGGTGATACCATCCGGGTATCGTTGACCGGTGACCCGGTATGGGAGGTGGTTGCCGGTTACGAGTTGCTCGCCGCGCTCGGAATTCGCCGGACCGGGCCGGTGGTTTATTCCTGCCCCGGGTGCGGGCGTACCCGAATTGACATCGTTAAACTGACAAAGCGGGTGCAGCGGGCGGTAAAAGGGATAAAGGTGCCGTTGAAGGTCGCGGTAATGGGGTGTGTTGTAAACGGTCCGGGCGAGGCACGTGCGGCTGATTTTGGGATCGCCGGTGGCGCTGGCAAAGGGGTAGTTTTTGCTCGGGGCAGGGTGGTGCGTACGTGCCGGGAGGACCATTTGGTGAACGCATTACTTGCCGAGATTAACCGGGCGGTGGAGGGGGCGGAATGAGGAGGCCGGCGGATGGGTTTTTTCTCCGAGCGGTTTTTGTCTTTTGTCTTGTTGCGGTGGTGAGCCTTCTGGATGCCTGCACGATCGGTGCCTTCAGCCCGGCGGCGATGGTGGAAGAAAGAGCGGTGCTTTGGAAAAACCGGGATGTCACCAATCCTGACCAGGAGGTAAAACTGTTTGCCGGACCGCGGTTCCGGTTCGTCGCCAATGTCTATGCCGGTGAGACGCTTGATGTCTGGGCGGGGATCAATGAGGCGGGGTTTGCCATTATGAACTCCAACTCCTATAACCTTTCCGGTATTGACAGCCCCGACGACGGCAATGTGATGCGGCTGGCGCTGGGTACCTGTTCGCTCGTAAGCGACTTTGCCCGGCTGATGGATTCGCTCAATTTCATCGGTCGGGAGACCCCGGCCAACTACGGGGTGTTTGACGCGGCGGGAAACGTCGCCATCTTTGAAGCGAGTTATACCTCTTATACCGAGCACAAAGCGAACCTGGATTCGCTTGGGTTTCTCATCCGTGCTAACTATTCCATGTCCGGTGGACAGAATCGTATGGTGGGAAAGAACCGGTATGAGCGGGCAATGGCGTTGTGTGTTCCGGTCCGCCAGGAGAACCGGCTTTCCGTAGACTTTATTTTTAAAACTCTCTCCCGGGATTTAGGGCAGGTAGGTTTTAACCCTTATCCTTTACCCTTTTTCGGCACGTTAGCCCCTTTGTCGTACGGTTATCTCCCAACCGACACCACCATTTGCCGGGCTACCACCCGTTCAGTAGAGGTGATGGTCGGCCCCCGACCGGGTACTGGTCCGGGAACCGGTATGATGTGGATTATGCTTGGCTGTCCTGTTGCCGCGTTGCCGGTGCCGGTATGGGTGGTGACAGCCGGGCTGCCCGAAGCGGTTGATGGCACCGCCCGGGCCGAGCTGTGCGATGAGGCACAGCGGCTATTTTGCTGGTTTTATCCTGACCCGGACTGGCCAAGGGCAATTAATACTTTCCGACTCTCCCGCTGGCTGGAGCACATCGCACCGGTAGAGTCAACGATATTTGCCCTAGTTGCCGAGAAGGAAAGGGAGTGGGGAGCGGCCGGTCCGGACCCGGTGGCAGCGAGAAGTTTGACCGAAGCCGTATGTCAGCTGGTCATCAATACCTATCAACGGTTCTGGGAACTGGTGGAGTCTGACCCGACTTTAGTTGCGCCGGCGGGCAGGGAAAATTACGTTGCTACCATTCAGCGGGGTGACCTCAATATATCCGGCCGGGCAGCCATTTATGATGTTGCTGGCCGGAGGTTAATCGAGGAAGAGCCGACGCCGGGGAGAATATTTTTTCTTTTTAATAACGGGCAAAAAGGTAGGTTAATTTTAGTCCGTTAAACCATCGGTGGCGGCGATCGCTGCCCCTAACGCGGCGGCGAGCAGGGGCATTGCCGCCCGCTGTACCGGCAATCCCATTAATCTGGACAGGGCAAGTCGCAGTCCTTCGTTGAGTGCAGTCCCGCCGGTGAAAATCACCTCGGGTAGAAGCGGTAAACCCGCCGCTATGTTGACTATCCTGCTGGCAAGCGCCTGGTGGAGACCGGCGATGATATCCGGCACCGGGGTGTCAGCGGCAACCAGGGAGAGGATTTCCGACTCCGCCATTACCACGCAGAGGCTGGAAAGCAACACCGGACGTTCTGATTGCTGGGAAAGTTCGCCAAACTGGTCAATCGGGACGCCAATTGCCCGGGCGATGAACTCCAAAAAACTGCCGGTGCCGGCAGCACAGCGGTCGTTCATCACAAACTCCCGGACCCGACCGTTTTCGTCAATGGTGATAACTTTAGAATCCTGGCCACCGATGTCAATCACCGTTCGGGCGCCGGGGTGCCAGTGATTGATACCAATGGCGGTGGCGGTGATTTCGGTGAGCGTGCGCTGGGCAAAGTTAACCGCCTGACGGGCGTAACCGGTTGCCATCACTAGGGCGATATCATCCCCGGTCAGTCCGGTTTTCTTCAGGAGCTGGGTGAAGGTGCGCTCCGCCTGTTCCCGGGGTTTCATTCCGGTTGGCGTTACCTGGCTGGCGACCAGTTGGCCTTTCCGGACATCGTAAATTACCACTTTGGTATTTACCGAGCCGACGTCAATCCCCGCTGTTAACATTGTTCCTCCTTTCCCGGCGATTTTTTCAATGGAAAATGATAGCTTCCGGTCTCCCGGGCAGCCGCGAGAAATGCCTTTAGATTTTCCGGCGGGGTGCGCAGCGGAACTTCGCAACCGGTTGCTGCCACATAACCGCGCGGGCAGCGTTTGCCGTGCTCCACCATCGTCGCCACCTCAGTGGCAATTGTTTCCGGAGAATCCAGCCACAGCGAAGAGGTGTCAAAATTGCCGATCACCCGGACCCGGTCCCCGACCTGTTCAATCGCGTAATTAAGGTCAATTCTGTCGATGCTGATGAGGTCGGCGCCGGTCTCCGGCATCAGTTGGACGATTGCGGTTGTATCGCCGCAGATGTGGAGGACCACATCTAGGTCATAGCGGTGCCAGAAGCGGATTACTTCCCGTTCACCGGGCAGGGCAAATTTCTGATAGTGCTGGGGGCTGAGGACGCTGCCTGAAGCCAGGGGGTCAACGAGAATGGGCAGGGCACCGGCGCGGATTACCTGCCAGGAGAAATAACGCACCGCCCGGGTGGCGTACTGCAAAACCATCTGGACCGCCGCCGGGTGTTCCAGCAGTCCCAGCAGAAACGCATCGGGTTCAATTAACTGCTGGGCGGTGGTGAATGGCGCCGGGATATAGGCGAGCAGCGGGGTGGTATCGGCGGTCGCCTCATAGGCGTAGCGAATGCCATCAAGATATACCTTCAGCCGTCCCTGTTTGGCAATCCGGCGCTCCGGTTCTTCCGGGGGGAGCATGCTGATTTCCTGCGCGGCACCCAGGAGGTCCTGCCAGCGCGGGCGGGAAAGAACCGGCAGGTCCTCTTCTGGATAGACAAACTCGGAACCGAGTGCCTCCGCCACTATCCCGACCTCGGAAAAGAAGGAGATAAAGTCGGTCTGGTAAAATTCCCGGCTGTGCAACTGACATTTTGCCATCACCTCGCCATCGGTGTAATAATCGCGGAGCGGAATCCGGCAGACCGTCGCCGCATGGGCGGTGAGCAGGGGAAACAGCGGAACCCGGTCGTGGGGTTCGTCAATAACCAAAAGGCCAAATCGTTCCCGCGGGGTAAGGAGGTCCTTTGTCATCTTTTGCGCAGGAGTTCAAGAAAGGCGTCAATCCTTGTTTGGGTCTGGCGGTCAATTTCCCGGTTGGGCGGGGCAACGTCAAATTCCAGAACCGGCAAGCCGGTTGCCGCCTTTACGTACTCGGCAATCAGTTTCGATTCCATGGCGCAGTGGGAGCCGCCGAGAATTCCGGAGAAAATGACACCTTCAGCCCGGTATTTCATTGCCTGAGTGATGAGCAAATTTGCCCGGTCCCGGGAGGTGCCGTTCAGGGAGCCCATCAGCACCGAGCCGGCAATTCCTGCAAGGGGCGGGATTGTTTCGTCAATCGGCACCAGTGCCTGATTAATTACATATTCTGTTGCCACCACCCGGGCGCCGCGGTCTTCCCCATAGCAGAGAAGAAGCGGGTCAGCCGGTGGTGTTACCCAGGCGATGCGCAGGCTGTCAGGGGGTAAAATCGGCAGGTTTTCTTTTTGCCGGCGTTTTGCAGTTGCCAGGAGGTGTTCCAGTATTGCGGTCCATTCCTGAATGTCAGAATAACAATGGAGGCAGCCGAATTCCACAAGCATCGTTTCCAGTGCGGGCAGGAGAGCGGCCTGGTAAGCCATTTCCCGGAGCCGGTTGGTAAGGAGGCGGACCCGGTTTGCCCGCTGGATACCGGTCCGGAGCATGTCTTCGGTAAGCTGGGTTCCGGTCAATTCCTCCAGTCGCTGGATGACCCGGCGATACTCCGCCACCAGCAACCGGCGCATCCTTTCCTCGTGTTCGGACCAATTGGAGCGGGAAACGCCCGGGAAACGGCCGGGCGTTTCCACCCAGAGGACTTCGGAAACGAGGTTGGCGACCAGGTTTTCAACCCCGGAGTAGTCGTCGCAGGAGATGCCGGTGGCGGCAATCACCAGGTCAGGGTCAGGGAAGTAGGAGTGTTTGGCAAAGGCGCCGAGGGCGGCGCGGGAGAAGCAGGTTGCCTCGCCGATACCCAGTTCTGCCGCCTTATTTAACAGGACTTTGCTTTCCATCGCAAACGGTGTCCACCACCAGCAGTCCGGATAAAAGGCGACGCAGCCGGGAAATGAATTGACAATCACCGCCAGGGGACCGAGGTCACCGAGCACAGCAATAACCTTTCGGCCAATCTGGCGGGCGCGGAAGAGTCGTTCGCCCTCATTCTGAATGAACCCCCAGAGCCGGAGGGCGGCAAGGGAGTTGTCAAATTTCAGCCGGCGCAGGTGCCGGGCGCCGTAGATGGCAAATGTCTGGGGCGGGAAGAGATACTTTGACCAGGCGTCTTTATTGGGCGGGAAGTAATGGTAATTTTCAATTAACTCTTCCGGAACCGTCTGGAACAGGTCATCCCATTCGTCAAAGGTGATACGCCGGGGCGGTGGGTCTTGATAGGGCAGATTCATCGGAGCGTCTCCAGAAATGCCTCAATGCGGGTGCGCAACTGGCCCCGGTTTTCCCGGGAGTAGTCACCGTCAATCTCCAGCAACGGAACCGCCAGTTCTCGGCGCAGGTGTTTTGCCTCAAACCGCCAGGGGTCGCAGTAAAGGAGGGTTTTATAGACAACCCCCTGAATTCTGCGTTCGGCGATAAGGCGGCGCAGCGTTTCGTAAAGGGGGCGGTTGGGACGCCGGCAGGCGCAGGGGAGACGGGTAAAGTAGAAGCGGGCGGTTGCCCGTAAGGGGTCGGTCCCGGGGTCAATTTCACCGGCAAACCACCGGCTACCGGTGCAGATTACATCGGCGACGATGTCCGCTCGTTCTTCAATTAGTTCCAGCACCAATCGGTCGCCCTGCGCCAGGATACTGCCGGCCAGAAGCAGACGGGGGCGTTTGCCCCGCGGCTGGTCTTTTAATTTCCCCAGCAGTTCGGTAATGAGCGCGGCGGTTTGTTCCGGTTCCAGCAGCGTTGCCAGCGCAACCAGGTCAAATAGTTCGCTGCCACTTATTGCCGGCCGGCGGCGGTCAAGTTCTTGAAGGAGTTGGCGCAGCCGGTTCATCCGGTTTATCTCTGCCCGCAGTTTTTCTTCATTTCCGGTGTCGCCGGTGAACGCCAGGAGTTCGGTACGGAAGTGGGAAAGTTCTTCTTCAAACTGTTCGATTCGCTCCGGAAACGGTTCGGCGGTGCGGGGGAGGTAGAGATAGAATATCGGGAGGGGGCGATTTCTTTCCACCACTTCTGGAAGCCGGCGCATCATATCGCAGGTGTTGACGCTGACCAGGCCGTCAATCAGTTGATACAGTTCGGATTGGTCAGCGAGCAGATGGCCAAGACAGGATTTGCAAAATGGGCAGGCGTCAGAGCGCAGCAGTTGTTCGCCCCGCAACTCCGCCTGATAGTCGGCGTCAGCCAGACGCACCGGAATGGCACCGGTTGCCCGGATGAGTTCAACTGGCGCGTAAAGGCAGAAGTAGCCAAGGATTTTTTTCTTGCCGGTGCGTTTTAGTTCCCGGAGTTCGGCGAGTCGTTCTTTTTGGAGGTCTTGCCAGTGTTGGTTTAACATCGCCATCGGGAAAACGCCATTGATTTAATAAAACAGTCTTCAAAATCCGGGTGTTCGGCGAGCCGAATTTCCCGGGTTAAACGGGCGGCATGCACCGCGGTCTCAAGCAAGGCTGGGTTCAGTAAGGTGCGGGCTGCTCCTTTGAGTGCCAGGTCCGGTTCCTGGTGGACAGTTTTTGCGACGAGTTCGGGCAACAGGCCAATGGCAACTGCTGAATCGGTCCGCAATCGGCCACCAAACCGGCCGGTAATAATTACCCGTTCAATAACCCCGCCGCCCCATTCTTTTAACAGGATTTTTATGCCGCTGGCAATTGCCGCCTTGGCGAGCTGAACCGCCCGGATGTCCGCCTGCGTGAGATAAACAGCCGGGTCAGTTTCGCTTAATAGCAGCGATTGTCCGTTCTTAATTTTACCATCCCGGCGAATGAGACCCGCCTTTACTCCTGCTGCTATTGCGTCCAGGACCCCGGAGCCACAGATACCGTTTGGTTTGGCGTCGCCGATGGTTTTAATCTGCCAGCGCCGGTTGCGGAATCGGCAGGCGGTGATTGCGCCCGGTCGGGCCAGGGAGCCGCACTTCAGAGTGGCGCCTTCAAAAGCCGGTCCGGCAGCGGTGGAGCAGGCAACAATCCGTTTCCGGTTGCCCAGAACAACCTCGCCGTTGGTGCCGGCATCAATCAGAAGGGTGAGCCGGTCGGTTTCGGTGATACCGCTGGCAATGATGGCGGCGGTGCAGTCACTGCCGAGAAACGGTCCCAAAAGGGGCGGGGTACGCAGGGGGATGCCGTCGTTTCTTTTTCTAATCACCTGACCGAAGGGCAGGGCAGAACGATAGGGGTAGGTTCCGAGCCCGGTCGGGTTTTCTCCGAAAGTAAAGTGCATCATCGTGGTGTTGCCGATCACCGTGACGGTGTGCCGGGCGTCAATGCCGGTCTGGTGCAGAAACCAGCGCAGGACACCGGTGATCGGCACCTCCTGGACCTGGCGCCACCGGCTTATCCGGGTGAGGACATCGGCGCCGAATTTTAACTGGGGGTTGAGGATGGTAAGGTTGCGGAAAGTTCGGCGATTGAGCACGTCAATTGCACTCAGCCGGATGGTGGTGGTGCCGATGTCCGCCACCAGTCGCCCATTGTCCGTTAACCGCCCTGCACCTTTATTTATCAGCCGGTCGGTGGGCGGTGGTTCTGAACTCAAGCATCTGCCGCAGTATTCACAGCGGTGGTCGCAGCGCATTTACACCTCCGGCCAATTGCGGGCGGTTTCCACCAGCGCCTGGACGTTTGCCACCGGCGCTTCAGCCGGTACATCACAGGCGCTCGCGAGCAGTAAGGCGGGTAGCCCTTGACGGAGACAGCGCGCCGCCGCCTTTCTAACCGCCGCCGTGGTTCCGGTGGCCAAGACGTCGGTGGCTACGTTGCCCATAATCACCGTTTCCGGGCCCAGTTCCCGGCGTACGGTGCTCAGGTCCATTTCATCAATACTGAGGATATCGGCACCGGTCTGTTTGAGCAGGGGCAGCATCCGGCTGGTGTCGCCGCAGATGTGCAGGCCGGTCCAGACACCGAGCGAGTGAATTGTGGCGATCAGTTCGCCAAGAAAGGGCAGGGCGAAACGGGTAAAGATGGTTGGGCTGATAACGCTGCCCGATGCCATCGGGTCGCCGATGAAGGGGATCCCGCCAGCCCCGACAATCGCCCGGGCAAAGGCTTTCTGGTTCTCGGTGGCGAGGCGGAGATAGCGCGTTGCCCGTTTCGGTGCCACCAGGAGGCTCTCCAGAAATGGCTCCGGACCGAGAAGAAAAGCGGCAAGGGAAAACGGTCCTTTAAGGGAGGTGAGCACAACGACCCTGGCTTCGGTCTGCTGCACCAGTTGCCGGGTTGCTGCCAGAATTATTCCCATTCTTGCCGATTCCGGCGGAACGGGGGATGCCTTTGTGCCGGCGGGCTGCCGGAGAACGGGCGGTTCATCATCAAAAAATTCCACCTGTCCCCCCATTGCCTCCGCTTCAATCAGGACATCGGCGAAAACCATTATCAGGTCATACTGATAACGGCGATAGGCATCGTAAAGCACAGCGGTTAACTTCCGGCTGTCGGTGAGACAGTTAACGAGTTTCTCTCCGGCAATGCGGGCGGCGTGATTTGCCACGACCATCGGAAATACAACCGGCGGCTGGAAATCAAATCTGCCGGTGAGGAGCCGTTGTATCCGTTCTCTGGCGTCGGTCACCGTGTGAGCACCCGTTCCATCTCCAGTACCGCCTGATGGGCGTCAGGGGCATAACCGTCAGCACCAATCCGACGGGCAAATTCCGCATTAACCGGTGCACCGCCAACCAGCACCTTGACATTTTCCCGGAGTCCGGCCCGTTTCAGCATATCAATCACCTTTGCCATATTGGGCATGGTCGTGGTCATCAGAGATGACATGCCGATAATCTCCACTCCGTCCTGTGCCGCGGCAACAAACCGTTCTAACGGGACATTTCTGCCCAGGTCAACAACCGTAAACCCGGCGGCTTCTGCCATCACCTTGACGATATTTTTGCCGATGTCGTGGATGTCCCCCTGGACAACGCCCAGTGCCACTCGGCCCTTTTTGTTTTTCTGCTTGGGTAGCCGTTCGCGGAGGATGTCAAAACCGGCGTACATCGCCTTTGCTGCCAAGAGCACCTCGGGCACGAAAAACTCCCGACAGGCAAACTTCTCGCCCACCCGGCGCATCCCGAACGCCAATCCTTTTTCCAGCGCCTGGTCCGGGGGGATGCCCAGTTGCAACGCCTCGGTGCACAGCGCCCGCACCTGTTCGGGCTTCAGCGCCACCACCGCTTCAGCCAGGCGGGAGAAAAGTTCCTGTTCGGTGTTCATCTAACAGAATATCATAGCCGAAGAAAGTCTTTCTGGCAATACCTTCAGGCAGATGAGACAGACGTCCTACAGATCAACCACAGCGCCCTTTAATAAGACGGGGTTATAAGCCGCAGTTTTGAATACCTTACGGATGTGATAAAAATCCCGGGGCGAACCGGCCGGTTTTATTATTTTTATAGTGTTTCACAGCACGGTTAAAATCGGGGTCTCCTGGTAAATCAATAACGGTTATACCAATTCGGGCTTCCTAATTGGTTTAAGCAAAAGTTGTTTTTTCGGGAACGGGCCGGACAGCCGGGGGAACGGGGGATGGGCATGGGCGGTTTTTCGGTTAACAGTACGATAAAATGAGAGTTAGGGCAATTTTCCTTTTGGTAAAATTTTGACTCCAGTGGCAAAATGCCTTTTTCTTTTTGCCGGGGAGGGCGGGGTTGGTCAAATCGTGCCGGTTAGTTTATCCTTTGGTGGGCGGTAAGGCCGGCTGATTTTCTGCTTGACAGGGAAATGAAAATTGATAACTTCAATCTGGTATCACTGGTGGTTACACAGATGTCCTTGCTTTCCTTAACCGATGGCGTTGCCGTAGGAGCAGTGAGATTTGAAGGAGGATGGCAATGAAATCAAAAAAGAAACTGCGCAAGAAACGTTCGTTGCGACGGCGCGGTCATCCTGAGCCGCAAGAGCCGGAAGTAAACGATTTTACCCTCGGAGCCGAAGAGGAACCGGATACCGATTTTCTGGAGTTAACCGAACCGGATGACTTTGACATTACTCCGGAACAGGGAGACGATTCCGAGTGGTGAACCGCTTGACCATTAATTTCTGGCCAGGTAATATTTACTGCGGGGCCCGTAGCTCAGATGGTCAGAGCAACTGACTCATAATCAGTTGGTCGTCCGTTCGACCCGGACCGGGCCCATTTTTCAATTATGGCGGAATTGAGTTGGACAGTGCATCGGGCAAGGGAAACCCCGGGGAAAACAGCACTGGTCAGTTTCTTTATGCTGCTGTTTATGGTGTTCACCTACTGGGCGTTTGGCGTGCTGTTGCTGGTTGTTGCCCTGGTGGTGTTGTTTGCCGCTACCCACACCTATTTTTTGCCGGTAAAATACACATTCAGTGGTGCCGGGGTGACGGTGGATAAACAGATATTCAGTTATACCTACGAGTGGTCCCGGTTCCGACGGTTTTTCCGGACCAGCGGCGGGGTGGTTTTGTCGCCATTTGAGAAGCCCAATTTTCTGGACAATTTCCGCGGCGTTCATCTTCTTCTGCCCGCAGACGAAACGGCGATAATTGCCTATCTCCGGGAGCGGTTTGCCGAAAAGGAAGAAGTTTCTTGACTTTATGCAACGGCTGGCTATGATGAGCACAAATGAAGGGTAAACCACCAAAGACAAAACCAAAGGTAGTGATATTAAGCCGGGGCCCCGAACTGACCCTGAAAAAGAAAAACTATATTCTGCTCGGGATTGGTGTGGCGACCATCGCTGCCGGATTTATCTTCCTTGCCCGAGGCTCAATTACGCTGGCCCCCTTTCTGCTGGTGGTTGGCTATTGCGTCCTGGTGCCGCTGGCATTGCTTTTGCGATGAAACAGCGGTTGCTCTCGGCAGCGGCGGTAACAGAGACCATCAACCGGCTGGTCGCGGAGGTTGCCCGGGCAAATCAGGCGGCGGAACAACTGGTTTTGGTTGGGATTCAGCGGCGGGGCGTACCGCTTGCCCAGCGGCTCGCCCAGGGGTTGGCAGCGGCATTCGGGGAAAAGGCCATTCCCGTCGGTTCAATTGACATTACCCTATACCGGGATGACCTGCAACTGGTGGCGGAGACGCCCGTGGTCCGGGGGTCAAACATTGACTTTGATATCAACGGCAAGACGGTCATTCTGGTTGACGATGTGATATTTACCGGCAGGACCGTCCGGGCGGCGCTCACCGAACTGCTGGATTTTGGCCGACCTCAGCGGGTGCAGTTGCTGGTTTTGGTTGACCGGGGGCACCGGGAGTTACCAATTCAGCCCGACTTTGTCGGTGAGAAGGTGGTAACCAAGCGCGCAGACCTGGTGGACATCTACCTCAAAGAAATTGATGGCCGGGACGAGGTTGTCTTGACCACTGAAGATTAGTCGGATATGAAACACCTCCTGGGCATTGCCGAGCTGAGCCAGGCGGAAATCAGCAAAATTCTGGAGCAGGCGCGACGGTTCCGGGAGGTTTTAGACCGACCGATACCGATTGTTCCGGTGCTGCGCGGAAAGGCAATTGTCAATCTGTTTTTTGAACCGTCAACCCGGACGGCGACTTCGTTTAACCTTGCCGCCAGCCGCCTTTCGGCCCAGTGCATTAACTTTGCCGTTACGGCATCGGCGACGAAAAAGGGGGAGAGTCTGCTTGATACGGTGCAGAACATCGTTGCGATGCGGGTTGACGGGGTGGTGCTCCGGCACCAGGCTGCCGGTGCGCCCCACTTTCTCGCCCAGCGGGCAAACTGTTTTGTGGTCAATGCCGGGGACGGCTGCCACGAACATCCCACCCAGGCGCTCCTTGACGCATTTACCCTACAGAGCCACTTTGGCGACTTGACCGGGAAGAAGGTTTTGATTGTCGGTGACATTGCCCATTCCCGGGTGGCGCGCTCGGCGATTCTCTGTTTTAATAAACTGGGTGCCCGGTGCGCGGTTTGCGGTCCCGCGACGTTGATGCCCACCGACATCGCGGAACTGGGGTGCGAGGTTTTTTATCACATTGACCGCATACTGTATGAGGTGGATGTGGTCCACATGCTTCGGCTTCAGACCGAACGAATGGCGGCCAATATGATACCCAGTCTGCGGGAATACCGGCAGTTCTATGGTCTTACCCGGGAGCGGCTGGCGCAGCTGCGCCGGGATGTGGTGATAATCCATCCCGGTCCAGTTAACTGGGGTGTGGAGATGGATTGTGATGTACGGGAGTTGCCCCAGACTCTGATTATGAACCAGGTGAAAAACGGTGTGGCGGTGCGGATGGCGGTGCTGTATCTGCTGGCGGTGGGCCGGGGGCTGGTTGACAGCGAAGGGCAGGAGTAGCAGATGAGCCGATTTCTATTCACCGGGGGCAAGGTAATTGACCCGCGGGCGGGGAAAGTCCGGTGGGCGGATGTGTTGGTGGAGGATGGCAAGGTGAAGGCGGTTGGCAGCAGACTGAAGGAGACCCGGGTCCAGGAGATTGACTGCCGGAATAAATTTCTAGCGCCGGGGTTCATTGATCTGCACTGTCACCTGCGCGAGCCGGGCGAGGAGATTAAGGAGACGATCGCCAGTGGCTGTCGGGCCGCCCTCGCCTCCGGTTTTACCCAGGTCTGTCCGATGCCCAACACCATTCCCCCAATTGATTCCGAGGCGCTCATCCGGTTTGAACTGGCGGTGGCCGAGGCGGCGGGTTTTGCCCGGGTTATTCCGGTTGGTTGTTGCACCAAGGGCCGGCAGGGCAGGGAACTGGCAGAGTTTGGTGTCCTGCGCAGCGCCGGTGCCCGGGCGGTTTCTGACGACGGCAACTGGATTGATGACGCCGGGTTGATGCGTCGGGTGCTGGAGTATGCGAAGACTTTTGACCTGGTGGTGATGTCACACTGCGAGATGACCGAACTGGTGACCGGTCCGGCGGATGAAGGGGTAATTGCCACCAGGCTGGGCTTGCCTTCCGCGCCGGCGGTGGCCGAGGCGGCAGCAGCGGCAAGGGATATTCTCCTTGCCGAGTTCACCAACGCCCGGCTGCACATCTGCCATGTCTCCAGTCGGACGACGGTGGAACTGATCCGCTGGGCAAAGGCGCGCGGCGTGCCGGTGACCGCAGAGACCTGCCCCCATTACTTCACTCTGACCGCCGATTGTCTCACTGGCTTTGACACCAATTATAAGGTCAACCCACCGCTGCGCACCGATGCCGACCGGAAGGCGTTGATTCGGGCGCTCGCCGACGGCACCATTGATGCCATTGCCACCGACCACGCCCCCCACACCCCGGATGACAAAGAAAAAGAGTTTGCCGCCGCGGCAAGCGGAATCATCGGGTTTGAGACCGCCTTCAGTTTGAGTTATGAGATGCTGGTGGAAAAAGAGAAACTGTCGTTGCCGGAACTGATTGCCAAATTCACCGTGATGCCGGCGACAATTCTCGGGATTGACCCGCCGGTTATTGCCCCCGGGGCGGAGGCGAATATCGTTGTGCTGGACACCGCCGCAAAATGGGAATTCACCCCGGACAAAATTTTCTCCCGTTCTTACAACACACCGTTTCTCGGCCGGAAGATGCGGGGAAGGGTCGTTGCTACCCTTCTAAAAGACCACCTTTTTCTTAACGGTCAATAGAATTGCACCGGCTGGTAGTCGGACTCCTAGGGCTAAATTTCCTTTTGGTTGCTGCCCCTAGTGATAGCCTGCCAGTAATCCGGGCGCAGTTCACAACCACACCGCCGAAGATCGACGGCGAGCTGGAGGAGTTGTGGCACCAGGCCGATTCTGCCTGGGGGTTTGTCCAGCAGCAACCGGAGGCGGGGAAGCCAGCAACCGAAAACACAACCGTTTATTTTCTCTACGACCAGCGTAACGTCTATGTTGCCTATTGGTGTGCAGTGCGGGATATGAACCAGGTCCACGACCGGTTGGTCGGGGATGCGGACGGCGTCCAGTTGCTTATTGACCCATTTGACGACAACGCCACCTGTTACAGTTTTACCGTTGGCTTCAATGGTGTGGAGAGTGCGATGCGAATTACCGGTGACGGTTCTGGCTGGGAGTACTGGAGCGGCGTTTGGCGTTCGGCAGTCCAGCGCTATGACGCTGGTTTTGTTATTGAGGTGGCAATTCCGTTTAAAACCCTGCGCTACCATCCCGGTAAAAGTGAATGGGGCATTGACTTCGGTCGGACCGTTGTTGCCAACGGGGAAAGGTCGTTCTGGGCGAAGCACGAGATTACCGGTTTTAAGGTTTCCCGAATGGGCAGGCTGATCGGCATCCATCCCGGTGGAAGGGGGCTGCATTTAGAGTTGTATCCGGTGGGGTTGGTGCGCACAGAGAAGACGGGAAATGCCGGGACCTGGCGGGATAAAACAAACGGCGCCTTTGGTTTTGATGGTGCCTATTTTCCCTCTTCGAGCGCCAATTTGCAGTTGACGGTTTTTCCCGATTTCGCCCAGATTGAAGCCGACCCCTATCAGGTGAATTTGTCCCGCTACGAAATTTACCTCGCGGAACGACGGCCGTTTTTTACCGAGGCGGCGGAGACATTTGGGGGGTCTTCCCAGCCGATCAAAATTTTTTATTCCCGGCGGGTTGGTAAACCGCTGCCGGATGGGACGGTGGTTCCGATTCTGGGTGGGGTGAAATACACCGACCGGTTTTTGCGCGGGCAGCTGGGGATGATGGTGGCGGCTACTGGGGAACTGGCGGCGGAGCCGCAAAGCGTTTATTCGGCACTGGCGGTCAGAAGGCAGATTTTCAAGAACTCGGAAATCGGTCTGCTTTACGCCGGTAAGGACAATCGGCAGTTTTCCAATCACGGTCTGGCGCTGGACGGGGTTTTTTATACCCGGAGTTTCACCGGTCGCCTCTTTCTTGCCGGCAGTCAGTTTGGCGACAGTTTTGATTACGCCCTTTCCGCCGAGGGAAGTTATCAGTCGCCGGCGGCCATCGGGGGCTTTTATTTCCGCCAGATTCAACCCCGGTTTAATATGAACGGTCCGGGTTACACCACCTGGCGCGGTCAGTACTTTTCTATTTATGGGGGACCGGCGTTTTACAATCGGGGCGCAGTGCAATCAGCGAATTTCTACCCCGGGATAGAACTGCAACGGGAGTGGGATGCACCGGAGCGAAAATTCAGCGGCGATGCTTTTGTTAATGGTCACATCCGGTTTGAAAACAATTATTTCATCAACCCCTGGTTTGGCGCTGGTCGGCACTGGGCGATGGCGCAGTGGTATAACCGGAGTTTTATAGGGGTCTATTTCGCTACCGATGCAACCCGTCCGATCAGCGCCCAGATATGGGGGGAATATCTGAGCCGGACCGCAAACTATCGCCGGGGAATAATTGCACCGAGCATCCAGGGGGAGCTGTCCATTAATGCCCGTTTGGGGGACCGCTGGTCAATGAATCTCGCCGGCAATTTGGTGGTGGAGGCGGACACCAGTGGCCAGGTTGACTTGCAAAAGGATATCACCATTGTTCTCCGGCCGGGTATTAATCACATCTTCTCGGCGAAATCTTTTGTCCAGCTGACAGGCGAAATCGTCCGGGGGTATGAGCCATTAACGGCACAACGTTACACCACCGGTTCGGTTTTTGCCCTTTACAGCTGGACCTTCCGGCCGCGCAGTAATTTTTATTTCGCCGTCAATCTTTTTCGGGACCCGAACGGAGAAATCCGCACGATTCAGGTGGTGAAGGTCCGCTATCTTTTCAGTCTTTAAATAAAAGTAAAGGGGATGGGTAAAGCCCATCCCCCTTTGTGAACGGTTCGGGTTTTAACGGAACTGGGCACCGAACTTACCGGTGTGACGTTGATCGTGTCGGAACATCGGCCAGGAACTGGGCATCAGATAACCACCGGATCGACCGGCAATCGCATAGACGTAACCGCTGGGGGTGGCAATGTAGACAATTCCATACTGGTCAACGACCGGCGAGGGGAAGAGGTCAATGGCCAGCCGGCGCGGTTGCCCGCCACGGCGCTGAGCACCGGGTGCCCGCAGGGGTAATTCCCAGCGCAGATTGCCATCAAGATTAATTGCCCAGAGTTTTTCGGTAACGGTGTCAACGGTTGCCGCAATATAGATAACGCCATCAGCGGTTAAAAGCGGGGTGCTGCTTATTGAGACGCCGGTCCCGAAGTCGTATTCCCAAGCCAGTTGACCGTTAGAATTGAGTTTATAAAGCCGGCCGTTTTCGCAACCGAAGTAGACATTGCCGTCCTGGTCAATTACCGGAGAGGAGTTGATGTCGTTGTACTGGGTAGACACATGGTAGGTCCAGAGCAGGGCTCCCTGGGCGGAGAGGGCGATAAGGTCTCCCTGGTCGGTGCCAACGTAGACGTTGCCATTGCCATCAACCGCGGGTGAGGAGACAACACCGGCGTTGAGCAGATACCGCCAGGAAAGTTCGCCGCTGCTGTTGAGGTAGTTAACATAACCGGAGTCGTCCACCACCACCACACTGCCGTCAGGGGTAATCACCGGCGAGGCGTTTATATCATTGCCGATGTAGTAATTCCACAATTCGGCATAACCGGTTCCGTTGTCCTGGAGTTTCCGGAGGTAGCCGTCTTCACCGGCGATATAGATGGTGTTGCCGTCTATTGCCGCCGAGGTAGTGAAGGGATCCTGGGTCAATGTTTCGGGGAACGCCCACTTTACGGTGCCATTGGTGGTGAAGGCATAGAAGCGACCGTTTTCATTGCCGATATATACCGTGCCATCGCCGCCGACCGCCGGTGAGGAGTGGAATTCATCCCAGGTTATGTCGGAAGCTCGGTAAAGGGTTTCCGCCTGATAGAGGTCATAGGCGTGGAGGATGTTGTCGGTACCACCAATAATAAGCGCCGGGCGAAGTTCGCTTCCTTTAGTTACCCGACCCAGCGCTGGCGAGGAGATGAACTCTTCGGCGCGCAGTGCCCAGATGACATTGCCTTCCTCAACGACAGTGAATACCTTTGCCGCCGATGTCTCGGAAACCAGACCAAATGAGTCCTGGGCCACCGCTTTAATGTAGTAGGTGCCAGGTTGGAGGAAACGGACCGAGTCGATTCCCAGTGCGCCGCTTATCGTAAGCGGCGTCCATTCGGAAGAGCTGCCGTCGCCCCAAAAGAATTTATAACGGACCCGGTCGCCCTGTGGGTCAACCGCCCGGACGTAAAAGCGGTAATAGGGTCCGGCGGTGATACCCCGGCTGGGTCCACTGATAACCGGGGTGTGGGGCGCGGTGTTTTCTTGCCGAGCATTGAACACCTTTGCCGGTGAGGTGTCGGACATCAACCCCGCTTTGTCCCAGGCAACACAGCGGATGTTTTTGATCCCGCGATAGAAGTATTTCACCGAGTCAACGACGGTATCACCGGATGCCACCAGCGGACTGACAAGGGATGTTTGTCCTTCGTCCCAGAGGAACTTGATTTTTACCGAATCGCCGTTCGGGTCAACCGCCACCGCCTTGAATACCTGCCATTCACCAACCCAGCCGGAATCCGGCCCGATCGGCGCGGCGACAGTCGGTTTCTGGTTTACACCGATGGCAACCGTTACAATTAAAGTGTCCGACCACTCAATACTGAAGTTTCCTTTGTCGTCTTTTGCCCGGACCCGGATCGGATAGGTTCCGATAGAGTCCCACCGGTGAGTTGCCCTTACCGTATCACCGGAGACCATCAGTGCCGTGGTGTCAAAACGGCCATCGGCCCAATCCCAGATGTACAGTACCCGGTCCCGATTCGGGTCGGTGGTAACCGAGGCGTAGACAGCGCTATCGCCGAGATTCACCTGAGTTGGGCCGGCCGGTTTGACCGGGATCTGTGGTGGTTTGTTACGGCAGCCAATGCCGACCACCACCAGCAGAACCAGAGTTACGGTCAACAACGTATTTTTGAACATCGTTCCTCCTTGTTTTTTATATTTATATTATTATAAAAGTGTTATCATAATCAGGTCAATTTATTTCTTCCCTTTTACTTCAACGTATATTTTCTGCTCAATCCGGTCAAGAAATTGCCGGATTCGTTCACTGAATCGCTGTTCATAAAGATAGTTGCGGATGGCGTCCTGGAGTTCAAGAAATGACAGGGTCCGCCCTGGTTCCTTGGCCAGGAGTTTGATGATGTGAAAGCCGTGTTCGGAGAGGATGGGTTCGCTGATTTCCCCGGAATCAAGCCGGGCGATCGCCTGATCAAACGGCGGGAGCAACCCTTCAATCATAAATTCACCCAGAAAGCCGCCGGTTGGGCCGGTTTCCGGGTCGTCAGAAAAACGTTTTGCCAGCGAGTCAAATGAGACCCCCTGTCGAGCCATATTGCGGAGCCGGCGGGCGGTGGCCAGTGCGCGGGCGGTATCGGCAGCGGTAAGCGGTACGGCGATAAGGATGGTGCGGAAGCGGTAACGAGGACCGTCCCGGCCGATTAACTGGGCAATGCAATAGCCTTGCCGGAGGCGAAACGGCGGTGATACCTGGCCGGGCTGGAGTTGCGTCAGCACCAGTTTCAGTTCCGGGGACAGCTGGGTAGAGTCCAGCCAGCCCCAGTCGCCGCCGCGGGAACTGGTCTTTTTATCGTCAGAAAAAGACCGTGCCAGTGTGGCAAATTCACCGCCTCGGGCGATGAGGTCAATGACCTCGGTTGCCCGTTGTCTTGCCGCCTGTTCAGCCGAATCAGCGGGTTTGACGAGAATGAGAATGTGGGCCAGGGTCACCCGTCCCGGGACCCGGGCAATGGAGTCTTTGTGTTCATTATAGAACTGTTCCGCTTCAGTCGGAGAGATGTAAATCTGGGTGAGTCCTGCTTTTTCCAGCAACCGGCGGGCGATCAGGTTGCGTCGGACCTCGTTGCCGATTCTTTCCCGCAACAGTTTCTCGTTTAACCCTTCCGCAAGCAGGGCCGATTTGAATTCTGCCTCCGAGGCAAAGCGTTCTTTCAGAAGGTTGATGTTTTCAGTTACCGCTGCCACCACCTCGTCCCGACTGACCTCAATGGACTCCTTTTCTGCCTGTTCACTTAATAGCGCCTCATCAATCATCCGGCGCAGTGCCATCTGGCGTAAGAGGGAGTCCGGGCTGACGGTGTCGCCCTGGGTGAGCCGCAGGTAGGTAACCAGTTGTTGCAGTTCGCTCTCCAGAATTACCTTTGTTCCCACCACCGCCGCAATGCTATCAACGGCGGTGGCAAAAAGTGCCGTAGTGACAAGAAAGCAGGTGACAATGGTCTTTTTGAGCACAGTTACCGTTTCTGGTAATCCTCGGGTTTTAAAGTAATTTTTGCCTTTTCCCGGAGGTTATTCAGGAGGCTGTCCATCGCCGTCCGGCGTTTTTCTACTTTCAGCGCTTCGTTAATATAAAACTGGGTCATTTCGTTAAAACTCGGGTTTTCGGTAACGCGTTTTTTCTCTACCACCTTGACGATCTGATACCCCACCGGTGTGGCGATGACAGAAGATATTTCGCCCGGATTAAGGGCAAACACCTGTTCTTCGTCTTTCAGACTCCAGCCCAGAGAGAAACCAACTCCGCGAGTTGGATAACCAGGGATGTTGATTACCGATGTGTCCATTGACCGTTCCCGGGCCAGTTTGACAAAATTGGCGCCCGCTTTCAGTTCTGTTAATGTTGCTTCGGCGGTAACCGAATCAGGGAGAACCATCAACATCATCTTTAAACCCCAGGTGAACTGGTCGCGGTAGCGCTGAAAATAGTCGGCTATCTCCGCTGCGGTTGGCGCCACCGTTTCCGCCATTCGGTTGGCAATTTCGTTTGCCAGATACATTCGTTCCATCCAAGCAAGACCGGCCACTACGTCCTCTTCATTCAGCAGTCCGCGCCGAACCGCCTCCTGGGATAAAAGGATAACCGAAACCATCCGGTCCAGGATTTTGGGTAGATTTGTCGGCGAGACCTCGGCCCGGAACTGTTCGGCAGCATAGTCCAGCTCGGCATTGGTGATCCGGTCCTGATTTACCGTACCAATTACCTTTCCCTTGGGCTGGCGGAGTCCGGTCGGGGCGTTAGTGCAGCCGATAACGAGGCATAGCAGCAAAAGAAGAGCGACCAAGTTTTTATTCACCTCTTACTCCTTTTTATTTTTCTTTAAATTGGCTATTACCCGTTGCAGGGCAGCCCGATTGATAGTAATTTTTGCCCGGGAACGTAGCTCGGCCACATACGCCTTGAACCGGGCGTCCCGGCGTTCAATCGTTAGATTATTGCGGATGAGTCCGGCGACGGCATTAAAGTCGTTACCGGGGTAACGGTCGCGGTGGGTTAAATAATACTCGTTAACATCGGTATCGGTAACAACTATCTGGCTCGCAACCATCCGGTTAAAAAGCGTCTCATAGAGCAGTTTCCGCCGGCGCTGTTCAATCTGCTTGGCTACTTTGGGGGTTTGGTCAAGGCTGCGGTTGAGTCCATCCTCAAACATCAGGTCGTCCTCGATCGCCCGTTTGATGGCATAGGTCCGGATGGCGGTATCCAGGTCAGGCGGAAAACGCCGGGCAATATGCAGAAGCCTTGCTACTTTTATGTACTTTTGAGAGTCGCGCACCGCTACCCAGATTTCCTTTTCCGCTTCGGTGATCGCATCAGCCGGTTTATAGAAAATCGCCAGCCCGACCGGGTTATAAATCAATCGCTGCCTTAATTTCTGGACATACTCATTTGCTGCCCGGCGCTGGCGGGAAATTTTGATCTGTTCCTCCAGTTGTTGTTTTATCTCACCAAATGGTGGTAGATTAACCGGACGCCGTTCAACGAGAAGGACAATCTGATAACTGGAATCAAAGAATACCGGTCTGGTGAACTGACCCGGTTTAAGGACGCTGATATAGGAGCGAAGCGGTTCTTCAATATAATACTCAGCAATGAACCCCAGGTCGCCAGCGTTTCTCCGGCTGGGGTGGATTGAGTAAATAGTTGCCAGGGTTTCAAAAGGCTGTCCTCCGAGGAGTTGTTGATAGATTCGCTGGCTGGTTGGTTCGTCGGGAACTGAAATCAGACGGCAGCGTACCTCCTGACTTAAAAGTTTATAAGCATTCTGCAACTCCTGGGTAGTGATCGGTTTTGTCTGCCGGGCAACATCGGCAAACAGTTCCTGGATAACCAGCCCCTTTTTTTCCATCGCCAGGGGGTAGGAGATTGCTGAATCAAGTCCGAGCCGAATTGCTTCCTGGACAAACAGTTCTTTGGTGATTAATTCTTCCAGGCATTTCCATACCGCGGTTGACTCTTCCCCGGCGGTGATTGATCCGGGCAGGGTGCGGTTGAGGTCCTCTAAAGTTATTGTGTTTTCGTTTACGCGGGCAACGGCCGATACCGAATGGCGACCGCAGGATAAAATAAAGGAAAGGGCCAGAATTAATAAAGGACGCATCTAAAAAACAATACCGGTAAACCGTTTAAAGTCAAGGTTAATAAAAGGAACGGCGGGCGCCAACAGTGGCAGCGCCCGCCGTTGGTTCAGTGTTTTTACTTCTTGCCGGTGTTGTAGAGGTCCTTCTGCCACTTTGGCCAGGGGGTATTGGGCAGGGTTCCCTCGGGATAGCCGAGCACGCCGTAGAGATAGTCAGCACCGACTACGATGATGTTGCCGGTAGGACCAAGCGTCAGGCTGGGATTGGTTGCCTCTTCCAGCCGGCGCGGCCGGGAATGACGGCCTCTTCCTTCTACTTGGGTGCGGCATTCGGCAAGCCAGACGAGGTTACCGGTTGATTGTTCTACTGCGTAGAGGATGTCGTCGTCATCCATAAAGTAGATGTAGCCGTTGGCTGTCAGAACCGGAGATCCAATGATTTCGTTGGTGGTGATGTCGCTCTTGGCATAGATTTCAGTACCGCTCTGGGGGTTCAGAGCCACCAGTTTGCCGGCGGCGGTGGTAACAAAGAGGGCGTTGGTCCCAATAACCATACCGCTGATGCCCGCGGGATCAACCGCTTTCGGCCAGCCAGTTTTAATGCTACCGGCTTCGTTGACCGCATAAACATAACCGGAGTCATCACCGACATAGATTGTTCCGTCATCACCAATTACCGGCGAGGTGAGCTCGGAGTTAAGTCTTAGGGTACATATCCAGGCCGGGTTCTGCAGGTTAGGCTCAAATCGGTAAAGGATGCCGATATCCAGGGCAACAATTACGTAACCGGAACGGTCAATTACCGGTGCACCAGCAACGCTGCCAGGTAGTTTATAGGCGCCGAGCCGGTTGGCGCTGCTACCGGCGTCCTGGAGATAGTAAAGAGTATCATCATCCGATGCGATGTAGATTTTGTCGCCGTTGATTGCCGGTGTACCCCACCCCCGTTCCATGGTGTCCGGACGCCAATCCCAGGCTTTGTTCAGGTTCCCTGCGGCCAACGCATACACATAACCGTCGTTGTTGCCACAGATGATGTGCATTCGTGCTGCGCAATAGGCGGGGTGCCCCTGGAAGGTATAGTCGTCCGGTGTTTCGCCTCTAGTACTGTAATACGATGCTTGCTTTCTACCGCTACCATAGCCAATAGCATAGAAATAGCCGTCATCGGCATAACTGTAAATCATCGTGTCAATAACCACCGGTGATGCCAGGGGCGGTGCGGAATCTTCGGTTGGTCCAACAAAATGCCAGATGACTCTGCCCACACCGGTGATTACAACCTGCACCGATTCCGGGGCACTTTCCGAGCGCTTCCAGTCCCGTGCCTTTACCTGCACCAAGACCGTTTCTTCCCGGGTGTACTTATGAGCATAGACAAGGGTTTCGCCCGATGCCAGCATTGTATCCACCCAGCCCTTGCTGCCGTCGCCAAAGTCAAAGTAGAATTGAATTGAATCGCCTTCCGGGTCCACCGCGCTGACATAAAATTTCTGCTCAACGTTTTTCGGAACTACCGGTGGTACCCGGACCCACAGGTTTCCTGGTGGTTCGTTAGGAAGAACCCGGATGCTTTTGGCTTCGGAGAACTCAGATACCTTTGTTGGGTCTTCGTCAAGATAAGCGGCAATCCGGAAGTTGAAGGTTCCGGTCTGGGTCCATTTTGGATAGATGAAGGTTGTATCACCGCTGGCAGCAACATCCGAGGTGTCAATTTTGCCATCCGGTTGTCCGAGGTCGGTGATAAATCGTACGTCTTTTTTATTAGGCGCTGTGGTGAATACCCTTATCGGCGTTGTTGCATTTATCCAGGTTGATTCTGGTGCGGCGACGATTACCGGAGTGTTGGGCGCCTTTGGTTTGGGACAGCCCAGGTTTAAGAGACCTGCGATTACAATTAGGGCAATCGCAAGTACCATTCGACTTTTATTCATTTCTGCTCCTCCCATTGATTGCTCTTTTGCCAAAGTTATCTTGTTACCACCGGACCGTGAAAATAACCAATTTCAGGATGCCGGTAGAAACCACCTTTTCCATCCTCAAAGTAGAAATAGTAGTTGTGATAGGTGCCAGGGTATAGTTTTGTCCGATAGCGATAAATGCCACAATCAGGCTTACCGCCTACCCGCTGCATCTCGTAGGGTTTACCGTTGATATAAATCTCGGCGCGTGACGGTGGGTCGTTGTCCGGGTCGCGGTACTCAATGTAGTAGCTAAAAGTGGTGTTGGGGTAACCGGATGCCGGCTCCACTTTTTCTCCTATCAGCCGGGGGGTAGAATTACTCACTTCGCCGACGCGTGGCCCGTAAAGAACCCCATAGTGCGGGTGAAGCACACAGGTACCACAGTCATCAATGCCGGCAAAATAATACACATGGTTTCCGGGGGTTAACTTAGTTTTGTAATAATAGAGTCCCGCAGCGGGTGAGCCCTGCAATAATTTCATATCATAAGGAATACCATCAATTATCACCCGCACCGCCCGGGGGGTGGTGCCGTCTTTATCAAGATAGTTTACGGTGAATGTATAGATTCCTTCACCGGTGATGTAATCCTGATGGCAGCCTCCGTTGCTGAGAACCGGCAGGCGGTTATAGACCTTTTTCCCGGGTCCGACATATGGTCCGGGCTTGGCACCATAACGGGGAAACCGTTCCGCAAGGCCGCGGACATCTTCAGTATAGAAATAATAGGAATGTTCACCTGGGGGGAGTGTCAGTCGGGCCTGATAAATGCCGGCAGCCGGTTTACCTTTTACCAATCGGAGCGGGTATGCTACTCCGTCCACATAAACCTCAACCCTTGCCGGCGGGTCATTGTCGGGGTCAGAGTAACGGACCTGAGCGATGTAGCTATTCTTGGCGCTACCCTGGATGGGAACAATTTTTGCTCCGCAGAGACAGGGGCTGTGGTTTGCCTCAGCGGCGAATAAGGGCAGGATAAAAGCCAAGAATAGGCTCAAAACTGCGGCAAAAGCGATATGCTCTTTGCGCATTCTTCCTCCTTTTTTCTTGCAGCTTGCAGAGTTAATATAATAAATTATAATCACGCCTATCCCTTATGTCAAGCGAGCACACCAATCCCGGCTTTTACTGTCCATGGCATCCCAGTTTTTGGTCTTAAACGCATTTAAACAGGTGGATTTCCGGGGTTGTTCCAGCGGCGTCTCTTGCTCCTGGCGTCGGCATGGGAAAAGTTGGAATGGCCATTGGTTTTAAGGTGGCGGGCGCCTTTTTCTTTCTAAAAGCGATACAAATGCCTCTACCCGGGTGAGAAAACCCGCTTCACTGGTATGCTCGTCAAGGGAAAGGACAAGCAGGGGGATGTTGTAATTCTGGCTGACTTTAATCAGTACCGGTTGCACCGCGGTGCTGGGCATACAGGCAAAGGGGTGGAGATAGATCGCGCCGTCATACCCGGAGAGTGCTGCCAAGATCAGGTGTCCCAGAGAATTGGCGTCTTCGCCACCAACACAATACCGCCAGTAAGGCCGTGCCAGTTTCTGGACATACCGGATTTCGCTTTTCTTTAACCGGAAGCCATGGAACCCAAGCCAGGAGGGTCCGGTAAGAAAGGGCTCGGCAATGACCCCCATTTCTCCCAGCCGGCGGGGGAGGTCAAAGTTTACGAATGGTTCTATTGTGCAGTAACTCTCGCCGATTATTTTTATCCGTAAAATCGGATGGCTATTGGACAGGCTACCGTTGGCACGGCACTGAGATTGTAAATTGTGGAACCTTTTTGCCAACGAGCGGCGCAGCTTTATCAGTTTTTTTGGGTTTTCGGTGCTCTGGGTTTTCTTTAAGATGGATTTGAAAAGGCTGTAATACTCACCGGGAGTATTGGTAAGCGGCGTCAACGTGCGCGTGAGCCGGGAGGCTTCTTCTATTATCAACGCCTTGAGCAATCCCAATCGGAAGGCGCGGGCTGTTCTAATCAACGTTTGTGATAATCGGCCGTGATTCAGGGACAGGATTTGCCTGATGATGTGAGTCATTCGGTCCCGACGCAGTTCTATGGTCTCAAACTGGTAACCGAGTTCCCGAAGGATCTGCGTTTGGAGGTGGCCGTAATAGCCAAAGCGGCAGGACCAGGAGCCGCTGACATATATTAGGGTATCGGCGCCCAGTTCTAAAGCCCGGAGCATATTTCCCAGGGTGATTTTAAACGGAAGGCAGATTGTCTCAGGAGAAAAGCGGGTGCCCAGTTGCAGTGTTTCTTTGTTGGGCTCGGGGGGCGTAATCACCTCTGCTCCGAGTGTTTCAATAATCGGTTTCAGGACGATATGAATATCGCCCATATAAGGGAATGCCGCTTTCATCTCCGTCGCTCCTTTAACTTTACCAGTTCCACAAAGGCTTCCAGTCTTGTTTTGAGTCCTGTTTCACCGGTGTGTTCGTCAATGAGGAGGGTGAGGGTCGGGAGGGGACGGTGGCGGCCAATTATTGTGCCAATGGTTTCATTTGTCACCGAAGCGGTGCCGCAGGCAAAGGTGGTAACCAGGATGACCCCCTGGACCTGGTGCTGGGTTACACACATCCGCGCCCCGGCGAGCAGTTCTAATTCGTAGAACCAGTTGGGGTACCAGGGTTGTTGCGTTTCTTTTAAAATTGCCTCTTCATCCGGAAACGGAATTACCGGTGATACCCCCAATTCCTGTAGGAAGTTTATAATCTGGACACCAAGAAACTCATCAAACAGTATATAAGGGTGGCCGATTATGCCGATTCTGATGCCAGGAAGGGGCGGTTTTTCCGGAAGTGAGCGGGGGAGTCCGTTGCGGAGGTATGTTCTTTCCGTCTTTGGCGGAAGGGCCGGAGCGCACGCCTCCTGATATGCCCGGCGGGCATGGTTGAGTGGGACCCCCAGTTGTTTTGCGGTTAACAAAAAAGCGGTTTCCTGTTGGTGTTGCCGTTCGTCAATTGTCAGTTCAACCATTCCGGGCAACCGGGGGAAGGTTGCGGTTGTTAAGTCGGGAAGACCGATTGCCTTCGGACACCCAAAAAAGTAGTCACGACCCAGGCGCCAGCACACCAGCCGGGGGACGAAGATTAAGTCAACCTGATCCCGCAACTCATCAATGTGCCCCAGAAATATCTTTACCGGCAGGCAGATTTCCGCTGGTGCCCGGATCGCTCCGCGGGAAACCGTATCCTTTTTTGTCGCTGGGGAAAGGAGGACGTCAAAGCCCAGGGTGCGAAAGAACCTTTCCCATAATGAGAAATGATGATAACTGTGAAGGGCACGGCAGATGCCGATGCGGGTCATCGTTCATAAGAATAAGCGCCTGTTGCGGGTTAAGCAAGTCGGGCGATGCCTGTTTTTGTGCTGAGGTTGTTTTTGCTGCGGTTTTGCGGGGAGGTGGGCTTTCGGGTTTTAATTCATTCCGGTTGGAAGCGGGACGAAGTGCCAGGAAATGGAATCCCCGTGCAGTTGGAACAGGAGGTATCCGGGGAGACCGAAGTCAAGGGATCGGGATATGGTACCAATAATGAAGTGGTTGACGCCCTGAATCTGGCGGTGACGCCAGCCGTGAATGTGTCCGGAACAGAAGGCGTAAACCCGGTTTTTCACAAGCAGGCTTTGAAGTTTTGCTCGCTCTGTTCCCGAGGCGAGGCGGAATGGCGAAGGTATTTCGGTGTCGTAAAGCGGAAAGTGGGTGATGACCAGTTTGATCAAACCGGTGTCCGCGAGCTGGGTGGTTAACCAGTTAAATTGGGCAGCACCGAGTCGGCCTTCAGCGGTGTCTAGGAAAATTAGTTTCAGTTTATTGCCGATGGTGACCGCGTAGGTGGCGGGTCCGAATTGTTCCTGAAACCGCTGCCAGGAGCCGGCAGAGTAAAGGTCGTGGTTGCCAGGGGTGACATAGGCGGTTATACCGAGAGCGGAGAACAGAACACCGGTGGAGTCGTATTCTTCTGCCCGGCCAGAGTTGGTGATGTCGCCGGCAACACAGAAGAAGTCAATTCTGAGTGATTCTGCCTGGCGGGTAAAATCGGCGAAATAACTACCGACCGGTTTACCGATGTGCAGGTCGCCGAAAACGGCGAAGGTGCATGTGTCGCCTACCGGCACCGGTGCCGGTGGATTTAACTGCAGGCTCTGCTGGACCCGGGTTTCCACATCCGGGCGGAGAAGAATTTGAACGGGGTCAAACTCACAGTTGAGAAAAACGAGGGTAACGAGAAAGAGCAGGCGGCTATTTTTCATATTTCACTCCGATGCCAGCGGTAATTTCCGAAACGGAAGGCAAAGGACCGGAGACACCGTTAAGTGCAGCCGAGGTGAAGCCATTCAACCACCAGGTGGTGCCGGGTAAACGGTATTCGGCGTGGATGCCAAAGGGAAATTGCTGAGGGTTGTGGATGGTGAGTCGGGTGATGTTTTTCAGGAAAACGGCGGCGGCGAGGTTGGGTTTTTGCAATGGCCACCACGCCAGGTGATAGACGAGGTTCCATTCCGGTGCCGGGCTCTGCCAGAGCAGAGGCTGGGTAAAAAGGAGGGAGTCAAATACCGGGGCACGGCGGCAGATACCGATGCCGAAATGCCATCTGGCGGGTGCCGCTTCCAGACAGACGTACAGCCGATTTTCGCCGGTGTGCCATTCGTTCCACTGCTGGTGCTGGTACCCCAGTTTAAAGTTGAACCGGTTTAGTCGCGGGTGGCGAAGGGTAGCGGCAATGGTATAGCCGGTAAGTCCCCGATGCTGGAACAGGGCCAGGCCGGCACCGCCGTCCAGCGAGACGAAACGGTTTATTTCGTAGTTCAGGCCGGCGTTAATGAAGCCGTTTTTTTCAACTCCGGTTTCGCCCCGGTAGCCAACGGTGCCGTCGTAGGAAACCGAGGCAAGGTGGAAAAAAAGCAAAAGGAGCATTAATTTCGTGTCGGGCGGACGATAAACCGGTCCCGAACGGTTGCGGTTCGTGATGCCAGCGACTCATCGGTAGCCCGGGCGTCAATTTTATAGAGGTAGACGCCACCGGGAAGCACCACTCCCTCCCGGTCTCTGCCGTCCCATTCAATCTGATTGTAGCCGAAACCGACCATCTGTGGTCCGATGACCCGAATCAGCCGGCCGGAAATGGTGTAGATTTTCACCGTTACCTGGGCCGGCCGGGAGATAATGAAGGTGAAGAATGCCCGGTCATACACCGGGTTGGGGTAGACAAGGGCGCTGTCAATGGACAACTCCTCGCGCAGGTCGGTTTTCAGATAGTAAACTCCCTGCCAGCGGTTGAGACAATTGTCGGCGGCGGTGAAGAAAAGTGAATCCGGGGTTCGTTCCAGCGTTACCGGATAGTTGAACCCGCCGGTTGTTGCCGAGTTGGGTTCGTAGGAAAATCGGTCGGCGATTTCCCGGCGCTGACTACGATCGCCGACAAAAAAACTCAAACCGTAATTGGGGTCGGAGAGTAAAAATACGCCCGCCGGGTCGGTTATCCGACCCCGGAGGTTAAATCGTCTGGGAACCCGGATGGTGTCCCTTACTTTCAGCAGGACGTTGTCGGCCGAGAGAAAAACCGCCGGCGGCTGGCTGTCGGTAACCGGCAGCATCTCCTGGGCCAGGTAAAGCGGGGAGGAGCGGATGACCCGGGTTTCGCTACCGGACCAGAGAATGGCGCTCAACTGGCAGTTTTCCCGTTTGCGCACCGCCCAGCCACCGAGGAGTGTTATTGTATCCGGATAGCTGAGGCGGGGGACCATAAACGCGCCGGCGATGGTGTTGTTCTGAAATTTGCCGCCGCCCCGGAAAATCTCCTGGCCATTGATGCGGTAAGTCCGGCTGCCCACACTGCTGGAGTAAAAACGTTCTTTTTCCGCTTCGGTTGCCCGGAGTTCAAACCAGCCGTTATTGAGCGATACCGTCGCCTGCCAGTTAATTACCCCGCCGGCGAACATCGTATCCGAGGCGGTGGCGATTGTCAGGGGCTCGGGCTGGGCAATGCGGAGGGTGAGCGCCGGGTCGCCGAAGAGGATATAGAGGTTATAGGTTAACCAGGCGGAATAGAAGGCGTTGCCAATCGGCTCTCCGGGCTGGGCAAAAAGTTTGTTCAGAAACAACCGGGCAAAGGTCTCATTGGCGCTGGAGTAGGTCGCTTTGGATGCGGCTAGGGTGGCGATGCAGCCGTCCTCCTGGCGCACCAGTTCCTCAGCGATCGCCTGATAACGGGTATCCTCAAATCGGCCTACGCCGCAGGAGCCAAAAAATGCCAACGGAGTGCGGGAGTGGTTATCAATCAGGGGCACATCGTCAATATTGAAGGCACGTTCGTGACACAGCTGGAATCCGGCACCGTGGCCAAAGAAAAACCACAACAGCGCCCCGGCGTTTAATCGGCGCAGTAGCTCTGCCGCTGCCTTGGGTTTTGAACGTACCCCCTCAAATGGGTACTCCACCAGATAGAGTTTTTCTAAATCCAACCCCGGCTTGATGACCGCGGCGATATTCTCACAGTTGTCCTGATGGATAAAACTTTCCGGTTTGTCCGGGTCGCCGAGATACTCATCATCGGCCATGAGGAGGAAACGGTTTGTCCAGAGTCCAAGCTCCTGTGTTTCGTAACGGCGGACCTTGTCCAAAAATTGCCGCAGTTCCTGTCCGCTTCGGCAGGTGATGCGGCCGAGAATCATATCCGGGCTGGAGCCGCCGCCCTCAAAATCGGCAAACCAGGCGTCAAGCGCTTTGACAATCGGGTTGTACACCTCAAAGTCCAGGTCAAAGCCAATTTCATAGGCGGGGACACCTGGAGCGAGTCCCAGTTGCAGGTTGTTTTTATAGTCATAGGTGGCATCGCCGGCGAGGAGTCCGTATGCCGGCTGTTTGGCACGGAAAAACGCTTTGATGGCACCGGGCTCTTCCATACCGAAGGCGTAGTCGTCGTAAATTGCGCTTAAGCCTACCGCCCTGACCCGGGCCCCGGGAAGACTGGCGATGTGTTCCTCCCTATAGCGGGCGAAATCACGGGCGGCGGGGAGAAATTCGTCCGGGCAGACGATGTAGTAGTCCGCCCTTTCGGTAGCGCCAAGCAGCTCACCCGGATTGCGGCGTTCAATTTTGAACGGACGGCGCCAGCCAGAATTGCGGGAACAGGAGAATACGGCAAATCCCGTGTCACCGTGGCGAAAACGCAGTTCACCGCCGGTTAATTGATAGTCAACAATACGTCGGGGCTGGAGTGGGTCGGTAACATCAAGGAGCAGCGGTTCCCCGCTAGCGCCGGTGATGGTCCAGTCGGCCGGGCCGGTGGCAATGAATTCCAGCGCGCCGCTAACAGAGAGGTCGAGCCGGGTGATGTACTCCGCCTCAATGTAATCAAGATAGAAGTCAGCGGGTCCGAGCGGAACAAAGGTCAGGGTATCCCTTTTGCCGGGTTCTGCCGTTAACGGCAGGCTGTCAAATTCAATCGTGGTCGGGGGTACCTCGCGGTTTTTTGCCTCTATTCGGACGGTGTCAAGGACCACGCCGTTGAGTAATACCGTCACCGGATAGGAGGAGATGCCTTCGTCTTTCCAGCCGTAAAAGCGGACGATGAGTTTTTTTAACGTGTCTTTAGCCGGCAGTTCAAAATCCCGGTGAAACATCACTTGGCTGCCGCCGGTGGCGGTGTAGCGTTCCCAGACCCAGAGCAGTCCACCGCGCGCCGGGCAGAGCCGGTCCTCTTCAACCCTGGTCCGACGGAGCGCCCGATTGGGTCCGGCAGTGGCACCAGCACCAGAGACCGCGGTCATTCTTTTGCCCGGGTCCGCTCCCCAGGTAAGCCAGAAGCAGGCGTGCCGGGTATAATAATTTTCCTGCCACCGGTTCAGGGAGTCGTTCCAGTAGGATGGGGAGCGGGCATAGAAAAGAAGGTAGTCCCGGGAATCAAACCGGCCATCTTCTTCACCGGCAACGTAAATCGGCAGTTCAATCATCGTATCCGGGTAAGGGCCGTTCTGCTGATAGCGGCCAATTGTGAATAGGCGGAAGGTGCGGGGGTCAATTGTCGCCGGGTTAAAACCGGCTTCTCTGAGGTCGGTCGGGGAGATACGGTAGACGCCGGTGCTTTCGGTTTTGATCCGGCACCAGATACCGAACCGGCGGAAAAAATTAATTGAGTCGGGGCTGGCAGGAGCAATTTTCCAGTTGACCGCGACCTCACCGTTCAAAAGCAGACGCTTTAAAACCCGGTCTAACGGGTCATTTGTCTGCCGATTTTTTGCCGGCTGGGAAAACATCAGGGTTACCTTTATCCGGTGGTGAACTTTCAGCACCCCCCGTACCGGATTGAACTGGACCGGGTTGATTCTCACTCGCGCCACCCTGATCCCGCGGACGATTTCAATTCCTTGCAATTCTACTGGTTGTCCGGGCCAGAATTGGTCTCGTTGAAACTGTTCGCCGGGTGGTACCGGCTTTTCGGTTAGGCCCGGTGCCGGATTAATTGTCATGCCTTTCAGTTCTGTGCTGCTTTCAACGGTAAACTTCAGGTTGACGTTTCCCTCGGGCGGGACGCCAATAAGTACGACTTTACCCGGCAGGTCCGGTTCACCGGGCAAGGCGATGGGCTCACAATCGGCGATTTTTATTCCCCGGTCGGTCGGAACTACCTCGGCGGTAAACGTAAACACCACCTGGTTTTCGTCGGCAGCGACAAGCGCGACCGGGGTGGAACTGTTCGCCACGGCAACGGTTATCCAGATCGCGGTTGGAAAAAGAAGGCACCTTTTATACCAGCGCATTGAAAAATCTTAACTACCGAGTTGTTATGGTCAAGTAATCACGAGTCCGAGCGCAGCGCCGGCAAGAATCAACCAGACCGGTTCAATCCGGAAGCGCGCCATCAGAAAAATGCCCAGTGTGGCAATGAGCGCCGGGATGAAGCCGGTTATCGCATTCCGGGCGATGGTTATCGTGGAGAACAGGAGCATACCGCAGACCGCGGCAAGAACGCCAGAGAGAAACGCCCGGCTCAGCCGATGTTCGGTTAGTTTGATTCGATCCAGGATGCGGAGTAATCCCAGCAGCATTAGCGCCGAGGGCAGAAATGTGCCGATGGTGGCGATGAGCGCACCGGCAATGCCGAGAACCCGGTAGCCGATAAATGCGCCCATAATCGCCACCGGTCCAGGGGTCAGTTGCCCGAGCGCAACCGCATCAATGAATTCCCGCATCGTCAACCAGTGGCGCAGGTCCACCACTTCGTACTGGAGAAACGGGATCGCGGCAAACCCGCCGCCGAATATCACCGTGCCAACCTTGAAGAAGACCAGGGCCAGTGCGCCAGCGGTTCGCAGCAGTTCCGGCAGTGCGGCAGCACCGGGCTGGAGGGCAAAAAAGAAGGGCAACAGACTCAAGGCGGCAGGTTTTTTTGTCCTTCTAACGCCAGAAAAAATAATTCCCAGGGCACCGCAGCCAAGGATGACCAGGAGAGCATCGCCGCGCAGGAAAAGGGCAATTGCGGCAACGAGGGCGATTAAACCGGTGCGCCAGTTGCGGATGTTTGCCCGGCCGATTGTCCAGGTTGCCCAGGCAAGAATTGCCACCACCACCGGTTGAATGCCGTTAAAAATCCTTGTTATTATCGGCAGGGTACCATAGCGAAAATAGAGAAAGCCCAGAAGGCAGATCAGGAGGAAACTGGGAAGCAGGAGGGCGCAGACCGCTGCCACCATTCCCCGCACACCGCGCAGGCGATAGCCGATGTATTCGGCGTAATTGGAAACAAACGGTCCGGGGAGCATCTGCCCCAGCGCCACCGCGGTGGCCAGTTCGCTATCCTCAACCCAGCGCCTTTTTGCCACCGTTTCCTGACGGATGATCGCCAGCATACCGACCCCGCCGCCAAATCCGATTGCCCCAACTTTGAGAAAGACAAGGATAATGTCCCTTAACCGCACCGGGTGTCTGCTATCGTTCACCTGTCAGCACTATGCCGGAAAAATGCCCGTCCGTCAAATAATAAAGGGCGACGTCCTACGACGCCGCCCGGTGGTGAGATTGATTTTCTTTACTTAATGATGGCGGAGACCAGTTCGCCGTGATAGATGAAGGTGGAGGTGCCCACGTCCTGTTCCGAATGATATTTTATGTTACCAACTTTGTTGGCATACCAATAGAACATCCGGAATGTGTCAGCGCCGGAGGCTTCACTCATTTCAATCTTCCAAGCGTTCTGGTAACTGCCTGCTCTTACTGTTACATCCTCTTGCAGGAGTGCTTTGGCAAACAGTTCCTGGGTTACCCGCCAGGTTTTGCCGGCGGCAAGGGGCAGGGCAAGGGTCGTTTCCGGTTCGGCGTCGTCTTTGCTATCGTAACTCAGGATCATATTACTCAATTCTCGCACATAACAGGTGTCATAAATGGTGTAGGTGCTTTCCCGAGGGTAGCGGTTAGTAAAAACGCCGACTTTTACTAATTCTACCACATCTTCACCTGAAGCCAGTTTTTCATTTCTGGTTGCCTTGGTGGTCATATTACCCACCTGCAGCGTATCCGGCGGCGCATCGGTCCCGGAAGCCAGTACCACGCAGGAAAACCAGTTCCAGGTGCTGCCGATAGAGATGGGGAAATAGTCGGGTTTGCCCCCAAAGACGTCGCAACTCAGAAAGAACGCACTCACTACCGCGAACACTATGGCCAAAATGGTTCGTTGCATTGCCACTCCTTTCTGGAAACACTATAAGCCGGCGATTAAAACTGTCAATCTTTTTATTGCCCGGAGGCGATTTTCTGCTATAGTTGAGCGGATGAAGATTTTAATTACTGGCGGCGCCGGTTATATTGGCAGTGTTACCACACGGCTGCTGGCTGAGGCGGGTTATGAGGTGGTGGTGTTTGACAATCTGTCAACCGGTCATCGTTCTGCGGTGCTGCCGCCGGCACGGCTGGTGCAGGGCGACCTTGCCGACGAAGGGGCAATCGCTCGGGTTATGGAGGAAGAAAGGCCGGATTGTGTGATGCACTTTGCCGCCCGGATTGCGGTGGGCGAGTCGGTGGCGAAGCCGGATTTGTACTTTGCCAACAATGTCGGTGCCGGCATTAACCTTTTGAATGCGGTCTGGCGGTTCCGGGTTCAGCGGTTTGTGTTTTCTTCTACCGCCGCGGTCTACGGGACGCCGGCAAGGGTGCCGGTAACCGAGGAAGCGCCGCTGGCACCGGAGAGCCCCTATGGCGAAACGAAGCGGTTCTTTGAGGAACTGCTTGCCGCCTACTCCCGGATTTCCGGGTTGCGCTACTGCATCTTGCGCTATTTTAATGTCGCCGGCGCCTATCACGGTCTGGGTGAAGACCACCGGCCAGAGACGCACCTGATTCCCCGGATCTTACTTTCGGTTTTGCGTCCTGGAGAGAGGTTCCAGATCTACGGCGATGACTACCCGACGCCGGATGGCACCTGTATCCGGGACTACATCCACATTTATGACCTGGCGCGTGCCCATGTTCTGGCGCTGCAGGCGCTCAACAATAAAAATCTGGTTTACAACCTTGGTTCCCAGGAGGGCTACAGCGTCCGGCAGGTTTTTACCGTTGCCCAGCAGGTAACCGGTAAGGAGATTCCCTTTGAGGTTGTTTCCCGCCGTCCCGGTGATGTGCCGGTTCTGGTTGCCTCCTCGGCAAAGATAAAACGGGAACTGGGCTGGCGGCCGACGCGTACACTGGAGGATATGATCAGAGATGCTTGGGAGTGGTTTAAGGCACACCCGCAAGGCTATCCGGATTGAACTGCCAGACAGCCGTTCTGTCATCTTTTTCCGTCGGTCCATTGCGAATAATTAACTAACCAACAGTTTGTCATAGCGTTAGCCAGAAAGTTGTCAGTTTCCCTCCCCCCTTCTCCGCGCTGTCTCCTTTTGGTTGTTCGGTGCCCAGTTCGGGTTGGCTGGCGGTATTTTTGGAGAACAGAGGTGGTGGCTGGCGAGGTTTGTGAACCCATTGGTGCGGGGTTAATGTTTCTGGATGTCGGTTTGGTTAGCGGTTTGGTTTTTGGCGGGCTCAAATGAAACGGGTGTGGTTCGGATTTTGGTGGCGGTGGTGCCGAAAAAGGAGAAAGTTCTTGACTTTGGGAGCGGGCTGATTAATTTTTAATATATATGAGGCGAATCGGTATCGCCGGTGCCACCGGTCTGGTGGGCGAGACACTTTTGCGCCTTCTTGAGGCATCGGATTACGAGATTGAGGACCTGCGCCTTTTTGCTTCGGAGAAAAGCGCGGGTACAAAGGTTTCGTTCCGGGACAGGGAGTACGAAGTTAAGAAGTTGAGTGGCGACGGTTTTGATGGTCTGGAGGTCGCCTTTTTCTGCGTTGAGAATGAACTTGCCGCGCGGTTAGTGCCGGCGGTGGCAGAGGTCTGCCCGGTCATTGATAAATCCAGTCAGTTCCGGCTTGAGGACGGGGTGCCGCTGGTGGTGCCGGAGGTGAACCCGGCGGCGATAAAGGGGCACCGAAACATTATCGCCAATCCGAACTGTACCACCATTCCGCTGGTGGTGGTGCTCAATCCACTGCACCAGCGTTTTGGTCTGGAGGAGGTTTTTCTGGCATCCTATCAGTCGGTTTCGGGCGCGGGTCGGGCGGCACTGGAGCAACTTTATTATGAAAGCGAGTTCTTTGTTCTGCATCAGGAGCCCGATACCGCGGATAGCCCGTTTCCGGTTCAGATTGCGGACAATGTGATTCCGCTGATTGGTGCCGAAGATGAGAGCGGTACAACCGGCGAGGAGAAAAAGACCATTCTCGAGACGAAAAAGATTATGTCGCTGCCGGAGTTGAAGATTAACTCCACCTGTGTGCGGGTGCCGGTAACGGTGGGGCACTGTCTTGCGGTTACCTGCCGTTTCGCCCGGGCGGTGCAGCGGGAGGAGGCGATAGCGGTGTTGAAGGAGGCGCCGGGGGTGGTGGTAAAAATAACTGCCGAGCCGGTGACCCCGGTTATCTGCCGTAAGAAGAACGATGTCTTTGTTAGCCGGATCCGGCAGGGCGCTGACGGGAATGAGTTGAGTTTCTGGATTGTTGCCGATAACCTTTACAAGGGCGCGGCTTACAACGCCCTACAGATTGCCGGGCTGCTGTTGAAAGGTTAACCGGGGAGGATGAAAAACTTTTTCTTTTTGGTTTTGGTTTCGGTGGGCGGGCTTTTTGCCCAGCCGGATTACGAGGGGTTCTGGTTGGAGCGCTCCGCCCGCCAGTTGATCGGACCGCCGGAAATTTTTGCCGAATCTTTGCACTCCTATGATGTTCGGTACTACCGGCTGGATTTTGACCTGCCGATGACCGATGCCAGTTATGCCTGCCGGGAGGTGGTGGAGATAAAAAGCAATGTCCCATTTCTTGATACCTTCGGGTTGGACTTTGCCGGTCTGGTTTGTGATTCGGTAAAGCGGGGTCCGGTGCCGCTGACGTTTACCACGCCGCCGGGGCGGCTGGTGATTCAACTGGACCAGCCGCTTGCGCTCGGGGAGTCAACCGCGGTTGATATTTTCTTTCGGCGGGAGTCAACCGCCCAGCAGATTGGTTTTTTCTTTGCCCGACCGCCGACGGTTCTACACGCCCATGCGATGACCTGTGGCTGCCCCCGGGATAATCACTACTGGTTTGCCTGCTGGGACTGGCCGAATGACAAAGCGGACCGGGGTTGTGCAATTAACATTACAGTTCCGGACACATTTCAAGCCTGTGCCAATGGCATCCTGGATTCGGTAACGGTCACACCAGAGGGTAAACGAACCTACTGGTGGCGCCATTCCTATCCCATCTCCACCTATTTGATGACCTTTTCCGCCTCCCGGTTCGCCCGCTGGGATACACTCGTTGTCCTTGCGAACGGCGATACCGTACCGTTAATTTATTTTATGTGGCCGCGGGATTCGGCAGCGACCCGGACCGGTTATCGCCGGGTGCCGGATATGATGCTTTACTTCAGCGACAGCAGCCGTTTTGGTCCCTATCCATTTGAGCGGTTTGGAATGGTGCCGGGTTATTACGGTTTTCCGTGGGGGGGGATGGAGCATCAGACCCAGGTGATGATTCACACCAGTTATATCGGCGGCGGCGGTGATGCGACAATCTGCCACGAACTGGCCCATATGTGGTGGGGGGATATGGTTACCCATGTTGGTTATGCCGATGTCTGGCTCAACGAGGGGTTTGCCTCCTGGGCGGAGTGTCTTTATATGGGTTATCTGAACGGCAGAAGTTACTTTCAGAACTACATTGCCGGTAAGGCACGGCAGTTCTTCAGCCAGCACCGGAGCAGGGATTTTCCCATTTACAACCCGCCCTGGAGCGAGATTTACAACTACGGTATTATTTACTGTAAGGGGTCCTGGATATTGCGGATGCTGCAGTTTCTTACCGGTGATACCGCCTGGCAGAGGCCCGGGGTGTTCTTCCGGGCGATGCGCGTGTACGGCGACTCCTTTAAGTACGGGACGGTTGCCACCGCCGACTTCCAGCGAATTGTTGAAAACGTCTGCGGAATTGACCTGGATACGTTCTTCAACGAGTGGGTTTATGACCGGGGTTATCCGCGGTTGTATCTCAACTGGACGAAGAGCCCGCGGGGCGACTCCTGGCAGGTGGTGATTAACCTGTTCCAGCGGAACGACACCAACTCCTGTCCTTTGTTCCATATTCCGTTGCCGGTGCGCCTCAATTGTCAGGGCGAGAGTCTGATTGTTACCCTTGAGATTCATGATACGCTGATCACCGATACGCTGGTTGTTGCCCGTGAACCCTTGAGTCTCACCGCGGACCCTGACAACTGGCTTCTGGACAGTACCACTGTGACACCGATAGGGGTGGCGGAACCGGCACCGATCCCGGTGGCACAACCGGTTGCTGTACTGGGGTCCAACCCGGGGTTCAATTATGTGCGTTTTCTGGTTCCAGGTGCTGGCGGCGGTATAATTACCATATTTGACCGCGCCGGTCGGCTGGTTGCCAATCTGCCGGTGCGCGGTGGCGAGGCGCTCTGGAGCCGCACAGACCGTTATCGCAGGCGGGTGCCGGCGGGTGTCTATTTTGCCTGTTATCAGGGTAATGGGTTAACCAATTTTGTTCTGGTAAAATAACCTTTGCTCTGGGCAAAAAGATTGATTTCGCGGTCAGGATATATTTTAAAAGCAATAACAAAAAAGGAGCAAGTGATGCGGAAGCTTTTTATCACCATAATCGGAGTGCTGGCTTTTGTTGTCTGCGGCGGACAGCAGCCTGTTACTCAGAAACCGGTTGCGGTGGCTGATAGCGGCATTTCTCAGGTAACTCCGGCGCCAGCCGAAACCATTGCCCGGAGCGAGAAACCAGCACCAGCCCCGGCGAAAACAAAGGGGACAACCGACGAAAAGCCATCGGCATCCCAGCCGGAAGCGGCAGCAGAAGAGCCGGCGCTTCCGAAACTCTGGGATTTCTTTGCCACCTGGTGTCCGCCCTGTAAACAGCAGGCGCCGATAATTGAGGAACTTGCCGAAGAATACAAGGGGCAGATTGAGATCGTTTCCATTGATACCGATAAAAATCGGGAGTTGGCACAGAAGTTTGACATCCAGGCGATTCCAACTCTGGTATTCCTTGATGCCAGTGGTAAAGAACTCTCCCGGCGGGTTGGCTTTTTCTCTAAGGAGTCCATTGTCGCCCGGTTCAAGGCGCACGGTTTTATCAAATAACGGCAATGGCGAGAAAGACACATAAGAGCTGGCAGGAGAAACTAACGGACAGCAAGGACCTGCCTAAGACGATTGTTGTTCCCGCACCCCGGGAGGTGGATGAGGCGATGCGCCGGGTGCCGAGAGGGAAACTGGTTACCATTAACGAGTTGTGTCAATATCTCGCCCGTAAACACAACACCACTACCGCCTGTCAAATGACTACTGGTCTCTTTGCCTGGATTGCCGCCCATGCCGCAGAAGAGGCAAGGGTGCAGGGCAAGAAGGATATTACCCCTTGGTGGCGGGCATTGAAAATCGGCGGCGAACTCAACCCTAAATACCCTGGTGGTATTAAGGGGCAGAAAAAACTTTTAGAAACAGAGGGGCATCAAGTGGTCAAAAAGGGCAGAAAATGGGTGGTAGCGGATTTTGAGCGGGCGCTGGCAAAACTTTAAAAGATGCTCAAGGGTAGATTGAAGGAAACCTCCGGGTATCTTGAAACCTGGGGTACTTTCAAGGGATTGTTGGAGGTTTGGGAGAAAGACTCCGACATTGAAGTTAATGGTGCCTGCACCGATATTGTGGAACTCTACACCTGGCTTCTACCATCAATTGCCGCGGCCTATCCAGAAAAGGAAATTTATTTCGGAACAATCCAGATTCCGCAAACCGAACCGGAACGGGAACTTCTGAAGCAGAAAATCCGGCTGTTTTTAGAAGAGAATTCTCCGGCAATGGAACGGGTGGAGCCAAGCCGGCGGGCAGAGTAGCCATTTAATCAACAAAAGCAAAGCGGGGCGAAATTATCGCCCCGCAGTATTTTAGCGCTAATTTTTACTTGCGTTCGTCAGTTGTCCAAGGAAGCGGTGGGTCGGGGGAGATGACATTAAGAACGGTGATTTCACCGGTAACCGCATTCAGTTTGAACACATGCCACCAGTAATCGGGTTGGGAGGGAATATTGGGCACATTGAAGGTCCGGTTCAGGTTGCCATAGGTGTACAACCGCACTGTTGCGCCGGAGGTGGTAATTGTGCTGTCGCCCGCCCAGTGGTGAACCGCATAGATGTATTCACCCGGGAAGTTCCGGGCGATTGTAATGTGTTCTGGACCGTAACTGGTAACATCGTCTACGTCAAGCGAGCAATAGGGGGCAACATTTAAAGAACCCCGGCGTCCGAAGTAAATATGATAACTGTCGCCTTCAACCGTCGGTGTCCAGATGTGGGCATCCAGGTCGCGCGGGTCTTCATTCCAGGTTAGGGCGATGGTGTAGGGATAGGCGGTATCGGTGATAATGAAAACCAGCGGCTCAGACCAGGCGGATACGCTGCCCAGTTTATCCCGGGCCTGAACCGAAATCTGCTTGATGCCCCCGGTTGACCAGCTGTGTGCTGCCGAGTCGGTGGCGCCGCTGTTGACGAAATTGCCCCAGTTTGAGGTATCACCGTCGCCCCAGTTAAAGCGGAACTGGACTTTGTCGTTATCCGGGTCGGTGGTTGTGGCATAAAAGTAATAGGTTCTGTTTTTTACTCCGCTTACCGGGCCATCCGGGATACCCGGTGTTAACGGGGTCTGGTTTGTCCGCACCATTACGGTCAGGGCGTTTGACCAGGCGGAGACATTGCCCTTGGTATCCTTGGCCCGTGCTGTTACCGGATAGGTTCCCGCGGTGGTCCAGATGTTAAATACAACTACCGAATCACCGCTTGCAACAAATGAACTCCAGGCTGAGGTGTCTCCGGCGGTACCCCAGTTGAACTGATAGGAGACACTATCGCCATCCGGGTCAGTGGTCCGGGCAACGTAATTACCTTCTGCTCCTATTGCACGCTCATCCGGTCCGGTCGGCGTTCCGGGCTTTGCCGGTGCCCGGTTTCCGAAGCAGCCGATGGTGATAGCTAGAGGGATAACCAACGCTATCATCCAAAACCATCGTAGTTTCATTATGACTCCTTATGTTTGTTTAATATAAACGGATTTATGCCAATATAATCAGTTTTTCTGTCAGGTCAAGATGTCTCACACTTGTCATGGGCGCTGATGGTGCCGGTGATTTCGGGAATGGTTGGTGGTTTATTGGTGATACAACCTGCCACCAGCAGGGCAAGGGCGAGAACAGACCACGCGTTTTTTCATCGCCGCTCCTTTCACAAAAAAGACACCCTGAGACCGTTTCACGGTTTATCTCATCATATCCGTCCCGACCGGCAGGTCAACAGTTTTATCAGAAGATTGTCAACCGGGCGGTATGCACTGCGGACGGAGTTTTGAGTACGGCGAAGTACGGGCCCGCGGGGAGCAGGTTTCTCGCTACGGTGACAGTGTGGGTGGCGGCGCAGAATTTGCCCCGGGCTAATAGCCGCCGTTCTCTACCTGTTGGGTCAATTATCGTCAGTTTTAACTTTGTTTCCTCGGTGAGGGTGAACCGCAATTCAATCGCCGGGTTAGCCGGGGAACCGATTACGGTTAGTTTTGGTTTTGGTCCTGCCTTTGGGGTTTCTTCGGTGATGCCCGGGGTGAGATTAAAAAGTTCCATTGTGCTGCCGTCGGTTCGCACCGACCGACAGGTTACCATCTCGTCCGCAACATCAATCACCATAAATTGATAGTTTGTTTCCCGGTAAACGGTCCAGGGCTGTTCTGGTCCCCATTCGCGGTGAAGCGGGGCGCCACCACCGCCGCTGGTGATATAGTGGACTCCGTTTACCAGGCTGTGCTCATAGGCGTGGATATGGCCGTTGAATACCGCCCGGACCCGGAACCGTTCAAAAAGCGGGCAGAGATAATTCCGCACCATCTGATTGCCCGAATGGGCAGCGTTGGTGGTGTAGGGCGGTTCGTGAAATAGAACAAATATGTGCCGGACCTGTGGGTTGGCGCTGTCCGCCTGGAGTCGGGCGATAAACCATTCGTACTGTTCGGTTCCAGGTGCATAGTCGGAGTAGTTGTCCAGAAAGTAAAAGGCACAGTTGCCATAGTGGAATGTGAACCAGCGCTCGTTGCCGGGCAGATATAGATAGTTAAACCAGTTTGGTAGATTTCTGAGCTCATGATTGCCGAGCGCCGGGTAAACCGGCGACCGGGATAGTATCGTCTGCTCAATCTGGAAGAAGGTTTGGTATTCTGGGGTGGTGCCAGATTCAGTCAGGTCGCCGACGTGGAGCAAAATTCGGGGCGGTGGGTTTGTCAGTGCCATCTGGTCAACGACCGCCTGATGGGCGGCGCTGTCGGTGCGGGTGTCGCCGTAGACCAGAAAACGGAAAGGTCTTTCCGGAGGGCAAGTGGTGAAAAAGGTGGCGTCGGTGGTGGTGTCGGTGCCGGAAATCACCTGATAATGATAAACGGTGTCCGGAATCAGCGGTTTCAGTTGCAGTTCGTGGATTGTGGTGGGGATAGATTCAGACACCTGAAATTGGTAAGCGGTGCTGAAGCCGTAACGCACCCTGCCAATGCAGGAGTCCGCGCTCTCCCAGATGACCATTAGCGTAGAGTCGGTCAGGTTCTGCAGATATGGTGGGCGGACAAACTCGGCAGTTGCGCTTCCCCAAACGACAACCATTATAAGGGTTATTTTTCTCGTAATCATCGGGTAAAACTATAGTAAATTTCTGCCGGCAAGGCAAGCCGGTCTTATCATAATCCTGGGGTAGTGCGGCGTGGTTTCAGAGACGGTCTTTTCCCCTTCCTGCCTTCGCCATTCCCAGAGCCTTTCTCCAACATCTGCAATAGCCGTTTTTCAATTCCGAACTTTTTCTGTTGCTATCATACCCGCAAAAACTCTACCGGCATAGGGGGCGGTCCCCTCCACCGTTACCCTGGCTATTTTTTTAATGCCCTTTAATTCTCTAACTTATCGCCAGAAATAAATTTGCCGGATATAACCGCTGTGCTACCACCGCCCGGGGCGTTAAGTTTGCCGGTAATCGGGGTCTAAAAGAAAAGGGATGGCTGAAGATGAGGCGCGGGGTTCGGTCGGGAAACGATTCAGTGCAGCATAACGCTCAGAGAAAAGGGAAAGGTGCTGAGCCAGTTTGAGGCATAGCCGTCGCCCGGATTTTCCGGTTTTTTCTGGGTTCCTTCAGCTTGCGCCGGTTTCAATTACACCCCGCAACTCGTAGCGGTGTCGGGGATTGTTGATTTGGGCACCGGCGGATAAGAAAAGCAGACCGATTAAAACCAGCACTGCCATTTTCTTCATTTTTCCTCTATTTAGCCCTCCAGAAAAAGCCATTTTAATTTTTTGCCGTGCTAATAAAATTCGGTTCATTTTAAAATCAAACAGTTCCTTAACCGGCAGAAGCCACAATTTAATTTCTTCCGTTATTACCCTTTTCCTGCTTGCGGTCCGACGCCGGTTGCGGCGGTAAAGATACGGCGGCAGGAATAGCACAATTGCAATCTTGACAATGGGCGAGGGGGTAAGGTAATATTGTGCAGGAGGTGCTGATGGCTAAAAGCAATATTGTCACCCGAATCGGGTGGCTGGCAGTGGTCGGTTGTGCCGGTCTGATTGGACTTTTTTCTTTC
>FMJZ01006821.1_pt1 | contig 57875 bp, 51 predicted proteins | sample 1987881 | NCBI WGS metagenome assembly FMJZ01 (sample SAMEA4378227, study PRJEB15110) | soil metagenome | biome: soil; feature: Field; material: Soil | place: India | collected 2015-03-11 | depth 0 m
CCCTTCAAACCAACCCTTGCTGTAACAGACACTGCAGAGGTCGGGGGGCTGGATGAGGAGAGTGTCCTTGCGATTGGAAATCGCAGGCTACACAGGACAAAACCTGCTGGCGCATGTTTATGGAGTGCTGAAGCCATGCTTCAGCAGAGCCTGCAACTTCCAGTTGCAGGGTTAGCTCTTCTTCGGAGCACCGGAGTTCTCCCAACAGGATATTCCCATTCCTTTGTGTAAAAACATTGTGAGAAAGGGGGAGAATCGACATGAGAACAATATTTACCGTGATGAGTATCTTTCTGCTTCTTGCTGGCATCGCGACCGCGGACAAAAAGACCGAGCGGCAGATTCGCGCCGAATACGCCAAAACCGTGCGGTACTTCAAGCAGAAGAATCTGGAAGGACTGCTCCGCCAGATGACGCCAGACTTCCTGTATAAAACCCAGACAGGGGGCGTGATGAACAAACAGATGGTGGAATCGGCAATGCGCGACCAGTTCAGGATGATGAAGTCGGTCCAGAAGCGCACCACCACCATCAAGAAGATGGAGTTCAAGGGCAACACCGTGCTGGTGACCACCGAGGAGGAGCTGGCTTTTACCTTTTTGGATACGCAGGGCAAACCCCACAGGGCGTATACCAGAGCCACGACACGCGACACGTGGGTTAAAACCCCGCAGGGCTGGAAAGTGAAGATGACCGAATCGCTGAAGGAAACCACCTTCATCGACGGCAAGAAGGTGCAGTGAAGCGGCTTGACGCTAACGACATCCTGTGTTACAATAATTCAAAAGGTGTTACGCTATGGCAAAGCTGAAGCGATTTGGAGTATCTATCCCGTCAGAGCTGGTGGACGCCTTCGACCGCCTGATCGAACGTAAAGGCTACCGCACCCGCTCAGAAGCAGTGCGCGACCTGATGCGTGACGCACTGGTGGAAAGCGAGTGGGAGAGCGACACCGGCGAGGTCGTAGGCACGGTGACCATCGTGTACGACCATGAGATGCGCGAACTGGCGCGGACCCTGACGCACCTGCAACACCACCACCTCGAATCCATCATCTGCACCACGCACGTGCATCTGGACGAACATCACTGCATGGAGGTGGTAGTATTGCGCGGTTCCGCCCAGCAGGTGCGAGCCATAGCGGATAAACTCATCAGTACGCGAGGGGTGAAACATGGAAAGCTCGTTTGTACCACGACAGGCAAGTCGCTCGCATAACCGCGGGCGTTTTTTGTCTACCAGGAGTAGCACGATTTTGAAGAACAGGTTACTACCATCAGGCTTCACGCTGATTGAGCTGCTGGTGGTCATCGCGATTATCGCGATACTGGCGGCAATACTGTTCCCCGTCTTTGCTCAGGCACGGGAAAAGGCACGTGCCGCTACCTGTCAGAGCAACCTGAAACAGCTGGGTCTGGCGTTCCACATGTACACGGCGGACTACGACGAGGTATACCCACCCGTGTACCAGTGGAAAACCCGCCTCCAGCCCTATATCAAGACCTTCGACATTAACAGGTGTCCCAGCCGCCAGCACCTGCCGTGGTATTACGGGCAGGGCTACAACATCGGATACGCGAACATTACACCGCCGGTGGTCGGCTTTCAGGAGCGCAGTATGGCGGCGGTGGTAGCTCCCGCAAATAAAATCCTGGTGGTAGAATGGGACCGCTGTAACGCCGGACCTCCAGTCGGTCCAGCTGGACTCTTCGCTGGGGGAGCAACCTGTTACTGGGCGGTCACGCGCATTCATGGCGGCGGCTCGAATCTGCTTTTTGGCGATGGGCACGTGCGCTGGCTGAAGCCCGAAGCCTACCACAGCAACACCGACCACGAGGACGGTCAGGGCAACCCCGTCACCCTGAACAACGCGCCGCTGACGGTAGTGCCCGAAAGCACCATGCGCTACTACTGGGACATCACCTACGAAGGCAACCCATGAGAAGACTAACGGTGCTGTTCATCGCGTGGATATGGCTCGGTGTGACGGGGGGCACGTCCGCCGAGCCCCTGCAGGTTACCGCAACCACCAGCCTGCTGGGAAGCCTCCTTCGCGAAATCGGAGGTTCACGGGTACAGGTCAACGTACTGATACCCCCGGCTTCATGTCCCGGACACTTTGACCTGCGCCCCGGCGACGTGGCAACTATCAAGCGGTCGCGCGTGCTGTTTGCGCACCAGTTCGAGCGATTTATCGACCGCATCGGCGAGGTAGCAGGTGGAGACACGGTGGTCCATCGTATCGGCGTAAAGGGAAACTGGCTCGTGCCCGCCACCTTCCTGGAAGCAGGCGAAAGAGTCACCGACATACTTGTTCGGCTTGACCCAAACGGAGCGCACGAGTATCGCCGCAACCTGCAGCGCCTGCGCCAGCGTGCCAGAGCGGTGGAAGACGAGCTCAGGAGGAGCATGCGTCGCGCTGGCGTGCCCGGTACACCTGTTGCAGGATCGGATATGCTGGAGCCGCTGCTGCGTTGGATGGAGCTGAAGGTGGTGGTGAGCTATGGGCGTGCGGAGGACCTGACCCCTGCCCAATGGCTGAACGTGGTACGCTCCGCGCGACAGGCAGGGGTACGGCTGGTGATTGACAACCTGCAAAGCGGCGCGAACACCGGCGTGGAGCTGGCGCGAGATTTGAACGCACAGCATGTACTGCTCAGCAATTTCCCCGGCGGACTGCCCAACACGGCAAGCTGGGAAGCCTGTCTGCGTGAGAACGTTCGGCGCGTCATCTCCGCGGTCGGCAAGGTCAAACGGACGAAGCAGAAGAGATGGCTCAGGTTGCCTGTGAACTTCGCGAAGTGTGGGTGTTCTACGGAAAGACACCTGCACTTCGCAACATATCGCTTCGGGTAAGGCAGGGCGAACTGCTGGGGCTTTTCGGGCACAACGGCGCAGGTAAATCCACGCTGATTCGGGCGATCCTGGGGCTGGTTCCCGTTCGGCAGGGACAGATACTGGTAAACGGCGTCCCATGCACCGGCAGTTACCTGCCGCAACTGCGCCAGCAGATTGGCTACGTGCCGCAAATGCTGAACATAGACCCGCGCACGCCGGTACGCGCCTGGGACGTGGTGATGATGGGACAATATGCCCGCATTGGACTGTTGCGCTTTCCCTCGCGCACGCACCACCAGGCGGCAGCTGATGCTCTGCAGAAAATGGGCGTCCTGCATCTTGCCCATAAGCCGTTTGGGCATCTCTCCGGCGGGGAACAGCAGAGAGTCCTGCTGGCACGCGCCCTCGCCTCAGCACCGCATCTGCTGTTAATGGACGAGCCCACCAGCTCGGTGGACTGGCAGTTCGTGCGCGACCTGACATCCCTGATCCGCCAGGTGCATCAGGCAAGCAATCTGACCACCATTGTGGTCTCGCACGATGCTCCCTTTCTCGCTCAGCTATGCGACCGAGTGGTGCTGATGGAGGGTGGAAGCATTCTGGGCGACCTGCAAGCCCGCGACCTTCTGACATACATCGGGCGGGAGCTAACATGACGTGGGTGGACATCTGGAAAGAAGAGTTCATGCTTCGCGCCATGCTCGCCACCGCGCTGTCGGGAGTAGCCTGCTCGCTCGTCGGCGTGCTGGTGGTAACGATGCGCCTGTCGTTCATTGGGGTGTGTATTTCTCATGCGGCGTTCGCAGGTGCGCTGGTTGGGCTTCACTTTGGAATATCGCCGCTGAGCAGTGCACTGGTGGGTAGTCTGCTTGCTGCAGGCGTTCTGGGTCCTCTGGCAGACAGAGGCAACCTCAGCCCCGATACAGCAATCGGCGTGGTGTTCTCCGCTTCTATTGCGCTGGCTTTTCTCCTGCTTGCACTCCTTCCGGGACCGAAAAGCGAGGCGTTGAGCTGGCTCTGGGGAAATGTGCTGACCGTCACCAGCGATAACCTGCGTGTGCTGGGATATGTAGCCGGCGGAATAGTGATGCTGACTGCGCTCTTCTTCAAAGAGATTCAGGCGGTTATCTTCCACCGCGAGCTGGCAAGTGCGTCGGGCTTGCCGGCAACCGCTATATTTTACGGGGTGCTGGTGTGCAGTGGTGCCGCTATCACTGCATCGCTCAGCGCGATTGGAGGACTGCTGGTGTTCAGCATGGTGATTAATCCTGCTGCCACCGCTTATCAGCTTACCTACAACCTCAGAAACCTGTTCGTGCTGTCGGCGGTTTTTGCCGTCATGGCGGGCTGGATTGGGCTTGCACTTTCCGTGCTGTTTAACCTGCCCAGCGGCGCGATGATTGTGCTGATTTCCACCGCCGGTCTGCTGATAGCAATTACCCTATCTCCAAAACGGACGGGAGGCAAAAGTTGAACAAAAGCGCGTTCTTCGACAGTCTGGCAAAGGAATGGGATAGCCAGGGGGTCGCAGATATCTCAGTGCGTCTGGCGCGGGTAGTTCTGCTGTCTGACCTGCAGCCGGGACAGCGAGTGCTGGACGTGGGTACAGGCACCGGGGTGTTGATCCCATATATTCTGGAGGCAATCGGGGAGAGCGGACTGGTCGTCGCGTTAGACATCTCTCTGCAGATGCTGAAGCAGGCGAAAGGGAGAATGCTTCCGCCCAATGTGCATCTGGTGCACGGTGATATGCAGCGCGCAGGTCTGAAGGACGAAAGCTTCCATCGCGTGCTGTGCAACGCCGTGTTTCCGCACTTCGATGATAAGAAGACCGCTTTGCAGGAGGCGTGGCGGGTACTGCGTCCGGGTGGGCTGGTGGTAATTTCGCATCCCATCGGTCGAGAAGCAGTGAACAGAATACACAGTCAGCACCAAGCCGTTTTTGAGGACCGGGTACCTCCAGCCGATAAGATGAGGACAATGCTGACCCAGGCAGGTTGGGTTGATGTGGAAGTCATTGATGAACCAGAGTTCTATCTGGCACGAGGAAGAAAACCGATTTCCTCCCTTCCTACAGGTTTTTGAACATTGTGAATGCACACTCTCCCCCTTATTTATTATTATGTACTTGTTGAAATTGTTGAAAACTCGGTAGTATTTGCGTGTATCGGAATCGTGTTTTGTTGATATTATGCTTATTTTCGTCTCTATAAAATCAAGAAATTGTCTATTTATCCAATTGATTAGTTCGTTCAGTTTCAACACAGATAGCAAAGATTTCAACAATGCATTGTTGAAAACTCTGTTGAAAACCTGCACAAAATTGTTGAAATCGGTGCGGCGCGGGCGGAAGTGAGCAAGTTTTCAACAAAGTTTTGAACACTCCAGGAGAGTTTTCAACAATTTTTGGGGAGTTTTCAACAAAGTTTTGAACATTTATAGCAAATGTTTCAACAATGACCAAGCCTCAGTTGCCCAAAAGTGTGTCCAAATCGTGGATGATGCTGGTAATCTCGGCGTCTCTGTGCAGACTACTGCGCACGCGGTTGCAGGCGTGAAGCACCGTCGAGTGGTTCTTGCCAAACATCTGCCCGATTTGCTGAAGCGGAAGCTGCGCCTTCTCGCGCAAAAGATACATCGCTATCTGCCGTGCCATCAACACCTCGCGGCTGCGCTGGTCGCCCAGAATATCCTGCGTTGTCAGCCCGAATCGCTGACAGACCGCCTGCAGTACCGCCTGTTCGGTAGGTATGACCGGCATCTGTTTTTCGTCCACGTAGTGCCTTGCCAGCACCTCGTTCGCCAGCTGCAGGGTGATGGGTTTGCCGTGCACCGACGCCCGCGCGGCGATGGAGATGAGCACTCCTTCAAGCGTGCGCACGTTGCCCTCCACCGCGTAGGCGATGTGGTAGATCACCTGGTCGGGAACCTGAATGCCCTCAATCTGTGCACGTTTTTGCAAAATAGCTATACGGGTTTCCAACTCCGGTGGTGCGATGTCCGCAATCAACCCTGCCTCGAAGCGCGAACGGAGGCGGTCGTCCATCGCGTGCAGTTCGCGGGGCGGTCGGTCGCTGGCGAACACCACCTGTCTTCCCATCTGGTACAGCGCGTTGAAGGTGTGGAAGAACTCCTCTTTAGTGTGCTCTTTGCCCGCGATGAACTGGATATCGTCCACCAGCCACACGTCCACGTTGCGGTACTTCTGCCGAAAGACATCAATGCGGTGTTCCCGCAGGGCAGCAACATACTGCTGGGCAAAGGTCTCGCCGGAGAGATAGGCGACCCTCAGACGCGGATGCGCCTGCAGGATGTAGTGCCCGATGGCGTGCATCAGGTGCGTCTTGCCCAGCCCCGCCCCACCGTAGATGAACAGCGGATTATAGCTCTGCCCCGGCGCGCGCGCCACCGACATGGCTCCCGCCTGCGCCAGCCGGTTGGAATTGCCCACCACGAAGTTCTCGAAGGTGTATTTCGGGTTCAACACCGGCTTTTCGAAGGCAACTGGCTCGGGTTCTACGGGAAGTACGGTCTCCTTTGGAGCAGACGGCTCTTCGGCGGGCGGCTCTCCCAGCACGGGGCGCTTGTCGGGGGGCAGATAGATAATGGACACCTCCACCGACCTGCCCAAATGTTGAGACAGCACCTCGCGCACCAGGTTGCCATACCGTTTGGTGACCCACTCACAGGCGAACGGGCTCGGTGCGCCCAGCACTGCCCTCTCCCCGTCAAAGGAGACGGGCTTCATGCTTTTGAACCAGGATTCGAACGAGGGCTTGTTCACGCGGTTTGCCAGCGTGTGCATCGCCCGGTCCCACGCGCGGCGCAGAGCCAGCGTGTTTTCGTCTTCGCCCAGATGCAACTGGTCCTCCACCTCGAGCCCGCCCTCCTTTCCTCGTCCAACGCCGAATTATAGCAGAATCCACACGCCGTGACAACGCAAACTTTTGTTTACGCCTGCAGGATGTACACGCCGACACTGCCAACGCCGGGCACAGGATGAAGGGGGTATATCGCGCCCGTGTCGCCGCCTATCAGGTCGGTCGCTAGCTGGCGATGCTCACCGGCATGCACCTGCGCAGCACCACTGCTTCCGTCTGTCAGCACCGCCACCAGCACGTCATGTGTCGCCGGGCAAACCAGCGCCACCCAGTCTATCAGCCCCCGCGCCTGCACGCGCACCGATTGCCACAGGCTGGGCTCTGGCACGAAGATGCGATTGCCATAGCGACACACCAGCAGGTCAGGGTCGCATTCCACCTCCGGCGCCAGCGCAGGGATGGTGAGTAACCAGTGAAGGTAGGCGCGCAAGAACATCGCCAGCGCGTGTACGTGGTCGGGGTAAGCCAGCTTGGTATCGGGAAAGCCGGCAAGCGGGTCAAGATAACCTGCCGCTGTGTGCAGGGCGCGCGTGGCGTAGGCGAACCAGCGAGTATCCCGTCTTAGAGAAAACGCCCACAGCGCACCTCTTGCCGCCTCAATGCTGGCGTCCACAAAGCCGCCCGGGCTTCCCTCTCCTGCCAGCACCTCCCCTGCTTCGCCAATCCCTTCTAAGTCCGCCTGAATCTGCCACAGGCGCAGCCAGTGTGCCATACGCAGGGCGCCGTCCCGCCACTGCTCGTGGGGGTAGGCGCGGTAGAGGCGTGCCAGACCCTGGATAATGCTTGAGGCAGCGAACACGTCATCCTGCAGACCGGGCAGGAGTTCGGCAGGCATCACGGAGCCCGGAGACAGCGGCTGACAGCAATCGCGCAGGATATATTCTGCCAGGCGGTTCGCTCCATGGATGTACGCTTCGGTCTCGGTGAGACCGTATGCCGTGCACATCACCGACACAATTGCCCCCATGATTCCCCTGCCGTCGCCTCTTTCTACCGTGCCGTCGGGCAGGACGTTTACGCCGTCGTATCTGCCCGTTGCCCCTCGCTTCAGCAGGAGCCACGAGATGCCGTTGAACGCCACCCTCACGCTGAGCTCGGAGCCGGTATCCCGGTGCAGGAGAAGCAGGTGCTGGAACATCTGGGCGTTGCGATGGAGGTTAAATCGCCTCCGTCCGGTGATGTCCGCGCCCTGTTTGTGTTCGTCCACCGTGTCCCAGCACGCGCCGCTGTTGGCGCTCTGCGCGTTGAGCACCTGAAACTCCATCGCGCTGTTCATGGCGAGCCGAGCCGTCCACTCCGCCGATTCCTCCCCCGAAAACCGCCTCCAGTCGAACAGCGCCTTCGCCGCGGCGATGGTGAACGCACTGAAGCGGCGGTCGCCCGGTGCCACCCGCAGCACCACCTGGTCTTCGGCAAGGTGTGCCTGCCGGTCGGGGTTCAGCAGAAGAGCAACCGCGCTCTGCGCCGCCGCCCGGAGCTTGAGAGAGGAAGCCGAAGACGCCTCGGGTGCGAACAGCGAGCCTCTGTACTCCACATGCTGGACAGGAGCCTCTCCCTTCTGCTCGCACGGTTGCACATGCACCCGCAGGTGCAGGCTCTGCTGTTGCAGGCTGGCAGGAGGCAGGATCCACACCAGTCGCTCCTCTCCTTCCTGGCGCAGGCAGGCGGGCGTCGCGGGCTGAATGGTGACGATGGAGATATTGTGCCGCGCCGTCTCTATCAGCGCGGAGGGATAAGCGGACGAAAAGATTCTGATTAAACTTTCATCATTAAGGTTTAACAAAAAGTGCACCTCAGCCTGCAGGGAGCCGTAGCTGAGGAAGTGCATCTGCAGGCACAGGTCGCCGTCCTGTTCTTCGTACAGCAGGATTTCCCACCGCACCGGTACATCGTCTATCACGCGCTCATCCCACAGTGTCACCTCGCCTTTTCGTGCGTCCATGTTGCGCACAAACAGCGCATGGTGTTCGTGAGAGGTTGTGAGTGTAATGGGAGGTAGAGGCGCGTTGACACCTGCCAGCGGCACCTCCGCCTTGCCCTGAGGTATCGTTATCCAGAAGGTGCCGTCCTGCCAGTGATACAGCCGATAGCGTCCCAGAGAAACTGGTGATGCTACGCTCAGTTCTGGTGCGGTCTGCGCGTTCATCCCATTACCACTATCGGAACGGTATGGTAGACCTCTACCCGTAACGGTACGGGAAGTTGATTTTATCTGGTATACTTCGCAGTGATATGCGTGCACGGCAGCTGGTGATACCACACGAGCACGGGGCGTGGATGATGTGGCTGGCGCCGCTGGCAGTGGGTCTGGCGGGGACACCGTGGCATCCCTCGAAGCTCCTGCTGGCGGTTGCGGTGCTGTTTGCCTACCTCGCCTCCTATCCCCTCCTGCAGTCCCTGCGCTATCCGTCTCAGCGGGCATACTGGCTGAGGTGGGCAGTGGGCTACGGAGCCGTCGCTGGCGGCTTCGGGTTGCCGCTGGTGTGGATGTACCCTGCCCTGCTGGTTGTCGGGCTGATTGCCCTAGCGGGTTTTGTGGTGAACGCTTGGTTCGCCCGTCGGCGCAACGAGAGACACCTGCTGAACGACCTGGTGGCGATGGCAGGGCTGAATCTGGCGGTGGTGGCAGGGTACGTGGTGGGCAGGGGGCGGCTGGATGTAGAGGCGTGGAGCCTGTGGGCGTTGTGCCTGCTGTACTTCTTCGGCACCGCTCTGCATGTGAAGTCGCTGATTCGCGAGCGGCGCAACCGCCTGCTGAAGCTGGTCGCGATAGCCTATGCGCTGGCGGTTCCCGGCGTGCTGGCGCTGGCGTTTCAGCCTCTACTGGCGGTGGCGTACCTGCCCGCGGCGGTGCGCACCCTGCTCATCCCCCAGGACCATAACTTCAAGGCGATAGTGCTGGGCGTGATTGAGATTGTGTGCTCGGTTTGGTTTGCCGTGTGGCTCATCGTGTGGATGCACGCCGTCGGTTGACAAAATGCCCCTCTATCTCCCATAATGAGGAACGTAAGACTTTAAGGCAGGAGGCAAGCATGAGCGCAACACACGTCACGACCGACCAGTTTGATACAGAAGTTCTGCAGTCCAGCGTGCCGGTGCTGGTGGACTTCTGGGCGGTATGGTGCGGTCCGTGCAAAGCGATTGCTCCGCATGTGGATGCGATTTCGCAGGAATACGCCGGCAGGGCAAAAGTGGTGAAGGTGAACGTTGACGAGGAGCCGGAGCTGGCTCTTCGCTATGGAATCCAGAGCATCCCCACTCTGCTGTTCTTCAAGGACGGCAAGGTGCAGGATATGATTGTGGGCGTGGTGCCCAAGCAGACCATTGTGCAGAAGCTGGAGGCTTTGCTGTAACTGCATGGCGCGTATCGCCTCGTTTTGTGGCGTGCGCTATGGGCTGTCCGAGCTCCATGAGTGCGTTGCGCCGCCATACGACGTGATTACGTCGCCGGAGCGTGAAAGGCTCCGACAGCTCAACTATAACATCACCCACCTTACCCTTCCCGACAGCTACGAACAGGCTCAAAGCCTGTGGCGCCGGTGGCAGGAGCAGGGCATCCTCCATACCGACCCCCAGCCAGCCATGTACCTTCTGGAACAGCGGTTCGTCCACCCTGTCACCGGCGAGGTGCGCCGTCGGCTTGCGCTGGTCTGCCTGATGGCGCTGGAGGAGTACGAAACGGGCGTGGTGCTCCCGCACGAGAACACGCAGGCGAAGGCAAAGGAGGACCGACTGCACCTGCTTCGCGCCACGCAGGCGAATCTGGAGCCGATTTACGGGCTGGTGGAAGGGAATCTGTTCCCCGTGCTGGAGCAGTTGAGCCACACCGTGCCCCCCGTGGCAGAGGTGGAGTACACCGACGGACTGCATCGCCTGTACCGCGTGGATGACTCTGCAACCCTGCAACGGTTGGAGGCGATTGTTGCCCCATCGCGAGTGTGGATTGCGGATGGACATCACCGTTACGAGACCAGTTTGCAGTATCGGCGCGAGCGACGCGCCAGCGAAGGCAATCCCCCTTCTCTGCAACCCTATGACTGGCTGATGATTGCTCTTACTCCCTTTGACGACCCGGGCATCGTGATACTGCCCACCCACCGCGTGCTTCCCTTCGCTTCGGAGGATGCGCTGACGCGGCTGGCGGATTGGTTAGGGCAGTGGTTTGAGCTGAACCCCTGCGCTCCGCAGGAGCTTCCGGGACTGCTTCGGCAGGGAGTGACTCGGCGAGGTTTCGGCGTGGTGCTTCGTGGAGGGAAGGCGTTCACCGCGTGGCTCAAGCCCGGCATTGCGCCCGAAACGCTCGTGCCCGGCGAGCACAGCCCCGCGTACCGCCAGCTGGACGTCACCCTTCTGCAGTCGCTGGTGCTGGAACCATTGTTCGGCATAACACAGCACCATCTGGAACGCGCCGAGGGCATCCGCTACACCCGCGACGAGCGCGAGGCGATAGAATGGACATCTTCTGGAGAGGCGTCGGTGGCGTTCCTGCTCAACCCGCCGACCGTGCAGGAGGTGCGCGAGGTGGCTCTTGCAGGCGAAAAGATGCCGCCCAAGTCCACCTACTTCTATCCCAAATTGTTGAGCGGACTGGTCATGCGGGCGATGTAAGAGGAACCCGCCCGTTCGGGGCGAAACGTACCCTCAAAGCCAAACAGAGGAGACCCTGCGATGGACGACATTATCCTCGCCTGCAACGTATACAGCTACGGCAGATACCGTCAGCGGGCGTTTGAACACATGCAAGCCACAGGCATCCGCTACGCCGAGGTCAGTATCGGCAAGCCCGAAGACGCCGACGAGTGGCTGAAGCAGGTTGAGCCGTATGGTATCCACATCTCCAGCGTGATTTGCCCCTGTGACGTCTCTTCCGATGAAGGGGCGGAAAGCTTCGCGCAAATAGCCAGAGCGGTTGGGCGCATGGGGGCGAAGATTGCCTTCATCAGCGTGCACGCGGGGGAACTGCCCCTGCCCGACGTCTATCGCCGACTCCGGCGCATAGGCGACATCGCGGGCGAGCTGGGCGTGAAGGTGGCGATGGAAACCCATCCCGACCTCATCACCAACGGCGACGTCGCTTCGCGCACCATGCAGGCGATTGACCATCCCAACGTGGGCATCAACTTCGACACCGCCAACATCTACTATTACAACGAGGGCACCGATTCGGTGACCGAACTGCGCAAGATTCTGCCCCACGTCTTCAGCGTGCACCTGAAGGACACCAACGGCAAGCCGCGCACGTGGTACTTTCCCACCCTCGGGCAGGGCGTGGTGGACTTTCCCGAAATCTTTCGTCTTCTGCTGGAGCGCGGTTTTCGCGGACCGTTCACGATGGAGCTGGAGGGGATTGAGGGCGAGAACCTGAGCGAGCAGGAGCAGTTGGAGCGCGTTGCCCAATCCTATGCTTACGCGACCCGGATTGTGGAGGGATGGAAGGCAAGCCGGTGAGCCAGTATCTGAGCTTTGACCGCGTGGCGGAAGACTACGATGCCACCCGTTTCCTGCCCGAATCGGTGCGTGAGGCGGTGGTGGAGCAGATGCTTGCTGCCGCGAGCATCGCGCCGGGCGAGTGGTTTGTGGATGCAGGAACCGGCACGGGGCGGTTCGCTCTGCCTCTTGCCCGGCGCGGAGTGCGCGTACTGGGGATAGACGTCTCGCGCAGGATGATGAGCCAGCTTCTCCGCAAAGGGGCGCCACCCAGCCTTAAGCTGGTGCAGGCGGACCTGCGTCGTCTGCCCGTTCGTTCGCACTCGGCAAAGGCGATACTGGTCGCGCACGTTCTGCATCTGATTGCCGACTGGCGGACGGTGTTGCTGGAGTGCCGGCGCGTGCTCAGGCGCGATGGGGTGCTGTTCCTGCTGTATGAAGAGGGCAAGCGCTTCCCCGCGCGAGAGTACTACCTTGCGCTTGCACGCGAGCGCGGGCTTCTGAGCCCGGTGCTGGGAGCATCCAGCGCGGACGAGGCGTTGGACTTCGTGAAGCAGACAGGAGGGGCGGTTACCCTGGTAGAGCATCCTTCCCTGCGCTGGCAGGCTGGGCGCACCCATCGCGAGGTGCTGGCGGAGGTGGAAAAGCGCACCTACTCGCAGCTCTGGAACATTCCCGACGACGCGCACAGGGACCTGTTAGAGCAGACCCGCAACTATATCCGTGAACAGTTCGGCAGTGAGGACGATTTTCATACCGTCGAGGCGGTGGTCAGGCTGTATGCGGTGAGGTTTTAGCCCGTTGCGCTCAGCGGTTGCGAAGGGATATACTGAGATTGGAGGGAGGGTACTCTAACCCCTCTCCCCGACGCGGGGAGAGGCAAGGCTCCCCTTCCCTCGCAGGGAAGGGGCTGGCGGTCAGGTAAGGAAAAGAGGTGAAATACCGAAATGCCACAGCGAAACGTGGATCCGTCCGTTCAGCTCGTTGAATTGCCGACTCCAGCCACGCGCCTGCATCCGGTGCAGGAGCGCGAGCGAGCGTTTCTCATCTACGTCAATCCCGACCCGGAGCTCGACCGTTACGTGGAGGAAGAGCTGCGTGCCCTGTGCGACACCGCCGGTCTGGAGGTGGTGGGCGAGAGCCGACAGCGGCGCAACCGTCCCGACTCTGCCACCTTCATCGGCAGGGGCAAGGCGGAACTGCTCTTCCCGCAGGTGCGCGAGGTCGCAGCCGACCTGGTGATTGTGGATGACGACCTGACCCCTCTGCAACAGCGCAACTTAGAGGACATCCTGAAGACGCGCGTGATTGACCGTACCGAGCTCATCCTGCGCATCTTCGCCCAGCGTGCCCACACGCGCGAGGGCAAACTGCAGGTGGAGCTCGCCCAGCTGACCTACGAGCTGCCGCGCCTCATGAGCGTTTACACCAAGTTTGAACAGCAGGCGGGGCACATCGGAATGCGCGGCGGACCGGGCGAAACCAAGCTCGAACAGGACCGGCGCAAGGTGCGTGAGCGCATTGCCGACCTTCAGCGCGAGCTGGAGCAGGTGGCTCGTCAGCGCAGTCAGCAGCGCCAGGGCAGACGCCGGCTACCCTTCCCCTTTGGCGCACTGGTAGGCTACACCAGCGCAGGCAAGTCCACTCTGCTCAACACGCTGTCGGGTGCGCACATCTACACCGATGAGCACCTCTTCGCCACACTCGACCCCACCGTGCGTCGTATCGTCTTGCCTGATGGTTGGGGCGTTCTGCTGTCCGATACCGTTGGATTCATCCGCAACCTACCGCACTCCCTCGTCGCCGCCTTCCGCGCCACGCTGGAGGAGGTCACCGAGGCGGACTTCCTCATTCACGTCGTGGACGCCAGCCACCCGCAGTTTGAACTGCAACGCGAGGCGGTCATGCAGGTGCTGGCGGAACTGGGCGCACACAACAAACCCATCATCACCGCCTATAACAAAGCGGACCTGGTGAAGGATTCCTATCGCCTGCGCCAGCTGGTGGCGGAGACGCCCAACGCGGTGTACATCTCCGCGCTGAAGGCAGAGGGAATCCCTGAGTTGATGAACCATATCCTTTCTACCCTGCGCTCATTGCTTCAACCCATCCGGGTACGACTGCCCTACACCCAGAGCAATCTGCTGGCGCAGTGTTACGAACTGGGGCGCGTGCACAGCGCGGAGTACACGCCCGACGGCATTCTGGTGGAAGCAGAGGTAACGCACGATCTTGCAGAGCAGCTGAAGCCCTATCGGGTGGATGCATAAAGCGGCCCATTGAACATTTGTCCAGCTCCTGCGTCTACGGTGGATGGAAAAACACTCCACCAGAATGAAGGAGGGACGACCAATGTTACGCAAATGGCTCTGGCTGGGCGTTCTGATGGTGGCTTCGGCGGCGATGGCGCAGACCTACACGGTGAAAGGCTCCACAGGCTGGGGCACGGCGGTCAACGAAAACAACAAGCCCGCGCAGTTCCGTTATGAAGTGAAGAAGGTCATCAACAACGACACCCAGAGGCACGTTCTGGATGGTTTCTTCCACTTCACCACAGCCAACCCCGAGACGCGCACGGTGGTGAAAATCGACATGGTCAAGCTCACCGGGTACGGTCAGCGCATAGGAGACGCCGGCAAAGTGGCGGAGTTTAAGGGACTGGTGGTGCTGTCCCTTACCACCCCGCGTGGTGGTCGGCGCGTGCGCGGCGAGGTGACGGTGGTGGTGAAGGACAACCGCGCTCCCAGTGTGCAGGAGGGTGAACCCGATACCATTGCATTGCGCTTCGTATCGCGAGAGACAGACAAGCCCTTCGCCTTTGCCGGCAAGGTGGTTCGCGGCGACCTGGTCATCTACGAGAGGAACCTGCCCCGATAACAGCTTCTGTGTGCGGAGGCGGCACGGTCCGCCTCCTTCTTTCTTATCCCAACCTTGCGATTGAAAATCGCAGGCAACCATTGACAAAACCTGCTGAAGCAGGTTTATAGCCTCCGCAAGGAGGCTTCGTCATGAGTGGCCCGCAACTTCCAGTTGCAGGGTTGTTACCCCAGACAGACCTGCTGGCGCAGGTTATGGACCGCTGAAGCCATGCCTCAGCCCAGCCTGCAACTTCCAGTTACAGGGATACTCCCCGATTCTCGCATCAGGATTCAGGATTTGACAAAAGCATGTCGAAAGCGTATAATGCTGGCGAACGGCAGCAGGCAATGAGGGAACTGCTGTCTGTCGCTATGAAATCGCAAAAGGAGGAGTGTGAGTGAAAGGCTTATCTCGTCTTGCAGCGCTGTTGACGCTGGCGCTGACCCTGAGTGTTTTCACAGCACAGCAGGCTCGGGCACAGTTCGACAACCCCACCACTGACGTCAGCATCCGCCTCGGAGCCAACGTGGTCAACCGTGCCAGTATGCGCGCGGTAGGCGATGTATGGCTGGCAGTAGGTGCGGACGTGAAACTGCGCGGTGGCTCGTTGATTGGCGAGGGCGAGATGCTGTTGGGCGTAGACTACTACACCCGCAGTAAAGGCGGCCAGACCTCCAGCATCACCGCCATCACCCTCACGCAAATATTCTCGATAGACCCCACCGAGCAGTTCAAAGGCTACATCGGACTGGGCGCGGGCGCGTACGTGCTGAAGCCTGCTGGAGTCAGCGCCAAGACCGTCTTTGGCGGCAAACTGGTGCTTGGCTACGACATCAACGAAAAGCTTTTCGTAGAGGTGAACTACCACCTGACCGGCAAGGAAATGGACTATCGCGGAGATAGCACCACTATCCTCGTCGGGTATCGCTTTTAAGGTGCCGGGGGCGGCAGGTGCCGCCCCCTTCCGTTCACCATGAGACCACGCCAGCCTCTGAAACTGTTTGCAGGCAACGGAAATCCCGACCTCGCCCACCGCATCGCCGCCGAGCTGGGGACACCGCTGGGCAAACTGCTCCTGCGCCGGTTCAGCGATGGAGAGATACGGGTGGAGTGTGACGAGAGCGTGCGCGGGTGCGATGTGTTTGTGATCCAGTCGCTCTGTCCGCCCATCCACGACCACCTGATGGAGCTGCTCATCCTGCTGGACGCCCTGCGCCGTGCCTCCGCTGCCCGCCTGACGGCGGTTGTCCCTTACTTCGCCTACGCCCGGCAGGAAAAGCGTGCCTCTCCGCGCGACCCCGTGCCCGCCAAAGTGGTGGCGGATATGCTGACCACCGCCGGCGCGGACCGCGTGATCACCATGGACCTGCACGCCGAGGCGATAGCGGGATTCTTCCATATCCCCGTGGACGACCTGAGTGCGCTGGCGATGCTGGTGAGGCACTACGCGGCTCGGCGTGACCCGCAGAGCGTTGTGGTGGCGCCTGACGCGGGCGCGGTGCGTCTGGCGAGAGCTCTGGCGAGTCGCCTGAATGTGCCTCTGGCAGCGGCATACACGCGCGGACACGCCGACAGCCCCACGCATGTGCGATTCGCTGGGGATGTGGAAGGGCTGAAACCCATCATCGTGGAGGATATGATTGTGACCGGCAGGCGGCTGGAGGTGTGTATGCAGGCACTGCTCCGGCGGGGATGCCTGCCCGAAATCCGTATCGCCGCCACCCACGGCGTGTTCGCCGAGGGCGCACTGGAGCGCATCCTCCTGCCGGAGGTGGTGGAGCTGGTGGTCACCGATACCGTTCCTCAAAGGCATCAGGATCCTCGCGTCACCGTGCTGGGCACGGCGCACCTGTTTGCAGAAGCCATCCGAAGGGCGTATAATAACAGGATGCTGGACGTCTCGCTGACGCTGGTGAGGATTACAGACTGAGGGAAGCCGATGGCACAGCGATTAACTTTGGAACAGATAGCGCATGTGGCGCGTTTGGCGCGGCTGGCGCTGAGCGAGCAGGAGATGCGCCAGATGGAAAAGCATCTCAACAACCTGATGGCGCAGTTCGAACGCCTGCAGGAGCTGGACACGACCGGCGTGGAGCCGACGGCACACTCGTTCCCGGTGTACAACGTGTTTCGCGAGGATGTCGTACAGCCCTCCCTGCCGCAGGAAGAGATACTCGCCAACGCTCCCGACCAGCGCGACGGCTGTTTCACCGTGCCGATTATTGTGGAAGAATGACGCCAGCCGGCTGGGCATCATGAAGCCTCACGATTTCGCACCGGACAGGCAGAGATTTCTGCTCCGCGTCGGCTCAGGAGATATTGCTTACTGGGCGTTCGTGCCACCTCCTCTGCCGCCGCAACTGACCTTTGACCGTACAGGACTGCACCACCTCTCCGAAGCCGACCGGGCGATTGGAGAGCTGGCGGGACTGGCACGCGCTCTACCCAATCCCCACCTGCTGATAAAACCCTTCATGCGCCGCGAGGCGGTGCTCTCCTCGCGCATTGAGGGTACTCAGGCGGACCTCGCAGACCTTTACGCCTATGAAGCGGGGCAGCTGGTTTTGCCCTCTCTGCGAGATGCGGATATACCCTCCGACGTGCGCGAGGTGCATAATTACGTTCTTGCTCTGGAATACGGGCTGGAGCGAGTCAACACCCTACCTGTCAGTCTGCGCCTGATACGTGAACTGCACGAAAAGCTGATGCACGGCGTTCGTGGTGAACATGCCACCCCCGGAGAGTTTCGGCGCAGTCAGAACTGGATTGGTCCACCGGGATGTACCCTGAACGAAGCAGTGTTTGTTCCGCCTCCTGTTGACCAGATGCATCAGGCTCTTGACGCGCTGGAAAAGTATATCCACGAACCGGACGAATATCCTCCGCTGGTAAGACTGGCTCTTATTCACTACCAGTTTGAAGCCATTCATCCGTTTCTGGACGGCAACGGGCGAGTCGGACGTCTGCTCATCACCCTGCTCATGGTGCACTGGAACCTTCTGCCAACGCCTCTGCTTTACCTCAGCGCGTTCTTCGAGAAGCATCGGCAGGAGTATTACGAGCGTCTGCTGAGAGTCAGCACGCACGGCGAGTGGTACGCCTGGGTTTACTTCTTCCTGCGCGGCGTTACCGAACAGGCACGCGATGCGGTTTCTCGTGCCCGGAAGCTGCAGGATTTGCGGGAGGAGTGGCGGAATGCCTTACAGCAGGCTCGTGCATCTGCGCTGCAGATTCGTCTCATCGACCTGCTGTTCGAGTCGCCTATCCTGACCATACCGCAGGCACAGCAATATCTAGGCGTTACCTACCGCAGTGCGCAATCTGCCATCGGCAGGATGATGGCAATCGGTGCGCTGGAGCCTCTCGACAGCCGGCGATACGGGAAGCGTTTCATCGCGCGGCGGATACTGGATGTACTGACACAGGATGCGCCGGAGTAAAATTATACTTTGGAGCCGAAAAGTATAATTCTGGATGGGCAAATGATACCGGAGTATAAATCTGGGGTGGACAGCATCGTCCTGCCGGGAGCGACAAGAGAGGAGATTCTGCAGGTGGTGCGCGAGCTGGGTCAGCCCGCCTACCGGGCAGAGCAGATAGCCCAGTGGGTCTATCGCCATGCGGTCGGCGATTACGCGCAGATGACCAACCTGCCTCTCGCCCTGCGCCAGAGCCTGGCGGAAAGGCTTCCTTTGCGTCGTCTGCAGGTCGTGCGTGCTCAGCAGTCGGCGGATGGGACGGTCAAATACCTTTTCGCCTTAGCGGACGGCGAACAGGTGGAAGCGGTCTTCCTGCCGTACGACGACCGAACCTCGGTATGCATCTCCTCGCAGGTGGGTTGTGCGGCAGGATGTCGGTTCTGCGCGACCGCGCAGATGGGCTTCTCACGAAGCCTCACCGCCGGCGAGATGGTGGATGAGGTGCTGACCATCGGGCAGATGGCGGGCAGGCGCATCAGCCACGTGGTGTACATGGGCATGGGCGAGCCGTTATGGAACCTGCAGGAGGTGGTGAAAAGCATCCTTCTGCTCAACAAAGAGGTGGGCATCTCCCAGCGGCATATCACCGTCTCCACCGTGGGCGTGGTGCCGGCTATCTATGAACTGGCACAGCATCGCCTGCAGATTACACTTGCCATCTCCCTGCATGCACCTGACGATGACCTGCGCGCGCGCCTGATGCCTGTGGGGCGCAAGTGGAAGGTGCAGGAACTGATTGAGGCGGCGCGACACTATACAGAGGTCACGGGTCGCAAGGTGACCTTTGAATACCTCCTGCTTCGCGGTGTGAACGACGAGCCGCATCATGCCCGCGCTCTGGCGAAACTGCTGAAGGGGATGGTGTGCAACGTGAACCTGATACCGTTCAATCAGGTAGACACCCCCGACGGCTTCACCCGCCCCGAACCCCAGCGAGTGACTCGCTTCCGCGCGGAGCTGGAGCGGGCAGGCATTACGGTCACCCAGCGCGTGGAGAAAGGGCACGACATCTCCGCGGCGTGTGGACAGCTGAAACTGCAAACGGCAGGGAACCGCTCATGAGCAAAAGGTGGAGTTTTCTGTGCACGGCAGTCTTCCTGTGGGTGGTAGGAACGATACCTGCCCCTGCGCAGTCGCCGCGCGATCTCCTGCGGAACGCTCTTCCCCAGATAGTCGGCACGGAGCGGGAAGCGTTTCGCCCCGCCGTATGGCGCGCCGAGGGCAGGATACAGGTGCTGTACCCCCAAACCAATTCAGGCTCGGTGGTGCTGACGGAGAACGGCTCCAGCTTCCACCTGCAGTTGCGCGTGGGGGGAATCCACACCGAAAGCGCGTACGACGCCCTTACCGGCAGGGGCTGGCGCACACAGCATGGTGCGGTACTGCCCATTGAGAGCGCGGAGGCGATGCAGTTTGCCCGGTTCTCGGTGGAGGGGCTACGTGCGATTCTGCTCGGTGGCGCGTACGGCGACATGGGCGTGATAGATTACGGCTCGATGGAGCTGCCCGATGGACGCACGGCACGCTGGCTGAAGGTTGTGCCCCATCATGGACAGCCCTGGGACATCTATCTGGATGCGGAGGGCGGTCTGCTGGCATGGGGCTATCATGAGAGCGATTCCTTCCGCCGTCGCCCCACGCGATTTATCGTCTTGCCCTCGGAGTGGAAGCAGGTGGGAAACCTCCGCACGCCGACAGAGGTGAAGGTATACGAAGACGACCGCCACACGCAGACGGTTCGCTGGGAAAAGATAGAACGGCTTTCTCAGACGGCGCTTCGTGCCCTGCTCCGCCAGCCTGCGGTTGTGCGACCGCCTGCCGGTCTGCCCGTGACGCTTCCCGTGCAGATGTTCCAGCGTCTGGCGCTGGTGAACGCCCGGCTGAACGGGCGCGAGTATACGATGCTGTTGGACACCGGCGCGGCGATAACGGTCATTGATGCGCCTGTGGCGCAGGCTCTGAATCTTCCGCCCGGCGAGAGCCTGAACGTGCTGGGCGCCAGCGGACAGGGCGCGGCGAGTGTGACCCGCCTGGCAAGCCTGGAGCTGGGCAGAGTGAAACTGCGCAACCTGCAGGTGGCGGTGACCGACCTTGGGCTGATACGCCTGGTGGGCGGCGAGCGGTTTGGAGGGATACTGGGTTTCAACGCGCTTTCGCCCTTCCGCATCATGCTGGATTACCATTCGGGCACGCTGAGGTTGGAGCGGTCGGGAGGGAGGCTGCCGCCCGGCAGGGTGATCAAAGCGCAATTTCCGGGCGCAACGCCCCTGCTGGAGATGGAGGTGGAAGACATCGGCAAGGTGCCGATGCTTTTGGACACCGGTGCGGCGATGACCATCCTTCCCGCACATCTGGCACAGCAATGGAAGCCGCCGCGCTCGGCATCGTTGGGGCTGACGCTGGGCGTGGGAGGTGCGGGCACTGTTCCCCGCTCGGCGCGTGCCAGCACGGTACGCCTTGCTGAAGAGACCATCACCGACGCGGTGCTGATGTTCGCCTCGCCTGCGCCAAAGGGCGTGCCGGTGCAGATACTCTCTGAAGCGGGGTTCGGTTTGCTGGGCAACAATATCCTGCGTCACTTCCGCCTGACGATTGACTATCCGATGCGGCGGGTGGTGCTTCAGCGGATGCCCAAGCCCGCCTCTATGGGCGATCCTGCCAGCACCGGCATCGTGCTGGACCTGACGGCAGAAGAGGCGAAGGTAGCAGGGGTAACGCCCCTCTCTTCCGCATGGTCACAGGGCATCCAGCGCGGCGACGAGGTGCTGGCGGTGAACGGTCGCCCAACGAAAGGGGTCGCCCCCGCGGAGGTGCAGAAGTGGCTGGCGGGCGAAGAGGGTTCTTGCCTGCGGGTGCGCCTGCGCAGGGGAAGCCGGGTCTGGGAAACCGTGCTGGAACTGAAGCCGATGTTCTGAACGCGGTTTCCGTCTACCCCTTTCGCTGTTTGACCTGCTGTCCGTCGCAGGTAAAGATAAGGCGCGTGCCGTCTGCCACCGTCTCCAGGTGCACCGGTCGCCCCCAGATGGTGTAGATGTTTTTCAGTGTGCGCGTGGTGTATTCAATATCCAACGGTTTGCCGTCGTAGTGGTGCTTCAGGTACAGTTCGCCTCGCCGGTCGTAGTCGCCATCTTCTACGGTAACCACCGGCACGCCGAAGTTGGTCATGGAGTCCAGCAGGGCGTCGCGCACCTTCTCCCAGTCGGTCTCCTGAATGCGCCACACCAGCTCGCCGTTCACCTCTTCCAGTTTGTAGGTGTAGAGGTCCAGGCGTTTCACCAGCCCTTCGGTGAGGTATTTGCGCAGGAAGGTGACGTCGCACTCCATCTCGCGCACCTCCAGCAGTTTGCGCCAGCCTTCACCTTCGGGGCGCGGTTTGGGACGCTGTAGCCAGTCGGTTTCGGGCTGTTCGTCCTCTTCGGGTGGCTCGCCGTTCCAGCGGCGCTCGATGTCACGCAGTATCTGGTAGCCCACGTAGTAGGGGTTGATGCTCATGCGCGAGCCAGGCGCCAGCACGCTCGAATGCATCCGGCGGAACTCCAGATGCTCGGCAGGCGTCAGCGGCAGAGACTCCAGAATGCGCTCATGCACTAAGGATGCCCAGCCTTCGTTCATGATTTTGGTGCGAATCTGGGGCAGGAAGTACAGCATCTCCTCGCGCACCATGCCGATAATGTCCCTCTGCCAGTCTTCCAGGTCGCGGGCGTAATCGCGGAGGAAAAGCAGGAGGTCTTTTTCAGGCTCCGGCGGAATGCGCCGAGTGGAGGGCGGCTCGGGAGTCTCTACGCGCCCCAGCAGGTCGTCGAACTCGCTGGTCGGGCGCACCAGCGTCGGTTTCTGGTGCCGGTACTCCTCCGGCTGGGGGCGTCGGTAGGTCGGTTCCACGGGGTCGATGTGCTCCTCGATGCTTAACACCGCATCCAGAAACTGCTCGACGCGCTGGGGACCGTACTCCATCTCATACTGGCGGATGCGGTCGGCATGGAGGCGGGCGCGTTCCACCATGCGCCGGTCGGTGTGGGCGAAGTAGGTATTATTCCTGAAGAAGTCCGAGTGCCCTATCACGTGCGCCGCCACCATCTTGTTGGCGAGTAGCGAGTTGTTCTCCAGCAAGAACGCCTGCGCCGGGTCGGTGTTGATGACCAGCTCATAAATGCGCGCGACGTTGTATTCGTACATCGTCTTCTGGCGGTGGTAGTCGCGCCCGAACGTCCAGTGCGAGAACCGTGCCGGCAGTCCGTACGAGCCGATTTCATAGATGACGTGCGCGGGCACGAGTTCAAAGTGCACGGGGAAAGGCTCCAGCCCCATGCCGATGGCCGTTTCCCAAGCCTGCTCGATAAACTTTTCCAGATCAGCGCGTTCCTGTGCGGTCATAGCTGCTCGACCTCCGGGTGTTTGCTGAAGAACCGTTTCAGCGCGGGCCAGACGTCCTCTTTGCTGGTGATGCGCACCAGCACCACGCGCGGGTCGGTGGCGAACCGTTCATACAGTGCCTGTCCCAGCGGCGCAAAGGCGTCGGTGTGTCCCCACAGCTCATCCGCGATTTCGCCGTAGCCAATCAGGTTGCTGATGGACGCCATTCGCTCCACCAGCTGCACCACCTCATGGTCGCCCCAGTTGTAGCCGTCCGAGAAGAGGAAGGGATAGATGTTCCACTCGCGCGGGTTGTAGCGTTTCTCGATGATGTCCAGCGCGAGCTTGTATGCCTCCGAAAGTTTGGTTCCGCCCGAATCGCCCGCTGCGAAGAACTCTTGTTCGTCCACCTCTTTGGCTATCGTGTGGCATGTGATGAACACAATCTCGGTGTTGGTGTATTTGGTGCGCAGGAAACGGAGCATCCAGAAGTAGAACGAGCGGCAGATGTATGCCTCGAACTCGCCCATACTGCCCGATACGTCGCGCATGGCGAAGATGACCGCGTTGCGCTGGGGTTCCGGCACCACCTCCCAGGAGCGGAACCGTCTGTCGTCTGCCTGAATCTTGAACTCGGGCTTGCCCGCTTTGGCACTGCGCTTGTATGCTTCAATCAGCGTGCGCTTGCGGTCAATGTTTGACAGCGGTCCCTTGCGGGCGATGGTGTTGAACTGCGTGGTGTCTGCCATCACCTGTTTACTGCCTTTCTCCTGCAGGTTTGGCAGGTGCAGGTCTTCAAACACCAGCTCCATCAGCTCTTCAATGGTGAACTCTGCCTCGTAGAAGTCCACGCCGGGTTCGGTTCCTGCCTGTTTGCCTGCACCTTCTCCTTCGCCCGGCTGTCGCCCGATGATGTCGCCCGGTTGTGAGCCGCCCGGTCCCTGCCCCACGCGCTTGCCCTGATTGGGGTCAAAGCGGATTCGCGGCAGCTCCAGCCCGCGGATGGGGATTTTGACAATCTTACCATCGTGCGCGGTGATGATGTCCTGATGGCTGATAATATCGCCCAGGTTCTGTTTAATGACCTCTTTGACCTTCTCGTTATGTCGCTGGCGGTCGCGCTCCGCCCGGTGGTGCAGGTCCCAGGGGTCCTGTGACAGGATAAACGGTGGATGATGCCACATCGTCGTTCACCTCGCGTTCTCGCCCCTCCCCCGGGCGCGCCGGGAGAGGGGGAGGTTTTCGGTGTTACCGGTTCAGCAGCGTGCCTACGTACCGCATGACCTCGCTGGCGCACACGGGGCAGTAGCCGTGTTCGTTGCACAGGCGGTCTACCACCTCATTCATCTTCTTCAGCTGCTCCTCGTTGGGTGTGGTGACGGAGGTGGTAATCTTCACCACGTCCTTCAGGTCGGCGAACAGCTTGCGCTCGATGGCTTCCTTGAGCCGCTCATCGCTGTTGATGTCGAATCGCACGTTGCGCCGCGCCAGCGAAGCGACTGAGCGCAGGATGCCCTCCCGGAACTCGCGCTTGGCGTTTTCGGAGATGCCGATTTGCTCCTCGATGGAGCGCATCAGTCGCTCGTCGGGTTCCACATCCTCGCCGGTGATGGGGTCTTTCACCTTCGTGCGGTTGCAGTAGGCGTCCACGTTGTCCAGGTAGTTGTCCAGCAGGGTCTGCGCCGCCTTTTCATACGAGAAGACGAACGCCCGCTGAACCTCCTTTTTGGCGATCTCGTCGTACTCCTTGCGCACCTCGTCGATCAGCCCCAGCAGTTTGCGCTTCTCCTCTTCGTTGCTCGTGTATTCGGCGAGACCGTCGCGCAGACTGCGCAGGACGTCGATCGGCGTGATGCAGGATTTGCCGCTGCGAGCAATCGCGCTGGAGATGCGGTTGATGATAAAGCGCGGCGACACGCCCTGCATGCCCTCGTCGGGATACTCTTCCTGCAGCTCCTTCAGGTGCCGCTGGTCCCAGTCGCCCACCTGCTTCTCGCCGTCGTACAGCTTCATCTTGGTCATCAGGCTCAGACCGCTCTTTTTGGACGGCTTCAGGCGACTGAGCACGGCAAACATGCTGGCAACGCGCAGGGCGTGCGGCGCGATATGCACCTTCTTGAGGTCCACCCCGTCTTCCTGCACCTCGCTCTGGGCAATGAGCTTTTCGTAGATGCGTACTTCGTCGCTGACGCGCAGGTTGTATGGCACTTTCACCACGAAGATGCGGTCAATCATTGCCTCATTCTCTTTGTTGGAGAAGTAGGCGTTGTATTCATACTCATTCGTGTGAGCAACGACAACCAGGTCGCAGTAGATGAGTGCAAAGCGCGAGGCTTTAATCATCTGTTCGCCCGCTACGGTGTTGAGTTCATACAGGAACCGCTTGTCCGCCTTCAGCATCTCGATGAATTCCATGATACCGCGGTTGGCGATGTTGAGTTCCCCGTCAAAGTTGTACACGCGCGGGTCGCTCTCCACGCCGATTTCGGTCAGCATCTGCAGGTTCACACTGCCCGTCAGCTCCGAGACGTCCTGCGATTTGGGGTCGGACGGCTTGAAGGTGCCGATGCCGATGCGGTTGCGCTCCGAGAAGAAGATACGCTCCACCGGCACCTGGTCGATTTTACCGTTGAACTCCTCTTTCAGTCGCCACCGGCACACGGGGCACAGGTCGCCTTCGATATAGATGCCGAACTGGCGTCGGAAATCCAGGCGCAGGTCTTCCGGGATGAGGTGCAATGGCTCCTCGTGCATGGGACAGCCTTTGATGGCGTACACCGCGCCCTGCTCGGTACGGGAGTAGCGCTCCAGTCCCCGCTTGAGCATGGTCACGAGGGTGGATTTGCCACCGCCTACCGGACCGACCAGCATCAGGATTCGCTTGCGCACGTCGAGTCGTCGCGCCGCCGGGGCAAAATACTCCTCCACGATTTGCTGGAGGGTTTTGTCCAGCCCGAAGATTTCGCTACGGAAGAAGCGGTACTGTTTGGGTGCGCCTTCGGGTTCGTCCACGCCGGCGGACAGGATCATGTCGTACACGCGGGCGTGCGCAAGGTCTGCCACCTGGGGGTTTTTGGTGACAATCTCCAGGTAGTCGGCAAAAGTGCCTTCCCAGCGCAGAGACTGCTCGCTCTGGCGGAGCTCCTCCGCCTGTCTGAGAAACTCGGATGGTTTCATCTTTCGCCCGTCTCCTTCCTGCTGTGGATTGCCAGTAAAAGCAATGCGCCTCGCGCTGCAGAACGCACACACGAGGCGCACGAGCACACGGGCGAAAAAGAGGTCAACCGTCCGAAGGCGTCGCCTCCTTCACAATGCCCGTAGCGCCTGCAGAGGTGCTTTCTGCAGCACGGGTAAGGTCAACTGGCTCGATGGTTTTATCACCGAGGTCGCTCAATTTTCGTCTCCAACAACCTTTCGTTGCACAATGCTTGTTTAGATTGACTGCAAGCTACCCGCGAAAGTTCCCTTGCGGAGATGTGAAGAATCTGCAGCCACCCGCGTAGGTATAAGGATTATACCTGCTTTTTATCCTATCTTAGTTATCGGTGCAAGAGTTGTCAAGTCTTAGAGCGTTTTTCCAGCAGATATGCGGGGGTGTGCCCGCCCACGCGCGGGCGGGCACAGATAGCCTAACCGCCTTTTGTTGGATGATGCGGCGCCTGCACCGCCTGCGCGGTGGTCTGTATCGTGGTGGCATGAACGTCCGCCGCGCGGTGCACCTCCGTCTCGCCCAGCTTCTCCGCAATCTCCTCCGGGCGGTCGGCAATGCGCATCATCTCGTCCTTGTCAATAATGCCCTTGCGGTACAGCGATAGCAGGAACGAGTCCAGCGTGCACATGCCCCATTGCTGGCCCGTCTGGATGGCGGAGTAGATGCTGTAGGTCTTGTGGTCGCGAATCATGTGCTGGATGGCAGGCGTGCAAATCATCACTTCAAACGCTGCCACGCGCCCGGGTCGGTCGATGCGTGGTAGCAGTTGCTGGGAGATGACCGCCACCAGGTTGGTGGACAGCTGCACGCGGATTTGCTCCTGCTGGTCCAGCGGGAAGACGTCGGTAATGCGGTCCACCGTTTTCGCCGCGCCGGTGGTGTGCAGGGTGGAGAAGACCAGGTGTCCGGTTTCGGCTGCGGTGATTGCCGCCTGAATGGTGCGCAGGTCGCGCATTTCGCCCACCAGGATGACGTCCGGGTCTTCGCGCAGGGCGCGTACCACGCCGTCTGCAAAGGTAGGCACGTCCACGCCTACCTCTCGCTGGGAGATGATAGACTTCTTCGGCGAGTGGTAGTACTCAATTGGGTCCTCAATGGTGATGATGTGGCAATCACGATGGGTATTAATCCAGTCGATCATGGTTGCCAGCGTGGTGGTTTTACCAGAGCCTGTCGGTCCCGTGATGAGTATCAGTCCACGCGGCTCATACAGCAGGTCAATCACCTCGCGCCCTAACCCCAGTTCCTCAAAGGAAAGCATCTTGTAGGGGATCAGACGCAGGTTCATCGCCAGGGTGTTCTTCTGCCAGTACGCCGCCACACGGAAGCGCGCCTTGTTCTGGTGCGAGACACCAAAGTCGGTGCTGCGGTCGGTTTGCAGTTCCTCCCAGTTGCGGTCGGGACAGATGGAGCGCACCAAACGCTCGGTATCCGCGGGGGTCAGCACCTCAAACTGCTGCAGGCGGTACAGCCTTCCGTAGATGCGCAGTACGGGACGTTCCCCTGCGATGAGGTGGATATCGGAGGCGTCCTTCTCGTACGCCAGGTCCATGAGCTGGTCTATCGTGACCATACCAACACCCTCCTTGCATTTTGCCCCTTGCCGGGGCGGGTTGACGTGCGACTGCAATAACAAACCAGCGAAGATGCAGATATTCCCCTCTCTTCTCTTGTCACCGTTTCTGGGAATGAGCATCTGTATATACTATAGAAGCGGAGTGCCTCGCTTGTCAAGCAATTGGAGCACCTTTGCAAAAATCTGGACAAAAACTCGAGGCGTTGCCCAGCCCAGCAGAGTTTTGGGTATACTGGCTCTGGAGGAGGTGGTAAGCGAATGGCACACACCGCGTTGCTGATAGTGGACGTACAGAACGATTTCTGCCCGGGTGGTGCGTTGCCCGTGCCCGAAGGAGATAAAGTCGTGCCGGTGCTGAACCGTGCGATCGAGCGGTTCCAGCAGGCGGGTGCACCCGTTATCGCCTCGCGCGACTGGCACCCCGAGAAGAGCACTCACTTCGCCCAGTACGGAGGACAGTGGCCCGTGCACTGTGTGCAGAACACGCCGGGCGCGCAGTTCCACCCCGACCTTCGCCTGCCGGAGGGAGCCATCGTGGTCTCTAAGGGAATGGGCGAGAACGAAGACGCCTACTCTGCCTTCGACGCGCGCACCGAAGATGGCACATCGCTGGAAGACCTGCTGAAGGAGCGAGGCATCCGCCGGCTGGTGGTGGGTGGACTGGCGACCGACTACTGTGTGCGGGCGTCGGTGCTGGATGCGCTGGAGCGGGGTTTCGAGGTGCTGGTGCTTCGCGATGCGGTGCGCGGGGTTGACGTTCAGCCCGGCGACAGCGAGAAGGCGCTGAACGAGATGCGGAGCCGGGGTGCCCGGCTGGTCGCGCTGGAGGAGGTTTCCCTGCAGTAACGGTCAGGCGGCGGGAGATAACATCTCCACCCGGTTGCGCCCCTGCTGTTTCGCCAGATACAGGGCGCGGTCGGCGGCGGCGAGCAGGGTCAGTTTGTCGGTTCCGTGCGTGGGATACTCCGCCACCCCCGCGCTGAGGGTGACTCTGAACGTCTTCATGCCGTCCACCGTACGGAACGGATAGTTTGCCACCACCTGGCACAGTCGCCGGGCGACTTCCACTGCCTGCTTCAAAGGGGTTTCAGGTAGAAGAATGAGCAGCTCCTCGCCGCCATAGCGGAAAACCAGCTCGGTTTCCCGCAGATTATCTGAGAGAATACGCCCGACCGTCTGCAGGACCAGGTCGCCCGTCGCATGTCCCCAGGTGTCGTTGATGCGCTTGAAGTGGTCCACGTCTATCAGTATCAGGCTGAACCGTTTGCCGTATCGCTGGCTGCGGCGAACCTCTTCGTCCAGACGCAATTCCAGATACCGGCGATTGAACAGCCCGGTCAAACCATCGGTTAACGCCAGCAACCCCACCGAGCGAGTCAGGCGAGAGACCTCCATCACCTGGGCGAACTGATTCGCAGCAGAGATAAGCGTCTCCAGATGGTGCTCACCAAAGTAACCCGGTTGAGGATGTCCAGCAAGCAGAACACCCTCCACGCGCTCCCGCGCCAGCAGGGGCGCACCGATCAGGCTGGCAAAAAGCCGTTTGGAGGCGTAACGGATAAGCCTCGGCTCGGCGGAGGCGTGAGGCAGGTACAGCGGTTGAGCGTTCTGCACGATGCGCGAGAGCACGCTCTCGTCGTCGCCGGTTTGGTCGTCATCCGCCCACTGGATGGGCTCGCCCACGCAGGCGGCTATCCGTAACGTGCCGGTATCCCGGTCGCGCAGATAAAGGGTGATAAACGGAGCAGGCAGTAGCTCTGCCACCACGGAGGTAAACTTGCCGGCGGAATCTTCTACAGATTGCGACTCCAGCAACAACCGCCCAATCTCATACAGCGCGTTCAGCATCCGGTTTTGCTGGAGGATGGCATGATGCTCGAGAACTGCACGCACGGCAAGCGAAAGGGTTTCGCGCACTTGGCGAAAGCGTTCATCGCTGGCGAATTCGGTCTTACTATCCTGCTGATGAAACAGAGCTACCGCGCCTACAACCCCCTTCTCGTCCTGCAGAAGGGAGAGGCTCATACCGGCGTCCTGTGCCTGAAGGGCGTTGCGAAGCCGTTCCAGAACTGCTTGGGCAAAGCCTTTTTCCTGCGTGTGTGGCAGAGGTATCACCGGGGAGACTTCGCGCGAAGCCGGTGCATACGCCAGTCGCAGAGCGGATGGCGCCTCCTCAAGCACCCACAGTGCCCCCTCTTCGGCCCCGGTGACGTCACACAGCACGGAGAGCATCTGGCGAACTCCCTCGCGCTGTCCCTCGGCGGTGAGGGCGATTCGCAGAATCTGCAGGCAGGCGCGGTCTATCTGGCGTTGCGCCAGCAGGTGGCGGTGTGCGCCCACCAGCTCCTGGTACTGATAGCGCAGCTGGCGATGTGCCTCACGCTCCTGTTCCCACTGCTCGCGCAGGTCGTCGGGCAGGGGCAACAGCAACCCGATGTCCTCTTCGCCCTCTTTGCGCTGTTCAGATAGAGTGAAACCGAGATAGCCCCACACCAGCCCGAGCAGAATCGCCCATCCCAGGAAGCTTTCGTCCACCAGCCATGCGCGTATGAAGAGAGCAGGAATCAGCAGGAGTGCCGCGGACCGTGCATATCGCCGATGCACCGCAATTGTCCATGCCCCCAGCGGAAGCCACAGCGGGGAATAGACCTGCAAGACAGATACCGCCAGCACGTCCAGAAGCACCGCCAGCCGACCGCCGGGCTTGACCGCCGTCAACAGCAGAGCTCCCCCGGCAATGCCTGTGATCATCTGCTGAAGAGGCGGAGTGTACCACCCCCATATCACCACCGCCAGCGCGAACACCAGTCTCAGCGCTATCTGTGCGATGTTCAGCGATTCCATTCGGGGTCCATCCACAGCTCCAGAATATGCTCTTCGCGCAAGTACGGGTTTTTCAGAGACTGCGCCGCCACGCCGGCGATTGCCGAGGCGGGTGCAAGCCCTATCAGCTCCGTCTCCCGAATCTGCACGCCCTGCTCTTCAGCCAGCGTGCGCACGTACTCCACCACCCACCACAGCGGGCTTTGCTCAGGCTGGGTCAGGTTCAGCGAAACCTGGGCGATGCCGCGCGAAGGCAGGAAAAGTCCCAGAGCGCGTACGCCAGCCAGTTGAGGAATATGAGCGCGTTGCTGGCGAATGGTGCGAGCGATGTGCTGTGCTACCTCCACGCGCGCTGTATCCAGATTGATATTGAAAGCGATAAGCGGACCGCGCGCGCCCACAATGGTCGCACCAGCCGTCGGGTGGAGGAACGTCGGTCCTGCATCTGGAGCGCGACTACCCGTCAGCGGTCGCCCGACCCACGCTTCAAAGCCGCCACGCCGAATGGTGGGCAGGTCGGAAGGTTTGCCCGGCAGGGCGGAGTGCTCGTAGAAGTAGACGGGTACGTCCAGCTCGTGTGCGATGCGATAGCCCACCTCCCGTGCCAGCTGCGCGCATTCGGACATCGTTATCTCCCTCAGTGGGATAAAAGGCATCACGTCCACCGCGCCGATGCGCGGATGTACGCCCTGATGAAGACGCAGGTCTATGCGCTCCACAGCTACCCGGGCACACCGAAAAGCCGCTTCCGCTACCGATTCTGGCTCGCCCAAAAAGGTCAGCACGGTGCGGTGATGGTCGGGGTCCGCCGACACCTGAGCTAAACGAACGCCCGACACCTCGCGCACGGCTTCTGCCAGTGCGGCGACTGTATCATGGTTGCGCCCCTCGCTGAAGTTCGGTACACACTCCACTACCCGTCGTGCCAACGTCAGCGTTCCCCTCCTGTAAGATATTCGGCGAAAATACGGAGTAACATCATGATAACCGATGTTCGATGCGCTTCGTCAATGTATGCGGAATACCGCGACCGGAAAAGTAGGGTAAAACAACTTTTTCGGCAAAATCACTGGTAACTGCTTGACGTTTGCACAGGGTCGTGGTATAGTAGTTAATGAACCTGGTAAAACGAGCCTGAAGTCGGCAGGAATCTGGCATTCCCACCGCGAAAGCGGTGAATGCATAAGGGGCACTCTCGGAAGGGAGCGGGAGCGCACCCCAGAGCGGTAGCAGAGCGTATGGGAGGTAACCTTGGAAGGCTCCATCACGCGATGCCCGCGAAAGGTGTGTCTCCTCGTTCTGGAAGTGCGTGCCCCTAACGGTACACTACACTTCCTGTAAAGGAGGAGGGTACGATGAAACGTCTGTTGATCGGCTTGGGTGTCGCCATCGCGATTACCTTCGCGGGCAGCGCCCGGGCACAGGTGCCCCCGGATGTTCCAAGCGGGCACTGGGCTTACGACGCCATTGCGGAGCTGATGGAGCTCGGTGTGCTGAAGGGCTATCCGGATGGCACCTTCAAGGGCAAGGTTCCCATGACGCGCTACGAGTTCGCCATCGCCATCCGCGATGCGATCGCAGCGCTCCGCCAGCAGATTGACGAGGTGCGGTCGCAGATTCGCCCCACACCCACGCCTCAGCCGCAGCCTCAGCCCCAGCCTCAGCGCGGCGAGGTGTTCACCGCAGAGGAGAGAGCCAAGCTGGGCAGGATCCCTGCAGACACCGCTGACCGCCTGCAGAAGCTGGAGGAGGCAATTGCGCGGATTAACCGGCTTGCCACCGAGTTCCAGGACGAGATGGCTTCGCTGGGCGTGGATGTGGAATCCGCCAAGCGCGACCTCGCCAGCCTGCGCCGGCGCGTGGAGGCGATTGAGGAAGAGCTGAAGCGCGTGCGCATCACGGGCGATGTGACCTTCGTGGCGCGCGGCACCAACAGCATCGACAACAAGACCGCTGTTGACCTGAACGCTCAACCCACCGCGCCAGGTGGCTTGCTGGGCAACCTCGAGGTACTGCACGAGCTGGGACTGAACATCAGCAGCAAGCTCGGCGAGACCGCCTCGGCGGATGTGAGCCTCGTGGTCGGCAACTGGCTGCCCTACCTTGGCTCCGCATCGCAGTTCGCGGCTCGCCCGGCGGCAACCAACACCGACATCGTGCTGTGGAAAGCTGCGGTCAACGCGCCGATTAGCGTGTTCGGCACCGAGGTCGGCTTGACCATCGGTCGCTTCGAGAACCGCATCAGCCCGCTGACCCTGTGGCGACCCGATGTGGATGTCTACACCACCATCGATCGCTACGACAACGGCTACTACAGCATGGACGGTGCCAAAGCCACCGTCGGCATCGGCTCGGTGCAGATTGGGCTGTTCGCCGCACGCAACAGCTCCGTCACCACCAACAACGGTGGCAACTTCATGTCCCTCAACGGTGGCATCGGCGGTACGCCGAACATCGCTGCCGCTCATCCAGCTACTGGCACGGTAGCGGGCATCGGCGCGTTTGACAGCAGCGCGGGTGCAACCGTGGACATCAACCTCGGCGAGAAGGTGAGCCTCAGCGGTGAAGTGATAACCGCCAAACTGGGTACCATCAATGTTGCACCCTTCGGCAACGTGAACCGCCTGAACGTATACGGCGGTCACCTGAAGGCGAACCTGATCGACCGGCTGACCATCACTGCCGACTACGCCCAGAGCGACCTGCTCCTGCAGGAGAGCAACGTCAACAACAAGGACAACTGGGCGCTGCTCGTGGGCGTTGGCTACAACTTCGGCGAGAACCTGACGCTGAGCGCAGGCTATCGTGAGGTGCGCCCGTACTTCGCCGCCCCCGGTTACTGGGGACGCATCGGCTACTGGCACAACCCCACCGACATCAAGGGCGCGGACGTCGCGCTGGCATGGAAGCTGGGGTCCATCGCCATCGATGCGAAGGGCGGCTTCTACAAGGGCAGCGACCGCCCGGCGAGCTTCGTCGGCAAGGATGATGAGATTACCCACATCGCAGCCGGCGTGCTGTGGAACGCCAGCGAGAAGCTGAACCTGAACGTCTCGTACGAGGGCGTTCTGTGGAATCTCAAGACTTCCGCCGCTGGCGCCAAGCCCGTGGAGAACTACGTCACCCTGGGCGTGGACTACAAGGTCAGCGACAACGCCCTGCTCAAACTGCTCTACCAGGTCGTGGACTTTGACGGTAAAGGCGTCTGGTGGGGCGGTGGCAAAGCCAAGGCAGGCGTTGCCGTGGCGCAGTTCGGCGTGAAGTTCTAATCGGAACTGTCCGCATCCACACCCCCTCCGGCAAGCCCGGAGGGGGTTTTCGTTGCTGAACCAGCAGGAAAGCATCTATGTATCGCGAAACTTTTTCCAACCCCTCGCGCTTGGGAGGTCATGCCATGAATCGCTTCGGTCTGCTGGTTGTGGCTGGAATTAGCCTGTGGATAGGCGCGGTTGCCGCCGCCGATGATGTGCCGCCAGGGCACTGGGCGTATGATGCCGTCCAGTCGCTGATTCAGCAGGGCGTTCTGAAGGGCTACCCCGATGGCTCCTTCCGGGGCACACAGCCTTTAACCCGCTACGAGTTCGCCGTCGCCCTGCGCAACGCGCTGAAGGAGATGTTGCGCCAGGTGGACAACCTGTCGGCAGAGTTAAGGAGGCGTGTTCCACCGCCTCCGCCGCCTGTTGTAATGCCTCCACCTGCCATCGTTTTCACCCCCGAGGAGCGCGACAAATTGCGCAGCCTCCCCGACAACGTAGACGAGCGATTGAAGAAGCTGGAAGAACAGGTGCGCACCCTGGAACGGCTGCTGGATGAATTCGGGCGCGACCTGCAGGTGCTGGGCGAGGATGTGCGCCAGCTCCGCCAGCAGATTTCCGGTTCCGAAAGCCGCGTGCGCTCACTGGAACAACAGATGCGCGAGCGCGTGCGAATGCGCGGTTCGGTAGACCTTATCGGGCGGGGAGCGCACGGACTGGATGGGCGAAACGCCGTCGACCTCAACGGCTACACCCTGACTGGCGGATTGCTGAACAATGTGCACGTCACCCATGAGCTAAACCTGCTGGTTAGTGCGGACCTTGCGCCGGCGATGCAGGCAGAGGCGGGACTGGTGGTGGGAAACTATCTGACCTACGTGCGATCGGCGTCGCAGTTTGCGGTCGTGCCCTCGCGTGCGCCCGGCGCCACCGATTTCCTGTTGTGGAAGGCGAACGCGCGTCTGCCCGTGTACCTGTTCGGCAGGCAGGGCGCAATCTCCATCGGCAGGATTGAAAACCGCATGACCCCGCTGACGCTCTGGCGCCCCGACGTGGACGTGTATACCCTGCTCCCCCGCTACGATAGCGGTTACTACAGCATGGACGGGCTGAAGTTTCAGATAGATACCGACCTGACGAGCGTGATGCTTTACGCCGCCAAACACAGCACGGTCAATGCCAATATCTATGCGGATTTCATGCGCGTTTCGGCGGGCAACGATACGATAAACCTGTTCCAGCCGGGCAACCCTGTGCGCCAACGACCCAACCGCATTCCCTACGGCATCCTGCACGCTCGGCAAAGCGCAGGAGCCTCCGCCACTTTCCGGTTGGGACGTGCCATCAGCGTGGGAGCACAGTTCGCGGCGATAGACGCTGGGCAAGATATTGCTACCACGTTCGGAACGGTGAACCAGGTGAACGTGTGGGGATGGCAGGCGGAGCTTGCGCCTGCTGAGCGGTGGAACATGGCGGTCGTCTATTCCCAGAGCGACCTGGTACATCATGGCGACAACCGCCTGAATAAAGATAACTGGGCTTTTCTTGCGAGGGTGCAGTACAGCGCGGGTGAAAACACCTCCTTGTGGCTAGGGTATCGGGATTTTCGTCCTTATTTCGCCGCTCCCGGTTACTGGGGACGCATCGGCTACTGGCACAACCCGACTGACCTGCGCGGCATAGACGCCGGTTTGCGGGCGCGGCTGGGCAGTGTCGCGCTGGATGCACGAGGCGGCTTCTACACCGGCACGGGCAAGGCAGCAGCCCCTGCGGGCTTCGGCACCGACGACACGGTGTACCATCTGGTGTTGAACACCTACTGGCAGACGCGTCCCCGCTGGTCGCTGAGCCTGGGGTACGAAGGGGTGCTGTGGAACCTGAAGGACGCCAAGCGTTTTAACCCGGGCGCGGGGCTGGCGTCGCCCGGAAAGCCGGTGGAACACTACATTACCTTCGGGATAGGGTATGATATAGGCGAGGACACGGCGTTACGTGCGCTGTACCAGTTCATCGCCTACGATGCGAGGGGGGTTGCCTCCTATTCCCTGCTGGGCACGGACAAAGAGCGCGGCGGGGTAGCGGTGGTACAGATCAGCACGGCGTTTTGACCTTCCAACAGGAATCCAGCCATTCGGTGGTGAAAGTTTTTCTCACCTGCTTTGTCAGACACTGGAAGGAGGGGATGAACGGCTTTGAGCAACAACGGTGAGAGGCGTGAACACTGGGGGACGCGGATAGGACTGGTGCTGGCGATGGCGGGTAACGCCATCGGACTGGGCAACTTCTTGCGCTTTCCGGGGCAGGCAGCGGCGAACGGTGGTGGTGCGTTCCTCATACCCTATTTCATCTGCCTGTTGCTGATGGCAATCCCTCTCATGTGGCTGGAGTGGACTCAGGGAAGGTACGGGGGCGTACGTGGGCACGGTACCACGCCTGCCATGTTCCAGCTGATGTGGCGTCATCCCATTGCTAAGTATCTCGGCGTTCTGGGGCTGTTTATACCTACGCTCATCCTGTTCTACTATTCCTACCTTGGCTCGTGGACGCTGGGCTATAGCATCAAAACGCTGTTGTGGCAGATACCGCACGTGGAGAAGGTTCAGCTGCACGAGGGGATGTCCTCCGAAGAGATTTCGCAGACGGTACTGAAGCCCTACAACGACTTTCTGGCGCAATACTCAGGCAGTGCGGGGGACAGCGTGTTTCTGCGTCCAGAGGTGTTTACCCTGGTGGTGTTTGCGGTCGTTTATGTGCTTACGTTGTGGCTGATGGCACGTGGTGTGTCGGGCGGTATTGAGCTGCTGGCGAAAATCGCTATGCCGCTACTGTTTCTCCTGGCGATTGCGCTGGTTGTGCGGGTATTCACGCTGGGGCATCCTGTCTCCAAAGAGTACGGAGTGATGGATGGTATTGCGTTCCTGTGGGAGCCCAAATGGTTTGTAGAGCGCGACGGCAAACAGGTATTTGTGTTGCTGGATTCCAAAACGTGGCTGGCAGCGGCGGGACAGGTGTTCTTCTCGCTGAGCCTGGGCATGGGAGCCATTCAGTGCTATGCGTCGTACCTGCGCCAGAAAGACGATGTGACGCTGACCGGGCTTTCCACCACTGCCTCCAACAGCTTTGCCGAGGTAGTGCTGGGGGCATCTATCGCTCTTCCCGCAGCCTCGGCGTTCTTCGGCGTTGCGGCGGCGCAGGCGATAGCCTCTCAGGGCAGTTTCTATCTGGGCTTCGTGTCCATGCCCGCCATCTTCAGTTTCCTGCCGTTCGGTAACATTCTGGGGTTCCTGTGGTTCCTGCTGTTGTTCTTTGCCGCGATGACCTCGGTGGTCGCCATGTGTCAGCCCGTTATCGCCTTCCTTGAGGACGAGTTTGGGCTGAGTCGGAATCGCGCCGTTGCCGCGATGGGCGTTTTGTGGCTCATCGGGGTACAGTTCGCTATCTGGATTAAGGGCGGCGTGGATGTGTACGACTTCTGGTCGAGCACCTTCGGACCACCGTTGATGGCGCTGGTTGAAGTGGTCATCCTGATGTGGATTTTCGGCGCAGACAAAGTATGGGAAGAGATGCACCGGGGAGCGTTGCTGCACGTCCCTCGCTTCTTCTACTACTGTGCTAAATACATTACCCCGCTTTTCCTTATCGCCATCCTGGGTACATGGGGCTACGAGAACGTGGTGCGCCCACTTTTGACCGGAGAGCTGTTCACCCGCCCCATTGAGGCGGTAGGTCTGGCGGTAGGCTGGCATATCTGGATGGTACGCGGGTTTGTGATTCTGGTGTTCGTCATGCAGCTGTTTGCCATCTGGTATGCCTGGAATGTGCGCAAGAGTATGCAGCGGGCGGAGGTGCTACCCGAATGAGCTGGCAGGGCTGGGTTTTTATGCTGAGTGCGTGGACATTTTTCACTGGGCTGCTGGTGTACTGTTTTTACCGCATCCTGTTTGAGAACTCTGGTCAGGACTCTGGTCGGGAGCGTGGCGACGATTGATACCCGTCGAGCGGTAGAGGTTGTTCTGGTGCTACTGCTGGTCGTCTCCTCTGCCAGAGAACACACCCGCCGTCTGGAACGTGCCGCCGAACGGCAGATCCTGGCGCAGCTGGGAGGAACAGGCAGTGTACATGTGCGGATCGAGCCGCGCTGGGGCACACTGGGCGTTCTGCTGGCACGGGCAGAGCGTATTCATGTGGAGGCAACAGACTTCCACACCGCACAGATGCCCTTCTTTACCGAACAGCCTGTACCCGCCTGGCAGGGTAAGGCGCGACAGGTAACCGTCGCGCTCAATCGTTTCAGTGTAGCAGGCGTGCCCATTCGCCGTTTCGAAGCGAGCATCCCCGATGTGGTGCTGGACTCACGCGCCGCAGCGTTCAACCTGCGCATACGCCTGTTTCGTGCAGGATGGGGCGAGGGCTGGGTAGAACTGGACGAAGAGGGACTGCTGGCTTTCATTCGCCGCCGCCTGCCCGAAATTCAGTCGCCGGTGGTGCGCATCGACCCTTCGGGAATACGGGTGGAGGGGGAACTATCTGCACTGCTGGTGCCGTGGCGGTTCTCGGCAAGCGGAAGGGTGCAGGTGGCGGAGGATGGTTTGCGCCTGCTCTTGACGGATGTGCAGCTGCAGGTGGAAGGCAAGGACCTGCCTCCTGCGGTAACGCAGAAGGTGCTTTCTGCCCTCAATCCGGTGCTGGATGTTGGGCGCGATTTGAAGCTGGGCTCTGCCTTTGTGATGGAAAGGGCGGAGGTGCATTCTGGGTTTATTCGACTGATCGGGCGGGCAACGGTGCCGCCCCGCGAGACAGGAGGTGTCAATGGCGACAGAGCACACTGAACTTCGGCGCACGCCCCTTGCCGAAGTGCATCCACGCATGGGCGCGCGCATGGTGGAGTTTGCCGGGTGGTGGATGCCCGTGCAGTACAGCGGTATCATTGAGGAGGCGCGTGCCGTGCGCCAGCAGGTGGGCATGTTCGATATCAGCCACATGGGCAGGTTCCACCTGTACGGTGCAGACGCTATCTCTGCCCTCGAGAATCTGACCACCAACGACGTTTCCGCCCTTACCGATGGGTCTGCGCAGTATTCGCTTCTCACCAATCCACAAGGCGGCGTCATCGACGATATCATCGTATACCGCCTGACGGCAGACCATCTGCTGGTGGTGGTGAACGCCGCCAACGCCGACAAGGACAGAGCATGGATAACACAGCACCTGCCCCCGTCGGTCTCGCTGGAGGATAGGACCGCTCAAACCGCCATGATTGCCGTACAGGGTCCCGAGGCGGTTGGGCTGGTCAGTCGGTTGTTCGCTCAGCCGCTGGAGCAACTGCCCCGATTCCACGCTGGTACTGTAGAGTGGCAGGGACGTACAGTGCTGGTGGCGCGCACTGGTTACACCGGCGAAGATGGGGTGGAGCTGATAGTAGACGCCTCAGCAGCGGAACGGCTGTGGAACGCCCTGTACGAGGCAGGAGCAGTGCCCTGTGGACTGGGCGCACGGGACGTTCTGCGCATCGAGGCAGGGTATCCCCTGTACGGTCACGAGCTGAGCGAGACGATTAACCCCATCGAGGCGGGGCTGGGCTGGGTGGTCAGCAAGGAGAAAGACTTCATCGGCGCGGAGGTCATCCGCCGCGTTCGCGAGCAGGGTGCATCACGCAGACTGGTTGGGCTGGAAGTGGAGGGGCGCATGGTGGCGCGACAGGGCTATGCGGTGCAGGTAAACGGGCAAGCTGTTGGCGAAATAACCAGCGGAACCTTTTCGCCCACGCTGGAGAAGAGCATCGCCATGGCTTTCGTCAGCCGCGAGTATGCCGCTACCGGTAGCGAAGTGCAGGTGGATATGCGCGGCAAAGCCGTGCCAGCGAAGGTGGTATCAAGAAGGTTTGTCAGTCACGTATAAGGAGATGGAGGGCATCTGATGAACATTCCGAGCGATTTACGATATTCCAAAACCGACGAGTGGGTGCGCGTGGAAGGCGACATCGCCACCATCGGCATCACCGACTACGCGCAATCCGAACTGGGCGACATCGTGTACGTGGAGCTGCCGGAGCCGGGACGGGTTCTGCAGACCGATGAGATGTTCGGCACGGTGGAGTCGGTGAAGGCGGTGGCGGACCTGTATGCGCCCGTCGCAGGCGAGGTGGTGGAAACGAACCCGGCGGTGAGTGAACGCTATGAACTGCTGAACGAGGACCCGTACGGCGAGGGCTGGCTGATTAAGGTGCAGATGACGAACCCCGCCGAGGTGGAGTCTCTGCTCACCGCCGAGCAATACGCGGCATATATTGAGGAGCGACAGAAGGCATGAGCTATATCCCGCATACCGATGCCGACCGCCAGCGTATGCTCCGGGCAATCGGCGTGGACAGCATCGAGCAGCTGTTTGCCGAAATCCCGGAGGAGGTGCGTTTTCGAGGACTGCTGAACCTGCCGAAGGGAATGGACGAAATTGCGCTGACGGCACATGCCCGGCGGCTGTCGGCGCAGAATCTGGACGCTTCACAAAGTGTCTGCTTCTTAGGGGCTGGCATCTACGACCATTTCGCCCCGGCGGTGATTGAAGCAATCATCTCCCGCGGCGAGTTTCTGACCGCCTACACGCCCTACCAGCCGGAGGTCAGCCAGGGCATCCTGCAGGCGATGTTTGAATACCAGACGATGATTTGCGGGCTGACCGGCATGGAGGTGAGCAACGCCTCCATGTACGACGGGGCGACCGCTCTGGCAGAAGCGGCGCTGATGGCATGGCACCACACCGGGCGCCGGCGGATTGTGATTTCAGGGAGCGTGCATCCGCACTACCGGCATGTGGTGCGCACCTACGCCAGCGCAGCGGACCTGGAGGTGCAGGAAATCCCCTGCGGCGAGGATGGCGTCACCCGGCTGGACGTGCCAGTAGCAGACGGCACAGCATGCGTCCTGTGGCAGAACCCCAACTTCTACGGCAATCTGGAGCCGATGGCGGATCTAACCGAGCTGGCTCATCGACAGGGCGCGCTGGCGATTGTGGCGGTGGACCCGATTGCGCTGGGAGTACTGAAGCCGCCGGGCGAGTACGGCGTGGATGTGGTGGTTGGAGAAGGACAGCCGCTGGGGCTGGCGATGGGATTTGGCGGTCCGCTTCTGGGCTTCTACGCCTGTAAAGAAGAGTATGTGCGTCGCCTGCCGGGGCGCATCATCGGCGAGACGGTGGATGTGGAGGGGCGTCGAGGCTTTGTGATGACTCTGCGCACCCGTGAACAGGACATCCGCCGCGAGCGGGCGACCTCCAACATCTGCACCAACGAGGCGTTGATGGCGCTGTCGGCGGCAGTTTATCTCAGCGCACTGGGCAAACAGGGACTGCGTCGGGTGGCAAACCTGTGCCTGCAGAAGTCGCACTATCTGGCGAAGCGGTTGACCGAGCTGCCCGGCGTGCAGATGGTGTATCCGCAGGCACGCTTTTTCAAAGAGTTCGTTATCAGCCTGCCGCGCCCGGCGGAGGAGGTGGTGGAGGCACTGCTTCCGGGCTATCTGGCGGGACTGCCGCTCAGCCGTTACGAGCGCGGTCGCGAGCACCACTTGCTGATAGCAGTTACCGAGAAGCGCACGCGCCAGGAGATGGACGATTTCGTGCAGGCGATGCGCCGCGCGCTCAGCGAGGAGTAAAAAAACAGGCAAACGTCTCTTGCTTTTATCGGGCAAAACTGCTATACTTTCGTTGACGCTATCGCTCGGATAAGAGGTAGCGGCGGATGAGGATTTATTGTTATTTATCCAAAGGACTGCCTTGCCGTTTGGAACGGGAACGGCGAGGGATATCTGACACTGGAGGGCTACCGGGCTATGGGGGATGTGCAATCCCACCTCGAGCGCGGCGTCGCGTATAAAATCAACGGACAGTATGAAGAGGCGCTGGCGGAGCTGCGCCAGGCGTTGCAGCTTGCCCCCAACAACGCAGAGGTGCACCATCAGCTGGGGCTGGTACTGGGGTTTATCGGCGAGTTCGAGCAATCGCTGGCGGAGCTGGAGCGAGCGGTGCAGATAGATGGGCGAAATGTAGCCATCCGCAACGACCTTGCGCTCACTTACGCCATGCTCGGCATGTACGAGGAGGCGCGCGCGCAGTTCGAAGAGGTGTTGCGCCAGGACCCGACCAATGAGGTCGCGCTCAAGCAGATTCAGTTTCTCCAGTTCTAAGGAAACCGTCTCCGCCGCGCTGATACTGGCTCTGCTGGTCGGGCTGTTTTTCGTTCCTGCGCTGACCGGAGGGCGGGTGTGGCTCCCCACGCGCCTCCTGTTCTGGACGTACCCCTATCGTGCCTTCACTGGCGAAACGCCGCCTCCCTGGAACCCGCTGATGTGGGATGGCGCCGCACAGTTCGGGGCGTGGCGTCTGTACACCGCCCGCATGTGGCGCGAGGGGTGGCTTCCCCTGTGGAACCCCCATCAGGGCATGGGCTACCCGCTTTACGCCAACAGTCAGTCCGCTGTATTCTATCCGCCAAACGCGCTGTTCGCGTGGCTTGGCGCCGGGGCGTTTGGGTGGCTTGCCGCATGGCACGTGTGGTGGGCGGGAATGGGCGTCTGGTGGCTCCTGCGCCGGGATGCGGGTGTTGGTTTCGTCCCCGCTCTGACGGGGGCGGTAGCTTTCGCCTTTTCGCTGTGGATGGTCACCTGGCAGTATCTGCCCACCGTGCCTGCAACAGCCTCGTGGCTGCCGTGGGTGCTGGTGGCATGTTCGGCGTGGTGTCGCTCACCGGATGTGCACCGGGCGACCTGGTGGGGCGCGACGATGGGGTTATGCCTGCTGGCTGGGCATCTGCAGATAGCCTTCTACGTGATACTGGCGAGCGCAATTCGGGTGGCATCGCTATTTTCCCTGTGGAAGGGCACGCTGGGGATACGTCTCGCTACCCTCGCGCTGGCGTTTGCCGTTGCGCTGTCGCTGAGTGCGCCGCAAGTACTGCCCGCCGTAGAACTCTCGCGTTACTCCCACCGTCGTGCTCCTGCTACTGCGGAGGGCTACTCGGCGTACGTAGGCAGTGCCATGCCTCTCGCCAACCTGATAACCCTTTTCCTGCCTGACTTCTTTGGGCATCCGAGCACAGCCAGTACTGACGCTCCTGATGTCAGCACCTACTGGGGCAAGGGCAACTACGCGGAGTTTGCCTGCTTCATGGGCATACCTGCTCTGCTTCTGGCGGGGCTGGGGGCGTTTGCGCATCGCTCGGCGTGGCGGGTTTACGCGCTGATTCTGGCAACTCTGGCGATGTTGCTGGCTCTGGGCACACCGCTCAACGCACTGCTGTACTTCGGCGTGCCCGGCTTCAGCGGCACCGGCTCCCCCGCGCGGGTGCTGGTGCTGTGGGCATTTGGAACTGCTCTGCTGGCAGGGCTGGGTGCAGAACGGCTGGCGGAGGCATCGCGCAGGCAGTGGCTGATGACGGCGGCGGCTCTGCTGGTGCTCCTTGCGGTGGGAGTGCTCTCCGCTCGGACGATGGCGGGGCAGTCCCTGGGCGAAGAGGCGTTCGCCGAGCTGCTGGGGGCGCAATTGCCCTTCCTGGTGCAGGGTGTTGCGCTGACCCTGCTGGGTGCAGGAGCAGTGCTCTATGGAAAGCGGCGCGGGTGGAAGCCTGCTTTTTCGCAGGGGGTGCTGACCCTGTGTGTGGCAGGTGCGCTGTGGGTGGTGGGTACAGGGTACAACCCTGCCTCGCCGGCGCAAAACGTCTATCCCTCCACACCTCTCCTCCAGCAACTGCAGACCCTGACCGAGGGCAGATGGCGAATCTTCGCGGTGCAGGGGGGATGGAGCCTCTATCGCGCACCGCAGGCGATACTGCCACCCAACCTTGCCACCGCCGCAGGGCTGTATGACCTGCAGATTTACGACTCGCTGATGCCTTTGCACGCCAAACGCTGGCTGGACGAGCTGAACGGCAGGGACTCCGCGCCCGTCGAGAACGGCAACATGGCGCTGGGCTGGCGCGCCCCTGCAGACAGGCTGGCGGAGGTGGGGGTGAAGTATGTGCTGTCGGTGCAACCGCTCGCCGAGCCGGGGTTGAAGCTGCTCGCAGAGGGCGCGGAGGGAAGGCTGTACGAGGTAATGGGCACACGTCCGTGGGTGCGCACCGAAGACGGGCGCGAATGCACCTTTCGCTGGCAGGGGTGCAATCGGCTGGAGGTGCTCCTGCCAGAGGAGACAGGCAGCCTGCACGTCCTGCAGACCTTTGCGCCGGGATGGAAGGTGGAGCCTGCCGGAAAAGTAGAGATGCTGGACGGCACGTTTCAGCGGGTGCAGGTTGCTGCCGGCACGCAGAGGGTATTGCTTCGCTACGCTCCCGACCTGTTAAGGGTATGCCTTTACTTTGCGCTGGTAGCGGTGGGCTGGTGTGCAGGATTTTTGACGGCAACCAGCCAAAAATGGAATAATGCTATTGACCGACCGGAACAGTGAGGCAGGGCATGTATCTGCGCTGGGTATGCATAATTCTGCTGGTCTGCTGGAGTGTACCGCTTCAGGCAGATGTGGCGAGCTACGTGAAGGCGCGCCAGTCGCTGAAAGCGGTGCCGGTGGGCGGCATCAGCATCGTCCAGCAGAACGTGGAGGCGTACCGTGGCAGAGTGGTGGAGTTCACCGCGACAGTGCGCGGCACCAGCCGGGTAGGCGATGCAGTGGTGCTGGTTCTTCAGTCGGAAGATGGGGCGTCGGTGTATCCACGGGCGGCAGGTCATGTGGCTTTGCAGGAGCAAATCGGTGCGCGCCTGCGGGTGCTTCTGCGCGTGGGCGAGAGCAACCTCGTTGGTCTGAGCGATGCCGAGCTGATTCAGGCGGTGCATGAGGCGGACATCGCTCGGTGGGAAGCCGAACAGCAGAAAAAACAGACTCCCAAACCTCCAGCGCGTTCTTCCAACCTGCGCCCCCTGGCATCACGCTTCAGCACGCCCATGCGCACCGCTCAGGGAACGGTTATCACCTTTGAGCAGTGGCACAGCGCAGTATACGATGCTTATGCCCGTGCTATCTCGCGTTTCAACCCCCGGCTCAAGCCTCAGCAGGTGGAGGTGATTACCAACAGCATCCTTGCCTTCAGCTGGTACTATCGGGTGGACCCGCGCCTGGTGGTGGCGATGGTGCTGGCAGAGTCGGGCTTTCGACCGGATGCGGTCTCCCGGGCGGGCGCTATGGGGCTTGGGCAATTAATGCCTCGCACAGCTCGCGGTCTTGGTGTCAGCAACCCCTTTGACCCCGTGCAAAATCTGGCGGGCGCGATACGCCTTCTGCACGGACACCTGAACACCTATTCGGGCGGGCGTGCTTACCGAGAGGGAACCGTTAGCTGGAACGACATCATCCTCGCGATGGCGGCGTACAACGCGGGTTCGGGCGCGGTGCGCAAATACGGAGGCGTACCTCCCTACCGCGAGACGCAGACCTACGTGAGACGGGTTATCGAACTGTACAAAAAACTGTGCGGGATGAAGTGAACATCCCCCTATTTACCGAACAGTTCGATAATCTTCTGGCGCCGGAAGGCGAAAATCTCCTCAATGCGCGGGCGCACCACCAGGCGATTCACAATTCCATCAATCACCGGCACCGGCAGGGCGTAGTATACCAGGTCGCTCATGTGTACCCCGCCCTCAACAGGAACAAAGGTGTGGCGATGATGCCAAAACCGATATGGACCAAACCGCTGTTCGTCCACGAAAAAGCGCAGGGGGTCAACGTGTGTGATTTCGGTAACCCAGAACATGGGGATGCCCAGAAGTGGTCGCACGGTGTAGGCGATAATCAGCCCGGGTTCCATCCTGTTGGGCACTGGCGTCAGGATGTCAAAGCCCATGTAGGGAGGAGTGATAGTCTTAAGGTTTACAGGGCTGGAGAAGAACTCCCACACCTCCTCCAGGGGCGCAGGGATAGTCTGTTCGGTCTCAAAGCGAAATAGCTTCATCTTCTGGTCTCCGCAACATCGTGTTTTGTGTCCATGCTGGAGTTCTCACCTGTCTATTCGCTTTGAAGAACCTGTGAGGTTTCCAACGATGTCCAAACGGGGATCTATAGTGTCCCCCCTTCTGGTGGGAACCGGCGGCGGAACTGCCTGCCCTGCCAGACACCCTCCACCAGCACCTCGCGCGGGCTGGCGGTGATGCGAAGCCGGTTCCCCCGGTAGTTCACACCATCCACGCCCAGAGAGGGCAGGGTTCGGGGTAACTTTGGCGCGATGCGTAACCCCTCTACAGTGGCTTCCACGCCCAGCACCCCGTACAGCAGGAAGCAGGGAACCAGCCCGCTTTCGGGGAAAGGCAGGTCCACGCCCACCTGACCGGGGTTCTCCTGTTGCGGTATCTCCCCGCGATACAGCGGCGGACCTCCGCACAGGCGGTCGGGCATTCGGTAGCGGGCAAGGATTTCGCTGAACCGCTTCCAGGCGTTCTCTGCCCCAAAGTAGCGCAGGCGCACCATCAGGTCAAAGTAGGAGGTATACAGGATTGCCCCGCCGTCCTGACACTGGTCGCCATAGGGTGTGCCGTGCCATCCGAAGTGCCACCACGGGGGAACAGGGCTGTTACGCTCTTCGGGTGGCGCGTTATCGCCCCACATTGGGTTGTGGATGGTGTTGGCGCGTGGGGCAAATATCCATCGGCTGTAGGTATCCGCCTTGCCGGTAGAGGTGGGTTCGGTCTCCATCCAGCGGAAGATGCGTCGTGCCTTCTGCGCGTCGCCCAGCCCGTAGTACAGCGCCTCCAGGTTCACAAAGGTAAAGCCGTAGTCGTGGCGCACGCCGTCCACGTCCACACAGCCGATATAACGCCCTGCTCGCTCGTCCCAGAAGACCTCGTCGTAGCGGCGGTGTACCTTCTGGCGAAGGGCATGGTAGTCGGTCAGCGGGCGCAAGCGCAGAACCTCGTCGATGCCCCGCATGGCGTCAATGCTGGCATAGTAGACGGCGTTGGCATAGGCGTCCAGATGCCCAAAAGGCAGGATGTCCCAGTAGTTATTGCCCACCCCTTTGTGTCTGCCGGTGACGTCCTTGCTGGCGGTGATAATTAATCCCTCGTGTCCTTTCAGCGTCTCCAGCTGATACGCCATGGCGCGGCGCAGGCGGTCGGATTGACTGCGCAGGAACTCGCGGTCACCCGTCCACAGATAAAACCGCCAGCAAGCAAGGATGAAGCGGGCGTTCGTGTCGAAGTGGCGGGTGTCGTACGGTGGCGAGGGCGGGAAGGGCCAGCCTTCCAGCGCACCCCAGGTGTGCACGTATCCCTCTTTGCTCATGGGATAGGTGCGCAGCTGGTTCATTTCGCCCTGTCGCTGTGCGCCGTCGTACCAGCACCGCATAGTCGCCATCCACTCGAACCACGCCGCGGGACCTGCCGGCGAAGGATAGGTGAAGGCTCGCTCCCACCAGAAGCGGTTCACATCCTCCTGCAGCCTGCGCTGAGGGCAGAGGAAGCGTGGAAAGTCGGCAGGAACCGAGTCGGCGCGAGGCAGGGTACGTATCGCCCATCGCACGCCCCATCGGTCTCCCTCCTGTTGATAAGGTGTATGCAGGCGCAGGTACATCCGCTTCTCTTCCATCTCCCAGTGCAGGTGCAGTGCTTCCCCCTCAATGCGCAGGTCGGCGTCGCGCGTGCCTTCCATCTCAATCCACTGACAGCCGTCAAACGACAGTCCAGCATGGTCGCGGCGCTTCAGTTGCTGGACGGGCATGTAGCGCTGATTGCTGGTAAAGAAGCGGCTGAACACCACGCCCGCGCGTGGCGTGCAGTCGTAGCCCGATTTAGTCCATGAGGTGCTCCATGTCCACTGCAGAGGGGCGGGCGGTACAGAAGCAGAGAGCAGTTCCGCCTCCACATGCAACACCTCTCTCTGCAGGCGATAACGCAGGCGCCCCTCCCCCACCCGGCGACGAACATCCACCCGGAGCGCACGGTCGCGCGGCACCGACTGAGCGTCTACCAGCGCAGTGCCACCTGCCCATACGTCCTTCTGACTGCTCCACCAGCCGATAGAGCCTTCAGGGTCGGAAATCTGCACGATGTACTCGCCTTCGCCCTGCGGTTCGTCCAGCGTCAGCGACTGCCAGGAGTTATCGGGGACGTTTTCCAGCCGGCGTGAGGCAAGCAGTCTGTCCCCGGCGAAAAGGCTGAGCGTGCAGGCGGAATCGGAGGTATGCCATGTGGGCAGGTGTACGGCGACGGTGCGAAACTGCTGTCCGGGTGCGATGCGGAAGGTCTGCGCCAGCGTGTGTCCCTTCTCCAGCCGTTCGGGGAAGGTCACCTCGCCGCCGCTCTGCAGGAGTATCGGTTCAGGATGCCAGACCTCCAGCGGCTCGATGGTGGCTTCGGTTTCGGTCTGGTGCTCGGCGGTGCGAGGTGTCCACTCCCAGCCTTCGGGAATCAGGCTCAGGCAGAAGGTCTGGCTGGGGCGGGCTTTGCCCGTCGGGTCGCAGTGCAGGTCAACCAGCGCGGTTTGCTGGCGCTCTACCGTGAAGAAACCGTTTCGCAGAGCAGGCATGGCTACCTCCGGGACGCAAAGGGATGCTTTATGACAGGGATTCGCGGGGCGGGCGAAGCATCCTGCTGAGGGATATGCTGGTGGGGCGCACACGCGCCCCACCCGATTCTTAGCCGCGCTCCAGCTGCAGGGTGAGCGTCGGAGCGTCGCAGATTTCGCTGGGACCGAAGTACTGAATCGGTCCGGGGAAGCGGTAGTCGTCCTCGATTGCCCACTTCTCGCGCTGTTCGGCAAAGGTGCGGAATGGCTTGCCGTTCAGGTCGACCAGCGCCTTCCTGATGACCGGCGTGGGCTTGCCCTTGCGCATCTCGATGTTGAGCATCATGGTGACCGGCACGCCGCCAGCCACCCATTCGTCCGCACTGCGGGTTAGGTTGCGCACGTACACCGTGTAGCCGGTGAGGTTGGCGCGGATGAGCTGCGCCGCCGCGTAGCCCAGCGTGTAGGCATAGTCGGCATCAAAGTTAGACGGCGCGGCACAGCGTCCCTCGTAGCCGAAGAAGTGGCTGAGCGGACTGAACTTCACCGCCTGCGCCTCGCCCTTCGCCTGCAGGAGGCGGATACGGTCGGATACGAGGTCAATCAGTAGTCGCTCGGTCTCCACCTGCGACAGGGGCACGTTGCCGTGGCTGTCGCGGCGCAGAAGTACCGCCTGAATGTCCTGCGGCAGGGAGCCGTATACCCGGGCGCTGTGGTCGCTCAGTCTGGTGTTGAGGTACTGTACCCGCTCGGAGTGGTCGGGCAGGCTGTGGATGTACTCCTCTTCCGCGCCGAGGATGGCGCTCAGCTCATCAATCAGCGTCTTGATGTCGCCGATGAACTCCACCAGCCCCTCGGGTACCAGAGCGATGCCGTAGTTCTTGCCCTGCTCGGCACGCCGAACCACCACGTCGGTGATATAATCCACAATCTGTTCCAGCGTGGTGCCCTTCGCCTGCACCTCTTCCGAGATGAGCGCGATGTTGGGATGCGTCTGCAGGGCACATTCCAGCGTGACGTGGCTGGCGGCGCGCCCCATCAGGCGGATGAAGTGCCAGTACTTCACCGCAGAGGTGGCGTCGCGGGCGATGTTGCCAATCAGCTCGGAGTACACCTTGCTGGCGGTGTCGAAGCCGAACGAAGCTTCAATCAGCTCGTTCTTCATGTCGCCGTCGATGGTCTTGGGCACGCCGATGATACAGGTAGAGGAACCCACCGACCGTAGATACTCGGCAAGCACCGCCGCGTTGGTGTTCGAGTCGTCACCGCCGATAATCACCAGCCCATCCAGTCCCATCTGCTCGAAGTTCTTGCGGCAGGCTTCCAGCTCTTCCGGCTTCTCAATCTTGTCGCGCCCGGTCATTATCATATTGAAGCCGCCGGTGTTGCGGTACTGGTCAATGGTCTCGGCGGTGAGCTCCGTGTATTTGCCCTTAATCACGCCACCTGGACCCTTCAGGAAGCCGTACAGCCGGCTGTCGGGGTTCGCGGACTTCAGGGCGTCGAAGATGCCCGCAATCACGTTGTGCCCGCCGGGCGCGGGTCCTCCCGATAGCACCACACCTACCCGAAGCGGTCTGGTGCTCAGTTCCCCTTTGCCTTCCACGAGCGTGGCAATCGGTTGACCGTAGGTATGTGGGAACAGGTTGCGGATCTCCTCCTTGTGGGTCGCCGGCTCCGTTGGCTCGCCCAGTTGCACGGCAATGTTGCCTGTGCGCAGAGCAGGAGGCAGTTTCGGTTGATAGGATGCGCGCGCCTGCTGTAGCGGAGATTTGTTGTCCGTCATCGTCTTCGCCTCTCTACACACTTTTTGGTCAATCAATTATATCTTACAGCATCAGGCGCGGAATTGCTACACTCTGCGGGGTCCCGATGCATCCGAAACCGCTTTCGAGGTATCTATCGTATAGGGAAAAAGAAACCCTGTAACGAGGTGAGGGTTATGCGAACTGTTTTCAGTGTGGTAAGCATTGCGCTATTGCTGTCTGTTGCAGTCTTTGCGCAGTTTGCTCCGCCCAAAGATGCTCTGAGCGTGCAGGCAGGGGCATCGGTGAAGCAGATTGTGCCGGGCAAGCCGTTCGAGATACTGGTGACGCTGAATATCAAACAGCCTTACCACGTCAACGCCAATCCGGCAAGCGAGAAGTTCCTCATCCCCACAACGGTTAGCGTGGAGCCGGTGGCAGGCATCACCTTCGCTCAGCCGCAGTATCCAAAGGGGCATCAACGCGAGTTCGCCTTCACCGGCGGCAAAAAGATAGCCGTTTACGAGGGGAAGACCGTCATTCGCATTGTGGCGACACCGGCGAAGAGTTTAAAGGCGGGTTCGGTCACCATCCGCGGTAAAGTGAACTATCAGGCATGTGACGAGAAGTCGTGTTATCCACCGGGCGACCTGCCGTTCTCCCTGTCGTTAAAGGTCGGCAAAGCCTCTGCGAGCGTGGAACCGGGCGAGGGGCAGACGGTAGCGCAGGTGGAAGAAGCCTCCTCAGCCAGCCCACCGCAGGCGACAGGTACGTTCGCTTCCGCGCCGGGCGGAGCGTACCTCCAGCGTCTGCAGAACCTGCTGGACCAGGGGCGTTTCGGCATCGCCCTGCCGATTATCTTGCTGTTGGGGCTTCTGCTCAACCTGACCCCCTGTGTCTACCCACTGATTCCGATTACCATCTCGTTCTTCAGCAGGCAGACTGCGGGCAGCTCGGGACGAACGTTCGGGCTGGCGCTGGTTTATGTGTTTGGGATGGCGTTAATGTATGCCTCGCTGGGCACGGCGGCGGCGGCACTGGGCAAGACCTTCGGCTTTCAGCTGCAGAATCCGTGGGTGCTGGGTGGCTTCGCAGTGATACTGGTGGCGCTGGCGTTAAGCATGTTCGGCGTGTATCAGCTGCAGTTGCCTGCCGGTCTGCGCAACAAGGCACGCCTGCGTGAAGGCTGGTTGGGTGCGCTGATGATGGGCTTGCTGGTCGGTGTGGCGGCGGCGCCATGTGTGGGGCCTGTCGTGGTGGCTCTGGCGGCGGTGGTATCGGGCACAGGCAACGTGCCTCTGGGCTTTCTGTTGTTCCTGACACTGGGCATTGGTCTGGGCATACCCTATATTGTGCTGGCAATGTTCTCAGGGGCGATTCGTCGCCTGCCGCGCAGCGGCGAGTGGATGGTCGCCGTTGAGCACCTGTTCGGCTTTGCGCTGATTGGCGTGGCGATATTCTTCCTCAGCCCCATCCTGCCCGCGGCGGTGTACAGATGGCTGATGTTCGCGTTCCTGGCGGGAGTGGGCATCTACCTGGTCGCTTTTGATAAGCTGGCGAAGTCGGTGCGCGCCTTCTTCCTGTTCAAGCGGTTACTGGGCGTAGCGCTGGTCGCCTGGGCGGTGATGATAGCCATCCCCTCCCAGAAGGCGCAGGGTGGGCATATCGCATGGCAGCCTTACAGCGACGAGATACTCCAGCAAGCTGTTGCGGAGGGCAAGCCGGTGGTTATTGACTTCTACGCCGACTGGTGCCTGCCGTGCAAGGAGCTGGAGGCGAACACCTTCTCGGACCCGCGCGTGGCGAAGGCGTTTGAAGGTGTCGTTGCCCTCAAAGCGGACCTGACCCGCGACGAAGACCCCGCGGTGAAGGCGGTCAAAGAGCGTTTCAAAATCGTCGGTGTGCCGACCATTGTGTTTCTGGACGGCTCCGGGCGCGAGCAAGAGTCTCTGCGCCTGGTACAGTTCGAGCCGCCGGACGCCTTCCTGAAACGGATGGCGCAATTTCATTCGGCGGCGCAAACCGCACAGCGATAGAGGAGGATAAAAGAGGTGCAAAAGCTGGGATTCTGGCTTCCGATTGTTATTTTGCTGGGAGTCGCTGGCATCTTCTGGTCAGCGCGAGAGGTGATGCCTCTGGAGGTTGTTCGGGTGTTGATGACCGTCAGCCTCGGGGTGGCGGGAGTATTGCTCCTGCGTCGGCGAGGCGTTACCGCCACGCTGGGCATTGTGTTCATCATTGGTGCGTTGTGGGTCTCCCAGCCGGGCGTGGTAGCTGGCAGGGGCGAGGTAAACATGCTACCCGCCAGCAAGTCGGCGATCCAGCAGGCTGTTGAAGAGGGCAAGCCGGTGATACTGGTGTTCACTGCCGACTGGTGCCCGTTCTGTCGACGGCTGGAGCGCGAAACCTTCACCGACGGCGAGGTGGCACGCCTGGCGAAGCAGTTTGCCGTCTTTCGCGTGGATATGACCTCCAGTAACCTGCCCCCGGAAACCGCGGAACTGGCGAAGCAGTACGGCGCGGAAGGGTTGCCAACGGTTGCCTTTCTGAACGGTCAGGGCGAGTGGCTGAAGTCCCTCACGCTGGTCGGTTACGAGCCGCCGCGCGAGTTCGCGCAGAGATTGCGTCGGGTATTGCAACCGTAGGCGATTTCTGATATACTAAGGCAACCATCCACGTAGAGTCTGCAGAACACCGTGTCTCCAGATGGACAGCGCCTTCTGACCTTCAGTCTGCAAGCTTTTCCCAAAGGAGTGCATGGTGATGTATGGTAACAGACCGTGACCGAACAGACACATCTGCTGGTGGCGAGGGAAAGCCCCTGTTTCGTCAGCCGGTGCACGTGCATCTTCGCCAGCAGGAGGATGTGTACGCGCTGTACGCTGCGCCTTTGCCTCTGTATCTCTGCGCGGACGTTCTGCATGAGTACCTGCAGGGGCGGTATCTGCTCCTGCTGTCGTTCAGCAACAAGCAGATGCTGGCGCGTCCAAACCAATCGCTGGCGCAGTGGCTCCGCCGGCAGAAGCTGCAGGCGCACTCTATCCGCTCCTCGTTCGCGCTGGTACCCGCTCAGCACGTGCAGGATATAGCACGTTTGACACAGACGTACCTGATATTCACCGATACGCCCTTCTCGCCCGACCAGCTGGCGCAGATGGATATCGAGCCGCTGGTGACCGACACCTTTTCCGCACCGACATGGTATACCGTTCTTCATCACGAGATTGACAACCGCCTGTACTGGGAATCACGCGAGGACAGGGTCAGCCACTTGCTGTGCCGGGAGCGCGAGCTTCTGCAGGAGGTTTTGTCGCGGTTTCTGCGGGCTTATCTGCAGTTTCATCAGCCCGACCTCCCCGCCGTAGATGATTTCCCACCGCTGATCCATGAGCAGTTATGGCAGTATGCAGGGCAGGGGCTTGCGCCGGGAAAGGTCACGTCTACCTCGGACGGCATAAACCTGCAGGTAGCGCTCGGTACGCCCGACCGCAGTGTGTGCGTGCTGGCACAGAGTTGCCCCCCTGTTACGCAGGTTGGGCGTGGTTTCATCCTGCGCTGGCGAAACGGCGGCTGGGAGATTTGCAGTACCGAAGAGTTCAGCGACGCCCCCTGAAACCGTCTATTTCCCCAGCAGGATTGCTGCTCCTGCCACAATCATCATCGCCGAAATGCTCACCGGCAGCCACACGGGACCAATCCAGGGCACCGGTATCAGAAACAGCACATCCAGCGTCTTCAGCGACTCGGGCCAGCGGATGAGCACCTTCAGGAACACGTAGTAGAAAATATCCCACACGCCAAAAGCCAGCAGGAACACCGCCAGCACTTGGATCGGACTTTCGCCCACCAGCAATGCCAGGCAGACAAGCATCACGATGGTCGCCACTTCCCGCCCGATTTCGGTGCGCAGTATGTGCTGGGGCATTCGCCCCTCAAACTCGGGGATGCGCGTGAATCGAATGGGAACCGCGCCCAGTTTCACCGGAACGGGAAAGCCATCGGGGTAGTACAGCGCACGCAGGTACACCACCACCGCCGCCTCCAGATAGCCCATTGCGATGGCGAACAGCATCACCAGCAACGCCTCCTGCACGAGTATCACCTCCTGAGAGTAGCCACTGCGTAGCAGGCGATACCTTCTTCACGTCCGATGAAGCCCATTCGTTCGCTGGTAGTCGCTTTGATGTTCACACGGTCGGGTTGGATTTGAAGCGCGTCGGCAATGCGCTCTCGCATCGCAGAGACGTAAGGGCGCAGGCGCGGCGTTTCCGCTAGCACAGTGACATCCACATTCACCACCAGCCATCCCTGCTGGCGCACTCTTTCCCACGCGAGGCACATCAGTTCCACGCTGTCGGCGTCGCGATAGGCGGGGTCGGTGCTGGGAAACAGCGTGCCGATGTCATCCAGCCCAGCCGCGCCTAACAGGGCATCGGTGATAGCATGAAGCACCACGTCGGCGTCGGAGTGTCCGGCTAAACCGCGCGGCGAGGGAACCTGCACGCCGCCCAGCATCAGCCTGCGCCCCTCGGCGAAGGGGTGTACATCGTAGCCGAAGCCGGTGCGTACCTCGCCACCGCCTGTAAGAATGCGTTCCATCTGCGCCAGGTCCTCGGGATAGGTCAGTTTGATGTTCTGAGGGTCGCCGGGCACAACGGTTACCGGGTGAAACCCTTCCACAAGCATCGCGTCATCGGTGGGGATGTTTTGCAAGTGGTCAAAGCGTACGTACGCCTCGCGCAGGATGTCCACCGCAAACCCCTGGGGCGTCTGCACCGCCATCGTTCGCCACCTTTGCCCGTCCTGTCTGCGTTCGCGGGGAAGGGTTGCGCGCACCATGTCGTCCTCGTCCACCCATTTGAGGGTGTCCGCCACACGCAGGGCAGGGATGGCGGCGCCAGTCTGCCGGGTAGCCTGCAATACGCGCGAAATCAGATCCGCCGATACCGCCGCCCGCGCCGCATCGTGCACCAGCACCCACCTGTCCCCTTCGGGAACGGCATCCAGCCCCAGGCGTACCGACTCCCATCGCTCGCGCCCGCCCTTGACCACGGCAGTTATCTTACTGAACCTGCTTGCTATGTCCTGCAGGCGAGGCAGCTCTGCCCCTTGCCCCACCAGCACGATATGGTCTACCTCGGGGTGAGAGTGGAAGCGTTCTATCGCCCACAGAAGCACGGGCTTGCCTGCAATCGGCGTCCACAGTTTGCCTGCCGGGCTTCCGAACCGCTCGCCCTTACCCGCAGCAAGCAGAATGGCGCAGGTATCCGCCACCTCAACCACACCTTTCGTTACCGCCGTCGGCGCAGGCGCGCCGTGGGAAGGCGCATACCCCGGTCAGCCCACTCGGTGGTCTCGCTCTCCTGGTTTTTCACGCTGGCGAAAATCATCTTGCCCGCCACCGTCTGGAGCACGCTGGTGACCAGCACGTCCACGTCCTGGTCAATGAAGTCGCGCCCGCCTTCCACCACAATCATCGTGCCGTCATCCATATAGCCGACGCCCTGATTGGGCTGGTTGCCCTCCTTGATGATGCGCACGCGCATCTCCTCGCCGGGCAGAACCACCGGCTTCAGTGCGTTGGCGAGCTCGTTGACGTTCAGCACCTGCACGCCTTCCAGCTCGGCGACTTTGTTCAGGTTGAAGTCGTTGGTCACGATGACGCCGTTGATGCTTTTGGCAAGGCTTACCAGGCGTTTGTCCACCGGCTCGTTAGGGTCCACCGTGTCGTCGTAGGTGCGCACTTCCAGATGTCGCTCTTTCTGCATCTGGTTGAGAATGTCCAGCCCGCGCCTGCCCCGTGCCCTGCGCAGAGAGTCGGGCGAATCGGCGATGTGCTGGAGCTCGTCAATGACGAAGCCGGGCACGTAAATCGTGCCTTCAATAAAGCCGGTGCGACAGATGTCGGCGATGCGCCCGTCGATAATCACGTTGGTGTCCAGAATCTTGATTCGGGGCGTGTCGGTTTCGGCTATGCCCTCTGGCGAGGGCAGAACCACCCGCAGCTCTTTCATGCTGAGCACCGCGACCGTGCTCAGGTAGACGAAGGTGATGCCCACAATCAACGTGAGCGGGATGCCGATAAGCCCGTATCGGCTGAAGAGCACCGCAAAGGGGACCGTCAGCAGAACGCCGAACGTGCCCCCGATGGTCAACGCGATTTTCTCGCGAGTGGACGCGCTCTCTATCTGCTTCTGGACGTTGAGCACAAAGCGGAATATCTCCGAGCCGAGAATGATGCCGATCAGCCCCCCGACCACCGTCAACGCCACGCGTACGGTCAGCTGGAAGCGTGGGTCATCAAGAATGTTGGGGGTATCGGGCTGGGTTGCCGCTTCGGGCAACAGTTTTTTCAGCGAACTGATAAACCATGGCGTTGCCTGATAGCCTACCGTCAGCCCCAGCACGATAAGCAACAGGGTCAACGCCCAGCGAAAGGAACGTGCAGACACGGTATGATGCCTCCTTGAGAAGATGGTAATTAGTGCTCGATTTTCTGTTATCCAGATTATTTTAGGCGTCTGGACAGCCTTTTCCTGCCCTTACTCTTCGACCTGCCATTGCGACACGATTTGCTGTTCCACCCCCAGCTGCTGAAGCACTCGCGCCACCACGGTGTCTACCAGCTCCTCCACGCTTTGCGGGCGATGGTAGAAGGCGGGCGCTGCCGGCAACACCACCGCCCCAGCTTCCGTGAGCGTGGTCAGCGTGCGCAGGTGGATCAGATTCAGCGGAGTCTCGCGCACCACCAGAATTAATTTACGTCGTTCCTTCAGGCACACGTCGGCGGCGCGGGCAATCAAATCATCGGAGACGCCGTGCGCGATGCGTCCAGCCGTGCCCATGGAACAGGGGATGATGACCATGCCATCGTGCCGAAAAGAACCGCTTGCCGGAGGGGTGAAATAGTCCTTCGGGTTCAGGAAGACGATATTCGGATATTCCGCACCGAGCAGGCTCTGGGGGCACAGCGTGTGCGCATCTACTTCTGTGCCCAGCTCCGCCCGTGCCACCGAAAGGGCGTGTTCGGATGCAATCACCAGCAACTGGCTGAAATAGCGCGAAGCATGTTGCAGAAAACGCACCGCATAGATTGCACCGCTGGCTCCCGTGATGCCTACTACCAGTTTTCCGGTCAAACTACCCCTCCGTGCACCAGTTCTGCCTTTATTGTACCCTGCGGGAGCCGGCCATTTGCAAAGCATCGCCTATTCCGACCCTTCGTCGCGGTTGAGCCATCGCACCCGACGGGCGTAGCGGCGCAGGGTCGCCTCGCTGTAGCTCAGGGTTAAACCGTTCAGGGGATGTGCTGTCCAGCTCTGGCGGATGGCTTCGCAGGCACGCAGGAACAGCTTGTGCGCCGCCTGTTTGCTGATGCCCCATTCACTGCCTATCTCCTCGAAGGTGTAGCCCCGCATGAAGAGGTCAACCACCTGTCGCTGGCGCGGGGTGAGCGGTGCGTGCTCCAGCATCAGCGCAACCTCTCGCCGGCGAAGGAAATCCACCGCGTCCACCTGCAGATTGCGATGCAGGGGAGCCAGTTGCGAAGCCCGCTGAGCATCCACCAGCTCGCGCTGGGCATTGCGAGATTCGGGATAGGCAGGGTAGTGCTCATCGCGCCCCGCCAGACGCAACAACAGGTCTGCCAGAAGCTCCAGGTCCTTTAACGTCTCTTCACCTTTCACCGCATTCGCCCTCCACAAAGTAGTATACAAAATTATACATATTTTGTGAAGAGGAGTCAAGAGGAGACAGCTTTGGAGTGCTGAAGCTTGCTTCAGCACTCCACAAACCTGCTTGAGCAGGTTTTGTCCTGTGTAGCCTGCGATTTCCAATCGCAAGGACACTCTACTCATCCAGCACCCCGACCTCCGCACAACCTCTTGACATGTTTTCGTGGTTACTCTATAATGGTCACACACTTTGCAGCAGAGGGAACAATCGTGTG
>FMJZ01014309.1_pt1 | contig 57540 bp, 49 predicted proteins | sample 1987881 | NCBI WGS metagenome assembly FMJZ01 (sample SAMEA4378227, study PRJEB15110) | soil metagenome | biome: soil; feature: Field; material: Soil | place: India | collected 2015-03-11 | depth 0 m
TGGATCCGATTCCGGATGGGTCGGTGTTGTACACGTGCAATGTGACGGTGAGTGGCAGTGGTACACTGAACGTGACCAATGCACGTGGGAGCACGCCTGGTGGGCAGGCGATTTCCGGCTTTAGTGGGCGTGAAGGCAATGTCTGCGTGCGTGGAGCTCAGCCGCCAACGCCGACGCCGGCACCGCCGACGAACACCCCGACGAACACCGTGGCGCCAACGGCAACGTTTACGGCGACACGTGCGGTTCCCACGAATACCCCGACGCCTCGTGCGACCGCTACGCCGAGCCCGACCCAAACTTCGGCAGTGGTCGAGGACGAGGATGGCTGCCATATCGTACCGAACCCATCCAAGGGTGTGTCTTGGTGGCTATTGGCTCCGCTCGCCCTCGTCTTGCTCCGTCGTCGGATACGGCGCTAGGCGGCAAGCGTCCGGTTCAGGTAAAGCGGGGAGCTCGGTACGGGCTCCCCGCTTTTTTTCGGGGGACGACGCAGCCACGCCCTGTTTCCGCTGCGCTCGGAGTTGTGGCTACAAATGCAGGCCGAGAGTGAGACGCGTTTGTTTCTCGGACGCCGGGAATTGGTTCGTTAGTCCTGGCACGGTCGCTACGCGGGTGAGCATTGTGACTACGCTGAAGGAACCGGACCCAAGCATCTGAGGCTTGGCCCGCGTGTGAACCACTTGCCCCCAAGTTACGGACAACGGGAGTGGGGTCCCAACTAACCGGACAGCACTTCTCGGTCCACTGAGTTTGCTTGAATCGTTGTGACGGTTCTTCTAGCCACAGAGGCACATGAATGGCAGCGGGCACCGCGTAGTGATTACCGGGCTTGGGCTAGTCACGCCGCTGGGGTGCAGCGTGTCTGAGGTATGGTCCCGCCTTTGTGCGGGCGAATCCGGAATTCGCCGCATCACTCGGTTCGATGCGTCGGCACTGCCCGTGCAAATTGCGGGGGAGGTGCGGGAATTCGACCCCAGTGCGGTCGTTGACCGCCGCGAATTGAAACGGCTGGATCTGTTTTCCCAGTACGCGTTGGCGAGCGCCGCGCAGGCGCTTGCAGATGCTGGGGGAGAAGAAGCCTTGAAGGATCGTGACCGTACCGCGGTGATCATTGGGGTGGGTTTTGGCGGGATTGGTACGGTAGAGGAAGGGGTCCGCGAGTTTTACGAGACGGGGATGAAACGGGTCAGCGCATTTTTCATCCCTCGGTTGATTGCCAACATAGCCCCGGCTCACGTGGCGATGAAGTTTGGAATCCGGGGTGAGAATTTCGCGGTGATGAGCGCTTGCGCCTCTGGTGCTCATGCCATTGGTGAGGCATTTCGACGAATTCGTGCGGGGCTTCAGGAAGCAGCCTTGGCAGGGGGCGCCGAGGCGCCAATTACGCCTTTGACGGTAGCGGGGTTTGCCGCCATGCGCGCCCTTTCCACGCGCAACCAGGAACCGAGCCGCGCCAGTCGTCCGTTCGATCGGGATCGTGACGGCTTTGTGCTTGCGGAAGGAGCGGGCATGCTGTTTTTGGAGACGCTGGAACGGGCCCGTGCGCGAGGAGCCAGGATTTATGCGGAGATTGTTGGTTACGGTGCGAACGACGATGCTCATCACCTCACAGCACCAGCACCAGAAGGTCGGGGCGCGGCAGAGTGCATGCGGCTAGCGCTGGCCGATGCCGGAGTGGAACCTACGGAAGTTGGCTACATCAATGCACACGGGACCTCCACGCCGTTGAACGACGAGAGCGAGACCATGGCGATTAAGGCCGTGTTTGGCACGCACGCGTACCGACTGGCCGTCAGCTCCACGAAGTCGATGACAGGTCACACCCTTGGCGCGGCAGGTGCAATCGAGGCTGTGTTCACGGCGCTCTCGCTCCATCATGGGCTTTTACCCCCCACGATCAATTATGAAACACCTGATCCTCAGTGCGACTTGGATTACGTGCCCAACCAAGCCAGACCGGCAGACGTCGGAGTCGCCCTTTCGAATGCCTTTGGTTTCGGTGGCGCGAACTGCACGTTAGTGTTCCGCCGTTACGCCACGGTTGGAAATGGAGCGTAACCGTGGGCGGCAAATCCGACGCGGGATGAAGGAGGTCGTGGCAGTGTCACCTGACCACACGCCGCTGATCGAGCGCCGACTTTGGGTTGTGGTTGGCAAGGGAGGAGTCGGGAAAACTACGGTGAGCGTTCTATTTGGTTTATGGGCAGCGCAGCAGGGCAAACGAGTGCTCATTTGCGAGGTGGACGGTGCGGGTCGAGCTGCGTGGCTTCTTGGTGTGGAATCGGCTCCACTGGGCACAGCGAGGGTAGTGCGGGCCAATTTGGCCATCATGTCCGTGGAGGGAAGCGCTGCGTTGGCTGAATACTTGCGGCTGATCCTGCCGGTGCGTCGCGTGTTGGATGTCGTCTTTTCCAGCCGGATTTACCAGTACTTTGTTGCTGCGGCACCGGGGCTCAAGGAGCTCATGACGATCGGCAAGATTTGGTACGAGGCGGAAAAAATAGACCCCGAGACAGGGGAGCGTGCCTGGGACTTGGTGATCATGGATGCTCCGGCAACCGGACATAGCTTGCAGTATTTGGGCATGCCGAAAGCGGCGCGTGAGGTGTTCCAAACAGGGCTGGTCGGTAGAGAAAGCCAGCGTCTCATTGACTTGTTGTGCGATCCGGCTCGAACCGCGGTCCACATTGTTACCACGGCTGAGGAAATGCCGGTGAACGAGAGTATCGAAATGTATGAGCGCCTTCGGAACGACTTGCAGTTACCTCTTGGGTACCTGGTGGTGAACCGGTTGCACACAAGACGTTTCGACTCGCAGAAGCTTCGGCTCTTGAGAGAAGGTGCCGAGCGGTTGCCGCAGAAGGAACGGTGGATTGCCGAAGCCATCCTGGATCGCGCCATGGAGGAGGAGGGGTGGAGTGCGATTCATGAGGAGTATTTGGAGCGCCTACGGGCAAACTTGGATTTGCCCCGGGTAGAACTGCCCTTTGTGTTTGCCGAAGAGTTTAGCGCGCAGCACTTGGGGCACTTGGTCACCACGCTCTCCCGGCAACTGATGGCACTCGAACAAGCTGGCAAGCCTCATGGCTTCCGTTCTGCAAGAGATTCTTGAGTCTCACCGTATTCTTGTCTGTGCCGGCTCTGGCGGTGTTGGGAAGACCACTACCGCGGCCGCGGTGGCCTTGCGTGCGGCGCAGTTCGGCCGGCGCACTTTGGTGATGACCATTGATCCAGCGAAGCGCCTGGCCGACGCGTTGGGATTGCAAGCTTTGGGCGATGAACCTTCTGAAGTGGCTGTTCCGGGAGGGGGCAGTCTGGCCGCACTGATGCTCGATCAAAAAGGCGCGTGGGATCGGCTGGTCGAACGCCATGCGCCCAGTGCGGAAATTCGGGAAAAGATCCTGCGGAACCGTTTCTATCAGCACCTGTCGCAAAGCTTCGCAGGGTCGCAGGAGTACATGGCCATCGAGCAACTGAGAGTGCTGTACGAGAGCGGCCGGTATGACCTCGTCGTGGTGGATACCCCCCCGACCCGACACGCCCTCGATTTTTTGGAGGCACCACAGAGGCTCGCGGACTTCCTCGATCGCAGCGTCATTCGCTGGTTCGTGAAGCCGTACTTCTCTGCAAGTTGGGCGACAGTGCGGTTATTCAATCGCACGGTGGGCTTTTTGTTTCGACGTTTAGAGGAAGCAACCGGGATATCCGCGTTGGCAGAGGTGTCGGAGTTCTTTACGGCCATGGCCGGGCTCTTTGAGAACTTCGAGCCGCGGGTGCGCCAAGTTTACGAGTTGTTGCGGGCGCCGCACACGGGATTTCTTCTCGTGGTCTCGCCGGAAGAGCAGGTCTTACAAGAGGCAGAGTTTTTTTTGGCACAAATCGGGCGGCTTGGAGTCAACCTTCGGGCGGTGATCGTCAACCGGATGCATCGCGAGGTGCTGCTTCGCGGCCGAGCCCCGCGGCGTCGAACCGTAGCGAGTATTCTCCGGAAGTTAGGCGCCAGCCCCGAATTGGTCGAAGCTTTGGTGAACAACTTCGAAGCGTATCAAGCTCTGGGGCGGGGGGATCTATTGCGCGTGGAGGCTTTCCAGCGATTGGTTCCGAGTGGTACCGCGCTGATTACCGTGCCAAATCTTGCGAGTGACGTCCATAGCTTAGTCGGACTGGAGACCCTCCACGGGTACTTGTTTGCTGAGGCTGCGACCTAGTTGGCAGGTTGCAAAGCTTCTTGAGCAGCACTGCCAAAACGGGTTATGTAGTAGTCATGTTTTACCCGGGCCAACAACGGGCTGGGTCAAGGAGGGGAGCATGCCCAGCAGGAGAAGGTTACGTATTCACGGAGATCTGCGTTTGAAGGATTTGAAACGACGCGTTTCGGTCCACTCACGCCTGAAAAATATTCGAGTCCCCGTCGAGGTTGCCGACGCAGTTCGCAGGGTTGCCGAGCAACTTGGCGTCACGAACACGGAACTTGTGGTTGCGCTGTTGAACCACGGCCTCCACGTTACCTTGCAGGCCTTGGAAAAATCGAACTCACGGGGGCGTAACCAAAGGGCTCTGCCCAATCGTGTTGCACCAGTAACGGGTCGGTCGAAAGCCGCACACTAACAATAATGCGTGCGCCGCTTCACGGCGATCTCGCGTTCGAGATAGAAAATTTCCACCCGCTTGTAGTCCTGCCCCTCGCGCACGAATTTGTGGCCTCGCAGGATCGTTTCCACGATCCCAAGGTCTGGTCGGCCGGGGAAATCCCGTTTGCCTTTAATCTCGGTTGAGGCAAAGACAGTGTCGCCGACGAAGACCGGCGCGGTGTGGCGGCCGGACTTGTAAACGATGTCGCACAGAGCGTTATCGGCCACATCGGGGCACGATAGCCCGAGGCATAGATTGAACGGAATCCCGCCGTAGACGATCAGTTGGCCCCCGAGGTAACGCTGCGGATTTTGGTCAATCATGAATTGGTTGCAGTGCACTTGCGAGGTATTATCGAGCATTGCGGTCCAGGCGATGTGCTCCGTGGTAATCACACGTCCGCGCGAATGCTCTAGAACATCTCCGGGCACGAAGTCTTCGAAGTAAGTATCCGGACTGGTCAAGTGCGCGAGTTCCTTGTAGGCCCGCGAAGGGTCGTAGGGCGGCAAGCGAAGCTCGCATGGCACCATGGGAACTTCGGGGAGCTGTGCTTCTTCGACCACGGCGTCGGGCCGGCTCTTCCAGACCTGTACCTTACGTTCGTAGGTTAACACTACCTCGCCATGCTGATTGCGTCCTGTGGTTTGGACGTGCACGACTCCAAGGTCCGGCTCGCGTGAGGAGGGGCGCACGCCAACCACCAACGACTCCACTTCAATCGTATCGCCGATGTAAACGGGCACCCCGAAGCGCATGTTGATGTACTCCAAGTTGGCCCGTGCGTTTTCCGAGATATCTTCCACGCTCTGGCTGAACACTACGGCCATCACTAAGCCTGGCGGTAGGATCATGTCGCGAAACCCGTACCGTTGAGCGTAACGGCGGTTTTTGCTGAGAGGATTGGTTGTCATGTCATACTCGGTGAAAGCGTTGAACAAACCTTCGGTGATGGTTTTGCCTACCTTGTGCCGAAAGACGTGTCCGACTCTGAAGTCTTCGAGAAAATTGCCTTTGCGCTTGTAAACGGTAGCCATGGTAACCTTCTCACCTCCGAAAACCCTGTTTTTCGCTCCCCTTTGTCCGGCGGGTTGCGCGTCAACCTCCTCACAATCGCTAGCGTTGGCGAGTCCGTCAAGGGAACGCACGAGAGAAGCGGAATTGTGACGACGACTGCGTCCCTACTCGCGAGGAAAGTTTTCGAGTTGAGTCGCTCGCTCCGGGCGGAACTTCCGATTCCACGAGGTGCGCAGTTTTACGGGCTCGATCACGATATGCCGTACCCTGTGGAAGTGCTGCAGGTTTTGTCGGCCCAAGGGATTTTCCGCAAGTACGAGTTTGTTCTGGAGCTGGAGAGCGGCTTTGGAGGCCGCGCACGGTGGGCTGCACGGCAGTTTGGCTGCCAGGTGCTTGGTGTCGAACCGGATGAGAAGGCAGCCCAGGTCGCGCAAGCGTTGGGCAAGTACGCCGGGGAGCTGTCTCAGGCAGTATTTTGTCGGGGAGGGTTGGAAGCACTACCGTTCCGCAGCGGGGCCTTCACACATGTGTGGTGGCTTTGGCCCCGCTCTGCAGTAGAGCCCAGGAAGTGTTTGCGGGAGGCTCACCGGGTGCTGCGCGATGGCGGGTACTTTGCCTGGGTCGTTGGGTGGGAGGGCGAAGCTTCCAGACAAGCTGAACGCCAGCTCCGGGAAGTGGGTTTTGTCATCACCGAGAAGCGTCGGCTGGAAGTTGGCCGGCCAAACCCTTGGTTTGCCCTCGCGCGGCGGAGGTTCGAACAAGCAATTCGAGAGGTTCCGGAGCTGCACAACGTGTGGAGTGGCCGAGTGCAAGAATGGGTAGAAGGCGCATGTTTGGCATTGCTTTTTGCGCGGAGGGGGACCAAACACGAACAATGATGGACGGTACAGCTTCGGTGCAGGCTAGGCGGAACCCCGGCGGTGGTGGGAACGTGCAGTTGGAACCGCGTTGTGTGCGTCTGGTTCTCCTATTTTTCTTGTTCGGTGTCGTTCTGAGCGCGGCATTGGTGCCTCGCGTAGGTTGGACTGGCACGGTTACTTGTGTCCGTGTCGTACAAGAAGCCGGACGTATTTCGCGGCAAAATAAAGGGCGCGTTCCCGCGGTGGGGGAACTGGCGCGGCACGTGGGTGCGCCTCCTGCTTTCGTGGAAAGGTGCATGCACACGTTTGGCCGACGGGTACGGCGCGAGGGTGCAGAATCCCGAGAGGCCGCGGAGGTTTTGATCGAGCAGCTCGAAGAGGACGAGGTGGAAGAGTCTTTTCCTGAGGATGTCGAAGAGCCGGGGGCTGTTGAGCGGCCGAAGCGGGAGCCCAAGCCACGGTATTTGTCCATTCGCCCGACTCCTGGAGCCGCTGAGGGAGCCGAGCTACTGCCGGGCGAGTGGGAACGATACCAGGAAGATCTAAGGCGAGAACGCGAGCCCTAGAAAGGGACATTCGGTTCAAGTGGCGCCGCGACGTAGTCGTTGGCAACTTGGTTCGCGGCTGGAATTAACGGCCGGAGCTGCCGAGATCGAACGGGCGGGACAAGAGGACCTCGCCCCGTGGTCCGAATACGTAAAGGGTGACAGTATAAAACGTTTCACCCGTCGAAGGCAGGGGAATTTCCCCGGTAATCCGTTGCCAGGTCTGCGTCAATCGCAGGGCCGCACCCTGAGAAACGGCGCCTCCGCGAAAGTAACCGGCTGAACTGAAGGGCCCCCCTGGTCCGAAGGTTGGCCACACCCCGAATTGCTGGCCATTGGTGCGTCCGCCTTTGGCAACAAAAAACACTTGGCAGTCTAAAGGTCTTGCCGCGGCAGCACGCAAGCGGACGCTCAGCCGGAGACGACGTTGCTCATTGCTCGACTCGAAGCGGGCGCTAAATCCATCGAATTCGATTAGCGCGGCTGGATCCGGAGGAGGAGATACCTCCTCATCGTGAGGCGACGATTCCAAGATTTGAAGCGTTAGGTAGCCTAGGGCGGCAACAATCCCGACAAGCGCGGCATACGCCAGGGAGCTCAACAGCCGCTTGTTCCTGCGCTGGGCTTCGGCAAACGGTGCTTTGCGTTTCAACGCAATGTTTCGTAGTCCTTTGCGAATCCAAGGACAACGCCCCTTTCCTCAGTGGGAGACGAGTCAGCACTGTGGTAGGCTAAAAATTCGATAGTGGAGGAACAGATGGAGCTAGGCCCGCTCGCAACTGTGTTGGTGACGTTAGTCGCGTTATTGGTATATGGCGTCAAGATCATCCGCGAGTACGAGAGAGCGGTGGTCTTTCGCCTCGGTAGGATCACGCCGTCGCGCGGACCCGGGATCATCTATGTTATCCCGTTGATCGAGCAAATGTACCGCATCGACCTCCGCACGGTGACGCTCGACGTGCCCTCCCAAGATGTCATCACGCGTGACAACGTTTCCGTTAAAGTGAACGCGGTGCTGTACTTCCGGGTTGTGGACGCCAACCGGGCAGCGATCGAGGTGCAAAATTACCTTTACGCGACTTCGCAGATCGCGCAAACGACTCTACGCAGCGTGTGCGGTCAGGCCCACCTGGACGAGTTGCTTGCGGAGAGAGAGCGTTTTAACGCCCGGCTTCAGGAGATCATCGACACGCACACGGAACCGTGGGGAGTGAAAGTGGTCGCGGTGGAAGTGAAACATATCGATTTGCCAGCCGAGATGCAGCGCTCGATTGCGCGACAGGCGGAAGCAGAGCGCTTGCGTCGGGCAAAAGTGATTAACGCGGAGGGCGAGTACCAGGCCGCGCTGCGACTTACCGAGGCTGCAAGCATCATGGAAAAACAGCCAGTTGCCCTGCAGCTCCGCATGCTCCAGGCGTTATCCCAGGTGGGCACAGAACGAAACACAACAGTGATTGTGCCGGTGCCCGTGGATTTGGTGCGGGCGCTGCTCGCACCGCGGGCGGCCTGAGGAAGGGTGTATGTTCCAAAGCGGGATCATGCTGCCGCAACTGGAAGCTGGTCCGGTGCCACCCCTGCCCGCCGAGGTGTATGCTGAAAGACGGCGGCGATTCATGGAACAGATTGGGCCGAACGCAGCCGCGCTTTTCGTCGCGGCGCCGGTGGCCGTGCGTTCCAACGATGTCGAATACGCGTACCGGCCCGACAATGACCTTTTGTACTTAACTGGGTTCCCCGAGCCAGAGTGCGCCTGCCTGCTTTTGCCGGGCCATCCTGAACATGAGTACGTTTTGTTCGTCCGCCCTTTCGATTCGGAACGGCAGGTTTGGGTTGGAAGTCACGCTGGAGTGGAAGGCGCTATACGAGACTACGGTGCGCACAGAGCATTTCCCATTCACCAAATTGACCAGGTGGTTGGGGAGCTCGTGAGCAGTCGCGATGAGCTGTACTACCGGTTTGGACGCGACTTCGAATGGAACCAGCGTGTCGTCGGCTGGATGAGGCAATGGCAGCAACTCAGGCCGCGCGCGGGGACTGGGCCCGTGGTGTTACGAGACCCGGCTACCATTTTGCACGAAATGCGGCTTCGCAAGGCTCCTGTTGAGCTCGAGCGCATGCGGAAAGCGGCCCAAATTGCTGCGGCCGGGCACATTCGTGCCCTTACGGAAGTGCGCCCCGGCATGTACGAATTCGAAGTGGAGGCTTTGCTCGATAGTACGTTCCGTCGCTTAGGGGCAACCGGGCCAGCTTATCCCTCCATCGTCGCTTCGGGCCCGAATGCTACGGTCTTGCACTACACACACAACAACCGAGCGCTGGCTGCGGGCGAGCTGCTATTGATCGACGCGGGTGCAGAGTACGGCTTTTACTGCTCGGACATTACGCGCACCTTTCCCGTGAGCGATAGGTTCACTGCAGCGCAGCGGGAGCTGTATCAACTCGTGTTGGCCGCGCAAAAGGCAGCCATCAGCGCGGTACGCCCCGGCGCTCGCTACGATGAGCCCCATCGTCGGGCGGTGGAGGTGCTCGTTGACGGCTTGATTCACTTGGGCCTTTTGAAAGGCAGCCGTGAGGAGAACATCGAGCAGGAACGGTACCGCAAGTTTTTCATGCACCGGACAAGCCACTGGCTTGGCATGGATGTGCATGACGTGGGGCAGTACAAGCAAGGGCAGGAGATGCGCTGCTTGGAGCCAGGATTTGTGCTTACGGTCGAGCCCGGGCTGTACGTTCGAGAAGATTGCTCCGAGGTTCCACAGGAATTTCGCGGCTTGGGGATTCGGATCGAAGATGACGTGCTCGTGACCGATTCAGGGCATGAAGTTCTTACCGCACTGGTACCGAAGGAAGTGTCGGACATCGAAGCCATCCGGCGTGAAGCGGTGACGACGTGATGCGATACGACGTGGCGATCGTGGGCGGTGGCGTGATCGGGAGCGCGGCTGCCTACGAACTGAGTTCGCGCGGCGTCGGCGTTGTCGTCTTCGATGATCCACGCGCGCCGGCAAGAGCGACAAGTGCGGCCACTGGTTTGCTCGTTGTCGGACGTGGAGGGAGAGAACAGACCGAACACGCACGGCTTGCGGAGCTTAGTTTGCAACTGTTCGAGCTATGGGTTGGTACGCTGGAGCGAGAGCTCGGCGAGGACTTTGGCTTTCGCAGGGGGCACGTACTGCGTGTGGCTCAAACCGACCGTGAGGCAGCGAAGCTGTTGCGCGCGGTGGAGGTGGCGGTGAAGCACGGAGGAAAAGCGCGGTGGCTCTCGGCAGAAGAGGTGCGGGGGGCAGAGCCGCTGCTTACTGGCATGCCGCAGTCCGGCGCGGCAATCTTCGAAACCGAGGCGACCATCGACCCAGAGAGGTTCTTGTGGGGTCTACGGAAGATTAGCTGTCGCCGGGGAGGTCAGATCATTTTGGAACCGGTAAGGGCGTTGAGGCAGGTCGGTTTTCGCTGGCGTGTCGAGGGTGAGGAGCGAAGCGTTGAAGTGGAAGAAGTTGTCCTTGCGGCTGGTTTTCGCTCGATGGATTTGGCCGAGTCGCTCGGTCTCTCGCTGCCCTTGTATCCGGTTCGGGGGGTTGCCTTCGCATCGGTTGCTCCAAGAGAGGCCCGATTTGCCGTTACGTGTGCCGGACTGCAGATGGTGCCGCGGGAAGGACAGAAGGTCCTTGTCGGCAGTACGGTGGAAAAGGACGAGTACTCGCCCGTTGTTGCGCCCGCAGTGCTGGCAGCGCTGAAGCGTCAGTTGGCCGCATTATTCCCATGGCTTGAGCAGGCGACAACGATACAGGTGCGCTGCGGGATCAGGCCAGGGAGCAAAATCCGGCGCCCCATCGTTGGCAGAATACCGCGCTATTCGGGATTGTCCGTTGCCGTGGGGCATTATCGCTCGGGTCTGGCGCTTGCCCCATTGACTGCACAGACGATCCGCGAAATTCTTTTCCATGAGCCGTCATCCGGCGCTAGCGAGGTGTGGCGCTGGCCAGACTAGTAGCTCCGTGCAAGGGGTGAGCCACGGGTGTGGAAGGAGGCAACATGGCAGAGGTGAACCTAAAATCCGAAGAATTGACATTCGTACGCGAAGGAGAGCCCCTCCGCGGGTACGCCTCCTGGCCGCCGAAGCACGATCGAATGCCCGCAGTGGTCGTGGTTCATGATGTGCACGGCCTTTCTGATCACTATCGGGACATCGCCCGTAGGCTTGCCCGGGAAGGTTTCTTTGCGTTCGTGGTGGACTTGTACAGTCGCGAAGGCGCGCCTCGGTTACGGTCCCTAGATGAAGTGCAAGCCTGGATTCAAAATCTCGATGACCGCCGTGTGTTGGGAGACATCGAAGCCGCGGCGCGCTTTCTGAGAAGCCGAATTGAGGTCAAAGGAAGCTCAATCGGCATACTCGGCTTTTGTTTAGGAGGCCAGTACGCGTTTTTAGCTGCTTGCTTGCAAAAGAATTATGCGGCCTGCGTTAGCTTTTACGGAATGCTGCGTTGGCGGGAGAAAACCCCGAACAAGGTTTCTCACCCCTTGGAAGTGGCAGAGCATTTGAGCTGCCCATTCCTCGGCCTTTACGGCGAAGAAGACCCGTTGATTCCGCGCGAAGACATCAAGCAACTGGAGAGTGTACTCAAACAGGCGGGCAAACAGTTCACCGTGAAGGTGTACCGTGGGGCTGGACACGCCTTCTTCAACGACACCCGCCCGGATGCCTACCGGCCCGAAGTGGCTCGGGACGCATGGCGGCGCTGCATCGACTTTTTCCGGCAACACCTGGGATGACCGGGGATGACAGGTTCGAGGAATTGCACGACCGCACGCTCCGCTTGCAATCGATGTTTCGACCTAGGTTGGCCGTCGGCTGTGCCATGAATCGGAATGATCGCGAGGCGAACGAGTCGTGGCGCCGTCAGCCAAACCCCTGGCGTGGGGTGCCGCTCTCCGTACAGTTTTTGGGCAGGAGTGACTACGAATGGGCCCTCGGGCTCCAAGACGAGTTGGTGAAAAAGAAGGTTTCCGGTGATTCTACGGACTACCTCTTACTGCTGGAGCACGAAGCTGTGTTTACGCTGGGGCGTGGGGCTTCGGAGACCGATCTGTGTGGCGCGGATTGCCGACTCGGCGTCCCCGTGTTCCGGATTAATCGAGGAGGAGGCGTTACCTACCATGGGCCAGGGCAGCTCGTGGCCTATCCAATTGTGCGGCTGCCTATACCCGACGTGCGTGCGTATATCCACTTTTTGGGGGAGGTTGTCGTACGGACATGTCTTGCGTTTGGAGCTAACGTGTGGGTGGACAGAGAGAGGATTGGTGTCTGGGCTCGAGGAGGAAAAATTGCGTCGTTCGGAATAGGCTTACGGCGTTGGGTCGCTTTCCATGGCTTAGCCCTGAATGTGCAAAAAAAGTCTGTCCCTCCGTTCGAGGCAATTGTGCCGTGCCGAAGTCCAGGGCTCGTTTTTACCAGCCTGGAAGCGGAACTGGGCAGACCCCTCGAGGTGGATAGCGTGGCAGTGTGTTTTGCCGACTGCTTTACGGAGGCGTGGTCGTTGTTTTGTGAACAAGGGAGATCGAAATGGAAGTCAAGCGCCGCCACCCTCCTTGGTTGAAGGTTCGCGCGCCCACGGGGCAGGCTTTTTTTACCACCAGGCGGGTCGTAAAAACTTGGCAACTCCACACCGTTTGTGAGGAAGCGCGTTGCCCGAACATCGGGGAGTGCTGGTCTCACGGCACGGCAACCTTCATGTTGCTCGGCGACGTGTGCACCCGGAACTGTGGTTTTTGCGCCGTACGGCATGGCAAGCCGCTGGCCGTGGATGAGACGGAACCCCAACGGGTGGCCGAAGCCGTGGCCGCGCTTGAGCTCAGGCACGTGGTGGTGACGTCCGTTGACCGCGACGATCTTCCCGACGGTGGTGCCAGTCAGTTTGCTCGCACCGTGCGTGCGATTAAAGCCCTTCGTCCATCGTGCACGGTCGAGGTGCTGATCCCCGACTTCCAAGGCAACTGGGGTGCGCTGGAGCAGTTGCTGGATGCCCCCGTGGATGTGCTGAATCACAATGTGGAAACGGTGCCTCGGTTGTACCGCCGTGTGCGCCCTGGTGCGCGGTACGAGCGCTCGCTCGCATTGCTAGCTCGGGCGAAAACTTACCGAGCGAACGTGCGAACGAAAACTGGTTTGATGTTAGGCTTGGGAGAAGAGGAAGAAGAACTGTTCGAGGTGTTTCGGGACTTGGTGACCGTGGGGTGCGACATCTTGACGCTCGGCCAGTATCTGCAGCCTACCTCGGCTCACTTGCCGGTAGTCCGCTACGTACCTCCGGAAGAATTTCAAACCCTGCGGGAGCGGGCGTTATCCATCGGCTTCCGTTATGTTGAGGCGGGCCCTTTGGTGCGAAGCTCGTATCATGCGTGGAAGCACGTGGGTTGACGAGGGAAATCACCCTTTCGCATGTGGACACCGCGGTTTCTTTTTGCGAAGAAGCTAATTCAACTCACGGTCTGGAGGGGACTCAGGCATGATTGTGCTCTACGACTTCCCAGAATGCCCCTATGCGCAGAAAGTGCGCATAGTGCTGGCTGAGAAGGAGTTGGAATTCGAGACGAAACTTGTCGACTTGCGGAGAAACGAGCAGCGTTCCGCGGAGTTTCTCAAGCTCAACCCGTTAGGAAAAGTGCCGGTGCTCGTCGACGAAGAGGCCGTCGTTTATGACTCCACGATCATTAACGAGTACCTGGACGAGGAGTACCCGAACCCGCCGTTGATGCCGGAGGATTCCTACGGTCGAGCCAAAGTGCGCATGATGGAGGATTTGGCCGACATGCTGTTTACCCCGCGTGTCGAACTCCTTCAGACGGAGCTTCGGCGCGGGGAGGGGGAACGCGATGCAGAAAAGGTTCGCCGCTTGCAAACCGAGATTGCGCAGCTTCTCCGTCGGCTGGAACTCCCGCTTCAATCTACCCGCTTTGTCGCGGGCGAGTTTTCCTTGGCCGACGCTGCGTTCGCTCCCGGGGTTTTGCTGTTGCCAAAGCTCGGGGTGGAAGTGGATTCGGCCTTAGTCCATGTGCAACGCTGGATCAAAGAACTGCACGAACGCCCCAGCATCCAATCGATACAACAGTTGGCTTAATTCCCTGCCGTTGACAGGTTTGGTTGGGATACGTATGAGCCTTATTCGGAATGATTCCTATTAAGGGAAGGAGGACTGGACATGGCGAAGAGCTTGGCTGGAACCAAAACGCACGAGAACTTGAAGACCGCGTTTGCAGGCGAGTCGCAGGCAAACCGACGTTATTTGTACTTTGCCCGCAGGGCGGACATCGAGGGTTATCCAGATATTGGCGGCCTGTTCCGCGACACTTCCGAAGCAGAGACTGGTCACGCGTTCGGCCATCTGGACTTTTTGAAGGAGGTGGGCGACCCGGTTACGAACGTGCCCATCGGGGATACGGAAAAGAATCTGAAATCGGCCATCGAGGGTGAGACGTACGAATACACTCAAATGTACCCAGGCTTTGCGAAAACCGCTCGCGAGGAGGGCTTTGAAGAAATCGCCGAATGGTTCGAAACCCTGGCGAGGGCCGAGCGATCCCACGCTGGCCGATTTCAAAAGGGTCTCGAGTCGCTGAAGGCAGCATCTTGAAGGCCTTGCCGTTGTCGCTTTTTCCACGTGATCTGGCCGGTGTGCCGTTCTCAGCGCACCGGCCAGGTTGTTCTTGCGAACCTCGGCCACTTGGGTGTGCATGATGCCAGTCGCTCCAGTTACGCTGGATGAAATTATCGGCCTCCAACGGTACGAAGAAGTCCGTGACGATGTTCGGCGGCGGATTATCGAGTTGAAAAAGAAGCGCCGAGTTTCTGTTGGGGACAAGGTCACCTTCGTATTCGAAAACCACGATACGGTGTGGTTCCAGATTCAAGAAATGCTCCGGGCGGAGCGGATTGTTGATCTTGACCGCGTACGGGAAGAAATCGAGGTCTACAATCAACTGATCCCGCGCCCGAACGAGCTGAGCGCCACAATGTTCCTGGAAATCACCGATCAGGCTAAGGTTCGCGAAGAGCTTTTGCGGTTTCAGGGGATCGATGAGTGCGTCCGACTGGAGTTAGGCTCGCTCCAACTTCAAGGGGTGTTCGAGCCGGGCCGTGCAAAGGAAGACAAGTTGAGCGCGGTTCAGTACGTCCGCTTTGTTTGCCCGCCCGAGGTTCCTCGCCTCCTTGTTGACCAGTCGATCACTGCGCGCCTCATTGTTGCCCACCCGAATTACCATGCGGCGGCAGAAGTCCCGTTGCCGGTGAGAGCTTCTTTGGCGGAAGACCTCCAGTGAAGCTTCGCCAAACGCAGCGTCACACCCGACAGTTGCAAGCGGTTTGGGAAGCAGTCGCCGAGGGTGCCGGTCACCCAACCGCAGAAGAAGTGTTTCATCGTGCCCGCCAACGAATGCGGACGATCAGCCGCGGAACCGTTTACCGGAATTTGCAAAAACTCGTGCAGCAGGGCCGTGTGCTCGTGATTCGAGCGCCTGATGGGGTACAACACTTCGATGCCTCAGTTGAACCGCATGATCATTTCGCGTGTTGCACTTGCGGGTGCCTTGTAGACGTTCCATTGGCTCGCGAGCTCGACACGAGCACCCTGGAAAGCTGGGGCTATTCTGTCGTCGGACGACAGCTGACTTGGATCGGCATTTGCGCCGACTGCCGCGCTGGCGACCGCCGTGCAGCGAGCTAGTCGGTGTGCAGGAACATTTGGAGAGAACCACAGTGAGAATGACGATACTCAAGGCGGTACCAGCGGCTTTCATCGGTTTGTTGCTGGCGGCGTTAATCGGTGGGTGCAAGCAATCGGACTCCGAGGCGATGCGCCAGCATGCTCCGCTTGCTCCGACGGTTGACCCAGCCACAGCGGGCACAATTACGGTCAGGGTCCGCTTCCAGGGAGGGGTTCCAGAGGCAAAGCCCTTGGTCATGCGGAGCGCACCGCAATGCGTCAAGCTGCACCCCGAGCCGGTGTACGATGAGTCCTTGGTTGTGGATCAAGATGGGAGACTGGTTCATGCTGTCGTCTGGATCGACGAAGGGCTCCCACCTGGACGATTTCCGCCACCATCCGAGCCGGTGGTGATCGACCAAAAAGGTTGTATTTACGAGCCAAGGGTGGCGATCGCCATGGTCGACCAGGCTGTGGAGTTTCGGAACAGCGATCCCGAGCCACACAATGTTCACACTAAGCCGCAAACCGGACGCGGCACGAACTTCATGCTCAGCCGTCAGGGAACCTCGCGCATCGTGAAGTTCGAACGACCAGAGGTAGCGGTGCGGGTGGGCTGCGACGTGCATCCTTGGATGGTCGCTTACGTGGCCGTGCTGCCCCATCCCTACGCGGCAGTAACCCGCCGGGGAGAGGACGTTCGTTTTGCCCCTTTACCGCCGGGGAGGTACACGATCGCCGTGTGGCATGAAAAACTTGGAACGCAAAAGCAATCCGTTCAGCTTGAACCGAACGGCGAGGCCTCGCTCGAGTTTTCCTTTGCCGCGCCGTAGCCGCGCTTGGTTGACGTAAAGAGCTTAGAATCCTTTCAGCCGGCCCGCCCGATCGTACAGGTGGTACACCAACATCCAACCAGCGAACACAACTAGAGTGATGGTAATGGGGTTGGCAAAGGAAATCCAACCAACCGCATGCTGGCTGACCATCATCATCAGGAGAGGCACCGACATGTATGTGTTGTGGCGAGACCGCTGGCCCACAAGAGCAACGAGCCCGGGATCGGCCGGTTGCCCTTGCTTGATCGCTTGAATGATTTGCTGCTGAGCGGGCCAGATGCGAAACCAAACGTTGAAGGCCATGATGGTCCCAAAGGTCGCGCCTAAATGGATTGCATAGCCTCGCACGCTGAACCCCCCAACATGCTCGAACAACACAACCAGGATCGCAGAAAGTACCAACCCGGCAATGAAGGCTACCTGCAGTTCTTTCATGAAAGATTTTACCAGCGCGTCGTAAATGAACGGCGCAGCAAAGACCAACGCGATCATCACTACAGCGCCGAGTGACCAGCCGCTGCCTTGATCAAACAAAAACCCGCCGTGGTAATAGTTCGTGATGAGCAAGAGGACGCCCGTCACCCAAGTGAACGCCGCACCCCATCGGAACCAGAACAGTACGCGCGGGCGGAGTTCCGGGATGACCTTTTTCTTTGCCTCTGCATCCAAGGTTGCCTCGAAGGACGCGTTGACGAAGTTGAGAAAGTAAAGGTGCCCAATCCACAAGATACCGAATAGCACGTGCAGCCACCGAAAAATCCCATCGAAGACTTGCATGAAGGTATCCATATCCAACCCCTCCCGAGCATGCCGAAATTCGTAGCTTTAACCAAAGCGACAACAGGACTGCTTCGATCACGGAGCGCTTACTGAGCATGGGCCGTAAAGTCAAGAATTCTGGGTTTGTTTCCTGGAGTGGTGGCTGGCGATCGTGCCGTTTGTGGAGTGCTTTGTTCGCAGTTCGGGGGAGTATCCCTGTATCCTCGGCAGATAAGGATCCCTGCTCCTGGCTTGGTGTTCGGGCCGAATTGGACACCAGCTCACGGACAAATGCTCGATGAAATCGGCCGATAATCGAGTCGTAAGAGAATGCATTTTCCTCAAAGCCTCAATGGGCAGGCCGGCGAATGGGGAGAGTCGTCCTTCGCGGCACCGACGGACAACGAGGTTTTCGTGGCCGGGTGGCACTACAGCTCGTCTTACTGCGCGTGTCGCACTTTGGTGTGGTCTTGGTTTGCCGGGGGACCAGTATGTCTCGATGCGGCTCAATTTGCACTAGTGCGCTCAATTCCGGTGGGTCCGAGAGCGCACGCTGAAGCCTTCTGCCCGCGGCGGCGTGGGCGATGGATGATTCCGGCACTCACAAGAAATTCATCTTTTGCACGGAACCTCTTGCACAAGTGTGACGTTGCCGTTTTCGAGCGCGAAAGCTGCGGGTTAGTTTCCCTCCGTTCCTGTACGCCGGACTCCTGGCATCGTAGGCTTGGACTGGCGGCTCGATCGCCGAGGAAGGCATGATTTTCCCACGCGATTTTTACAGGGCAACTTTACCGCTGCCATGCTGGTTGCACGCGTGGGTGGCCCAGCCAACGTGTGGTCGTTTCCGTTTTCAGGGGCTTGAGGTTGAAGAAAAGTTGGCTTCGTGTAGGCTTTCGGTAAGCCGTGTAGGCTAGGTTGCAAGGAGACGACGATGCCCAAGAGCTTTCGCGAGTTGCTGGAAGAAGCAAAACGAGTTGTGCCCGAATGGGATGTAGATCAGGTGCGCCAGCAGTTGGAACAAGACGGCTGGGTTCTCCTCGATGTGCGCGAGAAAGAGGAGTACCGGGAAGGCCACCTCCCTGGGGCTGTCTCGTTGCCGAGGGGTTTTCTGGAACTGCGGGTGGAGCAGGTTTTGCCCGACAAATCCCAGCCGATCATCGCGTACTGTGCTGGTGGGATTCGTTCCTTACTCGCTGCCAAGCAGTTACGGGAAATGGGCTATGAGCGCGTCGTCTCGATGGCTGGAGGCTTCACCGCGTGGAAGAACAAAGGGTATCCTTGGAAACAAGATCGGCAGTTTACCCCAGAGCAACTCACCCGATACAGTCGGCACTTTTTGTTGCCGGAGGTCGGTGAAGAGGGTCAGGCGAAGTTACTCGACGCGAAAGTGCTGCTGATCGGGGCCGGGGGGCTTGGCTCGCCGACTGCGTTTTACTTGGCGGCTGCGGGCGTGGGAACAATCGGAATTGTGGATCACGATGTTGTGGATCTAAGCAACCTGCAACGGCAAATTTTGCACACGAACGACCGCATTGGGATGCCCAAGGTTGAGTCTGCTCGAAGGACCCTGGAAGCCCTCAATCCAGACGTCAAAGTGATCGGCTATCAGGAGCGGCTGTCGTCGGAGAACGTACTCCGGCTGTTTGCCGATTATGACGTGATCGTGGACGGCTGTGACAATTTCCCCACTCGGTACTTGGTCAACGATGCCTGTGTGATGCTCGGCAAGCCAAACGTTCACGGGAGTATCTTCCAGTTCGAGGGCCAGGCATCGGTCTTTTACCCGAAGAAAGGACCTTGCTACCGGTGTTTGTTCCCAGAGCCGCCGCCGCCGGGCGCGGCGCCTAGCTGCGCCGAGGCCGGGGTCCTCGGTGTGCTGCCTGGTTTGGTGGGATGCGTGCAGGCCTTGGAGACGATCAAGCTCATCTTGGGTGTTGGCCGCCCCTTGATTGGGCGCATGGTCTATTTCGACACGTTGAGCATGGAGGTTCGCATCCACAAGTTACGGCGCGATCCCCGCTGCCCCGTCTGCGGCGATGAGCCGACGATTAAGGAGCTGATCGATTACGAAGAGTTCTGCGGTTTACGGGCCAGTGGCCAAGGGCCGGCCATTCAATCCGCGGTGGCGGCCCGGTAATGAGCTGGGGTGGCATCCATGCGTGTGCAGGTTCGTCTCCATGCTTCATTGAGGAAATACCTCCCGCCGGATGCTTTGGATGACACCGTTGTCGTAGAGCTGAAGCCTGGCGCAACGGTAGCGGACGCAATTGCCGCGCTGCGGATCCCGCCGAACCACGCGAAAATTGCCGTGGTCGATGGGAAACAATCGGACCTGGAAGCTCCGTTGGAGGAGGGGCAGCAACTGAGCCTTTTCCCACCGCTAGCCGGCGGATGCTAGTTCCCGATCACGGCTTCGGCGGTACTTGACAGCGGGGCTGAGTGATGGCCTTTGCCTCGTATGGCCATACACTACGAGAAGTCGGGACACATTGTCACCATCACGATTGACCGCCCAGAAGCCCGCAACGCATTGGACTTGGAGCACTTCGGTCAACTGGCAGACTGTTGGATCCGCTACCGCGATGATGACGAGGCGTACGTAGCCATCCTCACCGGCGTAGGCGACGTGTACTGTGTTGGGGCCGACCTGAAGAAGTTTATTCCAATGGTAACGGACAATGTCGAGCGGTTGGCTTCCGGTGGTGCCACGGAGCAGGTTGAAGGCTCACGCTACACAATGGCGCATAGCTTGATCGCTGTTCTCCGAGATGGAGCCACGCTGCCCGACGGAACGGAGTTTAGCCTGTATAAACCCGTGATTGCGGCCATCAACGGGGTGTGCGCTGCTGGGGGTCTGGAGATGCTTTGGAACACGGACCTCCGAGTGATGGCCGAAGAGGCTTGGCTGCAACTGGCCGAGCCCAGACGGGGACTGTTCCCGGGCGGGGGCTCCACAGTGCATAGTGTGCGGCAGTTGTCTTGGTGTCACGCCATGGAGCTCCTGTTACTGGCGGATCGCGTTCCGGCGTGGCGCGCATGGGAAATGGGCCTCGTGAATGCTGTTGTGCCCCGAAGCGAGGTGCTGGCAAAAGCACGGGAGTGGGCTGAGACGATCTGCCTCAACGGCCCCCTAGCCATCCGCACCGTGAAAGAATCGGCAAAGCGGAGTACGTTTCTTGACCTCAAGAGTGCACTGGCAGTGGAAATGGAACTTTCTGCCCGCGTGTTCATGAGCGAGGACGCCCGGGAGGGCGTGGCAGCGTTCCGCGAGAAGCGTCCGCCGCGCTGGACTGGTCGGTAGCACCAGCCCGTTCTCCCGCCCGACACTCCAGCGGTTCCGCCGCCAGGCGTGGCTCCAATGAAAGGGGCTCCATTAGGTTTTGGCTGCACTTTTCCGAAGGAAGCCTTGACACCAGGTGGATAACTTGCTTTTTGTTAGGCTCCGCCCGGAAAGAGGCTTATGAAATTAGGTCCGCAGGATTTCGAACTTGATTCGATTGATTTAGAAATTCTCAATTTGCTGCAGGACAACTGCAAGGTTTCCTTAGCGAAGATCGGGCAGCAAGTTGGCTTGTCCGCGCCGTCCGTGATCGAGCGGATCAAGAAGCTCGAGGACCACGGAGTGATTCTTGGCTATCGGGCCGTGATTGACGCCCGGCACGTTGGCAAGGATGTGACGGCGTTCATCGGGGTCTCCGTCGGCCATCCCCAGCGGATCGAACCATTTGAACAAGAAGTGGGAAACCTGCCCGAGGTCTTGGAGTGTCATCATGTGACCGGGCAGCATACTTTCCTGCTGAAGGTCAAAACGAAGAACACTTCGACCTTGGAACGATTGATTCGGGAGATTCGTTCCATTGCGGGGGTGGAGCGTACGGAGACCATGGTGGTGTTGTCCACGAACATCGAGAGGACGCAAATTGCGCTTTCCTCCGATTTGGCAGTGGGTGGTCGCAAGGTTAGCCGAAAGGAACGGAACAACGCCGACCAAGACGGTGGGCAGATGTTAGGAGGGATGAGCTGATGCCAATGCTCCGAAGGCCAAAGAGGGAGGGTCTGTACGACCCGTACTTCGAGCACGATGCGTGCGGTGTGGGCTTCGTGGTCAACGTAAAGGGCGAGAAGTCACACGACATTATCGTCAAGGGCCTTAAGGTTTTGGAAAATCTGACCCACCGTGGCGCTTGTGGGTGCGACCCACTCACAGGGGATGGGGCGGGGATGCTTTTGCAGATTCCCGACGAGTTTTTCCGTGAGGAGTGTCGCGATCTGCGAATCTCTCTTCCCGCTCCGGGAGAATATGGCGTGGGTATGGTGTTCTTGCCGCGTGATCCGGCCGAACGCAACACATGTTTGGGGTTGTTCGAAAAGGCCGTGCGGGAGAACGGGCAGCGTCTTCTAGGTTGGCGGCGGGTGCCTGTGCACCCAGAGCATTGCGGGCCGCTTGCGCGGCAGTCTATGCCCGAGATCCGCCAGATCTTCATCGGCAAAGGCGCTGACGTTGGTGATCAAGACGCACTGGAGCGCAAACTGTACGTCATCCGCAAGAGCGTGGAACGTGCGGTGCGCGAGGCGGGGCTACGTGATTCCGAGTCGTTTTACGTGCCGAGCCTGTCGAGCCGCACGATTGTTTACAAAGGGCTTCTGTTACCCCAGCAGATTCCGTTGTTTTACTCTGACCTTCGCGACACACGAGTAAAATCGGCGCTGGCGTTGGTCCACCAGCGTTTTAGCACGAATACTTTCCCGTCGTGGGAGCGGGCGCATCCTTACCGTTTTTTGGCGCACAATGGCGAGATCAACACGCTTCGCGGCAACGAAAACTGGATGCGGGCCAGGGAAAAAATGTTCTCCTCTCCGCTCTTCGGGGACGACATCCACAAGCTGCGGCCGATCATCGAAGAAGCGGGCAGCGACTCCGCGAAATTCGACAATGCCCTGGAGCTATTGGTGCGCACCGGACGCTCGCTGCCACATGCCATCATGATGATGATCCCAGAGGCGTGGCAAAAGCACGAAAGTATGAGCGAGACCAAGCGTGCGTTTTACGAGTACCACGCTTGTTTGATGGAACCGTGGGATGGACCAGCTTCGATCGCATTTACCGACGGTCGGCTGATCGGAGCGGTGCTCGACCGCAACGGCTTACGGCCGTCACGTTACGTGGTTACCCGCGACGGCTTTGTGGTGATGGCATCTGAGGTGGGCGTGCTCGACATCCCGGCCGCAAACGTTTTGCACAAGGATCGCCTCCAACCTGGCCGGCTATTCTTGGTCGATACCGAGCAAGGCCGGATCGTGGGCGATGAGGAGGTCAAGGAAAGCATCGCGAGCCGGCGACCATATCGTCAGTGGCTGTCCGAAAACCTGGTCAAACTCGACGAGCTGCCCGAGCCGCGGGAGTTGCCCCCGATTTACGACCCTGAAACCTTGCTGACCCGCCAGAAAGTTCACGGCTATACCCTCGAAGATTTGAAGATGTTGATGGCGCCCATGGCAATCAATGCCCAAGAGGCCGTGGGCTCGATGGGAACGGACACACCACTGGCGGTGCTCTCCGATCGTCCCCAACTGCTTTTCAATTACTTCAAGCAGCTCTTTGCGCAGGTGACAAACCCGCCCATCGATCCGATCCGCGAGGAGATCGTAATGTCCCTCAAGGCGACGATCGGTTCCGAGCAAAACCTCTTCGAGGAAACACCTTTGCACTGCCATCAACTGGAGCTCGAGAATCCGGTCATTAGCAACGTCGACTTGGAGAAGATTCGTCGGATTGCGGTGGGGCGGATTCGCTCCAAAGTTTTGCGCACCTTGTTCCGGGTTGCCGACGGAGGAGCAGGATTGGAGCGTGCCCTCGATGAGCTCTGCAAGCAAGCGTCCGAGGCAATCGATCAGGGTTACAGTATTCTGATCTTGTCAGACCGCGGGCACGATGAGACCTGGGCACCGATCCCGAGCTTACTGGCGACAGCCGCTGTTCATCATCATTTGATTCGGGAGGGCACCCGGACTCGATGTGGTATCGTGGTAGAGTCCGGCGAGCCAAGGGAAGTACACCACTTTTGCTGTTTGATTGGCTACGGCGCAGGTGCCGTGAATCCGTATTTGGCGATCGAAACCGTGATCGACATGGTTCGTGACGGCCGGATCAAAGGCGTGGACGAGGCTACCGCTGTCGAGCACTACCTCAAAGCGGCAAACAAGGGCGTCCTCAAGGTGATGACAAAAATGGGTATCTCCACGGTGCAAAGCTACCGCGGGGCCCAGATTTTCGAGGCCATCGGGCTGAATCGCGATGTGATTGATCGCTACTTTACCTGGACGGCGTCGCGCATCGAAGGCGTAGGTCTCGATGTGATCGCGCAGGAGTGCGCCATGCGACACCACGAGGCCTACGAAGTGCCCGCAAATCTGGATGGCGAGCTCGACCCAGGTGGGCAGTACCAGTGGCGGCGCCGTGGCGAGTATCACATGTATAACCCTGACACGATTGCCAAGCTGCAACATGCCTGCCGCTCGGGTAACTACCAGTTGTTTAAGGAGTACTCCCGCCTGGTGAATGAGCAAAGCCGCCAGCTTTGCACCATTCGTGGTTTGCTCCGGTTTAAACCGGGGAAGCCGATTCCCTTGAGCGAGGTCGAGCCGGCGACCGAAATTGTGAAGAGGTTCAAGACGGGAGCGATGTCTTTGGGCTCCATCAGCCGTGAAGCCCACGAAACCTTGGCCATCGCAATGAACCGCATCGGGGGAAAATCGAATACCGGCGAAGGCGGAGAAGATCCGGTGCGGTACGTTCCTGACCCTAACGGCGACTCGCGGCGGAGCGCGATCAAGCAAGTTGCCTCGGGCCGGTTTGGTGTCACCAGCCACTATTTGGTCAATGCCGATGAAATCCAAATCAAAATGGCCCAAGGGGCTAAGCCGGGAGAGGGTGGCCAATTACCAGGGCACAAAGTGGATCAATACATTGCCAGCATCCGTTACTCCACGCCGGGCGTGGGCCTGATTTCCCCGCCTCCTCACCACGACATTTATTCCATTGAGGACTTGGCGCAACTGATCCACGACCTCAAGAACGCCAACAACCGTGCCCGCATTAGCGTGAAGCTTGTCGCTGAAGTCGGTGTCGGTACCATTGCTGCAGGGGTGTCGAAAGGCAAAGCCGACGTTGTGTTGATCAGTGGGGACTCCGGTGGCACTGGTGCGTCGCCCCTGACCTCGATCAAGCACGCTGGCCTGCCGTGGGAGCTCGGTCTAGCGGAAACGCAACAGGTCCTTGTTTTGAACGACTTGCGCGGGCGGATCCGTGTCGAGACCGACGGTCAGCTCAAAACTGGCCGCGACGTAGCGATTGCTGCCCTTTTAGGAGCCGAAGAGTTTGGCTTTGCCACCGCCGCTTTGGTGGCCTCTGGGTGCGTGATGATGCGCGTGTGCCATTTGAATACGTGCCCCGTTGGAATCGCGACACAAGACCCAGTGCTGCGCAAGAAGTTTCAAGGAAAACCAGAACACGTCGTGAATTTTATGATGTTCGTGGCCGAGGAGCTGCGGGAGATCATGGCAGAACTGGGCTTCCGCACGGTGGACGAGATGGTCGGCCGCGTCGATATGCTGGATGCTGCCGAAGCCATTGACCACTGGAAGGCTAAGGGGGTTGACCTGAGCCAAATTCTACACAAGCCGGATGTCCCTCCCACGGTGCCCATCCGTTGTGTGGAGGAGCAAGACCATGGCTTGGACAAAGCACTAGATAACGAACTGATTCGGCTGGCGGCCCCTGCGCTGGAAAAGGGCGAGCCGGTCGAAATTGAAATGCCGATCCGCAACATCAACCGCACGGTGTGTACCATGCTCTCGGCCGAGATCTCGCGACGATACGGCGAGAAGGGCTTGCCCCCAGAGACCATCCGGATCAAGTTTACCGGATCAGCTGGGCAGAGCTTTTGTGCCTTTTTGGCCAATGGCATCGCCGTGGAGCTGGAAGGAGATGCCAACGACTACTTTGGCAAAGGACTTTCCGGTGGCCGGATTGTGGTTTACCCGCCACGTGATGCGAGTTTTGCCGCCGAAGAAAACATCATCGTTGGAAACGTGTCCCTGTACGGCGCAACTGGGGGTGAGGTGTTTCTGCGCGGATTGGCTGGGGAACGTTTCTGCGTGCGCAACAGTGGAGTGACGGCCGTCGTTGAAGGGGTTGGGGACCACGGATGCGAATACATGACCCGCGGCACGGTGGTAATCCTTGGCCCCACGGGTCGTAATTTCGCGGCCGGCATGAGTGGAGGCTTGGCGTACGTGCTCGATGTGGACGGGAAGTTCGCCACCCGCTGCAATATGGGAATGGTTGACATTGTCCCCTTGGATGAGGAGGACATGAAGGTCGTCCACGACTTGGTTCGCCGGCACTATGCCTACACTCACAGCGCCGTTGCTTGGCGGGTGTTGTCTGGCTGGAAGGACTACGTGACGAAGTTCGTCAAAGTGTTTCCAGTGGAATACCAGCAAGTCTTACGCAAACAACACCTGGATTCCGAAGCAGCAAAACTGGCGAGCATCTAATGATGCGTTGAGCTCATCGGAAGAAAGACGACGACCATGGGTAAGATCACAGGATTCTTGGAATATCCCCGCGAGTTGCCGCCTCGCCGGCCAGTGAAAGAACGGTTGCGCGATTGGCGGGAACTGGAGGGCAAGCACCCTGAAGAGCGTCTGCAGATTCAGGCGGCTCGTTGCATGGATTGCGGCATTCCCTTTTGCCACAAAGGGTGTCCCCTCGGAAATATCATTCCGGATTGGAACGACCTCGTCTATCGGGGCCGCTGGCGAGAGGCAATCGACCGATTGCACTCGACGAACAATTTTCCCGACTTCACGGGCCGCGTTTGTCCGGCCCCGTGTGAAGAGGCGTGTGTGCTCAACATCAACGATGATCCGGTGACCATCAAACAGGTGGAAAAGCAGATCATTGACCACGCTTACAAAGAGGGTTGGGTGGTGCCGCTGGTGCCCACGCGCCGCACGGGCAAACGGGTGGCTGTGGTAGGTTCCGGCCCGGCTGGGCTAGCCTGCGCCCAACAGTTGGCGCGGGCTGGACACGAAGTCACCGTCTTTGAGCGGGCAGACCGTATCGGAGGCCTTCTCCGTTATGGAATTCCGGACTTCAAGCTCGAAAAACACTACATCGACCGGCGCATTGCTCAAATGGAGGCAGAGGGCGTGACGTTTCGTACCGGCGTAGACGTCGGTGTGGATGTCTCGTACCAGGACCTTCGAAGGCAGTTTGATGCGGTCGTGCTCGCAGGGGGAGCCACCCAAGCGAGAGACCTTCCGATTCCTGGTCGGGAGCTCAAGGGTATTCACCTTGCGATGGAGTTCTTGCCGCAGGCCAATCGTCGGGTGGCAGGAGATAGAGTGCCAAACCAAATTACCGCCAAGGGAAAGCGTGTGGTGATCTTGGGTGGTGGGGATACTGGATCGGATTGCTTGGGTACTTCGAACCGTCAAGGTGCCATTGCGGTCTACCAGTTCGAGTTGCTGCCCCAACCGCCCGAATCCCGCACGGAAGAGGTTGCGCCGTGGCCATACTGGCCGATGATCTTGAGAACCTCTTCCTCGCATGAAGAGGGAGTGATTCGCGACTGGAGCATTCAAACAAAGCGTTTCTCCGGAGATGATCAGGGCAACGTGAAGAGACTCCACGCGGTGCGACTCGATTGGGTGAAGGAAAATGGTCGCATGGTCATGCGAGAAGTGCCAGGAAGTGAATTTACTCTCGAGGTCGACCTGGTGCTCTTGGCACTGGGATTTGTTGGCCCCGAGAAATATTTGCTCGAGCAAGTTGGCGTTGCATTGACCGAGCGCGGCACCGTTGCGGTAGACGAGAATTACATGACGAGTGTTCCGGGAGTGTTCTCGTGCGGCGATATGCGCCGTGGCCAATCTTTGGTCGTGTGGGCTATTTGGGAAGGGCGTGAGTGTGCCCGAGGCGTGGACGCTTATTTGATGGGGCGCACGGATCTCAAGGCAACCCCGGGTCCATTCTAGCTTCCGCTTGCGCGGAGAAGCCTTGAGGAGATCGATCCCCAGTGAATGCTAGAGAAACCGGCGCAACCTCCCCCAGTCAACCTTCAGGTCGGATCCTCCGTAGCGGCAATAAGCGACCAGAGCCCCGCGCTCCCCTTCACGACACCATTGGCAATTGACCCGCGCCAACTCACGCACCTCCGCGCAAAACAAGGTCAGCGCATCTTGAGCGAATCCGACGGTTAGGAAATGCTCTCCCCAAGTTTCGGGTTGAGCCCAGAACCAGTAGTGATTGTGTGGGCTTGCGATGCGCTGAGGTAAACCGTACGCGTCGCGGTAAAACTCGAGGGCCCCGGCCTCACCGTAGTTGGCAGCGACCACGGTGACTTCGGATCGGATATCTGCCGGTAGGAGTTCAACAGCGCGGGCAACACTAGCAGCCAGGTCTTGCCACCCGTGTCGGTCAGCCAGGTGTTGAGGCAACTCGCTCGCGCCAAAGCGCTCTTCGTGCGGAACGGACAAGGCGAGCATTGCTTGGTAGCGGAGCGTAGCCTCTGGCGACAAGATTGGGAGCGCTAACGGCAGCCCAAGAAGTGCGACCAGCAGCAACAGTACGACCCCGGCCCGGAGAGAATACTGCCACAGTTTAGGGAGCTGGATAATTGAAAGAAACGTTGCACCAAGTGGGATCGCGAGAGCGTAAGCGGGGGCAAGGTAATAAGCGCGAACCCCCTGGGTGACCGACATCAGGGCCGCTATTGCCAGCACACTGCCCCCGAGGACAACGCCCCGGTCACGTAAGGGTCGCCAAAAGATCGCACTGAGAGCCCCGATCGCAGCCAGCAACGCAGCCAGCGGGCCAAACACGAGAAGTTGCGACAACCAAAACTCGGCGGGACTAGTCGGAAGCATCTTCATGCGAGTGGCGTTTGCCATGAACTCAATGGTTGGCCACCCATGCTTTGATTGCCACCACAGAATCGGCCCCAACGCGATGAAGAAGGCAAGAGTGACGCCGCCGACGCCGACGCGCATGTCCGCCCGGCGACGATACAAAAAGAAAGCTAGGGCTAAAGATGGGAAAGCAAACCACATCATGCTGAGCTTGTTGTGCAACCCCACTGCGAAAACGACAGCCAGAAGTAACCACAGGTAGGATTGCGCGCGCTCGGCGAGCTTTACCCAAATGAGCCCCGCTGCAAGCCACAACAGGGGCTCCCATGCATTCATCGAGTAGAAGCTATTCAACGCCAAAAACCCGGGTGAAAACAGGATCGTTGCTGTCGCTAGGGCCTGAGCGACGCGGTTACCTCCGAGGCTGCGAGTGAGACGTGCTACGAAAACAAGCGTCGCGCAACCAAGCACGGCGGCCACAAGTCGGAGAGTGAACAGTGACTCGCGCAGCCCCCCCAGCATCGTCAAAAATGCAATCGAGGCCGCAGGGTGATCGACATAGCTCCAGTCTAACCGGTAGCTGCAGGCGAGATAGTAAAACTCGTCACGGAACCAGTCGTCATGGCGAAGCGCTAGGAGGTGTAGGGCCAGTTTGAGCCCGACCAGTGCCCACAACCCCATCCCCAAGCCAACAGTAGCGCCGCCCGGCGGGCCAGCGCGATGGATCATTTGCCCTCCGTGGCATCCAGGCGTTTTAGGATTTCCTCCTCAAGTAGGGGAAGTGCTTCGTGAACGTCAGCAACGAGCCCTAGGTCACTTTGGCGAAAAATCGGAGCTCGGGGATTCCGGTTCACAGCCACGATAACACCAGCTCGGCGCACGCCCACCATGTGTTCGAACGCTCCTCGAATGGCCAACGCAAGATAAAGCTTTGGGGCGATCGACCGCCCAGTAAGGCCGACCTGCAACTGCCGAGGAAGCCAACCTTCGTCGGCCACGTCGCGTGTGGTACAGAGCGCGGCGCCAAGCCTTTGCGCAAACTGCCGTGCCGTTTCGATGCCCTCCTGACCTAGCCCTTTACCAATTCCCACCACCACCTCGGCACGCTCGAGATCAGCGCCAAGGTCGGCGATCAGACCATAGTCTAGCCGACGTACATGGAAATTGTTTTCCGGTGCTCCGGCGTCAACGTGCTCAACTTGTGCCCTGGCAGGCCTCGTACCGCTTGCGTCTGGAGTAGGAAAAACGCCCGGGCGGATCGTGGCCATCTCTGGCAAAGTGCGCGAGGAAATTGCCGCAACAATACTGCCGCCGAACGCTGGCTTGTACTGGATTAAAGAACCGTCGGCTCCGACACCAAGATCGATACAGTCTGCTGTCAACCCCAGGCCGAGCCGGGCGGCAACTCGCGGTAGGACGTCTCGCCCGTAAGCAGTGGAAGGACCAAGGACGAAACGAGGTCTGACCCTACGGATGATTTCGACCAGACGTGCTGCATGTTCCCACGGTAGGTAGGAGCTGCACGCAGCTCCAGAAACGATGATGACCCGATCGATACCGGCTTCTCGCAGCGCACCTTCGAAATGTTTTCGCTCTTCGGTGAGCAGGGCCACGTGCACCTTCCCGCCCATGCTCGAGGAAAGCTCTGTCGCCTTGCCTACCAGCTCCCAAGTAACTGGGTGGACCGAGCCATTACGCACCTCACCAAGCACAAGCACATCCTTGGGCTCGACCTGGATTCTCAATGGAGGGGCCGGCGCAAAGGCGCGGGGAGCTGGCACCCTCCAAACTCTAAACGCACCGTATTCCTCGACGAGGATGCTCGCCAGCTTCGCCACACGCAGCCGCAGGTTCTCTTCGGTCAGCACCAATTGTCGTCGCGAACTAGGCACCTCGACTAACTCTCGTACCCAAGTGGGCGAGCCTGCGAAGCCAATATCCTCTGGGCGCAAGCCGAGGTCTGCCGCCGACAGTTGGAGGATCGACTGGGTCGCAGCACGCTCCCGCTCGCTTTTGGAAGGGAAACGCTCTGGTGCTAGGCTTTCCGTTACCGTGAGCAATGCCGGGGCCACAACTTGGAGCCGCTCCCAACCTGAATCCGTTTCCCGCTCGACCTCGAGGAGGACGCTCGGAGTTGCTTGGGCTAGGGTGATCCGCTGCACGAGCGAGACGTGAGGCACCGCGAGCAGCTCCGCCACTTCGGGGCCGACCTGTGACGTCTCGGCGTCAACGCTGTACCGGCCACACAAAATCAGGTCGGCGGGATTCGACCGGAGGAAAGCAGTTAGGGCACGAGCCGTGGCGAGCGTATCGGATCCCCGAAAGTTCGGATCACTTAAAAGTACCCCTCGGTCCGCCCCCAAGGCCAAAGCATCGATCAATGCCTCGCGCGCTTGAGGTGGCCCCAACGTCACTGCGGTGATTTGCGTCTCGGGATGCGATTGCTTGAGCTGCGCAGCCCACACCAGTGCCCGCAAATCGAAAGAATTGATTTCCAGAGGGACCCCTTCGCGTTGCAACGTTTTGCTTTCGGGGTCGAATTTTAAGGCAGCAACCGATGGTACTTGCTTCAAACAAACGACGACGTGCATGCAGCTCGCTCCGACCCAAGGTCCCGACAGGGACGACTCTGCCCGCGTCTAGGACATCCGAAACTCCCACACAAGGGGATTTTGGCTTTGACGCTAGTGCGTCGGGTGAGGGGTCTAAACCGCTGTTGGGAGCCGCTAGAAGTTCTCGCTTCCCGACCTCGGCGCGACGCCCTTCGCGCAAAAAAGAGAGTCGAGGCTGGTGAGTGCCGGTCGGGGGAACTCACCTGCGAGACCTTGGTTACAACGGGGCCAAAAACATTGGTGGCGGACGCAGCACAAAAGAGGGCACAGGCTCTGGGTGACGAGGGAGCTGCGTTCGAGCCAACCGGAGGATTCCTTTGGGCCCGGACACTAGGGAGTTCAGCCCGGCTACTACCGAATCTTGAGTAGCCGCTTTCCGAGCTTGACCGAGTTACGTTTTCTCGCCGTTGATAGACTCAGGCGGCGTTTTCATCCGTCCGAAAGCGACCCCAGAATGGATGTTGCGTCGACGCGAGCTGTTTGCTTGGGGCAAACCCCATTTGAAGCCGCCGTTTTCCTCGGGCAGGGCGCTCCAGCACTGGAGTGACTTCTCAAGAGGCCCCGTTCGAACCCTCTGGGATGTTGTCTCTACCGTTGGACTCTAACTCTTGCCGGCTTTCCGCGGCTAGTTGGTTCAGTAAATTCTCCATTGCTCGGCGCGCCAGGCGACTCGGAGTGATGTGTCCGTTTTCCCAACGGTTCACCGTAGAAACGGTGACCCCGATGGCATGAGCAAATTCTTCCTGCGTCATATTGAGCCGGCGGCGCAAGGCCGCAATGGGAAAAGCCTTGTCGCGCGGTTCAGCACTCGACATATATCCCCCTTTCGTTGTGGGTTCGATGCAACGGCGGCTGTGCATCACACGTGCCACGTGCTTTGATGCGTTGCGTGCAAAAGGTCCTGTGTGGACCAGCGTCAACTTCGTGACAGCTGTCAAGAATGCTGACTGCTATCTCGCACGATTTTAGGAAAAAAATCGCTTGCCAGCTTTGCTCTGATTTGCGAAAAGAAAACCTGCGACCAGGCCTAATCTCCAAAGAAAAGGGAGAGCGGAGGACCCACTAGTTGTTTTGGGGTGAGTCTCGACGTGATGAGGTGATGTCGAGTAGGGCAACTCTTTGAGCCCGAACCCGTCAGCTAACTTCGTCGGCCTTCAAGGAGAGGAGTGAATGTGCCCGCTCAGTAGAGCTGGGCCGTCACGCAAACGACCCTCTCCAGGCGTCGCAAAAGACAAATGGAGGGGACCGATGGACGTGATCAAGATGAGCAGGCTTCGGCTCGGGCTAGTCGTTTTCTTATTTGTTTGCGGATTAGGGCTAGCCTCTTCCGCTTTTGCGAAACCGCCTTCCGAGTCACCGCGGCGAGAGCAAAAGAAATCCAAGGCCCGCGGCAACAACATGGCCAAGCGAGCTTTGATGCGAGCATCCTGGTACGGTCACGATTTCCACGGTCGGCGGGCAGCCAATGGGCGAAGTTTCAATGCCAACGGTTTTACGGCGGCCCACCGCTCGTTACGACTGGGGACGAAGCTGGAAGTGACCAACCCGCGGAACGGGAAGACGGTGGTGGTTGAAGTGACGGATCGAGGCCCATACATACAGGGGCGTGATCTTGACCTTTCGTTCGCGGCAGCTCGCGAACTAGGGATCATACGAGCTGGCGTGGCACGGTTGGAGGTTACAGTGCTGCCGGAGGATCCGAGAGGATTGGACAACCCAGGGCCAGTCATCGTTGCATCGAATACGGTCGGGCTTGCGGGCGCGTGGCCCCGGGCGATTGTGAGATAGTCATGCGTGCCTCAGGTCAAGCTATGGGTCCTGGCGTGCCGAAAAGGATCTTAGTGGCCAGTGATTTCTCACCCATTGCTCAGCGCGCCTTGGCTTACGCCCGGGCTCTGGCCCGCAAATTCGATGCGACGATCGTACTTCTGCATGCTGTTCCCCCGGTGTTGCAAGTTGAGGGAATTGACGCCGCTGCGGTCGCTCGCGAAGCAGAAGCCTGGGCTCGCCAACAGGCCGAGAAAATAAAGGGCGAGCCCGCAAAAACCATCATTATGCACGGGCCGCCAGTGGAGTGCATTGTTCGTGAAGCTCGAAAGCAGCGGGTGGATCTTATCGTGCTGGGCTCCCGCGGGCTTAGCGGATGGAAAAAATGGCTCCTGGGCAGCGTTACTGAACGTGTGCTCCAAAGCGCGCCATGTCCGGTCTTGGTCGTGTCAAAAAGCGTACGGATTCCGCGCCAGGCAAGACAAACGTCGCGAAAGCCCGTTTCACGAAGCTGAAACGGGCGTTGGTGCAGTCCGGGCGTTTCGTTAAGCGCTTGCCTGTTTCTTCGGTTGTTTCCTCCGGAGCGGCGTTTGCCTGAGGTTGTGCCCCAATCTGCGGATGCGATTGTGCAGCGCCCGGACAAGGGACCGATCGAACCCCATGACCGATTCACCTTTCGGTTCCTTGGAAGGACGACGGAAGATTGTCCGAGATACGGCTTCGCGGAACGAGGACATCAGCAAGAGAAACGTCCGAAGCCTCTCTTCGCGCCGAGCGCGAGTTTTGCTTCGGTCGGTGACTCGACCCGATTTCCTGCTCGCTCCGTTCCATTCGGCAAGTTGACGATGCAAGTCGAGCAGGAGTTTGACGTTTCCCTCCACGGCCTGTGCGGCCAGTTCTGCAGCTTTTTTTAGTCTGCGTTTCGAGGCGTCCATGGTTCACTTTCTAGCAGGGTGTCTAGGCCCGAACGCGTCCAGTGTCGAGAGGCGATGGGTAGTCGGGCGGCGGAGCGGTTCACGCGGTTGATAGTTGACGGAACACGACATGGAGGCGATAAGAGCCGCTCGGAGAATTCCGTGTTCGGTAGGCGGTCGTAGAGGAGGGTGGGGTGGTTCGCAGGTTTTTGACCCTTTTCGTAGCCCTCACAGTAGCGACTTCGGTGAGGGCACAATCGTTCCCCTGCGAGCTCGCCCACTTGGTTTCTGCGGGTGACTTGTTGCGCCAGTGCTTGTTTGAAGCCCAGGATTTGCGCGTTCCGAGCCTCGATCCTAACCGCGACGGGCGTGCAAGCGTGGCCGACTACGTCTGGGAGATCAGGTCCCGCCTGTTGGCCGGGTTGGGTCCTAGGGTGGTTTACCTCGGCGTTGCCGGAGCCGACGGTACGGTGATTTCCCCAGCAGGGGAGGAATGGGGATTGCCTGTGTTCCAGCGACCAGGGGGGAGCGGCTTTCAGCTAATTGTCGAGGCAATACCCGGAGCGTCCGGCTTGCCGGTAGGGACGGAGGTGGTGACCGTGACGCCGGCCGGAATGGCCCGGCCGGATTTGCAGGTCCTTTTTAGCCGGCCCCTTGGTAACGGCGATAGCACTGTGTGCGAAGGTGGAGTTCCGGCGGTGGACCCACCGGACTACGGCGACGATTCCCGCGTTACCACGGTGCTGCAGGATGCCAGTTGTGGCATTGGCGTCGCGGTTAGCTCCCAAGGAGCCTGCACGGTGGATGAGTTTGGCCGGCCCCGATTCGTTACCAAAGCTCCGGCGACGGTGCAGTTTTGCGGGCTAATCCCGTCATCGCGGGCGTTTCCCGCAGGGGACACGGTTGTGACGGTGCGCATCCGCGACAAAGGCGGCAACCTGGGCCCTCCGTCTCAAATGATCCTGCGGGTAGGGACTCGACCATTGCCGACAAATACACCGACGCTAGGTCCGACAGCCACACGAACGCCACCGAGGTTTTCGCCGACGCCTACCGCAAGTACGACACCGACAGTCACCCCACGGAGGCCACCGTCACCCACCTTCAGTTGGACGGCTTCCCACAGTCCCACTCCTCATCTCTCGCCCACACCAAGTCGCAGCCCCAGTGCAACCGCCACAAACACCCCTTCCAGTACGTCCACACCGAGCCGAGCTCCTTCATTTACTTTCACACCGCGATTACCGACGCGAACGGCAACCAACACGGCTACCCGACGCCCGACGCTGCCGAGCCCGAGCGAGACAGCCACGGCAACTCCTTCAGCCACAGTCACGCGAACCCTGCCACGGGAAAGCCCTAGTACACCTCCCACAGCCACGGCAACGCACTCGTTCACGCCCACAAGGTCTCCCACATCGTCTCCTATTCCGCCCTCGAGTACCCCCACGAGTTCGCGAACTCGAACCCCCACGTTGAGTCCGTCGTCAACGGCGACTCAAGTTTCGCCACCGGCAACTGCGACGCCTACGCAATCCCCTGTTCCCCAGGCGACTTGGACCATCACTTTCACGCCTACGTTGACCCCAGGGCTCCCTACCAGAACCGCGACGCGGACTCCAACGCGGAGCGGGCTTACTCCATCACCGCACCCGACGGCCACCTGGACCCAGGTTGCTGCTCGGTCTCTCACGCCCACCTACACCGCTACAGCTTCTACGACACCCACTCGCACGAGACAGGCGACATTGACGCCAACGCAGACTCGTACTCCAACGGTAACTCGGAGCCCGCGTGCGTCCAGCACACCGACACCATCTGCCACCCTAAGCCGCTCGCCCACCCCTGCGCTTTCGCCCACTCGGCTGGTTCCCACCTCGACTCCCAGTGCGACGCCAAGCCGGAGCCCTCGCCCATCGTTCAGTCCTTCGCCGTCTCGCACTCCAAGTGCGTCTCCGTCTCCCTCTGCATCTTGGACCCCCTCTGTCACTCCCTCCCCCACACCCACAGGGAGCTTTACCCGGACGTCGACGATAACGCGTACGCCAACGCCGACAACGACTCGAACTCAAACGGCGACTCGCTCGGCAACGTGGACGCCCACTGCGACGCCCCCACCGTCGCCCACGCCTTCCATGACGCGGACGCAAACGATCACGCGTACTCCGACGCAAACAGCTACGGCCTCGCTTACCGGCACCCCAACCCGTACGCGCACGCCCTCGGCAACCCCATCGGTGACTTTGACCCGAACCGTGACGCGCACCCCAACGATCACAGCTACTCCTAGTCCGACAGTCCCTCCCGAACCGGTGATCACGTTCTTGGGGATCACGAGGGCAGATGACCGGCTGGTTTCTCCTGTCGCCGTTTTACCGGACGGAACCACCGTCTTTGAGCGTTCGTCTGGTTGGGGATTCTCACTCGTTGTCGAGGCACGGCCTGGCGGCGCCAACACTCCGGTTGGAATGCAAACATTTCAGTGGGATCCAAACCGTCCGGAGATCCTCCCTGATTTGGCGATCGTATCGTCGCAGGTGCTGGGCGATGGTTCCACAGAGGTTTGCGATGACACGGCTCCACGTCTCGGAGGGGTGCCTGCCTGGCGCTCCACTTTGGCACTGCCGGGCCCACAGCAGCTTGCTGACGTGATCAACGACTTGGCGTGCCGTTTCAAGGACGGGGCTGGTCAACCCCGAGGACGCAATGCCAACGAAGCTTGTACCCTCTTTGAGGATGGACAGTATCGATTCGCTGGAAGCGGAACAACAGTGCAATTCTGTGGTTTTATCGATGCGGTGGTCGCACTACCGGCGAATGCTGAAACCCGCTTTACCGTCAGGGTGCGTGACCAAGCGGGGCGCTGGAGCAACCCAGCTAGTATGATTGTTCGCATCCGTTAATTTCCGCAAGTGCAAGTCGAACTCCGGCTATCAGCGGATGCCTTTTCGAGCACCCTCGGGGGCGGAAAACTAGCCTTAGCTTGCGGGTACGAAGCCGTCTTGTCGCCTGGCGGATTCATGTTTCGTACCGTCGCGCCACTCACGCCTTTTGGCCCGAGTAGCCTGACGGCGCAGCGGTAACTCTCCCACACCTGAGAGCTTCAATTCCGCACGTGAGTGTCCTTCCGGATCCCGCAACGTCGGCAACGAAAGCACTCGTGACGGCGCAAGCTGTCGCGCCCGGTTCCCAGCGCTCGCTGCCGCGTACACCAGTTCAGGTTTGTGCGCAGGCGCGCCCAGGATCGGCTGCAATTGTCAAGCAGAAGGGGTGGTGGTTTCAGCGCCCGTCCGTTGATGGAACCCTCCGCCCGGTATTAGCGCAAATCACAAGAGTTGCAGAAGCTCACCGGCGCGCGATGTGTGATTCTTTTTCCCGCGCCTGGATCGAGGTCCGCGGCGCTCCGTTTGTGGAACTCTGGCGGCCAACGGGTACGGAGCTTCCCAACCCCTGCGTTGGTGCGGGTGAAGGTACATAGAATTGCAAGCGTGCGCTTGAGGCGCCGCGCCGTGCTTTTGGCATGGAGCATTGCCTCATTCGCCAAGGAGACCTGGCCAGCGTAGCGGAGGGCCGAGTGCTTCAGGCCGCATATCCGGGGAGTACGGCAGAGTCAGGGTCTTGAGATTAAAGGCTGAGGCGGAGGAGCGCGCCCTACGCATGGCCGCTGCGTCAAGAGCCGTGTCAGGCAGGCCCTAAAGGCGGCGAAACCGACGTGAGCGATCGAAAGGCATGGTGCCTACGCTGCCTCGCTGCGAGACCTCACACTCATCTCCGACCTAGCGGTTAAAGCTGGGTAGCACTTACGATACCGTCCACAGATCCCCTTGACGCAAAAGTGCGTCGAGGTCTGGGGGACGGCGACTTTTTGCGGTTTGGATTTGCCCCCGCACAATTTCCTCGTAGGTGGGACGAGTCACCGCACGAAATACCCCAATGGGCGTTGGAAAATCTGGGGCAGCAAGTTGGCTTAGGAGGAATGCGAGACCCGCATCCGTTTCATCATGAACGACCAGGTCAGACTCGGTGGCATCCTGACCAAGCTCAACAACTTGCAGCTTCCCATCTCGCAATCGAATCCCTTTGTCCCTGTTCTTCCCGAAGATCAGCGGTTTCCCATGTTCCAGGACAAGTTGTGTGTCGGCCTTCGTCTCTTTCTCCGTCAGCGAGGAGAACGCCCCGTCATTGAAGATGTTACAGTTTTGCAAGATCTCAACGAACGCCGTTCCCTTGTGACGGTAAGCACGGAGCAATGTGTCCTGAAGGTGCTTCGCTTCCACATCGATGCTTCTTGCGACAAACGTCGCTTGAGCGCCCAAAGCTATCGCAATTGGATTGAACGGGTAATCTGCAGATCCGTAGGGAGTCGACTTCGTGACCTTACCTTGCTCGGACGTGGGTGAGTACTGCCCCTTGGTGAGCCCGTAGATACGATTGTTGAACAGGAGAATTTTCACGTCCACGTTGCGACGCAAGGCGTGAATGAGATGGTTGCCCCCGATGGATAGCCCATCACCGTCGCCAGTGATCACCCAAACAGAAAGCTCGGGGCGCGTGATTTTGAGGCCGGAGGCAATAGCTGGGGCACGACCATGGATGGAGTGGAACCCGTACGTGTTCATGTAGTAGGGGAACCGACTCGAGCATCCAATCCCAGAAATGAAGACGATATTTTCTCGCGGGATGCCAAGCTCCGGCATAACCTTTTGAACCTGGGCAAGAATGGCATAGTCGCCACAGCCCGGGCACCAACGCACATCTTGGTCAGTGACGAAGTCTTTCCTCGTAAGTTTTTGCGCCGGTCCTAGTACGTTCATAGTGGATTAGCCCTCCAGCATTTGCTCGATGCGCCTGGAAATTTCGGCTTCCTTGAATGGCAAGCCCTGGATTTTGTTTAAGCCCACTGCGTCGATCAGGTACTCGGAGCGAATGACTCTCACCAACTGCCCCAGATTCATCTCCGGCACGAGCACCTTGCGGAAACGTCGCAACACCTCGCCCAAATCCGAGGGAAGTGGGTTCAGATGGCGGACGTGAACGTGTGATACCGATTTGCCCTCGGCTTGTGCCTTGCGGACCGCAGCTTCAATGGGTCCATAGGTGCTGCCCCAGCCCAGCACCACCAAATCGCCCGTGCTCGGGCCAATGATTTTAGTTGGAGGGATTTCTCGTGCGATACCGGCAATTTTGCGGGCACGCACCCGCACCATTTGTTCGTGGTTCACTGGGGCGTAGCTAACGTTACCGGTAAGGTGCTCCTTCTCCAGACCTCCGATTCGATGTTCGAGCCCCGGCGTGCCAGGGATGACCCACGGGCGAGACAACGTCATTGGGTCCCGCAAGTAGGGGTAATAGCCACGCGGATCAGTACGAAACTCTACCCGAATGTCTGGGAGTTCTTCGAGGTTCGGCAGCCGCCAAGGCTCGGCACCGTTGGCTAGGTACCCGTCGGACAAGATGATGACCGGAGTCATATACTTGACCGCGATTTGCACCGCCTCGAGTGCGATGGAAAAGCAGTCCGCAGGTGTGGCCGGTGCGAGCACGACCACCGGCGACTCGCTATTACGGCCGTACAAAGCCATCAAAAGGTCAGCTTGTTCCGTTTTCGTTGGGAGGCCTGTGCTCGGCCCACCCCGTTGGATGTCGCAAATCACAAGGGGCAGCTCGACACTAACGGCGAGGTTGATCGTTTCCGCTTTCAAGCACATTCCTGGGCCGCTCGTGGTAGTTACGGCAATTGCCCCACCGAAAGCTGCCCCCAAGGCAGCGCCAATTCCAGCAATCTCGTCCTCTGCTTGAAAGGTGTAAACGTCGAACTCCTTCAAGGCCGCGAGCTCGTGAAGGATGTCGCTCGCGGGCGTTATCGGGTAGCTCCCAAGGAAGAGAGGCCTCCCTGCCTTGCGAGCCGCGACGACGAAGCCAAGTGCGAGCGCACTGTTGCCAGTGATGTTGCGGTAAGTACCTGGCTCGAGACGGGCCGGCTTGACCTCGAAGGCGCTCGCGAAAAGTTCTGACGTCTCCCCGAAATGGTAGCCGGCCTGTAGAACTCGCTGGTTCGCCTCCACAAGCTCGGGTCGCTTCTGAAAACGGGAGGCGATCCATTTCTGGGTCGGCTCAATAGGCCGTTGGAACAGCCACGATACGAGTCCAAGAGCAAAGAAATTCTTGCATCGGTTCACGGTCCGAGCCGGTAGGTTGGTGTCCCGCAGAGTCAGTGCCGTGAGTTTACTGATGTCAACCGGATAGACCTGGTACTTTGCCAGCGATCCGTCTTCTAAAGGGTTCGACTCGTAGCCAGCCTTTCGCAGGTTTTGTTCATTGAACTGTTCGCGATCCACGATCAGGATGCCGTTTGGCTTGAGGTCGCCGACGTTCATTTTCAGCGCAGCCGGGTTCATGGCGACCAAGACGTCTAAGTCGTCACCGGGCGTAAAAATCTCGTGGCTCGCAAAGTTTACCTGGAAACCGGAAACGCCAGCCAACGTTCCAGCGGGCGCACGAATCTCGGCCGGGAAGTCAGGCAGGGTGCTCAAGTCGTTGCCAGCAATGGCTGACTCGTTCGTAAACTGCATGCCAGCTACCTGCATCCCATCGCCTGAGTCGCCGGCAAAACGAATGACAACGTGGTCTCGCTCGACGCGAGGTTTAACTTGCTGTTTTACGGCGGGTTCCGCCGGAGGGACGGACATGTGTTTGTTTCTCCTTGGGTTTTCAATCTCTTTCCTGAGCCTACACCCGCGTACGCGCGGGCAGATTTGCCAGTTTGCGCAATCCTAGAGAGCGGCCGAGGTTATTTCAAACGTTCGCCTCACGAGTCGCACCGGAGGGGCCGACGCCCTTTACTCGGGGCGTAGCGGATTCTCGGTAAAAAAGGGTCCTAATTGGCCTCGATAATGCGAATCTGGGGCGCACATTGCTGCGCGAGGTGAAGCTCTAGGGGGATGCCCGTGGCGGTCGCGAAGCCACTGACGAGGCAAGGTTCGTTTTGATGAAAGTAGTTGAGAAGTTCCGCCGGAACATCCGCCACGATCTTGGCTGCTTTCGGCGCGAGCCGAAGTTTTTGCATCGCCAACCGGAGGAGATTGCGGGCGCGTGTACGTAGCGTGGGGATCCGGTTCGCCGCGCCACAGTGCGGGCACGGATCCAAAAGTAGTTCGGCGAGTGACGGCCGGTGGTATTCTCGCTGAATGTGCAAGAGGGCGCCGTGATCGTGGAGGTACAGGGCGCGCACCCAGGGGTCGTTACGGAAACATTCCGATATGGATCGTGCGAAGCGACGGCGCTCCTTGTCGCGGAAGGTGTTGATTAGATCCACGACAATTGAGCCGGCACAGCCTCGGAGACGGACTTGGGTTGCAATAGCCCTGGCCGCTTGCAGGTTCACATTCATCCGATGATCGATACCGGGGTTGGCAGCATCTCGGATAAGTGCCTGGCCGAGCCCCGGGCTATTGACGTCGACAATCGTTCCGCCGGCCGTTGTTTCAAAAAGGAGCTGCCCGCCGTTTGGGAGAGGAACCTCTACACCCAAAGCCTGCTCAATTTGCTGTTCTAATCGACGTTCGACGAAGAGGGCCTCCTTTCCAGAGTACTGCAGCATGGGCACTGGGCGTTCCAAGGTTAACTGTGACCATGCAGCCTTGACGCGCTCGCACAGAGACTCGGGCCCGTCCACATAAACAGCATCTAGCTCCGGATGGGCGATTTCTTGAAGGATACGTGTGAATGGATCGCTCGTGCGGTAGACGAGGCCGGGGTTGGCGGATTCTTTTAATCGCCATGCGATCATCAGCCACGTTTGCCGGAGTCTCTCGAGCTCTGCCAGCAGTTCCGTCGGGCTAGCGAAGATGCTTCTTAGATGGGCCGCAAATCCGTCATGCTTGCCCAGAATCGACCGGGTGGTGGCGGCGATGCGCTCGCGCACATCGCGAGGGACTTGCCAGGGCCAGGAAACCTCTGGCCAGCCGGGCCGAAAGCTCAGAAAAAAGCCATCTATGACGATACGAGAGGTCACTAAGGCCGCTTTCTCGTCCCGTGGGAGCTTCCGGACCTGGACAGGAAGTTCCAGTCCCTCACGCAGTCGGTTAGGGACGTAAGAGGAACATTGTTCGACGGAGGGCCCGGGCACCGACAGCATCGTTAGGCACTCTGGGAAGTTGCGTGCCTGGAGAAAGCCGCGCGCAGGCCCGAGATCGACCATGGCCCCCCGCAGTTCTGGCATGAGTTTGATGACCCTAGCCCAAAAGATGTCGCCTGGCCGCAACGGCTCCTCGGGAACCGACTCGATGCTCAATTCGACCAGCTCGCCGTCTTCGACCAGAGCCCCCCGCAACTCGAAGTAGGAAAACTCGAGCAGTAGTTCTCTCACGGTGTCAGGGGGCAGGAACATGTTCCGCCACTGGTGCTGGCGTTAAGGGATGTTCGCCCAGCACCGTCTGCACCTTACGAATGACCAGTGCCAGCGTTTGTTCCTTTGTCAGGTCAAACAACTCCTGAAGGAGGTTGTACGGTTTACTCGTACCCCGCGCGCCCGCGCGGATTTCAAAGGTCAGGAGCGCCGGAGAATGGAACTCCAGGAACAAACCAGAGTTGCAGTCAGCATCGGGCGGATGGGTCTGTTCGCCATCGCCGCTCGGGAGACATTTCCCTGCGAAGCAAAAGCTGCGGATGCGATCGAGGGTCCAGGAAAGGCCACGCTGCTCAATGACTTTCGACAAATCTACCGCGTAGCGGGCGCCCACAATGCTCTTTCCGAGGCTTCTGGCCTGCAATGGTACCTCCCACGCTTCGACCACCGTAATCCCCAGTGGCAGTTCAGCGTTGAAGCGCTGGCAAAGGGTCTCAGGATCCTGTGCTTCGGCGAGGAAAAGATCGGCAAGTTCATGCTCGCTCTCGATGCCGAACGGCAACGCTGGTCCGAACGAAACTTTGGGCAATGGATGGTGGCCCTGGGTAAATGCGACAGGTAACGCGGCCCGGCGAATCGCCCGGTAAAAGATATTTGTCAGCTCCACACTGCCAACAAAGCGGGCTCGCCCGACCTTGGTATACCTTAAGCGGATGCGGCATTTGGGCTGTGGGCCGTTCCCCCCGACCCGTGGCCGCAACGTCCCTTCTCCATTTGCTTCAATCCACTCTTCTGCAGTGCCTAAGACCTCTACCTTCTTTGACGAGTGGTTCGATCCCGGGAAATATGAAGGAGGCTCAGGCAAGTTGTGCCCGCTGGGCAAGGCGGCGGCGTGTCTTTGCTCCAAGGAGTCTGGCCGGTGGACTTTCTTCCAGCCGCGTGGTTCCCATTCGTCACCCTCCGGATTCACACCCACGACCTCAGCGGCCCAGTGGCGAATCAGCGTGCCGCGGTGTTCCGCAGCTTTGGATCCGGTCACGTGGTAGTCAACGTTCCGAATCCGCTCGAAGTCGCACGCTCCGCAATAAGTGCAGCGTGCAACGCTGCAATCCGGGGTTAGGCGACCCTCGAATGCTCGGGCTAGTTCGCGCTGGAGGAATTGTTTGGTAACCCCTGCGCTGAGGTGATCCCAAGGTAAAACCTCGTCGAGGAACCGACGGCGAAGCTCATGGGCAACATCAACTCCAGTGTCTCGAAGTGCTTGCTCCCATAAGTCAAACCGGCATTGATCGGTCCAGCCGTCGAAACGACATCCCAGTTCGAACGCCCGATGAAGCGTTCGAGCAAGTTGGCGGTCTCCTCGCGAAAAGATTCCCTCGAGCACGGACAGCCGAGCATCATGGTAGCGGAAGCTTACCCGCACCTTTTGGAGCTCCCCGCGTAAAAACTCTTGTCGGGCAAGGGTTTCTTCGAGCGAAAGCTGTCTCATCCATTGAAATGGAGTGTGCGATTTGGGCACGAAGTTGGAAACGGACGCGACGACCTCAACTCCCCGTGGAGCTAACTGGCGGACTTTGGCGCAGAGTTCCGCGATGCACCGAAGGTCGTCCAGGGTTTCGCCGGGTAAGCCGAGCATGAAATACAGCTTCAAGTGACGCCAGCCCAGCTTGAATACCAGCGCCGCTGCTTCCAGCAGTTCGGCTTCAGAGTACTCTTTCTGAATGATGTCTCGAAGCCTTTGGCTTCCTGCCTCAGGGGCCAACGTAAAGCCAGTTTTGCGAACCCGGCGAATTTGTTCCAGGATCGCGGGAGCCAGGGCGTCCACCCGGGTAGACGGTAAAGACACCGCAACCCGCGTGGGCTCCAACCGGTTGACTAGCTCCTTCAACACAGGATTGATGCAACTGTAGTCGCCCGTACTCAAGCTCAGGAGGGAAATTTCTTCCTGCCCGGTGGCAAACGCCGCGGTTAAAGCCTCGGAGACAACGCGCCTGGGGTTTCGCTCACGAAGAGGCCGATAAATGTAGCCCGCCTGACAGAACCTGCATCCCTTAACACAACCCCGCATGACCTCGATACTGGGTCGGTCGTGAACGACTTGTACGATTGGTACTAAAAACGTTTGCCGTGGGGGCACGTCGTCGAGATCTCGTACGATCCGCTTGGTTACCTGAGTGTAGTCCGCGTATCTGGGTTCGATGGATAGGATTTGCCCGGTGGGCGAGTACTTCGGTTCGAAAAACGCAGGTACGTAAACGCCAGGTATGCGGCGCAATGCATCAAGTAAAGCCTGCTTGTTTTGGCGGGGACGCAACTCGCGAACCACATCGCAGATTTCGTGCACAGCCTCTTCGCCGTCGCCCAAAAGAACGGCATCGAGAAACGGGGCGAGTGGCTCGGGATTAAAAGCGCAGGGCCCACCAGCGAGGATCAGCGGAAAGCTAAGGTCGCGATCCTTGGCGAACAGCGGAATTCCACCAAGGTCAAGCATGTTGAGCAAGTTCGTATACGTCAGCTCATACTGAAGCGTGAAGCCGAGGATGTCGAACGCAGACAGTGGCGTGAATGTTTCTAGAGAAACGAGCGGCAATTGGCGTTGCCGAAGAAGAGCCTCCATATCCACCCAGGGTGCGTAGACTCGCTCGGCGTAAACGTCGGGGCGCCGATTGAGCAAGTCGTAGAGGATCTGAAGCCCAGGGTGGGACTGCGCGATTTCATAAACGTCGGGAAATGCCAGTGCGACTCGTAGCGCGACCGAGCTAGGGTCTTTGCGAACCACGCCGTACTCGTTTCCGAGATATCGACCAGGCTTTTGCACGAGAGGGAGGAGCGATGCGTAGAGCGACTCGTACTCGCGTTCTTTGGGCATAAGCAGTTTTCAACCATAAGGGCGGAGAGCCCCCGAAGCAATCCTGACTTCGCTCTCCTCCCTTCCGGCGCGAGCGCTTCTTCGCATGCCGGTAGTCTGGTGCCGTGGATCGCGGAAGATTGTGGGCGTCGAGGCTCGAATGCGGCTTGACTCTTGGGCACTGGCTAGGATACGCGCTTCTTCGTTATGCTGCGTGGCAGTCGAGGTTTGGAGCGGGGATGCAAGCAGCAACAAGCGTACTCAACTCCAAAGTGCTAGTGTTGAACCGATCGTTCCTTCCGGTTCACATCACATCGGTGCGCCGGGCATTTTGCCTCTTGTACCAGGGCCTTGCCCACGCCGTGGACCAAGAGTACCGGACGTTCGATTTCGAGAGCTGGGCTCAGCTTTCCGCTACGGTACACGATGAGAGAATCGGCCTTGTGGATCGAGTGATCCGGGTGCCACGAGTGATCCTGCTGCTTGCTTTCGATCGGGTGCCTAAGCGGCGCGTGCGTTTTAGCCGGTTCAACATTTACAGTCGCGATCGGAACACCTGCCAGTACTGCGGCAAGGTGTTTCCGCGGAGCGAGCTCAACCTGGACCATGTCGTGCCGCGGTCGCGAGGTGGCAAGTCCACCTGGGAAAACGTCGTGTGTTCGTGTCACGAGTGTAATCGGCGAAAGGGAGGACGAACACCGGAGGAAGCCGGAATGCGGCTGTTGCGACCGCCACGGCGGCCCGACTGGACTCCGTTTATGCTCGAAACGTTCAGCCTGCGGCGGTACAAGGAATGGGCCCCGTTCCTGTCACTGGTGGACGCGTCCTACTGGAACGTGGAGCTTCAAGAATGAATGAGTTTTAGCCCGTACAACTCGGCTCCTTCCGCTACCGGTCCCTCGGGGTTGCAGCTAACGGTTTAGCCACACTCCGTAGCGGGAGTCCTCACCGGTAATTCTCCGCAGCACCTTCATCAGCGGGTAGGCAGGCTCAACGTCACGGGCGCCAACGCCGATCGGGGTGAATTCCGAGCCTTGTGCGGTCCAGAGGAGATCGTTGATTCGCTCGATCCGTTCCCTGGCCTCGAAGTAAGCCGGTTCTGCATAAACGTCTTCGAGCGAGATATGTGTACCGGCGGCTATCCCCACTCGCAGGCCTACTTCGAGACCCCGACTCCGAATGGTTGCAATGGCTTCCGTTAGCGGCTTGGGAGCCAACATCATGTAATGGGACCCCCGTTCGTCTCCTTGGGTCAAGTAGAAGCCGTCGCGCATCAACTGGAAGATCGGTTCGACGAGCTCAGGGACTCCGAGCAAGACCGGGTCATCCTTCCCCACATACTCGCCGCCGGCGATCAGTGCGAGTTTTTCCGTAGACGCTGCTAGCAGGACTCGATCGAGATGATCTGCGACTCGAGCAGGATCGGCCGTCACTTGCCGCAGCGACCAAACCCGCTTGACGTTGAAAAGGTTGGTTGCACCTAAAAGGCGGACAATTTCCGAACGGTGGGCAAACCCGTCGAGAAAGATGCGCCTGTGCTCGTGCACGTCGAAAATTTCTAGGGCCAAAGACTGACCAAAGTGCTCCCGGAACTCTGCCTTACCTAAGGCGGCATTCACGGCGAGCCAGATCGGTAGATTGAATGCGGCCGGGCCTGCTTTATCCGCGGCAACGAGGCCGACCACCGCATCGTGGTGAATTAACGGTAACTCAGCAAATCCGGGCCCCTGGCCCGTTACATTACCTGCAAAAGGCCGGCGGACTTCTGTCTCCGAGCGCCCAGCGCGCCACTGGTTAAGTGCGTTGCGGATTTGCGGTAGGGCTTCGCGCTCGGCCGAGGGGAGGAAATCGCCAAGAAGGCTAACAAAAACATCGCTGGGTTCCGCCAGTTCCTCCACGGTTTTACCCTTGGTGGCCGGGCCGATCTTTAAGTCCTGAGCCAATCCGTAAGGCCGGTATTGCAAGATCTCGGTTACCCAAACCGCTCTCCAAAAGGTGCGAAAGGCTAGGAGGTGAATGTCGTTGTTATCGACACCTCGGTTGTGGAGCATGAGAAGGTGGAGGTCATCGCCGACGGCAAACACCTTGTAGCTCGAAATTAGGCCAGTCCTTGTCGCTTCCTCCAAAGATGCCTGCGCCACGCCGGAAAAGAGCGTTGGTGGCGCTGTATGGCCGAGCTTGCCTCCACCATCGGCTTTGATGTCTGAAAGGACTAGGATTCCCGGTTGAGCAACCTTTTGAACGAACGGATCCTTTTCTCCTCGCTCGGTCGCGGGAATCGGTGAAAAGCAGTTTGCCAGCTTCGCCGCTTGATCACGAGCCCGAGCCTCTGCTTGTTCTGCCGTTACAAATGGCTGAAATTCGCCGTGGCCCACTAGGATGCGGGCACATTCAGTTGCGCGTCGTTGAAGCCACCTTGTTTGAACCATGTCCTGCCCGAACACGTCCACGATATCATGCCGAGGCGGGATACGGCCGTTGTCATACGACTGGTACGAGTAAGCAGCGAGGTGGGCGACACCGGTGGTTGGCGTTGCCCTCGCGGCTTCTGAGAGGCTTACGGGTAGAACGGCAACGTGGTATCCCCCTCGCTCGCCTCCCACGGTTACATGTAGATCGCCCCCCAAATTGAAGTGTGCTTCCCCCACTGCAGGCAGCCCGCTCTGCAATCGCACAACTAAGAGCGGATCGTTTTGCGCGTTGGCGTCGAACGTCTGAATGCTCACCAACGCAACCGGTTCGTGCCGGGTGCTCTGCCATGTGTGGCCGTCATGAACAAAGCGACCTTGAACGGCATAGATCGCGGCAATCGCCCACTCGCTAGGGTTTGCAATCAGCGACAGCATTTCAGCCCAATCTCCGACTTGATCGGCTTCTACCGTTAAAGGCTCGGCTGCGTTGGGGTAGATCAAATGCAAAATGGGTTCAGCAGGACGGTCACCAAAGAAATAAACCCGTCGCTTCGTTTCGTTTCCAAGGATGGCGGGAACATGCTCGACGAGTGCAACAAAGCGCGTGCCGTCGAGTCGTTGATGCGATCCTTTGTCCGGATGGAAAAACAGGTTGAAAAGCATCCGATTGAACCCACCAACAGCACCGGAAATGAGTTTGGCCACCAAAATGGGCTCTGCCCCGCGTTCCGAAAAGGGGAACCGGAGCGTGCGCACCTTGAGCTGTTGAAGCTGGCTCGGGACTGAATTGGCGAAGACTGGTTTGAGTTGTGCGACCAGCCGAGAAGGCAGCTTTGCTTCGTCTGTCAGCGCAGCTTGCACTGCTTGCCAAACGCGGTCATCGGGAGCGGCCTGATAGGGGTTGGCGTTGATCTGATTCACCTGAATGAGCAAGTCTGGCCCGAACCGATGCACCAAGCAGGCGCGCAGGATTCCCTCCTTGACCAGATTCGCCAAACGTTCCTGCAACACGTCGCAGAGGAAGGGAGGAATCTCCGGCGTGCCGCCGAGGATCGGTAGTATGCGCACAGCGTGAAACGCCGCCACGACCCGCCGCTCTTGCTGGGAGGCTTCGAGCCGCAGAAACTGTTCGCGCGATTCCTTCACGTTCAGCGTCGCCATGTCGGTACCCTCCCGCAGGTTTTCTTCGGTGACCTTTGCTTTGCCAGTTTCAATGCCGCTAGCAGCTAAAACTTCTAACATGACTCGCGCATGTTTGGGGAGGCGTCCTAAGGCCGTTTGGTGGTGGGGTTTTTTGTCGGGAACGCTCGGTCTCTCCAAGCATGGGTTGCGTAAGATGGGCGTCACGGGCTAAGAAGAAAAGCGTGGTGGCGTTGGGTGTTGGCGAGGGATGCGTCTTAAGCAGTTAGAAGTCCAAGGTTTTAAGTCTTTCCCGCACCGGACTGTTGTGGCTTTCGCGCCGGGACTTACCGCCATTGTTGGTCCGAACGGCTGCGGAAAGTCCAATGTCGTAGACGCAATTCGGTGGGTGCTTGGCGAGCAGAGCCCACGCTTGCTGCGCGGCGCTCAAATGGATGACGTCTTGTTCAAGGGCTCCGACCAAGTGCCGCCCAGCAACGTTGCGGAAGTCTCCTTGACGTTGGAGGTTGGTGACCTCTCCAATCGGTTGGACGGGCTTGAGGAGGGCTCTGTCGTGGCAGAGGTGCTGCGTCAGTGCACCGAGGTGAAGGTCACACGCCGGTTGTATCGGTCGGGCGAGGCGGAGTATTTGATGAATGGTCGACCTTGCCGCTTACGGGACATTACCGAGATGTTTCTCGGTTCCGGAGTGGGAGCCCGTTCCTACTCGATCATTGAGCAGGGCCGGGTGGAGCAACTGATCGTGGCCAAGCCCGAGGAACGCCGTGTTTGGATCGAGGAGGCGGCTGGAACCACGCTCTTCCGCAGTCGTAAGCTAGCTGCCGAGCGAAAGATGGAGCGCACCCGCGAAAATCTCCAACGCGTTGCGGATATCCTGCGGGAGCTCGATCGGCAGCTCAACTACATGAGACGATTGGCAAAGAGAGCCGAGCAAGCCCGAGCCACGGAGATGGAAATTCGCGAGCTCGAGGCGATCCTGGCTGTCCGACAACGAGAGCGGCTCAGTGAGGACATCGCGGAAAAGGAGCGTAAGCTGGGCGAGTTGGATGCTGCGCTGCGTGCGGCGAGAGAAAGACTTGGCGAGGTGGAATGCTCTCTGGATCAGTACCGGACAAAGGAGCGCGACGCTCTGGCGGCTTGGAACGAAGCGAAACAGCAGCGCATGCGTCTAGACGTCGAAGTGGAAGCGCTGGTGCAGCAGATCGCTCTGGCGCAAAGAGAGCGCCAAGAAGGTGCCGTGCGCCGAGGCGCGGTGGAGGCTGAGCTCGAAGCGACCCAACGGCAGCTTGCGAATTTGCGAGAACACCGATTGGCCGAGGCCCTACGTCGTGGGGAGGTGGCGCGCGCGGTGCTGAACCTGGAGTTTTTGTTGGGGCAGGCGCTCCGGGCCTACAAGATCGAGCAGGTCAAATTGGCATCGCTCCAGAGTGCATTGAGCGCCAGCCGTGACGAGGAGTTGCAGTTGCGGCAGCAGCGGTCGGAACTGGAAAACCAGGCGCGGAACTTGAGCCGCACGCGCGACGACCTGGCACGTGCGAGGACACTGTTGAGCCAGGAGATCCAGGACGCCTCGGCGCAGTTGTCGGCGACGGAGCTCGAACTGATCCGCCATCGAAGCCGCTCTTTTAAGTTGGAGCTGGAGCTCGCTGATCTTTCCCACCTGCGTGATTGTAAGCTCGAGGCGGTCGAGGCGCTCAAGCGCGAGCTTAGCCTCGTGCGGAAGGAAAAGGACGTCGTTGCCGATGAGGTCCTTCGGATGCAGTCCCGTTTAGAAACCCTGGAAGAACTGCGGCGCCGATACGAGGGATTCAAGCCGGGAGTCCAAAAGTTGATGTTGGGAGAAAATGGCACGAGGTTGGCGCGCGCGGTTGTGGCTGACGTTATCCAGGTTCCCGCCGACCTCGAGCGTGCCGTGGCGGCGGCTCTGGGCGAGCTGGTGCAATGCTTGATTGTGGAAAATCGGGAGGGAACCCTGGCTGCGGTGCGCCGTTTGAAAGAGGAAGGGTGGGGTAGAGGGGCGTTCATTGCTTTGGGAGACCCTGTCAACAATGGCGCCAGGCTGTGGGACGGTAACGGAGACATGAAGCCACTGGCCGAGTTAGTCACGGTGAAAGAGACTTATCGGCCGGTGGTCGAGCGGCTTTTGGCTCATGTGGCGTTGGTTCCAAAACTGGAAGATGCTCTGCGCTGGCAACAAAGCCTGCATGGGGATTATCTGTTGGTTACGCCCGCAGGGGAAACCATCGACCAACGGGGGGTAGTTACAGGAGGCACAGAGCAAAGCCTAGGCGAGGAATTCTTAGCTCGTGGTCGACGCGTTCAGGAGCTCACGGAGCAGCTACACCAGAAGAACTCCGAGCTACAGGAGAAGCAAAAGCTGTACGATGAAGTGCGACGCCGGGCTGAAGCCGAGGAACAAGCTCTGCGGCAACTGGAGCAGAGCGTACGAGATTGTTCGGTACAGCTTTTGTCGTTGCGTAAGGACATCGATCGCTTTGCCGCCGCAAGGAAGACGCTGATGGACCGAATCGAACATGCGGTGCTTGAGCTACGCCGCGTGCATGAGCAGCTTGCGGAAACACAACTGGCTCTGCGGTCGGTCACCGAAGAACTTTCGTCATTGTCCGAGTTGGATGTTACCGTGCAGCCGCGCCGACACGTGCTCGAGCAGCAGGCAGAGGTCGTGCAAAAGCGCTCTGAGCTCCTTGATCGCCAGATTCGTGACCTCGAGCTCCGACTTGCTACCCAGCGGGAGCGTCACGAGGCTCTTGTGCGAACCCTGACGCGGCTAGAGCAAGAGGAAATCGCCCTGGCAGAGCGTCAGCGAAGCCTGGAAGCTGGCATTCGTGATGCGCTGGAAAAGACAAATGAGGCGGGAAGGACCTTGGGCGACTTGAGTGCGCGTCGCACCCAGCTCGAGCAGGACTTGGAGCAGTTGCGGCTGGCCGAGGAACGCCACCAGCGCATGGTGGAAGAGATTGGCAAGGAAAGGCTTGCCGCGGAAAAGGAAGTGCAGGCGCTCGCGGGAAAAGTCGAGCTGTATCGCGAGGGCAAAATGAAAGCGGAATTGGAGGTCGTAGAGTTGCGGGGGCAAATGGAGCACCTTCGCCAAACTGTGCAAGAGCGGTGCGGCTGTGCTCTCGAGGATTTGCCAACCCGCCCAACGGAGGAGAGCGACGAAGAGCTGCGGGGGAAGCTGAAGGAGCTGCGCTCTTTTTTAGAAAAAATTGGTACGGTCGGCTCTGGAGTGATGGAGGAGCTTCGAGAGACCGAGGAGCGTGCGGCATTTTTGCGAACGCAACGAGCGGACTTGGAGCAGTCACTCAAAGATGTTCAGAGCACGATCGAACGGTTGGAGCGGACTTCGCGAGGGAAATTTCTCACCACGCTCGAGGCAGTGCAAAGGGAGTTCAGCGCTGTGGTGCCTCGTTTGTTCGGAGGGGGTGAGGGGCGGCTGGTCCTAACGGATCCCAACGATCTCGCAAACTCTGGCGTGGAGATTGTAGTGCGCCCACCAGGAAAACGACTCGAAGCCGTGGGATTGCTTTCCGGCGGAGAAAAAGCGCTGGCCGCCGTCGCTCTAATTTTCGCGCTGTTTGCTTGGCACCCAAGCCCGTTTTGTATTCTCGATGAGGTCGATGCCCCGCTGGACGATGCGAACGTGGCGCGCTTTATGGAACTCGTGCGCGAGATGAGTCAAAACTCGCAATTCATCGTGATCACCCACAACAAACGCACGATGCAAGCAGCCCACAGGCTTTACGGCGTCACGATGCAGCAGCCGGGAGTTTCCACTCTGTTGGCCGTGGAACTGCGCTAGCCTCCAGGTAACGTCCCTGCCCAGCCCGCGCGCATCGCGCGCCTAGAGGGAGGCGCGGCTTTACTCTAACGTTGAAAGTCTATGGAAACGGAGTGGATACTCCTTGTCGCTTTGGGTATTGCCGGACTCTTCGGTCTGGGAGCGACGTTTTTCTGGCTGCTACGGACAAAAGGCCGTCGAAAGCAAGAAACCTCGATTACGACATCGCGAGGGACTCAGAGTTCGGGTTTGTTCTCGGCACTAAGACGTACCCGGGAACAGTTGCAAGCAATGTGGGCTGGTGCAGGGGGCAGTGGGGCCTTGGAAGTCCTCGAAGAGGCTCTGGTTGGTGCCGACGTTGGAGTCGAGATGGCGCGGCAACTGGTGAAACGCTTAAGCGCCACCGGAACGGGTAAGGGCGATCCGCTGGCGTTGAAAAAGGCCCTTGCCGAGGAGCTCGTAAGGGTTTTTCAGGGTAACCGTGCTACTTCCTGGAACTTGGACGGAGCAAATAAACCGAAGGCCATTGTCATGGTCGGGGTGAACGGAGTCGGGAAAACCACATCTGTGGCCAAGTTAGCATGGTGGTTTCGTGGCCAAGGGCGCAGGGTGTTGGTGGTGGCGGCGGACACCTTCCGTGCAGCGGCGGGGGAGCAGCTCCAGACGTGGTCCGAGCGTTTGGGGATTAGTTGCGTGAGGCACCAGGCTGGCGCAGATCCTGCGGCAGTCGTGTACGATGGTTTGCAGGCCGCTCAGGCCCGCGGCATGGACATCGTTATCGTGGACACCGCAGGCAGGTTGCATTCGAAACAACACTTGGTCGAGGAGCTGCGGAAGATCGTTCGCATCGCTCAGAAACAACTGGGCGAGGAAAACGTAGAGGTTTTGTTAGTTATCGACGCTACCAGTGGGCAAAATGCGGTGGTCCAAGCCCGGGTGCTGTCGGAGGCCGTGCCGGTAACTGGGGTGTGCCTCACCAAACTAGATGGCACCGCAAAGGGGGGCGTAGCGGTGCCCATCGCAGCCAAGTTGGGACTTCCAATCCGCTTTGTTGGTTTTGGCGAAGACTTGCAGGACTGGCAGGAATTCGATCCTCGGGCATTTGTTTCCGCGTTACTGGGTGAGGGGCTTGATCGCGAGCCCGGGCGTACGGCCGACGCTGGGCTGGGTCAGGGCGGCGCCGTAACGTCACCGGCCTGAAGAAAGCGCGGTCGCTCGTCGGGATGTACGCTGCTCGTTGGGCGCCGAAGTAACCGCGGCCTGCCGGTTCCACGAGCAGAGGAGACCATTTGCGCCGCACCGATGATGGTTGCGAAAGCGGGCGTTTATGGGTTGTTTTGGCGCGGTCGTGCGGCATCGGGTGCAGCTCAGCAGAAATCGTAGCCAGAGCCAACTGTGGGCCGAGACCTGTTAGGCCGGAAGCCGCAGCCTGGGGAACCACACGGTTCGCCCTTTTCACGCCGACAGGGCCCGGAAGATTCACTCAATGTCAAGAGAGCCATGACGGACCACAAAGAGTTCCAGGATTGTTCGACCCAAGCAATGCAACGGATGCATAGTCTCTTAGCCGGGCGCGTTTTTTTGTTATAGGCAGCTTCGTGTGCGACTGCGCTGATACATCGCGAGAGGCTCCGTCCAAAGAGCAGGGCGAAACATCTAGTGCTGGCTTAGGATCGTTGAAGCCCACGGTTCGGTCATTGCTGCGGGCGGTACGCCGCGAACTCCATCCGTGGGTTGTCGAGCAAAGCATTGGCTACGCTGTTGCTCAACAAGCCGCGAACGGCGAAGATCTGTTGGCCGCCGACGGCGTGCTGCTGTACTTGGCCCAGGAAAACGAAGTGCCGACGGGGCTCCTCATCTGCAAGGCAGTGGCTGCTGGTTTGCCCGTTTTTCTCCCCGTCTCTGTGGAGGGAGGTTGGACGGTTGCGCAGTGGTATCCGGGTTCATCGCTTCGGCGAGGAAAGTTTGGTCTTTGGGAGCCGCTGCATGGTGCCTCGGATGTATGCAAAGCGGGGCGTCTGGTCGCTTACGTGCCTGTCGTAGCTTGGGCGAGGAACGGTGTGCGGCTAGGGAGGGGGGCTGGTGTGTACGATCGGTTGTTGGCGGGGCTGGGTGAGAAAGTTACGCTAACCGTCATTGGTTTAGCTTATGAATTTCAGCAGGTGCCTTATCTACCACGCGATCCGTGGGACGTGCCTGTGCACAAGATCGTGACGGAACGGCGCGTGGTGGTATGTCCACAAGGGGGGTAATTTGGTTCAAGAAAGGAGCGTTGGATCGTGGAAACCTATTTTCTGATTGGGTTGGCGGTCGGCGTTGCGGCAGGTCTCGGCTTTGAATTCATTCGAGCGCGTCGGGCTCGCGGTGCACGTGCCGCGGAACTCGAGGGGGCGAAGCGGCTTGTTCAAGAGGCTAGAGAGGAGGCCGATCGGATCGTCCGCGAGGCTGAGCTGAGGCGCAAAGAACTCTTGTTGCAGGCGCAAGCCGAGGTCGAGCAAGAGTCGAAGGAGCGGCGTCGCGAATTACAACAACTCGAGAAGAGGCTGTCACAAAGGGAGGAAGCGCTCGATCGCAGGGGGGAACAGCTAGACCGGCGCGACAGCGAGCTTGATCGGCGAGAGGAAAGGCTTCGCGAGAAGGAAGCAGCCCTAGAGCGGCAGATGCAGCAGTGCCAGCAAACCTTGGAGCAGGCTCGTCAGCAGTTGGAACGCGTGGCTAGCCTCACCCGGGAGGAAGCGAAGCAAATGCTCGTGGAGCAAGTTGCTGAGGAGGCACGCCACGAAGCAGCCCGACGGATTCGCGTCATCGAAGAAGAAGCGCGAGCAGAGGCGGAGCGGAGAGCAAAAAAGATCGTGTCGATAGCCATTGAACGCCTAGCCGGGGATTTTGCTGCGGAGCGCACAGTTTCGGTGATTCATTTGCCGAACGAGGAAATGAAGGGGCGGATCATCGGCCGGGAAGGGCGAAACATCCGGGCAATCGAAGCCGCGACTGGAGTTGACTTGATCATCGATGATACGCCTGAGTCGGTTATTGTCTCCTGCCACAATCCTATCCGCCGGGAGATTGCACGCATCGCACTGGAGAAGCTGATTTCCGATGGGCGCATACACCCCGGGCGGATCGAGGAGGTTGTGCGGCGGGCGGAACAAGAGTTGGAGGAAAATATCCGCGAAGCGGGCCAAAAAGCATTGCTCGAGGTAGGCGTGCACGGTGTTCACCCGGAGCTCGTGAAACTACTGGGAATGTTGAAATACCGCTACAGCTACGCGCAAAACGTACTAGCCCATTCGATCGAGGCGGCGTTCATTTGCGGAGCGATGGCCGCAGAGTTGGGCCTCAATGAGAAGCAGGCACGTCGGGCAGCGCTGCTTCACGACATCGGCAAGGCGCTCACGCACGAGGTTGAAGGCTCTCACGCGATCATTGGCGCGGATATCGCGCGGCGATATGGCGAATCGGCGAAAATCGTCAACGCTATTGCCGCTCATCATGAAGAGGTCAAGGCGGAAACAATCCTCGCTCCGCTCGTGGATGCGGCGGATGCGCTGTCTGGGGCCCGTCCTGGGGCGCGGAGGGAAATGCTCGAAAGTTACGTGAAGCGACTGGAAGACCTGGAACGAATCACCAACTCGTTCAAAGGCGTGGAAAAGTCGTTCGCGGTGCAGGCGGGGCGTGAGATCCGCATCATCGTCGAACCGCGGACGATCTCTGATGAATTGGTTCCGGCCTTAGCACGTGACATCGCTCGTAAGATCGAAAACGAAATGACCTATCCGGGACAAATTAAGGTAACCGTGATTCGAGAGACCAGGGCTAGCGATATTGCGCGTTGACTTGTTGATAGGGCGCATGTCGCTTGTGCCGGATGGCTGCTCGGCAATGGGTTCTGGTGGACGAAGCTTCTCAGTACGTGTTTTTTGCGCCGCCGAGAGAAGATGGGCGAAGCGGTCGAGCGGTGTTCGTTGTTTAACTCCAAGTGGCTGAGGGATGGAGGAGATCGCACGTGGAATCTCCGGAGCAACAGTTGGCGCTACTGAGCAGAGGGGTAGTGGATATTATTCCTGAGGCAGACTTGCTGAGTAAGCTGCGACTCGGAAGGCCGCTTCGGGTAAAATTTGGGGCGGATCCTTCGGCGCCGGACCTTCATTTGGGGCATGTGGTCGTACTGCGGAAACTTCGTCAGTTTCAGGATCTGGGGCACCAAGTCATTTTCCTCATTGGCGATTTCACCGCTCGCATTGGCGACCCGACGGGCCGCTCTGAGACGCGCCGACCGTTATCCCCTGCGGAGGTTGCCTTCAACGCCAAGACCTACCAGGACCAAGTGTTCAAAATTTTGAACCCGCAGCGCACGGAGGTTCGGTTTAACTCCGAGTGGATGGAGGAGATGCGTGCGGCAGAATTCGTTACGCTTTGCTCCCACTATACCGTAGCCAGGATGTTAGAGCGGGATGATTTTGCCACTCGATATCGCCAGCGGCAGCCCATTGGGATCCACGAATTCCTGTATCCGTTAATTCAAGCTTACGATTCCGTCGCGTTGCGTGCAGACGTGGAGGTGGGGGGGACGGATCAACGGTTCAATCTTTTGGTGGGCCGCGAAATCCAAAAGGCCTTTGGTCAGGATCCGCAAGTGGTTTTAACCCTTCCGTTGCTTGAGGGCACGGACGGAATTCAAAAGATGAGTAAATCGTTGGGCAATGCCATTGGCGTCACCGAGCCGCCTGACCAAATCTTTGGCAAAGTGATGTCGATCTCGGACGAGTTAATGCTGCGTTACTACGAGTTGCTCACCGAGGAGGATGTGGGGGCGATTCGTGCCCGGATCGAAGCTGGAGAGCTGCACCCCATGGAAGCCAAGAAAGAGCTGGCGGCACGCCTGGTAGGAATGTTTTGGGGCGAGACGGCAAGCCTAGAAGCGAAGAGGCGCTTCGAGAGGCAATTTCAACTCCGTGAGATTCCCAAGGACATTCCTAGTTTTTCGTGGCCCGATGATCGGAGCGAGCAACTCCCAGTGTGGCGTGTTTTGTCGCTGGTTGGCCTGGCGTCCTCGAATAGCGAGGCGCGCAGACTTGTGTCGCAAGGGGCAGTGAAAATCGACGGCGAAAAACTCACCACTTCGGACGTTCTGCTTCGCCGAGGCCAGGGCGAATTAGTGATTCAGGTTGGCCCACGTCGATGGGCTCGTCTGCGTGGCGCGGAAAAAGTTGTTATCGCCCCTTGACGGTGTGGTGGAGCTTCCATATAAAAAGCGTTCGCCGCTAAGCGCGGAAGGTCTTTGAGAACTAGGCAGTGACACGCCAAACTCGCTGGTTGCCAGTTCCGGCTCCACGAGTAGGTCAGTCAAAACCCCCGTTGAATTCCTCGCGTTTAAGGCCACGGGTCTTAAACGCGGACATTCAACTGGAGAGTTTGATCCTGGCTCAGAACGAACGCT
>FMJZ01022483.1_pt1 | contig 57514 bp, 46 predicted proteins | sample 1987881 | NCBI WGS metagenome assembly FMJZ01 (sample SAMEA4378227, study PRJEB15110) | soil metagenome | biome: soil; feature: Field; material: Soil | place: India | collected 2015-03-11 | depth 0 m
GGTCGCCCCGCCCGAGCGCGCGGGGCGCGGATTGAAACGGCTTAAACAGCGCTTGAACATTATCCGGGTGGCGAGTCGTTCCACCCGCTCGGGCGGAACGCGGATTTGTTAACAAATTAAGGTTTGTAGCGTGACAGTCATTTAGGGCTGGCGGGGTGTTTGGGTTGCTGGTCCAGTGGCGCGCCTGCAAATGGTGGAGTGAATTTTGCCAGGTCGAGTCCGAACCGTTTCAGGATTGTCGGGGCGATGTCTGCGCGGTGGCCGTCACGGCTGACGCGCGGGTCGTTTGTGACAATAAAAACGCGCGACGCGTTGCGGTGTGTTTTTTGGTCTTCGTCGAACCCGTGGTCGGCCGTCACGTAGACATAGGTTTTGTCGTAAATGCCAAGCTGCTTGAGTTTCTCGGTAATGCGAGCTGTAGAGGTATCATTTGACACGAGGCCGGCTGTGTATTCGGGCGAGTTTTCACCAAAGCTGTGTCCTGCGCGGTCTGCCTCGGCAAAATGCACGAACAAGAAGAAGGGTTTATCTTTGTATTGCTCCAGCAGCTCGAGTGCTTTTGTAGTAACAGTTTCATTTTGGCCGAGCCCGTACACCCAATGGTCGCAGCTATCTTTCATATGGAGCCATGGTGACCCCGGATAAACGCGATATTTGACGCCGTCCTCAATTACAATTCTTGTACTGCGGATTTGCTCAACGGACATGTACTCATCATCCGTGGGCGGCTCGCCCGGCGACAAGTTGGTCGTAGTATTTGTGTTGGGTTCAGCTATACGGATTTTGAACGGAGGCCGAATCTCACCCAGGTTATGTTCCTTTGCGATCACTGCCATGGTGACAATGTTCGGTCCGAATTGTTGCTTGAGTCGTTCAAACAGGCTGAGTCCTTTTGGGATTGGCCCGAATTTGTTGTTCGACCACGCGCCTGTAACATCTGGATCGTACCCGGTGAGTATTTGCGCCCAGCCGGCTGTGGTGTCGGTTGCGCCGCGGATGTCAATGTTACGGAAACTGCCCCGGGTGGCGAGCGTTCCTAGCGCGGGCAGGCCGCCGCGCTCGATGCATTCTTTAACGTGTTCGCGTTGTGCGCCGTCCCAACCGATCAACACCACGTTGCAGGGCGGCACCGACGGGCTGGTAACGGTATTGGTTGCAGTTGTACAACTGGCCAGGGCAATTGCCCAAATGACAGTGCAGAATCCAAAGGCAAGTTTTTTACTCATATGGGGGTTAGAATCGGCAGTGGGCCTTTCTGACTTAGCTTATGGTTGTTTGTTCGATTCAGTTGCGTCTATCTCAAACTGGTGCGCGCGAGAGGACTCGAACCTCCACCCCTTTCGGGACCAGATCCTAAGTCTGGCGCGTCTGCCATTCCGCCACGCGCGCGTAAAACTCAGCCTTAACATGCCTGCGTCACGACCAATTCTCAAGCTCGATTTACGTGCACACACGCGACGAATCAAAAATGGCGGCTAAGCACTGCACGCACCGTGGACATGAAAAAATTTTCCTTTTCAGCCAACACTTTTTTGTTAGATGCTCCATGCAAACTTACGTGACAAGACGACGGCTCAAAAAACTGCGCAGGTACCTGCGGCGCCGAGGTGTGAACATTGTTGTGTTGTTGCTTGTGGCTGCAGCGGTTGCGTTCGTTGGGGTTTTGACCTACTTGCTGTCAAGCCCAGATTACGTGCCGCGTTGGAGCCGATAGCACTCGACCTCGGTGCATTAACTTAAGTGCATTGCGGTATGGCGCGTTGGATATCCTGTCTAGCGTAGAAAGCTGCAACACGGAGATAGGAAAATTTCTTGGCAAACAACATGGCTGGTGCACCTTTTATTTGTGTATTGCGTAGTTACAGCAGGACCAACTTTCGAGCCGCTCGATCGAGTGCGGCGGCTCACAAATTTTTCAACCGGCCGGCTCGGGACAGAATTGGCACGGTTCCTCGCCGCCCGAGGCCACGACGTAACGTTATTGATTGGGCAACAAGCCGGCGCGCAGGTGGGCCTTGCCCAAACCGCTGCAAAACAAGATCCGCACCAGATACGTAAAATCGAGATTTTCACCACCACAAATGATCTCGGTGCCAAGCTTGGCGCACTTTGCTCTGAACCGGTTGATGCGGTCTTTCACGCAGCGGCAGTGAGCGATTTTGCATTCGGGAAAGTATGGATACGCACGCCTGAAGGCGAATTTGTCGAGGCGCACTCAGGCAAAATCCCGACAGAGCTAGGCACAATAATAGCCGAGCTTGTGCCGACGCCAAAGCTAATTGCCAAGCTGCGTGACTGGTTCCCAAAAGCACGGTTAATCGGCTGGAAGTACGAGGTCGAAGGCAAACGTGCCGAGGCGATCAAAAGTGCAAAACACCAGATCGCCAATTGCAACACCGACGCATGTGTTGTCAACGGGCCGGCTTACGGGCCTGGGTTCGGTCTAGTCAAAGCCGACGGCAATAGCATCCATTTACACGCCGAGCCCGAACTGTTTGAGGAGTTGGAGAAACTTGTTCGCGCCTGAAGCAGATGCTCGGGCTTATAATTCGAACTTTCGCAGCGCGCGCAGTCCCAGCCTGAACGGCAGCCAGCCCAGTATAATTGAAAGCACCACGAACGCCGTCATATTCAGAAGAATCGTACGTGTGGAGGCGAACCTCGGCATAAGTTCCGGTGAAGAAAACGCTAACAGCAAAACCGAGCCCAAAATGTAAAGAAAACTCAGCACAAGACAGAATGTCCCGCCGAAGCCGCTGACGATCTTGCTCGGATTGTTTTCTTTGAAATTCGGGTAAAGCACACCTGTGCCAACTGCAATGCCGGTCAGGGTAAATGTCATTACAGTGACTACTGCACCAAAGAAAGCGATCCGCTCTATCGGCAGCTTGAGCATGTAACAGGACAAAACTGTCAAACCGAGCGTCAGCATAAGTGAAGCGCAACTGGCGAGCCAAAACTTGGTCTTCACAACCTTTTCAAGGCCGACCGGTGCAAGGCCGATTATCCACAAACTGCGCCCTTCAAGTGAGAACTGCGGATAAACGAACCTTGTGGTGACCGTAGCAAGGCTAAGCGCGCAAGCCGTAAGGTTCAGGTGCGAGACCAGCCCGACCCAAAACGGATTTTCGAGCTGTTGAGTGAAGTGTCTGAGGTTAAGAATATACACCCCCAGCAACCCGAACAATAGCACTGTCTGGCCCCATTGTGTGGTGTCGCGCCAGAAAGTGCGTATGTCTTTGACGACGATTGCACGTGTGTCGGCAGGTAACCATCGTATGAACGCAACAAGTTTTTCCAAGCCAGTTGGCCCCAACTGAGTTGGTGCCTGCCTTGTCCAGACCCGCCCGAGTAACCATTGCCAGAACCGTTGCGGCGCAGGCCGGCTCTGCACAATTGCTGCGGCTTCGTAAAAGGACCGGCCAAGACGCGTGCATACAAGCACACCAAAAAAAGCGGCGTAACTGAACAAAACGAGCATGAAAAAACCGGCTGGTTTCAGCGCGCCTTCGGCCCAAAACAATATGCCGTTTGCAAGCCAGTAACTCGGCAGAAATGCAAACTGCGCAAACCTAGTCTTGACAAGCAACTGGTCGAGTACCGGTATAACACGCGTTTCGAGGCTTTCTTCGGTGACCGGCACGGTTTTCCACCACACGACCGCGTATGTTACCAGCGCCAGCACACACAGTGCAGCTGCAACCTGCAATGTTTTACGGTCGAAATACCGCGCAATTTGAATTGCCAACCATGCACCTGCCGCCCCTGGCAACACAATGAAAAGCATCAACAGCAGGATTACAAAGGGATAAAAATGCCATGGCACATCGTTTGTCACCCCATAAGCAACCAGCAACGGCGACACAAGAAATAAAAACGCCCACGAGGCCAACAGGGTTGATTCGATGAACTTCCACCTGAACACAGTCTGAGTTGGCACCGGCATGGTAAGCAGATACGCCGCCTCACGGTTTCTGAATAGGTTCGTGTAACTCACCACAACGTTGCTCACCAGCAATAGCACAAATAGCAACGCAAACAACAAATACAACAACCGCTCGATCAAAGCACCGCCCAGGCCGGGAAATGCATTCAAAAACCTGAACGCTTTCTGGAACAGCAGGTACGTGAGCAGTGCGTAACCCGCAATGAACCCGAAAATCAGGCTCACCAACAGGCGCGATTGATGCCGCACGGCTTTGAGTCGCCGCCATGCCTGCAAAGTGTTCACCTTCACAAGCAACAAGAACGGCGCGACATTGCCAACGGCATTGCTCGTTCTTGTAGTCATTGGGTGTTTAGGTTAGTCGCCAAGCCCGGCCTGGGCAATTCTTGAGCTGGCACAGCCAGATGTTATTTTGCCACTCGAAGCAACCGACCATGTCCAAATGAAAGGGCGAAAAATAACCCGGCGCAGGTGCATTGCCCTGTTGCTGCTGGCGACACCGGCAGTGCTTGTTGCAGAGGCGTTCTGGGTTGAACCGCGCTGGCTGAAAACGCGCGCTGTGCGACTACACAAGGGCAAACCAACCGTACGCGTGGCGCATTTCACCGACCTGCATTACAAGGGGGATAAAAAGTTTACGCTGCGGCTAATCGAGCGTATCAACCGCCTCGAGCCTGACCTGGTGTGTTTTACCGGTGACCTCATTGATGAACCTGACCATCTGCCTGAGGCACTGGCGCTGCTCAGCCAGATTAAAGCGCCACTTTACGGTGTGCCAGGCAACCACGACTTTTGGGGCCGGGCGAATTTTGATCTGATCCGAAATGCATTCGCGTCAACTGGCGGGCGCTGGCTGATGGACGAAAGCACGCAGACTGCCGACGGTAGGATAGCAATCCACGGCGCTGCAACGCAGCCGCTGGCGTTCGAGCCAAACCTGGAAACGAAAAACATTCTGCTGGTGCATTATCCGGACTGGGTTGAACAGGTTCGCAGCCACAAGTTCGATCTCATCCTGGCCGGCCATTCGCATGGTGGCCAAGTGCGGTTGCCGTTCTTTGGGCCGGTTATCGAGACGTTTGATGCCACAAAATACACCCGTGGCCTTTACCAGACTGAAGCTGGCCCGCTTTACGTTAGCTCTGGTGTGGGCTGGTTTTACACACGCGTGCGGTTCAACTGCCGGCCTGAGCTTGCGATAATCGAGTTGTAGCTTTGCTTTTTCTGGCGCCGTTCAAGCCGGGGCACAAATTCAAAGCCGTGCAGTGCCATATGTTTTAGATTCAGCTTCCGCCGCCGTGAATGCAACGCGATGCAGTTGTGACCGAGCGTAATCGTTTGCTGAGTCAAACTCAGACCGGTATGCTGTGTTTCCAACTTGGCACGGTAACCTGGTCCGCACCGTTAAATGACGCTTTTACCCTTGCAACGATGGCGTCAGTTGTCAGGCCGTACTTGGCGCGGAGTTCGTCGTCGGTCGATGCATGTTCGATGAACTTGTCAGGCCAGCCGATCCGGATCACTGGCCGAACGACCGCAAGCTCGTTGAACAGCTCAAGCACAGCAGAGCCGTACCCACCTGTGACAACGTGGTCTTCGATTGTCACGACAACGTCGGCGCTTCGGCCGTAACGCTCGTGCATTTGTGCATCAAGTGGTTTTGTGAAGCGCGGATTGATGAGTGCGCAGTCGAATCCTTGGCGGGTAAGTGCAGCAGCGGCATGCCGAGCCAGTGAGTTCATATTGCCCAGGCCAAACAGCGCTACCTTAGGTTTACCTGTGTTTGCGAAATCTTGGATCAGTTCTGCCCTACCGATTTCAAGCAGGGCGGGCTTATCCTTGATTGGCACGCCTTCGGCCGCGCCACGCGGGTACCGGATACAAACTGGGTGGTTCAGTTGTGTTGCGGTGAACAACATGTCCACAAGTTCGTCCTCGTCTTTCGGTGCCATTGCTATGAGGTTCGGCACACACCGCAGGAATGCAATATCAAACAATCCATGATGCGTTGGGCCATCGCTGGCGGACAGACCGGCTCTGTCCATGCAAAAGATGACCGGCAGATCCTGCAGGCACACGTCGTGCAACACACAATCGAAAGCACGCTGCATGAAGGTTGAATAAATCCCAACCACAGGACGCAAACCCATAGTTGCCATGCCAGCGGCAAAGATGACGGCGTGTTCTTCGGCTATGCCAACGTCGAAGTATCGTTCTGGCATTGCGCGTTCGAGGTAACGCAGGCCCGTGCCAGTTGGCATGGCGGCAGTAATACCGATTAAGGCGGGATTATGTTGGCAAAGTTTGACTAGTGCCTGCCCGAAAACATCGCTGTAGTTTGGGGGTGCATCCGCCTTTGCAGGGATTGGATCGCCAGTTGCAATGTTGTAGGGGCCGAGTCCATGGAATTTTTCCGGATGCTGCTGTGCTGCATGGTAACCCTTGCCTTTCTGTGTAAGTACATGCAGCACGATTGGCCGGTCGTAGTTTTTTGCAAACTCAAGGAAATGAATTAGCATCGGCAAATCATGGCCGTCAATCGGGCCGAGATACCGCAAGCCAAGTTCTTCAAATATGATGCTGTTGCCGTAACCGCCCCGGCCATCGGCTTCGGGTGGCTCGACAACTCGTGTCTGTTCGAGGCTTACGCCCGCCATGGCGCGTTTGAATCCTTCCTCGGCCTGGCGGGCGAGCATGAGCGCGATCTCGCCTTTGGGCAGGCGGCGCAGCAACCGCTTGAAATCTTTCTGCAACCGGTTGTAGCGCGGGTTTGTGATGACCTTGTTCAGATAGAGCGAAATTGCACCCACGTTTTTCGCAATGCTCCATTCGTTGTCGTTGAGGATGCCGATGAACCGGTTCGTTGTATGGGCAATGTTGTTAAGCGCTTCATACGAAATCCCGTTTGTGAGCGCCGCATCGCCAAATATGCACACGACATGTTCGGTGCTCCGGCGTTTGTCGCGCGCAACAGCCATTCCCAGCGCGGCGCTCAGGGCTGTGCCGGCGTGGCCTGCGCCGTAACAATCGTGTTCACTCTCGGTTCGGCAAGCAAACCCACTTAGCCCGCCTGTGGTGCGGATGGTATGAAACAGTTGTCTGCGGCCGGTTAACAACTTGTGTACGTATGTTTGGTGGCTAACGTCCCAGACAAGCTTGTCTGTGGGTGTGTTAAAGACGTAATGCAGCGCAATTGTCAGCTCGACCACTCCGAGATTTGGCGCAAGGTGTCCGCCATTTTGGGCGAGCACGGTTATAAGTTCATGCCTGATCTCCTGGGCGAGCTGCTGGAGCTGCTCGACGGTGAGTTTTTTCACATCGGCAGGCCCGTCAATCATGTCAAGGTACCGGCCCATGGTGTCACGCTAAACTGTTGAACCGCCAAATTGTTGAACTGTTTGAGTACCAGGACGCCATAAGTGCCAGCATGGATTGCCGGTTAGCCCTGAGATTCGTTGGTTGGCTCGACTGGCTTGAGCTTAAACTCGCCCGAGGCAGTCTTTTCCAACTGTTGAATTTTAAGTTCAGCCTCGGCAAGTTTGGCCTGACAAACCTTGACCAACTTCATGCCTTCCTCATATCGCGCGATTAATGTTTCCAGCGGTAACTCGTCCGATTCCATTGACTCGACAAGTTGTTCAAGCCTTTTCAACGCCTCTTCGAACGTGGGCGTTTTCGGTTGACCGCTGTTTTTTTGCGAACTTGGCACAAGCTAAAACTAGGACAAAACCGTCTGACCGTCCAGCCCGGAAATCCGGCCTGCTGGTTGCACAATAAATCCAAACCGTTTTGGTCCGGTCCAATTTACCTTGCACAGTAACCCCTCAGCCATCCGACTAATCAACCCGGCTGAGCAATTCACCCTTACTAAGTTTTGTCTTGATCCGCTGACCAGGCTTGACCTGGGCGGCATCGCGTAACACCGCACCTGTGGCCGCGTCGGTTGTTATCGAGTAACCGCGTGCCAACACCTGCTCGGGGCCAAGCAACCGCAACCGATCGTGTAATGCCACAAGTCTCTCGGTCGTACTTCGCAATCGCACACGACAACGCTCGCGCAGCCAGAGACAACATTGCACCATTTTATCGGCGCGCTCACGCAGCAGCCTGGATGGGTGTACCCGAAACAACCTAGCCGCCAAATTCCGGTAATCAAGACGTGCGGTCAAGACGGCTTGTTTCGGGCCACGCAAAAGTGCAACCTGCAAATCGTCAAGGTGTTGAAGCAGTTCATTGAAGCGGCGTCGCGGATGCACCCGCTCAAACCGCTTGAACAGTTGTAGAGCGAGCTCACGCTCGTTATTGATACGGCGCTGAACGCGTTGTCGCATCAATTCAGGCGCATCTGCGATGAACTGGCGACTTGCCCAGACGCCTTCTGTGATGATCTCGGCTGCTGCAGTTGGAGTTGCGGCGCGCAGGTCGGCCACAAAATCGCTTATGGTGAAATCAATCTCGTGCCCAACGGCAGAGATCACCGGAAGCACAGACTCGAAAATTGCGCGTGCAACAATTTCCTCATTAAACGCCCATAGGTCCTCAAGCGAGCCGCCCCCGCGTGTAACCAAAATCAACTCAAGAGCTGAAATTCCCGGGACTAGCGTTGCATTGAATTCGTTGAGCAACCGGATTGCCGCGGCTATTTCTTCTGCGGCGCCTTCGCCCTGCACACGGCACGGGACAAAAACTATTTCGAGCGCTGGGTTACGCCTGCGGACAACGTGCAGTACGTCGCGTATGGCCGCGCCGGTTGGCGATGTTACAAGACCGATCCGTTGCGGATACTTCGGTATTGGCCGTTTTCGTTCGGGAGCAAACAGGCCTTCGGCGGCGAGCTTGCGTTTTAGTTGCTCGAACTTGATTTGTAAGGCGCCGACGCCCTGCAGTTCTATTACCCGGACAACGAGTTGGTACTGCCCGCGCGGCTCGTAAACCGTGATGTCGCCCTGTAAAACCACACTGCGTCCGTCTTGCAAAAGGTTGCGCTGCTCAACTGCTTCGCTCCTAAACAACACACAATTGAGCTGTGCACCAGCGTCTTTTAATGTGAAGTAAATGTGGCCCGAGGACTGCACGCGTAGGTTCGACACCTCGCCAGTGACCCACACCGAGCCAACCTGCGTTTCGAGCAGGCGCTTGATTTGGCCGGTTAACTCGCTAACGGTTAAAACACGCCGAGCGGGCTGCATTGCAAACAGCTCACCAAAGTCCCATTGAGATTTTACATGTTTAACCATCTGTGTGCCTTTTCACTGTGTTGCCGGCCCAGCGATAAAACTTGAATCGGGTAAAAACGCACTTGCGCCGATCTGCAGCGTATGCAGCTTACTTTGCAGTTGCATTAGACTCATTGGCGTGTTGAACAGGTTCCGAAACGCGCCGTATTGAGCGTGCTTTGCCAGTAACATTGTCAACTTCGACCAGTACCCCCTGCAGAACGAGTTTGTCTTTTGCAACTTCAAGTCGCTGCGGCATGTTAGTTAGGAACCGTTTTATGACCGGTTCGATTTGTCTGCCGAGCACGCTCTCATGCGGGCCTGTAAAACCTGCATCGGTCAGGTATGCCGTGCCACCGGGGAAAATCTGTTCATCGGCAGTTTGCACATGTGTATGTGTGCCAATCACAGCGCTTACCTGGCCGTCGAGCATTCGTGCCAGCGCAATTTTTTCCGAGGTCGCCTCGGCATGAAAATCGATGAAAATGATCTTTGTATGTTGCCGGAGTTTTTCAACCTCGGCACGCGCAACATGGAACGGATTCTCAAGCTCATGCATGAAAACGCGGCCCTGCAGATTGAGCACAGCCACAGGCGGTAAACCTTCATGCTGCCACAGTAAACTGCCCTGGCCGGGTGTACCGGGCGGATAATTCAGCGGTCTGAGGAACCGTTTTTCGTTGGTCAAAAGTTCCATCACATCTTTCTGGTCCCACAAATGATCGCCGTTTGTCATTACGTCTATGCCTGCAGCGAAAATTTCTTCGGCTACCTTGGGTGTTATGCCCGAACCACCAGCAGCGTTCTCGACATTCGCAATCACAAGCTCAACCCCATACCGAGCGCGCAGGTTCGGCAAAAGCAGTTTCACTGTCCGCCGGCCAGGTTCACCTGTGATGTCACCAATAAAAAGTATCGTCATTACGTATAACCTATGCCCTTTTGTACACTGTTACAATGCGGAATCACGCGTGATGCGCACTGGACTAACGCAGCTTGCATTTTAGACTTTGGTGTCGTGCAACTTCAGGTTGGCCAAAAACTACAGGTGCGAATTGGCGACGTTGCGTTTGGCGGCGATGGCGTCGGACGCATCAATGATTTTGTGGTCTTTGTGCCGTTTGTTGTGGCGGGTGAACTTGTCGAGGTTGAACTCACGGTGGTCAAAAAAAATTTTGCACGCGCAAGACCACTGCGGGTCATGGAAGCCTCGCCCGACCGTGTTGAGCCGGCCTGCCGTTATTTTGGCAAGTGCGGTGGGTGCCAATACCAGCACATCCGGTACGAAACACAACTGCAGATTAAACACAAGCAGGTGGTCGAACTGCTGAAACGTGTCGGTGGTTTTGGTGCTGTCGTTGTTGAGCCGGTTGTGCCCTGTCCTATGCCCTACGGGTACAGAAACCGCATAATGGTCAGGTCGCAGTGGAACAAACCGGAAAAGAAGCTCAACATTGGTTTTTTGCGTTGGGACTGCGGTTTGGTCGAGGACATCGAGGAATGCAAAATTGCCGAGCCGGCCATAAACGAACAACTCAAACAAGTTCGCGCCAACCCGCCGCCGCGCGGCGGGCTAAAAGTTGTGCTGCGGCTTGCACCTGATGCATGGGATGTACCCCCGGATTCGTTTTTCCAGAACAATTTCCATATGTTACCCAAACTGGTTGAAACCGTGCGACACAAGCTCGAATCTGCCCAAAGCCGATTCTTGGTTGATGTGTATTCTGGGGTCGGGTTTTTCGCAATCGAACTTTCGAGTGCGGTCGAGAGCTTTGTGGGTATCGAAATTGACCAGCGCGCTGTCAAAGCCGCACGCCGAAATGCAGCCCAACACAACGCTTCAAGCGGCAGGTTCGTGGCCGGTGCGGCGGAAACGCTGCTCAAAAGTTACCTGCACGAGTTTACGCCAGAGGCGACCAGCGTGATAATTGACCCGCCGCGCAAAGGTTGCCTGCCCGACACAATCAGGACACTGCGCGAAGCAAAACCCGCCCAGGTTATTTATGTATCGTGCAATCCGGCCACAATGGCGCGTGACTTGGAGGCACTTTGTGCAGACGGCTTATTCGAACCAGTCCGCGTAACACCGCTAGACATGTTCCCGCAAACTCAACATGTCGAGTGCGTAACCGATATCCGCCTCCGCGCGGGACACGGACACACAAAATCTGCAGCGCCGGAATAATCAAGCCTTGCACACTGCGCAGTTCTGCGGTCAACTATGTCTGTTACATGACAATTGCGCTGCGTAAAAAACTGTCCGAGTGGGGTGCAGCCGGCATTTTGCCATGGTTGGTTGTGCTTGCTGCGCTCAGCCTTTATTTGACAACGCTGAACGAGTCGGTCTGCCTGAGCAACTTGCCCCAAGTAGCTCAACTTAATAACTGGGACTGGCAGCCTAGTTTGCTTTGGCCGCTCGAATTTGCTGTCACCTATCCACTGCGTTTTTTGCCGGCACGCATTGTGCCCAACGCGTTGAACACACTTTCAGCGGTTTTGGCCGCATTAACACTGGGCCTGCTGGCACGGTCGGTTGCATTACTGCCCCAAGACCGCACGCCTTTGCAACGCGAGCTTATTCAAAACACTTTCGGACTCATGCGCGGGCGGGCTGCTTTGATACCCCCGGTGCTCGCTGTGACAGCATGCGGATTACAATTAAGCTTTTGGTTGCATGCAACCGGCGGCACAGGCGAGATACTGAAACTGCTTGTGTTTGCATATGTGATTCGGTGTCTGCTCGAATTCAGACTGGATGGCAGACAAACCTGGCTGAGCAGAGCCGCTTTCGTCTACGGGCTTGGCATGGCAAACGACTGGGCAATGACCGGTTTTTTGCCTCTTTTCATTCTCGTGCTAATAGTGTTGAAAGGCGTGGCTTTTTTCAATCCGCGCTTTCTGATTCGAATGGCACTGTATGGCCTTGGTGGGTTAACACTGCTGTTGTTGCTGCCGGCCGTCCAGGCACTCACGCACGATTCGCCAGTGAGTTTCTGGCAGGCGCTGCGCTTCGAGGTTGTTACGGCTAAAAATGCGCTCGCCGTCGTCTTCAACAGGTGCTACAATTACAAACGCGACGTGGCGGTCTTGCTCGGGCTGACCTCGTTTATCCCAGTGATGTTGATGTGCATTCGCTGGCGCATTTTTTCGGCAGATGCAAGTCCCTTTGGCACGTGGGTTGCGAACACAATGTTCAATGTCGCGCACATGCTGTTTTTTGTGGTGTGTGTATGGGTGACGTTCGACCCGCCGTTCAGCCCAGCAAACGTAAGCCGGTTACTCAGCCTGCCGTTTGCGACTTCCATGTTGAAATTGTATTACCTGAGCTGCTTGGCCATCGGGTATTACAGCGGATACCTGCTTGTTGTCTTCAGCAGACCGAATGTACGTGATCTGGGCTACCGGCCCGGAGCCGAGTTCAGGTTTTTCATTAGCCAGTTGACATGCTCGACTGTAAAAGGCGTGGTGTGGACATTGACACTTCTGGTGCCGCTTGGGCTGTTTTATAAAAACTACGCGATCGTGCGAGCTGAAAACGCGGGGGCTGCAGCTCAGTACGGAGCATTTATAGCAGAATCGCTGCCGCGCACAGGCGCAATTGTGCTAAGTGATGATCCGTACAGGCAATTCCTTACACAAGCGGCATTGGTTAACCGTGGTCGTGAAACGAACTTCGTGCTATTGAACACGCAGATGCTGCCGTATGGTATCTACCACAAGTTCCTGCGAAGCAAGTATCCCAAGTTTTTTGGAAAAGATCCCGTCACCTCCCCTACGAATGACTATATCAATCCGTTGGTCTTGGTTCGCATGATGACCGCGCTGGCCCAGAGCAACCAACTATGGTACGCACATCCGAGCTTCGGCTATTACTTCGAGCAGTTCTATCTCGAGCCCTACGGGCTGGCTTACCGCATGAATTTCTACCCAACAAACCAGCTCAGCTCACCTGCACTGACAGAAAGCCAGATCGCACAGAACGAAAAGTTTTGGGCGCAAGCACAAAAAAAAGCGCTTGAACCACTCACAAATGCGCTGGCTCTAGGCAGAAAAAAGGAAAAATTTCCCCCAATGCGCAAGCTTACAGAGCTTGCCAGGATACGGCGTGAACCGGGACGCGAAGTTCAGACAATCGCGTCGTACTATTCGCGTGCACTTAATCATTGGGGTGTTGAACTGCAACGCGCAGGCCGGTTACAGGACGCTGCCAAGTACTTCTCACAAGCGCTGGAGCTGAATCCGGAAAACATTGCAGCGGAAATTAATCTGGAGTTTAACAAGACGCTCCAAGCAGGTCGTGCATCACCGATTGTTGCATCAAAGTCAATTGATGAACAATTACGCGCATTTCGCACCCTCGAGCGCGCAATGAACATAAACGGCCCGTTTGACGAGCCGACGTTCTGCTACAATCTTGGACTCGAATTCATCAGAGGCGGTAACTATCGCCAAGCCGCCCAGCAGTTCGAGCGCGCTGTGCAAATTGAACCGCGCAACCTGGAAGCACGACTCTGGTTAGGCCGACTGTTTAACCTGTGGCGGTTGCCTGATAAAGCATTGGAACTTGTTGCCCAGGCACGCGCAAACCCAGCTTGGAGCACAGCTGATCCAACCAACGCACTGCAGTTCATGCTGATCGAAGCCGCCGCTCAGAGCATTAAGTCGAACGTGCCGGCCACATTCGAGATAATCGAGTCTGCAATTGCGCGGTACCCGACGGATACAAACCTGTTGAATGTGGCAATGTACTTGTACCTTGCGCATGGCGAGTACTCGAACGCACTCGCCGCTGCCGACCGTTTCCTGCGAGTCGTGCCAGACGATGTTGGCGGATTAATCAGTAAAGGCGTCATTTACATGCAGTTAAATGCACATGCCGAGGCAATTGCACCGCTGAGTCGCGCCCTTGTATTGCAACCCACAAACTACGTCGCCATGTTCAACCGCGCTGTTGCATACTTACAAACTGACCAGCTGGAAGCGGCGCGATCTGATTACCTCGAGTTGAACCGTGTTTTCCCGATGTCATACCAAGTGTACTTTGGGCTGGGCGAGATCGCATACCGAAAAAAAGACACAAACGCAGCAATCATTTACTACCAGAACTACCTCTCAAACGCAATTCCGGGCTCGGCTGAAGTCGAATTTGTCAAGACGCGGCTCAGCGAACTTACCGGCCGAACACGCTGAGCCGACCCGTCTGCATACCCATGCGCGTGTTGCATGTCATCACACGGCTCATAATTGGGGGTGCACAGGAAAATACAATCGCCTCCGTGTGCGGTTTACGACATCGCCACGGGGTCCAGACGCGGCTGTTATGCGGACCAGATACCGGTGCCGAAGGATCACTTCACGCCGAGCTTGCTGGTGCCCCGGGCGTGCTGGGGATTGTACCGGCCCTTACACGGCCAATCTGTCCATGGAAAGACTTGCTTGCATTACATCAGCTGATTCGTGAATTCAGACGGTGGCAACCCGACATCGTCCATACGCACAGTGGTAAAGCCGGGCTGCTCGGCAGGCTTGCCGCAGCGCGCGTAAAAGTGCCAATCATTGTTCACACGATTCACGGGCCGTCATTCGGCCAATTCCAAGGTGCATTTGTAAACTGGTTGTATATCACGGCCGAGCGCGTTGCTGGGCGTGTTACAACGCATTTTGTGTGCGTAGCCGATGCAATGGCCAAACAGTACATTGCATTCGGTATAGGCACGCCAGATCGCTACAGCACAATCCGCAGTGGATTCGATCTGGCGCCCTATCTGAATGCAAAAAACGATCCTGCACTGCGTCAAAAGTTTGGACTTACCCCAGACGACTTCGTCGTTGGCAAAATAGCGCGCCTGTTCAAGCTAAAGGGACACGACGACCTTTTCGCAATTGCACCCGACCTGATCGCAAAATGTCCGAAAATGAAGTTTTTGCTCGTTGGCGATGGGCCATGGCGTCAACGATTCGAACGGCGCGCGAATAAACTCGGGCTGCAGCAGTACTTCACTTTTGCAGGTCTTGTGCATCCGAACCAAGTGCCACAACTTGTCGGTATTATGGACGCTGTCGTTCATCTGTCGCGCCGGGAAGGGTTGCCTCGTGCTTTGCCACAGGCGTTGGCGGCCGGCAAACCTGTTGTTGCATATGATTGCGACGGAGCCAGTGAAGTGTGCATACAAGAACGAACCGGCTTCCTGGTGCGCCCCGGCAATTTGTCTGAACTCGCAAAGCGGCTTTTGCAACTGGCAAATGATCCAGGGTTACGTGAGCGCCTCGGCATCCAAGGACGTGCACTTGTCCAGACACAGTTCAATCTCGAAACAATGGTTGATAAACTGTACGCGCTTTATCGGCTGTTGATGAATAGCCAGACCCGCGCTCAGAAAAACTACCAGAACAGCCACAATGAGATTCCCGTTTAATCTTTATCTGCTGGCGATAGTCGGTGCTGCCTTGAGCACGGCAGTGTCACTGCCAATCTGGCGCGTGGTGTGCCTCAGAATCGGCCTTGTTGATGAACCCGGGCCGCGAAAGATTCATCATGCACCAATACCGCTTGCGGGTGGATTAGCCGTGTTAACAGGCTTATGCGTGCCGGTGTTGCTCGGTGCGCTAGCGGTGATGGTTTTAGATTGGGGTGGTCAAATTTCATTGCTCGACGCCGGCACAGCACAGCATTTAAGCTATGGCCTCGGCAAACGCACATTGCAACTGGGCGGCATTGTACTGGGTGCACTTGCAATCGTGTGCTTTGGACTCATAGACGACAAAGTCGAGCTCGGACCGCTAAAAAAGTTTGCCGGTCAACTTGCAGTTGCAGTTCTTGTGGCCGCCACAGGCACGCGCGTCACGCTATTTGTGCCGAGCACATTCTTCAGCTACGCGATCACTGTGCTGTGGATTTTGACACTGACAAATGCACTCAATTTCATGGATAACATGAACGGTTTATGCGCGGGTCTGGGTGTGATCTGCGCATGGTACTTCGGCCTTTGCGCGGCAAAAGCAGGACAATATCTCGTTGCCACCGTGGCACTGCTAATGTGCGGTGCATTACTCGGTTTTTTGCCATACAACTTCCCGAAAGCAGTTGCGTTTTTGGGCGATTCAGGAAGCCAACTGGTCGGTTACATGCTCGCCGTGCTCGGGATACTACCCCACTTTTATACGTCAGAAAACCCACATGTAGTAGCCGTGCTAACACCGTTGTTGGTGCTTGCAGTGCCATTGGCTGACATGGCATGGGTCGTGGGGGTGCGACTCCTCCAACACCGCCCGGTTTATGTAGGCGATACATCGCACCTGTCGCATCAGCTCGTCAAGCGCGGGGCAAGCAAACCAACAGCCGTGCTTGTGCTACTGCTGATTGCAACTTTCACAGGTGCACTGGGCGTGATTCTGACCTCATGAACTCTACGGCTAAGCAGCCTGCTCGCCCCGAGGCGACAAAGCCTCTGAAAAGATCGCTAAAACCTCGGCGCGTGAAAGCGAGCCAATCAGACGGTTCTCAATAAAATTGTTCACAACAGGTATGTGCCGTTGTTCACTCGCCAGCACCTGCGCCAACACGTCGGTTAGCAACTGATTCGGTGTGACACTAACCGAGGGCGGTCGCATCACATCGTAGGCAATTACCCCCACGTCGTTTTCCTCGGTCAGATACGCTTTTAGGTCCTGCAACGCAACAACGCCAACCAACTGCTGTTTTGCATTCACCACAGGCAGAAAATTATTCGTGCTGGCAAGGAATCTGTCGGCTATTTCGCTTAGCTTTGTCGTATCAAGCACAGGCGGTACCGGTGCACGCATTAAGTCACCAACCTTCAGCGACGTGGGCTCAGGTTTGCCTGGTACTTCGTGCCCAACCTCAATTCCCTTTGCACGCAGCGACTCGGTATAAACCGATGCACCATGCAAACTGCGCGATACGAGCACCGAGATCACACTGGCTAGCATCAAGGGCGGCATGAGCGAGTAGTTCAGCGTTATCTCAAACACCATCACCATCGCAAGCAACGGCGAGTGCGTGGTTGCTGACAAGGTAGCTGCCATGCCTACTAACGCAAAGACAGCCGTTGGCAATGCCTCCGCCTGGCCGATCTGATGCAGCGCTATACCAAATGCACTTCCGAGGCCAGCCCCAAGAAACAACGTGGGCGTAAACACACCGCCAACCGTCCCCGCACCGACCGTAGCTACTGTGGCAAGCAGCTTAGCACAAAATAACCCGACCAAAAACAACAATGGGTACGGTTCACCGCCGAAGTCCTCATGCAAAATCCGATTCGTCACAATGTACCCGTTCCCCCACACACCAGGGTACCAAACTGCAATCACACCAACTATTAGCCCGGCGAGCGCAAGCCGCACGTAAACTGGCGCTCCCAACTGTTGAAAACGCACTTCACTCAGGCTAAGCAGTTTCAAAAATACTGCTCCGAGCCCACCGGTAACCAGCCCGAGTAGAACGAACCATGGCAACTGACCAAGACTCGTAAAGTCGAACTCGGGCACCACATACCAGGGGCGAATGCCAAAAAAGCTCCGAGTGAGCACCGCCGCTATTACAGATGCAAATACAAGGGGCGCAAACAGGTTCATCGAAAAACTGCCCAGCACAATCATAGCCGCAAACACAGCACCTGAGATTGGCGCGTTGTACGCAGCCGCAATTCCGGCTGCTGCACCGCACCCGACCAACAACCGCAGTCTGTAAGGCTGGTAATTGCACAACTGACCCGCTTTCGACGCTATTGTGGCTGACAATTGTACAACGCCGCCTTCGCGCCCGATGGATGCACCTGTGCCTATGCTTATCAATGCCGAGAGAGTTTTCACCAGGCCACTGCGCAACGGCAACCGACCATCCCCAGCAACAACAACCTCTAGCAGGTTCGTTGTTCGTTGCGGCCCAGCAAATCGCAGCCCAAAATGCAAAATTAGCCCGGCGATAAATCCGCCCACAGTCGGAAAAACCACGCGCAGCCACGGCACAAGCATCTCGGCAACTTCAACTGGATCACCCGTGCGATGCAGAAACAGCAGTTTGACAGACTCAATGCCGTGGTAGTAGGCAAGATTAGCTAACCCGCCGATCAACCCGACCAGCCCAGCCAACAGTAGGTGTATGGCATGTTCACTGGGCTGAAGCTTTTGGCGCAGGCGCAGCGCGCGACGCCAATGACGCCTCAATATCACGCGCGCACGAGTCACAGCGCGATTGTTGTCCAAACGTTGCACAGGTCAATCTTACCTATCAGCCGACGATTTACGAGTCAGCACTGAAAAGTTCGCGCCTTGCACCGGTAACCGGGTGTGGAACACAGATTTCCGTGGCTCTCTACAACGCTTGATCGAAAAAACAGATTCGGGCGCCGACCGCCGAGGAGGCCTTTCAGGCAGAGGGTGCCTGCAGAATATAAACGATCGGCTGCCCGAATCAAAGCCATCTAAGTGTATGCGGCCAGTCAAAAATTTCAAGCAAAAAATTGCACCTGGAAACGACTGTAACTTTGCATTCTACATACGTTTTCTGTGGCGTGCACAGCCACGCATTGCGACCCGGGTTAAGGTCTTGAACTAGCACTTTGACTTTCGGCACGGGCCAGTGTTGGATTTTTCTACACAATGAAATGGTACTTGTTCAGGTCCGGCCCAGGCGCGCCGGCATTTAACATGGCCATGGACGAGGCGTTGCTCGAAGCAATGCCGCGGCTAGACGCGCCGGTATTACGGTTTTATGCGTGGGCTGAACCGGCTGCCACTTTCGGCTACTTCCAAAATTACACCGAGGTCGAGCGCGCAACGCACTTGCGGCCTTTGATTCGCCGGCCGACTGGAGGCGGCATTGTTCCGCACGAGTCCGACTGGACCTATAGTATTGTGTTTCCCGCTGGTCACCCGTGGTACCGTCTCAAAGCCTCGCAAAGCTATCACTATGTGCACCAGTGGATTCAAGCTGCGTTTGCGGTGTTAGGCGTGCCGACTGAGCTTGCCCAAGGTACGCACAGCACAAGCCCAGCTCAGTGTTTTGGCGGCTGGCAAAGGAGCGACGTGCTTTGCGGTGGCCGTAAAATTGCCGGCGCAGCGCAACGCCGCACGCGCGTCGGGCTGTTGGTACAAGGTTCTATTCAGCCGACGAACGATTTACCAGGCAGACTTGATTGGGAACACGCCATGATCGAGGTTGGCGCGGACCGATTCGAGATAAGTTGGGTTGTGTTCGAGCCTGATGTAGCCCTGCTCAATGCAGCCCATGAACTGCTCGAGCACAAGTACGCGCGCGATGCGTACAATCAAAAACGGTAAAGCAAAAATACCGTAACCTGAGCCGTTGGCGTCCTGTGGCAGTATGCAGACGTTTAGGGACACTCATGCAATCGCGCCGCGGTTCTATCGTGTGGATGCTGGCTCGCCGAAGCCAATTATCGCGCCCAAGAGAAGCAGTTAAACAAGTTGAACACAGAAAAGCTATTGAGCTAGTGCAGGCTCACCATATAGTGGTCGCATTTTCACCTTGTTAACTGGGGCATACAGCACGGATGACTTAGTTGGATGCGGAGCTTACGCGCCCTGCGTGCGGTTTTGCGCACCCCCTGCGCAAAACACCAAAACACATTCGGAACATACTTGTTCCCGAACCGACCAGCATGCCGCACGCAAATGTGCTGGACGCAAGGCTTGTCTGCGTGCGGGCATGGACGGCCAGGCGTTTCCAGCGACACCTGCGGCCGGTTGTGCGCCTCAACGCAGTTTTTCGGGTTTAGTGCATCAGATAGTCATCTGGCTGCCCCGTACTGAACACTGCGCATGGAGTTAGTGCCCTACCTTTTGGCAATGACGCAATCCCAAACCGAAACTGGCGAAACTATCATCTCTTTATAGGCCGGCTGCATCGAATCGAACTGTCGCCCTACAATGGTCCTACACTAAACACATGCGTCTGGCATCTTTTTAATGGCTACTGCCCTGTGTCTAAACCGTAGAGTTGTCGTGTTTACGCAGGACACAAGCTGGCGACCGGACGCCAGAGCTTGCGCTTAGTCTGTCTGGCGCAGGACAACAAACCACGCGGTAAAGTTTGGCGCGTTGCCGCCTGTCACGAGTAACTCGCCCTTGGGAAGTGCCTGAGTGATTGTGCCGACGCGTTCGCCCTTTCCAAACAAGGTCACCTCGATAACTGCATTGCCGAGGTTTTTCACCACAATCTCGCATTCTTTGCTCATGGCAACGCGATTTGTCCGGCCAACGGCAACAGCAAACTGCACGCGGTTAACCTCGAAATAGTTCGTCCACTTGAACGGCAGGCCCCGGAGTTTTTCCCGCACTTCAGGCTCGACAGGTTTGTGGTTTGGGTCTGGCGATTGTGCTTCGTTTGTGCCCCAGATGAGCTGCGCTTCCAGTTTAAGCTCGCCCTGAGCACATAACGCAGTGTGCGCAGTCAACAAAACCGCAACAACCAAAAGACAATAATGCGCAAGAAAGTCGCTCAACCTAAGCTTAATCATGTCGGCATCTTACCCCCGTATGCGGCCGTGCGCAATTCAGTTTTGTGCCGGGTACGAAAACCATACCAGCGTAACGCCCGTTGCATGATCACGGTACGTGACTGCACCCGGGTCAGCCACAGCAACAACAACTTCGTGCATGCCGACAGTGTAGTTGGTGCGGCCGGTAAAATGAACCACTGCAAGCCCAATCAGCAATGCCACGCATGCTGTTGCCAACGCATGCACGAACAGTCGCCTCGGCCAAAAGTCAGGCTGCAATGGTGTGGCCGGCTCGGTTTGTTGCGGTTGCATCTGCTGGATCTGCCGGGCGATTTTTGACCAGTAAAACTCGCGTGATTCATTTACAGCGCGTTCAGGCTCGTTTTCGATGATGGCGCGTTTAAGTGTCTCAAGCCGCGCAACCAACGCGCGCGCCTCGGGATCGGAGGCAAGCCTGCGCTGCACACGCCACGTTGCTAACCACCCAAGCTCACCGTCAAGGTAAGCTTGCAACTGGAGTTGAGTTTTTGTGTCTGTCATTTTCGGTCTTCGTTTTTTAGCGTAGCCAAAAGCGCAGCCATACGACGGCGCGCATAAAACAGGCGCGACATCACTGTGCCTAATGAACACCGCATTAGCTTCGCAATCTGCCTGTACTTCATTCCTTCGAACTCATGCAAGATAAGCACCAGCCGATGCGCATCCGAGAGCTGGCCGAGCCCTTCGTCAATGCGCTTGCGCAGCTCGGCGCGTTCGATGCCTTCAGTCGGGTTAACGGTTTGGATTGGCATCAACTGTTCGATGCCACCAAGCTCGTCAGCCCACTGCTCGATTGATTCGGCATCAAGCCGCTTACGCTGCCGCAGCCAGTCAAGGCACACATTGATCACTATGCGCGTGACCCACGTGCTGAAGCTCGATTGACCTTGGAACTGGCGCAGGCGTTGCCACGCGCGCACCCATGCTTCCTGAGAAAGATCGAGCGCGTCATCCTCGTTCCTGACGATGCTGTAGGCGCGGGAAAAAACCCTGTCTCTATGCCGCGCAACGAGCTCCTCGAAGGCTTTCATATCGCCCTTTTGGGCTGCGCGGACCAGCGCCTGGTCGTCAGCCGAGGAATGATCTGCGCTTACGCTCATCTTTTGACGGCTGCCAAAGCTGTGTTATTCGACAGAGCCGGGTCCAATGGACTAGCCAAGTCTGCCTTTTGTGCTTGGGACCTTGCCAGCCAACCGCGGATCCGATTGACAAGCTGCGTCGATGGCTTTGCCAAATGCCTTGAACACGCTCTCGGACACGTGATGCGGTTCGTCTCCGTACAACAGCTCGATGTGTAGGTTGCACCGCGCTTCGTTTGCGAAAGCTTGGAAAAACTCGCGTGCCAGCCCGAACCTGAATGCGCAGGCCATATCTTGGTTTTTTTCAGCCGGGCTAATAGCCCGTAACGCGAGCTTGTCGAACCCACGCCACACAAAGTACGGCCGACCGCTAAAGTCAATCACACACCGCGCCAGGCATTCGTCCATCGGCACATACGCCTCTGCGCACAGCGGGTTTGCCGGGTGGAACCCGGTGCCGAACCGCCGGATTCCTTTCCGTTCGCCGAGCGCATGCGCAAAGGCCTGACCAAGAGCAAGCCCACAATCTTCGACCGTGTGATGCGCATCAACTGCGAGGTCACCCCGACATTTAAGCGCAAGGTCAATCACAGCATGTTGTGCAAACAAACTCAGCATGTGATCAAAAAACGGTATGCCAGTGCTGATTTTCGCCTTGCCGGTACCGTCAATGTTCAGTCTGATGGATACCGAGGTTTCTTTCGTGACACGGTTGATGATGGCGCGCCGTGCGTTCATGGCGCGAGATTAACCTGAGCCTGTTTGCAGAAACAATTTTTAAACGTGGGCATGTAGCAGGTTAACCGCATTAGTCTTTATTGCAACGATGCCTCGACGATGAACCAGAACCTAATGCAGGTACTAATTGGACTCAGCGCTACTTTTCAAATGGTTCAAGCTTTGCAAGCGCGGTCATTACCTCATCGGCAATTTGCTGATAAATCTGTTTGAGCCGCGCTTTCGAGCAATTGCGCGCCTCGGCATGCAGCTGTGCAAAGTGCAATGGCTCGCCAAACTTAACCTGCACCCGGCATGGTCTCGGAACAGCAGCACCGCGTCCAAGTGCCTTTTGCGTCCCGAACAATCGCACAGGCACAACTGGCACACCGGCCTTAACGACCAGCAATCCAATCCCCAATTGCGCAGGTTGCAACTGCCCATCAGCGCTGCGTGTGCCCTCTGGAAACATGAGCACACCCCACCCTGTCCTGAGCTTTTCGAGAATAGCTTTCAATCCGTCAGCACCGAAAGCGTCGCGCTCAACCGGCACCGCATTGCACCAGCGTAAAAGCGCGCCAAATGGCTTGAATCGAAACAACGATTTGCGCGCCAGATAACTCAGTTCACGCGGGCAAGCTGCACCAACCATGGGTGGGTCGAGGTAACTTGCGTGATTTGCCACAAGAATGAACGGGCCGTGCTCAGGCACACGCTCGACATTGTAAATGCGCCACCTAAAAAACAGCTTGAACAAAAGCCGCAGCGACACCCAACAGATTCGATATCCGAACCGCATTCGCTCACGCACAGTGTGGGTGTTGTTACTTTCTTGCCGCAAGCCGTTTGCGTACCTCGTTTATGATTAAGCTGCCGGTCTGTTGCGGCGTGAGGTTCGAGTTGTTGATAACCATCGCGCCGAGCGGAATCATCAACGGCGCAACTGCACGCTGACTGTCTTGCAGATCGCGTTTTGCGATGTCTTCAGGCACACCATCGGCAATCCTGCGTCGCGCGCGTACTTCAAGGCGCGCGTCGAGGTAAAACTTAAACTCGGTGTCAGGGAACACATTCGTGCCGATGTCGCGGCCTTCCATTACGAGACTGCCGAATTTGAGGCACTCACGTTGTTTTTTCTTCATCCACTGCCGGACAGCCGGCACAGCCGCAACATACGGCACGGCGGCGCTGACCTCGACAGTGCGAATCTCTTTTTTGGGATGGTACCCGTCCACGATCAGAATGACCTGCTTGTCAACGCAATCGAGCCTTGTTTTCCAGCGCCGGCATGCTGCTGCCACCGCGCGCACATTGCGCACGTCAATGCCATGTTTTAGGCAATACCACGCTAGTGTCCGGTACATTGCACCAGTGTCAACATAGACAAAATCGAGTGCTTTTGCCACCAGCTTTGCAGTTGTGCTTTTGCCGCTGGCGCTTGTGCCGTCAATTGCAATGACAATGTTCTTCGACATCGGACAATACCTTCGTCATGAGCTGCGCTGCACTTACTCAGAGCAGTTAACCCAGTCAACCACCAGTTAAAAATCTGTCGCTGTCAAAAATGGTTGCAATAGCCCTGGTTAATCCGCAAACAGTTCTTCTATTGTCAATTTACGCCCGGTTGCGCCCTCCAAGATTGCCGCGCCCAATCCATCTGGCGGCGGGGCGGCGAGTTTCTGGAAAAAGCTCGGGAACGTCTTTTTCACACAGGCCGGATTTTTGATTTTCACTGCCGGCACTTTCAATCCCAGAATGCTGAAGCACATCGCAATCCGGTGGTCGGCGTAAGTCTCGATCTCGGCCCCGTGCAATGCCGATGGGTACACCGTCAACGTGTCACCATGCTCGATCACGGTTGCTCCGCACTTGCTCAGCTCAGTGCGTAATGCACGCACACGATCGCACTCTTGGAGCCGTAGCCTGGCAAGCTCGGTAAACTCGACCACAGACTGCGCAAACGGCGCAATCACAATCGCAGTCATGATGCTGTCGCCCAAATCAGTCCTACGCGACAAGCACTTTGGCAATGGCAGAAACCGCGTAAACGCAGTGTCAATTTGCAGGTCCGACGTCGGCCAGTTTGCAACCTGCACACGGCCAGCAGGCACGGTTGACCCGGCCAAGAGCGCATCTAGTGCAACAAAATAACTGCCACTGGACGCATCCGGCTCGATTTGGAATTGTCCGCCCTCCCAAGGAAATAACTTCAGCAGTTCGGTTGTCATACGCACATACGGCGATTCATCTGCGTTTTCGCCGGTCACTGTTATCTGCCAGCGGGCAACCGTGCTGCACAGTAACAACGCAGATGCAAACTGCGAACTTTCCTCGATGCTAACGGTGCATGTGCGCGGTGCGGTTGGGTTCGCGGCGGCTGCCTCGGCGACATGGCCACCACCGTAAATTATTGCTGGCAACCTGTCGTTTGCCGACTCGATCCTGTAACCGAGCTGCCGCAATGCGTTAAACAGCGCGGCTTGTGGGCGCTCGTGCATCCGCGCCGTGCCATACAACCTGTACACGCCGCGGCCGAGGCATACAAATGCAGCCAGAAAACGCGCCGTTGTACCAGAATTACCAACGTACAATTCGAGCGGGTTCTGTGGCGTGCCTGCGTTCGGAATTACCCCGGCCAACCCACAAACACGGATGGTGCGGTTGCACGGTTCGGCTGGATCATGTCTGATGTCGAGCTCGAACCCGAGCTTTTGAAGCGCCTCGGCCATGAGTTGTGTGTCCTCACTCCAAAGCGCCCCACGTAATGTGACGGGGCCGCGCGCCAGCGCAGCGAGCACAAGCGCACGGTTTGTGATGCTCTTTGAGCCAGGCACAGTTATCTGCGCCGATACAGGCTGCCTAATCGGCACAAGCTCGATCAAACTCGGTAACACCATTGCAAAGTAAACGGTTTCTGTCCGGCAAAGCGCATTCGCGCGTCATGCATGTTCATCGGCCTGTTGTTATTTGACGCGCGGTGCACCAAGCATCGCGACGCGATTTCGCCGTCTCGAAAAATTTCGTCACTGCACGAATGTCGTTGCGCTCAAGGGCCAATCTAAACGCGCGCAGCTCAGCAATAAACATGTCAACTGCACGTACGAGGTTGCGCCGGTTTGCAACTGCAATATCGCACCACATAACGGGTGAGCTTGAGGCGATCCGTGTGGTGTCTTTGAATCCCTCGGCGCAGAGCAATGTTTGTTCCTTTGGCCGTGCAGGATCGAGTACGCGCCGGGCAAGTGCAGCCGCAACCACGTGCGGTAAATGACTCGAAAAACTCACCAATGCATCGTGTTGGGCTGGGCTAAGCCTTATTATTCGGCCGCCAATTGCACGCCAGAACTGCTCGACCTGTCGCACAGCCGGTTTATGTGATCGCACAGTTGGCGTAACAACACACACAGCACGGTTGAACAGGTCCGCACGCGCAGCGTGTACACCGGTTTTTTCAGAGCCTGCCATCGGATGACTCCCAACAAAATACGCACCTGCCTTGGCGATCAACGGTTCGAGCTGTTGCACCACGGGTAGCTTGACACTGCCGACATCGGTCACGACCGCCCCAGGCTTTAACGCATGCACAAGTTGTTCGGTCAACTGCCGCATCTGGCCGATTGGCGTGCACAACACAACCAGATCAGCGCCGCCAACAGCTTGTTCAATGTCCAGCGTCGCCTCGTGCACAGCGCCTGTCTGACGGCAATCGGCTATGCTAGCTTTGCGGCGCACAAACCCGACCACACACTTTGCGAGTCTGTTCTTGCGTACAGCCAAGCCGATCGATCCGCCTAATAACCCTACACCTACGATGGTGATTTTCTGCCAACGCACACCAAAATTAAGACCTAAAATCCAGCGCCTAGAAAGCAAAAACACTGCTCACGCATGACAAAAGTCGTGTGACCTAATGCCACATAATCCACCGGCTGGGCGAATTTGCATTTTCAATCAAAGCGCCGCACGTGCAGTGTCGAGTGAATAAAACAACCCAGGGTCGGTTAGGCTGACGCTTGAGTTGCAACCCCTGCATAGTCGGGTTATTATATGTGCGCGTGTTATACCAACTGAACAAAGGAGATATTCAGACACGGACCGAGTTGGGGCACACTGAGCTCGGCACTGTTCTGAGCCGCGCCGCAAAAACATTTCGATTGGCAACCTACATGAAAAAAACACTTCACCCACGATTGGCATTCACGCTGATTGAGACATTGATTGTTGTGGGGATAGTGGGTTTGCTTGCCGCTATTGCAATCCCAAGTATTCTCAGAGCACGCGCACGGTCACAAACCAATGCGTGCATAAACAACCTGCGCCAAATTCACGACGCCAAACAACAATGGGCAATTGACCAGCACAAACCTGCTGACGCTGTACCGCTCAAGTCAGACATTTCGCATTACCTTGGGCGAAGCGGCAACATAGAGCGTATTTGTTGCCCGGCCGACCCTACCGAATTGTTCGATAACAGCTACAACATTAATCAGGTTACGAACCCGCCAACATGCAAGCTCAATGAAACCGGCATTGTCATCGGGCACGTGCTTAAGTGACACTTCGAGCAAATCAGTTTCGTAAAAGTGCCGGCGTAGCACGCGCCGACAAGCAGAATACAAATCCCATATCAGCAGGTTTAACCCGACCCGGTTAAACCGCCAAGTGCCGGTCAACTTGCACGTCCATGTCCAAAAACACTTTTTTGCCCAAAAACGACTCCATCTCTTGCCGTGCAGCCTGACCAATCTCACGAATCCGGCGTCCGCCTGCGCCAATTAACATGCGTTTGTATCTGTCGTTTGCTGCAAGCAGGGTAGCCTTCACATGCACAAGCGGTTGCCCTTTGCTGTCACATTTTTCCTCGACTGCGCCAATTTCAACCGCGGTGCGGTATGGCACTTCTTTGTCCATGATCAGATAAACTTTCTCGCGAATCAGCTCGCCGAGCATGAAGTTTAGATGGGCGTTTGTGACCTGGTCTTCCGGATACATGGGCGGGCCAACTGGCAAATGCACAAGTATGCCCTGCACAAGGTCTTCAAGCCCCTGACCAGTGTAAGCAGACACTTCGTACACACCGGCGTACTGGCTCGACCGCGCCTTCCACACGTCCACATACGGCCGGTCCGGCAGGTCTAGCTTGTTCAAACACAATAGCCGTGGTTGAGTGACACCTGTGAGCGCTTCCAATACCATTTCGTCCTCAGGACCAATCGCCCGGGACGGGTCAACAACATGCACCACAACGTCTATGCCCTGCAACGCCTGCTGTGTACGCTCGTGCAATTGGTCTACAAGCTTGCTTGGGTGCGTTTTGAAAAAACCGGGCGTATCAACAAACACAATCTGACCTTGCGGCCTGTTGACCACACCTTGAATCGGGTCACGCGTTGTCTGTGGCTTGGGTGTAACAATCGAAACTTTTCGCCCAACAAGCGCATTCAACAAGGTTGACTTGCCCACATTAGTCCGCCCCACCAACACGGCCAAGCCAGACTTAAACTGTGGGTTGTGCATGTCCACACACAACTCGCCCGATGTGGTGTTGCCTTGCTTGTTCATATGTAAAGTGTAAACGCACGCCCAAGCACAAGCACTGTCAATGCTCTTTAATTTTCGTACCGGCCACACTATCGCCGCGCAAGCCTGTAAATCTGTGCCTACTTTCTGTGCATACACCATAACCACCCAAAAACCCGCCCCCACCAGCACGGTTGCGTCTCCGGCCAATTCCACACCGGCATGAACAAAACCGAAACACAGCAACTCAATAGCAAGCAAGCCGCCCTGCCAAACTTAGGATTGGATCAGCATACAACCCTTTAGTGCTGGATTCAGCACACGTGCGTAACTTAATCCACACCGATTACGCATTACGCACCCGATGCCGGCTGTGTGCGACTACCGTTGGCTGCCAAAGTCGCTGTACGCCAAAAGCGGAATTTGCCTGCGCTTCACGACCGCGCGCTTACCACAACGGCAAATGTAGACGCACTCGTTCAAACGCAGTTATCACGTGCGTCCAGCATTTACAACGCCAACATCGAGTTGGCAATATAACCGGCGTTTCAACAAGGTCTAAAAACGTGAGAACACCGATTTGTTTTACTCGGTATCACCGCATGCCGAAAGCACACGCCGAACATCGTGCAGTTAAACATTGCAAGAAGCGAGTTTGGCGTGTAGTGGCGGGTCTGATGACTGCAACAGTGGTGTGCGTTGGGCATGTGCACATGAGCATTGGCCAAACGACCGTGGGCGAGTTGAGGTGCGAATATCTGAAAAATCCCAACGGCATTGACGTGCTGCAGCCGCGCTTGAGCTGGGTGATTCATTCGACTGAACGCAACCAACGCCAGACGGCCTACCAAGTGTTGGTGTCAAGCAGCCTCTCAAAGCTGCATGCTGACTGGGGCGATTTGTGGGATAGCGGCAAGGTGTACTCAGACCAATCAATTCACCTCAGGTACGCCGGCCTGCCATTGCAGTCTCACCAGCTCTGCTACTGGAAAGTCCGTGTCTGGGACAAGAACGACCGCCCGACGCCCTGGAGCAAACCTGCGCGTTGGTCAATGGGTTTGCTACAGCCATCAGACTGGAAGGCGAAGTGGATCGGACTCGATGGCGAAGAAAAAACAAATTGGCTAAGTAGCACTTGGTGGATTTGGTATCCGGTGGGTGACCCGCAAAGAGCTGCGCCTCCTGGCACAAACTATTTCAGGCGTGTAGTGCATCTGCCGGCTGGGCGCGAAATTAAACGCGCCATTTTCCAATACGCAGGTGATGAGGAGTGCCGGGGTTGGCTCAACGACCGAGACCTCGGCGCACGACGCGGCTACAGAAACGTAAAATACAACGACATCACCGGCCGGCTTGAGCCGGGCACAACTTACGTATTTGGGTTGACAGGCATTAACAGGGGCACAAATGCAAAACCGGCGGGTGTAGTTGGCCTGCTCGAAATCGAGTTCGCAGACGGCCAAAGGATAGTAATACCAACAGATGAACAGTGGAAAAGCTCTGACAGGGAAATCCCAGACTGGAACAAACCAGAGTTCGATGACTCGGGCTGGGTTACTGCGAAAAAACTCGGCCCAGTGGGCATGGATCCATGGGGTAATGTACGCACTGCTGAAGACCGCACATTGTCTGCACGCTGGTTGCGAAAAGAGTTCACACTGGACAAAAGTGTAACTCGCGCGGTGGTGTATTACTGCGGGCTTGGGCTGTCTGAACTTTACCTGAACGGCCGGAAAGTCAGCGACCACGTTTTGTCACCGGCCCTCACAGATTACACAAAGCGCGTCTTTTACCTTACGTTTGATGTGACAGACCAGCTAAAGCAAGGCAAGAATGCACTCGGTGTTGTTTTGGGTGGGGGACGCTATTACGCAGATCGCAGCAGGGTGTACGCAGGCACCGTAAGCTACGGGTTCCCGAAGCTGTTGCTGCAGTTGCGGATCGAACACGACGATGGTTCCGTGACCGAGATCGTCAGCGACAACTCGTGGAAGCTTGCCACAAACGGGCCGATCCTGGCCAACAGCGAATTCGACGGCGAATACTACGATGCACGCAAACAGTTCGATGGCTGGGCAAAACCTGGGTTCGACGACTCGGCCTGGCTTACACCGCAAATTGTATCTGCGCCAGCAGGGAAACTTGTCGCACAAATGATCCAACCGATTCGCGTCACACAAACGCTCAAGCCAATCGCCTTAACCGAGCCAAAGCCGGGCGTGTTCGTCTTCGACATGGGCCAAAACATGGTGGGCTGGTGCAAACTCAAAGTGCGCGGCCCGGCTGGAACAACTGTCACGTTGCGCCATGCAGAAACGCTCAAACCGGACGGCACGTTGTACACGGCAAACCTCCGCGGTGCAAAGGCCACTGATACTTACGTGCTCAAGGGCAGCGGCCTTGAAGTTTACGAACCGCGTTTTACCTACCACGGCTTCCGATACGTCGAAGTGCGAGGATACCCCGGCAAACCAACGCTCGACTCGATCTACGGCCGTGTCGTGCATGACGACCTTGAGCCAGCCGGCACATTTGAGTGCTCGAACCCGTTCCTAAACCGGCTATACAGCAACGTGGTGTGGGGCGTGCGCGGTAATTACCGGAGTATCCCGACCGATTGCCCGCAGCGAGACGAACGCCAAGGATGGCTCGGCGACCGGTCCGAAGAATCGCGCGGTGAAACTTACTTGTTCAACAATGCCGCATTTTACGCAAAGTGGCTTCAGGACATCTCAGATGCACAAAGGGACTCCGGCAGTATCCCGGACGTAGCCCCACCCTACTGGCCAATCTACAACGACGATGTCACCTGGCCAAGTAGCGCAGTCATCATCCCGAATACAATTTACCGGCAGTTTGCCGACGCCGACGTAATCGCGCGCCAGTACACTCCTGCAAAGAAATGGATCGAGTACATGCTGCGCTTCGTCACAAACGGCATCATCTCGAAAGACAGCTACGGCGACTGGTGCGTGCCACCAGAAGACCCTGTGCTGATCCATACCAAAGATACGAACCGAATCACGAGCAAAACACTGCTGGCAACAGCTTACTTTTACTACGACCTGCGACTGATGCAAAACTACGCCACCATGCTCGGCAAAACCGATGAAGCAGCTCGGTTTGCCACACTAGCTGACGAAGTCAAAGCAGCCTTCAACCGCGAGTTTCTCGATCGCGAGCGCGGCCGTTACGATAATGGTACGCAGACATCGTGCGTGTTGCCACTCGCATTTGGTTTGGTGCCGGTAGAACTGCGCAGCCGGCTATTCGCGCATCTGGTGGACAAGATCCAGAACGAATCCAAAGGCCATATCGGCACCGGTCTTATTGGCGCACAACATCTAATGCGTGTGCTGTCCGAAAACGGCAGACCCGATCTTGCCTACACAATCGCAACGCAGCAGGATTACCCGAGCTGGGGATACATGATCTCGAAAGGCGCAACAACAATTTGGGAATTATGGAACGGCGACACTGCTGATCCGGCAATGAACTCGCACAACCACGTCATGCTTGTGGGCGACCTAATTATCTGGCTGTTCGAGTACCTAGCAGGCATTGCACCGGATGATAACCAACCCGGCTTCAAACACATCATCATGAAACCGCATCCTGTCGAGGGCTTAACGTTTGTCAAAGCCACGCACAAATCGCCGTACGGACTGATCGCAAGTCACTGGCGGAAAACTAAGACCAGGTTCAATTGGCGAATTACGGTACCACCAAATACAACCGCTACGGTTTTCGTCCCGGCCAATCACCCAACCCAGATAACCGTGGACGGCAAACCCGCCACGCAAACCTCAGCCATGCAATTCATCAGGGCTGAGTCTAACCATGTAGCATTCCTTGTCGGCAGCGGAACGTACAACTTCATGGTAAAACAAACAGGCGGAGCATCAGCCAGCCAATAACGCATATACAACAGCCGTCAACGAGGCACCGAGCCGCATCAACGTATCTGATAAAACCATCCACGGAACGTTTTTAGCCCGGGCCGCGCCGCGCTGAGCGAGGAATCCCAAAAATTCGGAGCGGCAGGTTCTAAAGTATCAGTATCCGAAAAGCCAAAGGGGTTGGCTCGTCAAAGCTGCTGCAACGGCCTAAATATAACGCAGGCAGCCCTACCAAGGACCAAATAATACGCAAGAAAGCCGAAACCAAGAATGGAGAGTTTGAATGATAGGCTTGAATACGGCAGCTTGAGTGCTATTATTTTACCGGGCTTGCGCGATTAGCTCAGTTGGTAGAGCATCAGTATCACACACTGGGGGTCGCAGGTTCGAGTCCTGCATCGCGCACCAGCAAAACAGACGCTGCTTGCCGGCAACTGCACACCGACAGATTTGATTGGATTAAAAGCCGCGTTTTGCCAACATCACGGGTCTGATGAACCTAGTACTTAAACTATTGCTTGAACAGCCTGACCTAAGCGCCGAACAAATGGCGCAAGTGCTCAATGTCAGTGTTGAAGAGGTCAATCGCCAGATTGATCAGCTCAAAAAAGACCGGATTTTGCTGGGTTGGCGCCCGGTGCTGAACTTGTCGAAAGAACAGGACGGCATGGTACGGGCTGTGATCGAGGTGCGCATCACACCAGAACGCGGCGGCGGCTACAACCGGCTTGCCGAGCGCATCAGCCGGTTCGATGAAGTCGAGTCGTGTTACCTCATGTCGGGTGCGTATGACCTGCTGGTGTTTGTAAGCGGGCCGAGCTTGCAAAAGGTGGCAGCGTTTGTGTCTGAAAAACTGGCACCGCTTGCTGGTGTACTGTCAACCTCGACACATTTTCTTCTCAGATCATACAAAGAGCACGGGTTCCTGCTTGATGTGCCGCCGCCTGAACCCGAGCGACTCAAAGTTACACCGTAACCGGCCGGCGTGATCTGCGCGGTCAGACCGAAGCGTAATCCACATGGATTTTACACGATTCATCGCACGGCATGTGGCGACTCTGCCACGATCTGGCATACGCGACTTTTTTGAGATCGTAGCCAAGATGGACGGTGTAATCTCGCTCGGCATAGGCGAGCCTGACTTTGACACGCCATGGCACATCCGCGAAGCCGCAATTTACGCAATCGAAAAAGGCAGAACGCACTACACGTCCAACCTCGGGTTAATTGAACTGCGTCGTGCAATCTGTCGGTACGTCGAGAAACACTTCGGCATCGGGTATCGGCCCGAGGACGAAATCCTTGTCACAGTCGGCGTGTCCGAGGCACTGGACATTGCATTTCGTGCGCTGGTTAACCCGGGCGATAAAGTCATGTTCCACCAACCGTGTTACGTGAGTTATCACCCGAGCATTGTCCTAACCCACGGGGTTGCAATACCGGTGCCGACTTATCCGAAGGATAACTTTGCGCTCACAGCCGACGCACTTGCGGCTGCATGGCAACCAGGCGCAAAATTACTCGTGTTAAACCTGCCGTGCAATCCGACCGGCGGCACTTGCACACGGCAACAGCTCGAAGCAATCGCAAGGTTCTGCATCGAGAAAGACCTGCTCGTGTTAAGTGACGAGATATACTCGGAGCTAACGTTCGAGGGCGAACACATCAGCATTGCTAGCCTGCCGGGTATGCGCGAGCGTACAGTCCTATTGCACGGACTGTCTAAGGCATTTGCAATGACAGGCTGGCGTATCGGGTACGCATGCGGTCCGGCTGAGCTGATCGAGGCCATGATGAAAGTGCACCAATACTCGATGATGTGCGCCTCGATCGTCAGCCAGGAAGCTGCCATCGAAGCACTCACACGCGGTGACGAAGCCGTCAAGCACATGCGCGACCAATACCGCCGCAGACGCGATTTTCTGGTGCGCAGATTCAACGAGCTCGGTCTTAAATGTCATTTACCATGCGGCTCATTCTACGCTTTTCCCGCTGTGCCAGTACCAGGGTTGAGCGACCGCGAGTTTGCTGTTGGGCTGCTGCAGGCCGAGCGCGTTGCAATGGTGCCCGGCTCAGCCTTTGGTCAAAACGGCGCCGGTTTCGTGCGCGCGTGTTTTGCAACCGGGTATGACCAGCTAATTGAAGCAACCAAAAGAATTGAGCGGTACCTCAGTCGGCTGCAAACGCAATAGCGTAAATAACCTGAATCACTACCGACGTAATCAAATCTGTCACGCCGATCAAATCCCGCACAAGTCCCGTAATGTCCAGACCGAGCCATAGTCCGGGCTTCGACTCGTTTTGCTCGGTGACCTCGACCCGCTGCCCTTAGCCTAACGGCTGGACTACCAACAGCGAACCAAACATAAACTCAAGCGCCCAACGTTGTTAATGACTGTGGCAATCAACCAAAACTACATCAGTTGCTTTACACGGTGTTGCCTGCGGCATAGAGTGTGGTCATGCCTTCTGAATACGACGGAACCGAATTTGTTGATGCGGATTTTCAGATGCACAAGACACGCAGTGCCACCACACTTGAGGGGGCACATGCACAAACGCGCCCGCCTACACTTGAAGAAGTTGACCTGAAAGTAACCCAGGCGCAGCAGAAACTCGCCGAGTTAAAGCGCCAGCAGGAAGAGCTTGAGCGACAACGCGCTGCCCTCGAGGAAATACGCCGGCGCCAGGCCGAGTTTACCACCGGCAGAAACGAGGTCGTCCACGGCATAACACGCGCCCTTGGCTTGCTCGAAGAAGCCGAATTCGAACACAGGCGCGAAGCCGAGCAAATGGCAAAGGCAATCACAGACCTGCGCGCTTCGCTCGAGAAAGTTGAGGCAATCCACGAAGACACATGGACAAAAGACAACTTCGATGTTGAACTGACAAAAGCTCTTACCACAATCGAAAATGCACGAATGGAACTAAACGCAGCCCGGCTGAAGTTTCCGTTGCTTTCGGGTACCGAAAAAAATGGTCCCGAATACGAAAAACAACCGACTGCTGCACACGAGCTTCTGCTCGGGCACAAGAGGTTCTTAGAACTGTGCAAGCTCGGCTTGGCCATCACATGGCCATTGGCAACAGTTGCGCTGGTCGCATTGATTTTGCTTGCGATTGTGTTGATGCGGCACTGACAGTTGCTGCGCGCGAGATGGCGTGCAAAAAGGCAATTTTATTGCTCGGGGTAGGCTGGATGCTGATGCTCGGCGGTGCACTTATGATGCTGGATGCGGCAATCCGGTTTGGCCCGGGCAACACGACCATGGCAGGACTTGAATCAACAGCCGGGTTTGCCGTGGCTGTTACAGGCTGGTTGCTGCGGCGCGTAGCAGTCGCACGGGCTAAAGACCAATAGCCAACCCGGCTGTGGTCACGTGTGCAACTGAGATAAACATGAGCCTGTTGAAACGCAAACCTGACCCGGTTTCAGAACGCGCGCGTGCGTTGAACGCCGAGTTGAATGAACTCCAACGGCAAATTCAGCGGCTTGAATCACAGTTGCAAAATGCGATGCCGCAGGGCCGGTTCAGATCAACTGCCCTACCCCGTGGCCCAACAGTCACGCATACAAATCAACCGCCCGCCCAAGTCCAGAACCCGAACCATGAGCCCGTGCTGGAAATCGTGGACCGCGCAGTCCTTGAAATTAACACCGAAAATCCTACCACACCCGACCACTTCAACGAGTTCGGTGTCCGGAAATACGACCTGGTTGCACTTGTGAACCGGCTAAAATGTTTTCTCCGCGGCCCGACGGCAAGTAACCCGAAACTCGTAAGTTACCTTGCGGCTGGTAGCATCCAGGGGCCACGCCCGTTACGCTACGAAAAACGCGTTGCGCGAAACCGCTTTATTGCACTTGTGATAGTGCTGTTTGTCATGCTGCTTGGCATACTCTCAGTTTTCGTGCGCACACGCTAATAGTGCACTACTCGTACCGAGTGCCGCGGCTGTCCCAATGCAACCATCGCGGACACGAACAATAATCACATTGCCAATTCGAACCAAACACGGCGTTTTCATGGCCAGCTATTCCACACGCGGGCTAAAGGCACTTTGTTTCCCGCCCCATAACACGACTTCGCTCCGCGCATTTTTCACGAGCAAAAACGGAATATTACCCACCCCAAAAATCCGCGCCTGGCACCGCATAACCACAAAAGCACTGCATGCCGCACTTGCGGGGCTTAAACCGCGTCGGGTCCCGGCTCTTGATCTGTCGGTGGGTACACCTTTCCAACGCAAGGTCTGGCACGCACTACGAAGAATTCCTTTTGGCACAGTCTGCACTTACGCACAGGTTGCACAGGCCATCGGTAAACCCGGCGCAGCACGCGCAGTCGGCAACGCATGCAGGGCAAATCCAATACCCATCTTAATCCCGTGTCACCGTGTGATTGGGGCTGGTGGGCGACTCGGCGGATTTTCAGCCGGCCTAAAATGGAAACGCAAATTGTTGGTACACGAAAACGCGCCCTTGCCGCTTTAAACACCTTGGCACATCGGCAAATGACACCCCGAGCCTAACCGTCTTTTACAACTCACTTTTGCACGGCTGTTCTTTACCAGCGCGCGGCCGAGCTTGTTCATGTGGGAATTTTGCCCAGCTTAAAAGCATCAGCAACCCGCCAATTGCACCGAACGGCGCCATGAAATAAAAGTAGTTCCCAAGGCTTCTATCAAGCAGATAACCCAGGATTACACCCGCGAGACTACCCCCGAAGTACTGAAACGAGTCTATTACACCAAGGGCAAACCCGGCCATGCGCCGACCGCCAATGTCCATCGGTGCCGCTGAACCAAGGATCGAATGTGTCGAGTTCGCAGTAAACGCGATAAGCACCAAAAACACTATTGCAGCAGTCACGCCGTGGAACTGTGCCGCAAGCAAGATGATTATTGTCTCGAGGAAATAGAGTGCCATCGCAACCGGAGCGCGTTTGCCCTTGAACAGAAGGTCGGATACGTAACCTGCCGTCAACGACCCTGCCGACGCAACAAACGGAATCAGAAACGCCAAGAACTGGAACTGCACAGATTTAAGGTCAACCTGATACAGCTCCTGCATATAACGTGGGAACCATTGGTCAACCGCCTGGCGTACTGCGCCTGTGCACGCATACGCACAAGCGGTTATCCACACTGCCGGGTTGGTTGCAATCACGCGGATGACCTCAACCGGATTTGCACGCACACCTGCAGCCGTACCATTCGAGTCGCCAGGAATTACACCATGAAAACCTGCTTGCTCAGGCGTTTCCTTAACAATAAGCGCCATGCATACTGCAACCGCTGCACAAATGATCGAGGGCACCCAAAACAACCAACGCCAATGCAAAGGCGGCACGTTCACCAACCCGAGCACGGTAAACCCGCCTAATAACGCAGGTCCAAGCATAAAAATGCCAAACCGGCCAAGATTGATCATGAACCCGAATATGCCGGAGAACCGACCGCGTTCACGATGCGCAAACCAGGCGGTGTTGATCTTCACCATGCCGGGTGCACCAAACGCCTGCAGGTAACCGTCCAGACTACGAATCGCAACGAACAAGCCGAGCATACCCATAAACGATGCTGCGCCGAAGCAGATGTTCATTAGCACTGTACCGGCGGCACCTATGAGCATTGCGCGTTTACCACCGAGTCTGTCCGTAAGCAGGCCGTTTATGATCAGCCCGCACGCATACGCAAGCAGCACAGCCGTAATGATCTTACCCATGTCGGCACGGCTAAACCCGAACTCTTCGCTGATTGCCTTGTTTGCAATGGAGAGGTTGTACCGGCACATGTAAAAGGAGGTGTAAAGCAAACCCAAAAATCCCCAGTTTAACCCGCGCCGCGCACGGAACCCACGGGGAAAATTCTGTCGCAAACCAACTCCTACTTCAGCGTCATTCATGCGTATAGTCCAAGTGCCAATGCCAGGCAGGTTGCATAACGCCAGCCAGCTAACCAGACGCGCGCGCCGGGGTCAAAAAGTTTGTTCGGTAGTTCAACGCAGGCAATCAGTAATCCGGTGGTGAACATCGGCCACATGTTTTTTGGCCAAATCAATCCACAAGCAAAAACGATTTCTTGGCAGAATTGACACAACCAAAGGTTTGGTGCGAAATAATATGTGAAGCCGTGAATGCGCCCATCCGCATCTTGCACGTTGACGGTGACAGTTTCTTCGCCAGTTGCGAGATTGCCCTGGACGAAAAACTGCAGGGCAGGCCTGTATGGGTCGGCGGCGGTCGGCACGGGGACGGCATCGTAATAGCAGCCAACCGCGAGGCGAAGAAGTTCGGCGTAACAACCGGCATGGCATGTTTCGAGGCTAAACGGCTTTGCCCGCACGGTATTCTGTGCAAACCGCATTATGAAGAATACCGGCGGCTGTCTCACCAAATGTTCCAGATCCTCGAAGAATACGCCCCTACACTTGTGCCCATCTCGATTGACGAAGGGTTCCTAGACCTCACAACACTCAACCCGCACGTCTTCAGCGCCAAAACAACCGCACAATATGTGAACGAAATACGCGACCGGATACTGCGCGAGGTCAAAATCCCGGTCTCAGCCGGCCTGGCGAATTCGGCCTGGTTAGCCAAGCTGGCCACCGACGTTGCAAAGCCTGGTTTCCTAGAAATACCACCCGGACAGGAAAAGGAATTCTTAAAAGACCGGCCGGTGCATGAGTTATCAGGGATCGGCCCGCGCCGCGCACGCCGACTGGCTGCGTTAGGGGCGCGGACCTTTGGTGACGTAGCTAAGTTACCGTCCACGGCTCTAAAACAAGCCTTTGGTATTTGGGGACAACAACTTTGGCTGTTCGCCAATGGCAGGTGGAACGAGCCATTGCTGCTGGAGATCAAAGACCGCACCATTATCTCCAGCAACACAACCTTGCCATACGACGAGACTGATTACGAAGCAGCTCTCACCTTTACGCTCAGTGAAGCCACACGGCTGCTCGGGCAGTTACGCCGTGAACAGCTCCAGTTGCGTGAAATGGGATTGACAGTCCGGTTCAATGACTTCAGCGAAGTAGGCGGCAAATTCAGGTTTCAACATCCGCAGTTCCAAAACTCAATTGTAAATGCCGTGCTCGAACAGTTGTTCCGCGAAGTCACAGAAGGTCAAGTTAAACCCGTGCGGCAGATTCGAATTGCGTTTTGGAACCTGTCGCAGCTCGACACACAACCAACGCTCTGGGGACGAACCGAAGCCGAGCGTTTAGGCGCGCTGGATGAAGCCACCCATAAACTCAACGCGCGCTTTGGCCGTCCCGTTGTAATGACAGGCGCAGAATACGCGTTGCTCAAGCTCGATGAGGCTTTCAGGCGACCAAAACCGAAATGCCCGTTTGTGCCGCAGCGCGAGATGATTAATAAACTCTGGGGCCCAAACCACAATCCACAAGCCGGTCCCACACAATGGGAACTGCGCCTTGGCAAGGTCAGCAGACACCATTTTCAGAAAGCTCGATCAGATTAACAGAGGCCAAATCACAGGCAACAGATTCAAATGCAAGTCAAAAGCATTGCCAGCGTGTGCAGGGTACAAATCCGGCGAATGCCAGCTTTTTGCTTCGTTCAACGCCTTCAATAAGGGGCAAGCTGGCTCAACAGAACCAACCCTGAGCAATTTAGCAGAGACTCAATCTAAAAGGGCCTTGCATAAGCGAAAATATCCCCCAAACATTACGATTGGGCTGGAGTTGACAGGGATAGACTGCACAGCGGACCGTACAAGCCAACCTGAGGGGTAGGTTCGGCTTGAGTGAATGCCGACGAGCACCAATTTCGCCATCGGCCAGCTGTTTTTCGGTTGCAGACAGACCCAAGAACGATGCTCCGCCACGCCCGGTTTTTGCCGGGTGACCACAGGATGTCTGTCGGTGTACTCGCAGAGTCAGCCGCTGGCGGCGATCAGTCGCAGACGGCCCGGCCCATACCCCGGCCAGACGTGTTGTGCCCAACGCTGCTTACCATCTCTCCCGTGCCCCGGGCACAAGTACCCGCGCCACACATTGCCGTGAGCGCCACGCCAACCGCTCGGGCAACAGGACCAGCTTCTTGATCAGCGGCCGGATGCGCCAGTCCTGACAGTTGTCGCTCAGGTGCAACAGCTTGATCACCACCATCAGGTCGTAGGTCAGCGCCCCAATAAGATAGTAAATCTGGTTTGCGTACTGCGCAGAGACTGTTTGCGCAGCCATTCGCCGACCTGGGATTGATCGGCGGACTTGTCCACACCTAACAGGTCACACGCCAGCGGATCGTCGTCGAGCGCCTGGCTGTCGGACAGACAACCACAGCCACAGCACAGCGTATAGATCAACTGACCAACGATGGCCTCAGGCACGTAGCCGCGCCGTTTGTCCATGCGCGGACCAAGGCAGGTGAGTTAGTGCAACTTGTTCCAGAGATCGAACCGCCGTGCAATGGCTTCGACGGCGACAAGCCCGGCATGGACTGAATGATCTGAGTTGGCAACCAATTGGAGTTTGAGCCGGCATCGTTCTTGGTGATGGCAGCAATAAGTTTTTCAGACAATCGGCGCAGACATAAATTCACCTCAAATTGCAAGTTTTCCATCTCAACCGTAATGGTTTGCTGGAGCTTTCATGGCCTGCAACACACTTAGGCTGGATTTTGCAATGCCAAACAAACTCGCTCAGTGTCGGTTTGAACTCAACTGGTACATGGTATGAGATCCCTGGCAGCGCTGAAGTCACAGCTGTGACCATACCGGTGGCCCCTGCCACTCCAACTGTGTTCTATCGACTGCGGCGGCCATAAATTGTGCTGGCGTTTTTGGTAGCGTGGCTGTTGAACGGGGTGCACTGCACCCCGTTTTTATTATTGTGCAATACGGCGCGAAAGTGTCATTTCAAGCGCAAAGATTAATCTGGATTCGGCCGCTTGAACCCAATAGGCGTACCTCGGTATTACGTGATTCGATAACAGTCACTATTCAACGGACGATGTGAAGCTCAAATTCTGTTGGCCAAGTTTACCCCGGTACGTCTGTCATGGTTTCTGAGTCGGTGCAAAACTCATGGCCGGCATGCGTTAGGTCGGCATTTTCGCCCGTAAACCCATCTAGGGTGACTACTCGATACCAATGCGATACGAACCACGGCTGTTGCGGCAGCGGCTGGGGCGGTAGGCCAGTGTAAGCAGGTGTTTTTTCAAGATACCGGAAGTTCTCGTAAACGTTAAAGGCAGGCAGTAGATCCGTAATGACGAGCCGGTGCTGGTTTAGTGTCTGTTGCAACCGCCACCATTTCACGTATGAACTGTCATGAAATGTGAACCCGAAGTAGCCAGCACAGTCCGGTTGCCTGAGCGCTGCGACGCCTCTGAGGATAAAGCCGCGTATGGCAAGGTCGGTTTCAGGTGGATCGGTGATAAACGTGTCAAATGCACCAAGCCATTTCGCCGGAAGCGGATTGCGTAAGTCGAACACATGCGCTTGAAGTCGCAGGCCGAGCTTTTCCGCCCAGTGGTTGTCGAATGCAACTAGGCGTTCGTCAAGGTCAAGCACTGTTACATTGCGCGGTTTACGTGTTAAAGCCAAGACCAGCCCAATCAGATCGTCCTCGGCACCCAACACAAGGATGTCTTTCCCAACAACATCCCCACGGACAATTGCAAGCTGTGCGCGGGCAAATGTTGATTCAGGTGTCACGTACCCCTGAACAAACTGGCTGTCCGCACCAGGGCGCTGTTTTTGGATTTCCAAAAACTGCTCGCGCACTTCCGAGTGCAAACTCGCAGTAAAACCGCGTCCGCCACATGCACTGCACTCGGCGCTGCAAAAAGGTTCAAGCCCGAGTTGCTCTGCAAGCGCCAAGCCAGTCGTTGTGAATCGCGGCCCAGCTGAACACCATTCGAGAAGAGCGGCCTCAGCTAAAACAGCCAGTATTGCTTGTACATGTTTAACAGGTTGCGCACTGAACCTGTACACGTGCCATACCGTTGGAGAGGTAAGCAACAGGCACATTACTCGCTCAAACGCACGGACAGTAACATTCACTCCGCTTCGTTGCGCTGCGCGTGCGGCAAGCGCACTAAGTTGGTTGACATTCATGTACTAATTGAAGCGAATGATTTTGTGTTCCCTGATCTTGGCCGGCTTAAACAACTCGATCAGCCCGAGCATGACAGCCTTGGCCTTATGACTGTTGTTGCGCGAGTAATTGCACAAGAACAAATCAACGTTCACCAAACCTTTCTCAGGCCAAGTGTGTATCGCAAGGTGCGACTCAGCTAAAATATAGAACAATGTCATGCCGTCATTTGGAAACTCCTGCGCGGCAGACCTAAGTACGCGTACTGAATGACGCGCAAGCGTCTTTTTCACAGCAAGCTTAAGACTTTGTTTTGCTCTCATGTCAAACGCGCATCCTTGTAGGTCAGCCAGCAGTTGTCGAGTTCGTTTGATCGAGTTTTTCGCCTTCATACTCATCACCTGCTGTTTTTGCACTTTCGACACCTTGTCCTGTATTCAAAACACTGATTCAATGCAATTGCACAAGCGTAAAGTAAAAATGTTTTTGCACGAAAAGCCCGACGGTACATACCTGAATTGCAGAAACAACTTCAGCCTCAATTTCAGCCCGCCCCGAAATGAAAGTTGCACCAAACCAAAGACCGGGATATTCGATGCGTTTGCTCCGAGCTTGCGAAGCATCGCGCCGGAAAGGTGTAAATTGCCTCTCTACGCCCGCACATCACACGCGCGAACTGCGGGTCTTACACCAGTAAAGCTTCCAAAGCGAATCCAGTTCTGCCAATATCTGCTTAATCAAATGGCAAAACAACAAGTGCGCATGTTGGCTCCAGAGCCGCAGAGCACATCGGGGACCACTGGCACTCTACCCGATGCATTGGTAAGACAGTTTCTTGTCCACCTTGAAAGCGAGCGTGGCGCTTCGCAATTTACCAGACGTAACTATTTGCAGGCACTTACACAATTCCACATCTGGCATCTCAAAGAACGGCATGGACCACCTCAATGGCGCAAGCTAGATCGGGACAGTTTCCGCGCGTATCTGCGTTTTTTGGGTCGGACAAATCTAAGCCGCGCCGCAATTCGGCTCAGATTCGCTGCGCTGAGGACATTTTACCGGTTCCTAGTACAGCGCGGTGTGGTTGAAACTTCGCCTGTGAAAAATCTAGTCTTGCCAAAGCTCGCCAAGCGACTCCCAAAATTCATCACCGTGCAGCAAATGCACCAGCTGCTACAAGCGCCTTTCAAACTGCTCAATTCGAACAAGGCACAAAAACGCGGGCGCCCATTTTCCATGTCATTATGCCTGCGCGACGTTGCGATTCTTGAAACGATTTATTCGTGCGGCCTGCGTGCAAGCGAGTTGTGCGGCTTGCGCGCAGCCGATATCGATTGGGGCGAAAAATTGGTGCGCGTGCGTGGCAAAGGCAGAAAAGAACGGCTCGTGCCAATTGGCGATCCTGCGTTGGCTGCAATTCGCAATTACTGGCAGACCCTACCGCATACGCCTGTAGGACAGGCACCTGTGTTTCTTTCACAAAATCATGCTGCGCCCATTGCACCACGTGACCTGCAACGACGGCTGAAACGGTACCTTCTTATTGCTGGGCTCGACCATGAGATCACACCACACAAACTCCGTCACAGTTACGCCACGCATATGCTTGATGCAGGCGCAGACTTGCGCAGTGTCCAGGAGTTGCTCGGCCATGCGAACCTTGCCACCACGCAGGTTTACACGCACCTAAGCACTGAACGGCTCAAAAAAGTCTATGACGCAACACACCCGCGCGCATGACGGCATCGGCACAAATAATTCCAAATCCACAAACCATGCTGAGTTACAATAACTTAGCAATCACCATGACAGAGGCCGAACACGTGCGTGAGCCGCAGTATTTGCTCAAAAGCTTTGAGCGCTGGGTCCTGCCGCGACTTGCGGCTGCGCTGCCGAAGTGGGTACTGCCAGATCATCTCACACTATTGGGATTCTTGTCCGCGGCAGGGGTAGGTATTTGCTATGCCCTGTCAAATTACAACAGAAACTACCTGTGGCTAGCCAGCGCACTATGGGTGCTCAACTGGTTCGGTGACAGTCTCGATGGCACGGTTGCTCGTGTGCGGCACATCGAGCGGCCGCGTTATGGGTATTACCTAGACCACACCGTTGACATGTTTGCAGCTGGATTTGTGTGTATTGGACTTGGCCTGTCGCCATACCTATCGCTGACGATTGGGCTTGCATTGCTGATGGCTTACTACCTGATGTCAATCAACGTGTATCTGGAAACGTTCGTGATGAAACGGTTCCAGTTCGGTTACGGGTACATCGGCCCGACCGAAGTGCGCGTGATCCTGATCTTGGGCGGGTGCGCGCTTGCGCTCGGGTTCGAGCCAAAGATTGAGTTTACACACGTCCCGCTCGGGCTACTTGACTTGATTGGATTGGCTGGAGTGTTCGTGATGGCGATAATGCTGCTACGAAGAATTATCAGTAACTTGAGCTACCTGGCTAAGCTTGAGCCGCCCAATGTGGTCAAACCACCCTCAAAAACCCAGACCAGCAATGCACAAACCAACACCTAGTGACGTTTTTCTGGATGAATTAACGCGAACAAAGCGGCATTTTTATAAGGAAACCGCCTATGGCCCGTCACCGAAATTCGACAGCCTCGTCAACTGCCGCAGAGCCTCGTTTTCAAACAATTCGGTCAGCAAAGCCGGTATCTCGTCAGCGCAAAAGTTTTGAACATTTTGCCATTTGCTTGTCTAAAAATTTGGTAGCTGCCGTTGTCTGTGGCGGTGTGACTGTCTCGGGACCAAAGCTGAAATGTGCGGAAAAAGATTTACTTTCCGCCTGTCACACGGTAAATGGACCGGGCTACCAAAGAGGAGTTTAAACCGAGTTTATGATCAAGGTCGAGAATTTGACCAAGGTATTCGGACCGAAACGCGCCGTTGACGGTATATCGTTCACGGTCGAGCGCGGTGAAGTGCTGGGTTTCCTCGGCCCGAACGGGGCGGGTAAATCCACTACCATGCGTATGATAACCGGCTTTATGCCGCCGACAAGTGGCCGTGTAATTGTCGGCGGCTTCGACGTACAGCACAACCCAATTGAAGCAAAACGCTTGATGGGCTACCTACCGGAAAACGCGCCGGCCTATGCCGACATGACCGTGTACGCATTCCTCAATTTCACGGCTGAATTACGCGGACTGCGTGGCCAGGCAAAAAAAGATGCCATCGACCGCGTCGTTGAAATGTGTTACCTCAAGCCCGTCTTACACCAAAGCATCGAGACACTTTCCAAAGGCTACAGACACCGTACATGTTTTGCACAGGCAATAATCCATGACCCACCTGTGCTTGTGATGGACGAGCCAACTGATGGGCTTGACCCAAACCAAAAACATGAAGTCCGCACGCTCATTCGGAAGATGGGTCGTGAAAAAGCCATAATTTTCTCGACGCACATCCTTGAAGAAGTTGATGCCGCCTGCACGCGCGCGATCATAATTGACCGAGGCAAAATTGTCGCAAACGGCACACCGGACCAACTGCGCCGAAAATCCGACTGGGCAGGTGCAGTCACACTGCGCGTCAAAGGCGTTCCGCGCGAGGCGCTCGTAACAAAACTTTACTCAGTGCCGCTGGTCAATAAGGTCACCGTGCTCGAGGAAAAGGACGGCCGGATCACAGCACGTGCATTTCCGAAACCCGGTGCTGCCAATGGCGAACTGCTGACCGCTGTCGCCGATGCTGTGCACGGCTGGCAAATTGAACTGCTCCAGCGTGAAGAGGGACGCTTAGACGAGGTGTTCCGCGCCATTACAATGCCGGACACGGCCAAAACATAAAACCACCTAGAGCTTTATGGCGCAGATGTACTGAGCAGCTTTAACCTGGTGAGCTGGTCAAAGTTCCCAAAACAATGAGCACAACAATTCGACACATCTGGACAATTGCAAAACGCGAGCTGGCAGCATACTTCACCTCACCGCTTGCGTATGTGTTCATAGTTATTTTCCTGCTTTTGTGCGGTTTTTTTACGTTTTTTGTCAGCGGTTTTTTCCAACGTGGCGATGCGTCATTGACGCGATCGTTCTTCGATTGGCACCCGTGGTTTTACCTGTTTCTTGTGCCTGCGGTCGGCATGCGACTCTGGGCTGATGAACGTCGGCTGGGCACACTCGAGCTGCTTTTCACAATGCCAATCACACCTTGGCAGGCAATACTGGGCAAGTTCATTGCATCGTGGTTGTTCCTTGCACTTGCACTTGCACTGACATTTCCGATCTGGCTCACGGTCAATTATCTTGGTGAACCCGAAAACGGCGTGATATTTGCCGGCTACATTGGCAGTTGGTTGATGGCGGGGGCTTACCTAGCCATCAGTTGTGTTACATCGGCACTCACGCGCAGTCAGGTGGTGAGTTTCATCCTGTCACTTGTTGTATGTCTTTTTCTGATCCTGTGCGGGTTTGCACCTGTCATCAACCTGCTCGAGCGACTTGGCAGCTCAGCAACATGGCGTTGGTTGGTCGAGCTTGTGGCCTCTTTTAGTATAATGAGCCATTTCGAAGCGCTGCAACGCGGTGTGGTTGATTCACGCGACCTCATGTTTTTCGTGTCGATGATCGTGTTTTCGTTGTTCACAACTAGTGTAATCCTGCGCACACATCGGGCAGGCTGACCAAGTTGGAGGTGCACAATGGAAAAGAAATCAATTGAACCGATCGTTTTCTCCGGACTCGGCATTTTGTTGATGTTCGTTTTGTTGCTGGCATTGAACATCATAATAGGCGCAGTGCCGATGCGTTTGGATTTGACCGAGGATAAAGTTTACACGTTGTCGGACGGTACCAAGGCAATTCTCAAAAAACTCGATGCACCCGTCAAAATCAGGTTCTACTGCACACGCAGTGAAACCGCTACACCAGAGACCGTTTTCCTGAAAAATTACGCGCGCAAAGTCGAAGATTTGCTCAGCGAATACAAACAGGTTGCAGGCAAAAACCTCATAATCGAAAAATACGACCCGCAACCGGACTCGGACGCAGAAGACTCAGCTCGAATGGACGGGCTTGAACCACAGGCATTACCTGGAATTGACCGGTTTTATCTTGGGATTGCGGTCAGCCAGGCTGACGCACGCGAGTCCATACCGTTCCTACAACCGACCCGTGAACGCTTGCTCGAATACGATATCACGCGCGCAATCTACCGGGTTGCTTGGCCCGAACGACCCACAGTCGGTGTGATGAGTTGGCTGCCTGTATTCGGCACACCGATCAGCCCGATGATGATGCAGATGGGCCAGCGCCCGGTCGAGCCGTGGACGTTAATCAACGAGTTGCGATTCGATTACAACATCAAACGCCTGGCGACCGATGTCGAAAAAATCGATGACGACGTAAAAGTGTTGATCGTAATTCATCCAAAGGACATCACGGAAAAAACCCAGTTTGCAATTGACCAGTTTGTACTGCGTGGGGGCAAGTTGATCGCGTTCCTTGATCCAGCGTCGCTGGTTGACATGCGATCAAATCCACGCGGTATGATGAGCTTTAGTACCAGTTCTTCCAACCTCGATAAATTACTCAAGGCTTGGGGGTACACATTTGAGTCAAAGGTCGTTGCAGACCTCAATTACATGATGAAACTGCGCGGGCCAGACGGCCTGCCACAAGACGCCCCAACATGGCTCAGTGTAACACCAGTTGGCATTAACAGAGACGACCCAGCATGCAACCAGATCGAAAATGTCTGGTTGCCACTTGCAGGCGCGTTCACTGGCGCACCCGCAGACGGCCTTAAGGAAACTGTCTTGCTGCGTAGTACTAAACAGGCACAGTTGGTCGAAGGTTTTTTGGCCAGCTTGTCCCCAGACAGCATCCTGAAGGATTTCAGTCCGTCGGGTGTCGAATACAGGCTGGCGATCAGGTTGGCTGGCAAGTTTAAGACAGCTTTCCCCGATGGTAAACCGGAAACCAAAAAAGAGGAAAAATCAGACAACAACCAAACAGACACGGAAAAAACCAGTAGCGACAATACCGATGAACTCCTCAAAGAATCCAAGCATGAAACTGCAGTTGTGTTGTTTGGCGACGCTGATTTCCTCGACGACGAATTTACCTTGCGCAAGTTCGACAGCCCGTTCGGCCGGCTTATCTCGATCATGAACGGTAATCTCAACCTCGCACAAAACCTCATCGAACAACTGACAGGCGATGTGAACCTAATCGCCATTCGTAGCCGTGCCGAAACGCTACGGCCGTTCACCCGCATACGCGAAATGCAGGCTGCCGCCGAACAAAAATACAGGGCCGAAATCCGCCGACTCGAAGAAGCTTTGGCGGAAACACAACGCAAGCTCAACGAACTACAACAAAAACGCACCGACCAAGACCAACGGTTCATATTGTCAGCTGAACAACGCGCCGAACTCGAAAAATTCCGCGCAGAAGAACGCAACACCCGCATCCGGCTTAAACAGCTTCAGAAAGATTTGCGTCGCGACATTGTTGCACTGGAAACGCGTCTCAAATGGATAAATACACTCGCAACACCCCTGGCAGTGACTGGCGCAGGACTAGTTATCGCAGTTGTTAAACGACGCAAAACCGCAGCTAGATAACAACACACCACTGGACGCGACCATGAACAGGAAACAGTTGTTGATCTTGCTTGGACTGGTTGTTGTGTTGGGCATTGCAAGTACTGCGCTTTACAAACGCAGCCAAACAACCTGGAAGGTCAGTCCCCTACAGCCCGGTAAAAAATTGCTCGGTGATCTGCCGGTTAACGACGTTGCCAAAATCACAATTCGCACCGGCACAAACGAGTTAATCCTCGCCAAAAAAGAAGGGACCTGGCGCGTGCGCCAACGCGCAGATTACCCAGCCAACTACAGCGAGCTCAGCAGCACCTTGCTAAAACTCGCCGAGCTTAAACCGGTGCAGATCGAAGAAGTCGCATCCACGCAACTTGCGCGATATGGCCTTTTGCCCCCTGGTCCAGGGACAAACACGGCCGTGCTTGTCGAGCTAAGCGATCAAACCGATAAACCGATCCTATCAATTCTGCTCGGCAAACAACATATGCGTAAACAAACCAAAGCCTCTGCTATGGACGATTTTGGTAGCCTAGGTTGGCCAGATGGCAGGTACGTCATGGTCGGCACAAACGCAACCACAGTCGCGCTCGTCTCGGAGACATTTAGTCAACTAGAGCCTAAACCCGAGCAATGGCTTAACAAGGATTTCTTCAAGATCAGCAAGATCAAGACTGCGTCAGTCGAACACACCGTTGCCACAAATTCGTGGACTGTTACACGCGAAACTGAATCTGCCGATTGGAAGCTGGTTGACCCGCAGCCGGGCGAAGTGCTCGACAAATCGAAGGTCTCGAGCCTTAATTGGGCCCTTAGCTCGCCATATTTCAACGACGTTTTGCCAGCCGATACACCCCTCGAATCACTCGGGCTTGATAAACCAACCGTGATCAAAATCGAGTGCTTCGACAATTTCAATTACACTATCAGGGTCGGCGCAAAAACAAACGATACATTGCCCATTACCGTTGCGGTCACAGCAAATCTGCAAAAACAACGTACACCCGGCCCAGACGAAAAACCCGAAGATAAAGATCGGCTCGATAAAGAGTTCAAAGACAACCTCAAAAAGCTCGAGGAAAAACTCGCCAAGGAACAATCTTATGCAGGTTGGATCTATCTCGTGCCAAGCTGGTCACTTGACGCTTTCATGAAAGAACGCGCCCAACTTCTCGAAACAGACAAGTCCGACGATACAAAACCTGAAGAAGCCGAAACAACCGACGACCAAAAGGAAACCGACTCTGACGAATTTGAACCGCCATTCGCCGAGTTTGACGCATCCGACGAGTAAACTCAGTAGCCAGTTGGCTTTAGCTTGATGAGTTAAAACCGCTCGCCTTAGTCCGGTGAGCGGTTTTTTGTGCCGATGTAAGGTTGTGGGGGTTGGCACCTAAATACAAGATTGCACCATTACGGACCACGCCAAAAAAGCGCCCATAAAAACGCAATCGCACAATCCATAAACGCCTATAATCTTGGCCTGTATTCGGCTCGAAGATGGCGACAGACTGCGCAATCGAACTGCTAGCGCTCACACACGAGTCTTCGACAATCTCCGCACGGTGGACAATGCCGATCTGCAAGTCAAGCGTGGCACTTTCTTCGGGTTCCTCAGCCCGAACGGCACAAGTAAAATCACCGCTTTCAAAATGCTAACCGGCATGCTTGCCTTCCCCACCACCGTGGCACAGATCGGGTGCGAGCCGAAGACCAGAGTGATCCTGAGCGCAGACGTGAAGTTGAAAAAACACCGGCGCGACACCAGGGGGGCGTACCTCTGGTCCGAACCCAGTCACCAAATTCCTTGGGAAGAAATTTCTCGTCTGAGGCCCCCGCAATGCTGTGGCTTAGCTCTTGTTCCGGTCTGGTGGTTCGACACCCATCAAATTGCGCATGAAGAAATCCTGCATTTTGCGTTCGCCGTAAGCGCCGCCCATGCCGTGACCGCCATTTGGGATGACCAACAAATCAAAATCTTTTCCTGCGCGAATCAGCGCATCCACAAATCGCATTGTTGATTCGGGCGGCACGTTGCGGTCCATCTCACCCACAATCAACAGCAGTTTACCGCGTAACAGATGCGCATTTTCGATGTTTGAGCCTTGCGCATACCAGTTGTCGGGGTCGTTGCGCCAAATCTTGTCAGGGGGCATATAACCCATCCACTGTTCGTTCCAGGACGCTTTGTCGAGCCGGTTGTCGTGGCAACCGCACGATGCCACTGCCGCCTTGTAAAAGTCGCTATGAAATAGCACTGCAGCGGCGGCATTTTGGCCCCCAGCAGAATTGCCGTAAATGCCAACCCGCGTGATATCGTACCACGGGTACTTCGCCGCAACCGCTTTGTGCCACAGGATGCGGTCTGGAAACCCAGCATCCTTGAGATTTCGCCAGCACACATCATGAAATGCCTTGGACCGGTTCGCTGTGCCCATGCCGTCAATTTGCGCTACGACAAACCCTAGCTCGGTAAGCGACGGTGGGCGTATAACTGCGTTGAAGGACTTTGGCACAAACGATCCTTGTGGCCCCGCATAGATACTCTCCACAACAGGATATTTCTTGGCCGGGTCGAAATTGCGCGGCCGATGTACGATCCCCCAAATGTCTGTCTTGCCGTCCCTGCCTTTGGCAACGAACACTTCCGGAGCCATCCACCCTGTAGCCAGTAGCTCTGCTATATCGGCTTGTTCAAGCTTGCACACAAGCGCGCCGTCTGAAGTCCGCCGCAGCTCATGCACAGGCGGCATGTCAACACGCGAGTAGGTGTCAATAATGAACCTGCGGTCGGGCGAGTACTGCACAGTGTGAGTGCCATTACCTTCGGTGAGCGCAACTAACCCTGTGCCGTCGAAGTTCACCCTGTAAAAGTGCAGAAAATACGGGTCTTGATCTGGATTACGCCCACTTGCACTAAACCAAATTTGTCGGTTTTCCTCATCAATCAGGTCAATACCGCGCACAACCCACTCGCCCTTGGTGATCTGACGCATTGTGCCAGTTTTGATGTCAACAAGATACAGGTGGCGCCACCCATCGCGCTCGGACACGTAAATGATTTCGTCTGTCTTTTCCAACCAATTAACCAGGTTCAACCGCAGGTTTTCGGTATGCGCAGTCCAGATGAATGTGTTGCTCTGTTCCTCAATGACAGTACGCACCGCGCCGGTCACCACGTCCACCTCGATCACACGCGTACGTTGGTGCCCGCGATCCACCTGCCAAAATGTGAAATGCCGACCGTCTTTTTCCCAGTGCACCTGTGGTGTTTCCCATTCATGCTCGAACCTGTCAAGCTGGGGCTTGAGCTGCTTACGGTTGATAACATCGAAAATATTCAGTTCGTACCGTGGGAATTTGTCGCCCGGTAATGCATACGGCCGCGCTTCAAAAGTTGCACGGCCGCCCCCGGGCGGCGATGATCGGATCAAATAAACCTCTTTTCTGTCGCCAGGCTCAACGCGCCACGCAATCAGGTACTGCGAATCCGGTGACCATTCAACTTTGCTGTAATAATTGCTTTCCGAGCCATCCGTACTGAGCTGGAGTTCGTCACCGCCGGCGGTTCGGACGAAAACATTGTGTTCTCGCACAATTATACTCCATTTGCCATCGGGCGACTTATCGGACAATATCGGTCGTTGGCGCGGGCGGCGCATGGGCCGGTCTGCAACGCGCTGCCTGAGGACGGGCTGCTCGCCAATTACAGCCACTGCAGGTGTGTCGGTCGCCTCAAACACGGCGATCATTTCGCCCTTTGTGTCCGCAACCAACCAGACATGCCCGCCGTAGGTATGTTGTACGCGTTGAGTCCGCGGTGGTATTGTCCCGTACGAATTGCGCGCGCCGTCGCTATCGAGCCAAAAAACCTCGACCTCGGCATCTAGCCGATTGTCGAATGTGATTGCGGTTTCTTGGCCGGTGCGAACAGATGGCCGGGGCCGCCTTTCGGCCGGTAATCCTTCGGTGGCCCGGTTGGAGACGGAATTTGTGGCAGGCGCAACTTTGCCGGTCTTGAGATTCAATACCCATTTATTTGTCGGGCCGAGCAATGTCACCGTACCGCCCCCAACGTCAAACTCGAGCTCGTCTATCGGTAGCCGTTGCGCGTCAACGTCGGCACCGATTTGCTTTGCAACCGCCTCATGGTCGAAGGCAGGCTGCCGTGTGCCTTTCTCGGCATCCACAAGCACGAATTCTCTTGCGCCGCCGGCCAGGTCGTTCCGATACCAAAACCTTGTGCCATTGGCGAACCAGTGCGGTGTAATTTGAGCTTTGTACACGCCTGGCATACGCGTGCGTGCGCCTGGGCTGGCACTCCTGCGGCGTTGCTGCTCGAGCACACCGGTTTGATTCGTTTCAACCGCCTGGGGCGCGAGCTGCTCTTGTGAATCGAAGCCATCGAATTCCGAACTGCTTATGGCAACTTGGGGGTTACACAGCCCGGCATAAACTGCTAAAAACAGGATTGACGTTTTGCGCATGTTGACTGCTCAATGTTTGTCTCGTGCAGTGAATGTTCGTGGAGTGAATGTCAATAAGGCCATACAATTCACCAGCGGCGCGATCACCTGGACGCATCTACACGGACCATCCGGATGCCGAAAACAGTCGCGATATCATTCGTACCAATAGACTCGAATCTGACAGTGACCTTTTCTTTACCTGCCACCAGCTCGCTCGGCACGACGTACTCGACATCATAAAATCTGGAAGGCTTTGTCGCCGTAACTTCTTGCTCAGCAAGCAGCCGCCCGTCAATTAGTATTTGAAACTTTTGCGGGCGCCGGCGTGCACCACTGTGGTAGCTCACAACCAATGCCATCGGATGCGCCGGTTCAACCGGTACATCGAATGAAAACCAACTACGCCCGTGCCGACCGGGCCGGCCTAAAACATATTCAATCCCGCTGTCCGATTGTCCCTGGAAATTGAAGGTTCGCTCGGCTTCTTCATCCCCGGGTTGAACGTAAGCAATTGTGACCGCTTCGAGCTTTTGCAAGCGTTGCCGTTCTGCAGCCTCCTCAGCCTTGCGCTGCTCCCATTCAGCGGGGGTGAACAGGTCCCAATAAACCGCGTACGTGCGCCGGTGCAGCCGATAAAATGGCACAAGGTCAATATCGTGTTCACGGCCCACACCAACCGTTCGGAACATACCCGGTTTGCCTGGAATCGGCTTGACCCAATCTGTGACTGGTCTATCGGCAGCGACGAATACCGGTACAGCCGATGGGTCAAACTGTGACTGACGGCGCCGTAGGCGCCTGTCCGCCTCCGGCCCTAAATCGCCTGCCAGCACAAGCGGTCCCCACATGATCGCCACGCGGCGATGGTTATCAGCTAACCGTTCAAGCCATAGCTTCTTCGGCAGCACAAGCTCGATTGTATCGCCCGTGCGCCAGCGCCGCCTAAGCTCGACGTACGAGCCCGGCTTCGGCAAGCCTTTAACCGGCTTGCCATTGAGTTTCATGGCGAAGCCGTCCGTAGCCCAAGAGGGCCGGCGCAATGCTAAGGTAAATTTTCTGGACTTCTTGAGTGCCAACCTCAGCTTGGCCGAGTTGCCTTCGGGGAAATCTGTCTCCATGCAGAGTATCACCCCAGCATCTTTCCACTCGGCAGTCGAAGACACGTATAGGTTAACCCATAACTTGTCCCCAGCTTCGTAGTAAATGCCGTGCCCGTGCAGCGCATGGCTTTCCATGCCTGTACCAACGCAACAGGTGAAACTGCTAAACATGTCCTGGTACTCGCGTTGCACACCGCGCCCGACCGGAACCATATAACAAACCCGCCCATCCGCAGGATCAATCGAGCCAAGCACATGATTGAACAAGGCCCGTTCGTGGAACTCTGCGTATCTGATGTCAGGCTGCAGAGCAAACAACCGGCGCGTCAGCTTGAGCATGTTATACACGTTGCACGACTCCGCAGTGCGCCCGTCAATCCGTTCGCTAAGTTCATCAGGCGTGCCGAAGTACTCGTCTTTGCCGTGGCCGCCTGTGGCGAAACTGTGATGATACACCACGCGTTCCCAGAAAAACCGCGCTGCTGCACCGTCGCCATAATTGCCCGTGTAAGCGTAACGCACCAGGTGCCCGAGCAATTTCGGCACCTGCGTGTTACCATGAAGACCAGCCAGACAATCTTCACCGCGTTTAAGCGGCTCGACAACTGCGCGATGATCGAACCGATACGACAACGCAAGCCACCGCGTGTCGCCCGTGTCAGCATACAGGTCAGCCAATACTTCGTTCATCCCGCCAAACTCGGTGTTAAGCATCCTTTGAATCTGCGTATCGTCGAGCTTTGACAGGATTCGTTCGGCCCATTCAGCGAATTTGATCTCAAGCTCAAGTGCGGTACAGTTGCCAGTGTAACGGTATGCATCACGCAGTCCGGCAAATGTTTTGTGCAGTGTGTACCAGGGTGACCACATGCCATTGAGATCGAAACTGCTTGAGCGAATGTCGCCTGTGGCAATTTGCTCGAACAGCACGGCACCGTCTGTGCCATTGCTGTCCGTAAGCGCCCCCAAGTAACCCGTGCCGCGCTTGTCTTGTACTTCTTTCAACTCCTTGACGATGTAATCGGCCCGCTCCTTGAACCGTGGGTCGCCTGTGCCGGCATACATCAAGCTGACGGCTGAAAGGTAGTGGCCTGCAATATGGCCGGTCAGTTGCTTACCCCTGACCGAGTCCCAGCCACCGTAAGCCGGTGCTTTAGGCTCGAGCCCAGCACGCAATCTGTAACCGGCCAACATCCGATCCGGCTCAAGCTCCAGCAGGTATTTGGCGATTAAATCCTGTGCATGTTTAAGCGGCCCATCTGTGAGCCGGACAGCCGACAGCGGTAATGACCGTGCAGTATCAGGGATTGCATTTGTGATCTGGCAGGCGCCGTGAGCCGAACCTAGGCAAAATGACACCAAAACGATAACTTGAAGGCAGCTAATTCGATTCAGCAACGACATAAAGTCACACAGGTTTTTTATTTCGAGTTCGCTACGTGCCGCTTCTCTATCAAGCACAGCGCCGAAACTCAAGCAAAGTACCCACACCGCCTATTCCAGACCAACGCTTTGATGGCTTTGCGTGCTAGCTACCAGAAGTCGCGTAAATTCAAATCCAAAGCGTCGTGATGGGCAGGCAAAAAAAGACTCCTGTGCTCACCAGCAACGCCATGGTCCTCACTGTGTGTCATTTACGTTACCCGTACGGCGCACGTTGTATCTGAACATTGGCCAACCGCCCTGGGCGAGTGCGTTCGTGCCGAGCAACGCGTGGAAGCTACCGCCGCAAAAACCTACATAGATTGTTCTACCATCAGCAATTGCGGGCGATGCACCACCGCCACTGCCACCAAGCCATTTTTGCCAGCGCCATGCACCAGCTGAACTATAGCTTACAATTGTGCCGTCGCCATTGAACACATACACCCCCCCATCATCGGTCACGACCGGCGTTGAGTCTGTCCACTGATGATGACTGACCTTTTTCTCCCATTTTTTCATGCCGTTCTGTGAAACGCAGACCAGTTGGTCGGTAGCAATGCAATAAATTGTGCCATCGGGCGCGAGCACAGGCGACGACTCGCTCACACCGCCTGTCCGTAGTTGCCATTTGAGCGAGCCATCGGCATTAACCGCATACAGCTTGCCATCAACCGAAGCAAAAACAACTGTGCCGTCCGGCCCAACTGCAGGCGAGCAGATGATTGGGCCGCCTGTGTTGAAAATCCATAACTTCTGGCCCTCTGACGTGAGCGCGTACAAGTTAGCATCGTGCGACCCGAAATAGATTGTGCCGTCCCGACCAATTGCAGCCGAAGAAACAATTGGCCCGGCTGTGGTAAATTCCCATTGTTTTTTGCCGGTGCTGGTCAACGCATAAAACTTCTTGTCCCATGAACCGAAGTAGATTGTCCCGTTGGCGCCAATTGCAGCAGATGCATCCACCCAACCGCCCGTGCGAAAGCGCCACTTAAGTTTGCCCTGTGGCGTCAAAGCGTAAAAATACTTGTCACGCGCACCGAAGTAAATTGTGCCATCCACGTCAATCGCAGGGGTTGACTTGATTTCGCTCAGTGTGCGGAACGTCCATTTTAGCCAACCGTCTTTCGAAAACGCAAAAAGCCGTTTTTTCCATGACCCGACATAGATCGTGCCGTCTGGAGCAACTGCAGGAGACGAATCAGGATAGTGCACCCCAACCCAGTTGGTCCACAGAACCGTCCCCGGCTGCTGATTGATCGGTTCAGCCTGCGCTAGTGTCAGCACCGCCGCAGCATAAATACCAAACACAAACCTGTACCTTATTTGAGCTTTCATTTTTCTCGAGCGCCCGAGCGCCACGTTGCGGGGCATCAGTGTGCTTGCCCGACCTGCATTTTGAGTTTAACGATGCGGCTTGCTCAAGGCCAAAAGCAGTTGGCCGAATTCAACTGCAGAAAGGACACAGTAAACAAACAAAGAACAACATGCGGCTGACACATATTGCAGGCAGGTGATACATTCACGCTGGCCTACTGCTGCGCCGTAGCCGCCCGACTATGTTCGTAAAGCGGCGGAGTACGATCATCCAACGTTTTTTGGCGTCAAGGACTCTTAGCGGCATCGGCTCCAGCGCACCAAAATAACCAAAGACACGCACGCCATCTATAAAGCAACAACCGGAACAACTCGGGGTTAACGATTCCTATTACCAGTTACGGTTTGGGATTGCATCATCGCCAAAAGCCAGGGCGCAAACTCCGTGCGTACTGTTCAGTGCACAGCAGAGCAAAACACTGCCTAGTCCACTAAACCCGAAAAACTGGTCGAGGAACACAACCGTCCCCTAGTGTCGCTCGAGGCGCCTACCCGTTGCATGCCCGCACGCAGACAGGCATGCGCGTCCTGTGTCTTTCCGGACGGCATACTGGTCGTTCCGGGGCCAAGTTTGTGAAGATGTTTTGCGCCCGGACGCGCAAAACCGCACGCGGGCCGCG
>FMJZ01000183.1_pt1 | contig 57479 bp, 52 predicted proteins | sample 1987881 | NCBI WGS metagenome assembly FMJZ01 (sample SAMEA4378227, study PRJEB15110) | soil metagenome | biome: soil; feature: Field; material: Soil | place: India | collected 2015-03-11 | depth 0 m
CTCGCCGCCGGAAAGATGTTAGCGCCCAAGCTGGAGAACCTGCTTCGCGGCGTGTTAAGCGCCCTGGCAAACCCCTTATGATTGCCGTCATTCAGTTTTTTGCCCGATACGCGCCCCTGATTTATCTGCTTCTTGCCATGTGCGCCCTCTGGCTGGCGGGAAAACTCGTCAAACGTGCGCGCGAGGCGGCTCAAGCCTTCTTCGGCTTGGAGCGAGAAATTGCCCAATACCGCTTTAACCGTGCCTTGGTCTCCTTGCTTCTCATCTTCTTGCTGGCCCTGGGCGAGTTCATCCTGACAACCTTTCTTGCCCCAGCCTTGCCGGCGGTGGCTCTCCTTCCCACAAGCACGCTGAATCCGATTGCTTTGCCGACGACTACCCTTTCTCCGGAGATGTTAAGCAGTCTGAGTCGAAACGCGGTTGTCCTTGCTTCGGAGAATGCTGGAAGCGGTTGCCTGCCCGATCAAATTGCTTGGACGTATCCGACTCCGGGCGAGGTCTTGCGCAGCACGGTGACGTTGCGCGGCACGATCCAGGTGAAAAACTTTGGGTTCTATAAGTATGAGTACGCGCAAGCCGGGAGCGACGCCTGGTCAACGGTAAAGGCCGGACGCAACAGCGGCCAGGATGTTGAACTCGGAGATTGGAACACTGCTCTGCTTGCGCCGGGAGATTATCTCTTGCGTCTCGTGGTGACCGATAACGATGGTCAGGAATATCCGCCATGTGTGATTCCTGTTCGCGTAGCAGCACCGTAGCAGGAAACTTGCGGTTGGTCAAACAGTGCGCTATCCTGGCTGCGTAAAGAGCGGGACGTATGCTGCACTTTGTATGGAGCAAGTCGTGAGATTGATGTGTGAAACTCCAGTGTCTTGCCCAGCGAGGAAGGGTAATTTCAAACAGAGGAAGGCTTCCATAAGAAGCACGGTTTCCTGGTGGTTGGCTCTTCTCAAGGAGCGTGTATGCCGGAAGTTCGCATTCGAACTGCTTGCGCTGCCGATATACCCTGTTGCATGCAAATAGACCACTCGTGCGATAGCGAATATCTCTGGCAGATGGAAATGCGTCGCGAGGCAGGGGAGGTAAACGTTGCCTTTCGTGAGATTCGGTTTCCGCGATCGGTAACGGTGGTATATCCTCGCGCGCCGTCACTGCTCCAAGATGAGTGGAGTCGGCGCGGCAACATACTTGTCGCGGAGGTTGGCGATCAAGTAGTTGGTTACCTGCGCTTCGACGAACGACTCGCTACGCAATCGGCCTGGGTAACCGATGTGGTCGTTGCGCCGTTGTTGCGTCGTCAGGGCATAGCCACGGCCTTGGTTCTGGCGGCGGAGGAATGGGCGCGCGAGCGCGCGAATCGGCGTATGATTCTAGAGATCCCGGCTCGATGTTATCCTGCCGTTGCGCTGGCGCGCAAATTAGGCTTTGAGTTTTGCGGCTATCACGACAATCATTTTGTCAATCAGGATATGGTTGTATTCTTCGGTAAACCTCTGCGGTGAGGAAAGACATTAATGGACTGGACAGGTCAACTCTTATCCGGAATCATCACCCTGGGCCAGATTCTGACGGCCGGCGTGGCGATTACCGCGCTCTCGCTGTTCTTTTACGCCCTTTCTTTCAATTTACGTGACCGGGTGGCGCGTTCCTTTGCCCTTATTCTGCTTTGCGTGGTGGTCGTCTTTGCCTCGGAGGCTTTGGAGAGCAGCGCCTCAGACGCGAGGATCGTGGATTTCTTCCTGCGTTTCGAGTGGGTAGGAATCGTGTTTCTGCCGGCAGCGTACCTGCATCTTTCCGATGCTCTGCTGGTTACCGTGGGACGTCCCTCGCGTGGGCGCCGTCGTCTGGCGGTTCGCCTGATGTATGTGCTCTCCGCTCTCTTTCTACTTTTGCTGGCATCGGGTCGTCTGCTTGGGCCGTTGATGGTAGAAAAGCCCACACCTTATCTGGCGCGGACGGCCTGGACGGAAGTCTTCACCATCTGTTATGTGCTGACCATGGTGTGGGCCGGCATTAACTTTCTGCGCGCCTATCGCCGCACCTTGACCCGTTCTGGCCGTCGTCGTTTGCTCTACCTGCTGGCAGGGGCGACTGCTCCGGCGTTAGGATGCTTCCCTTATCTCCTCTACGGCTCTCCGCTAGCGGCGCGGCACCCTTTCCTCTTTTGGGGGGCTGTGTTGATCGGCAACGCTTTGGTAGGGGTGCTTTTAATTGTAATGGCTTACGCAGTAGCCTTCTTTGGCGTTTCCTGGCCCGATCGTGTGGTAAAAACGCGCTTGCTCAAGTGGTTGTTGCGTGGGCCGGCGACGGCCTCGGTTGCTCTGGGCGTGATGACGATTGTACGACGCGTGGGGGAATATTTTGGCGTCATCTATTCCGGCGCTGTTCCGGCTGCTATGGTCGTGACGGTGCTGCTCATGGAACATGCGATTACCTTGCTTTCCCCTCTGTGGGAAAATGTGGCGTTTATGGGCAAAGACCGCGCGGATCTGACGCTGTTGCGCAATCTGGAGGATCGCCTGATTACACAGAGCGACTTGCGCCAGTTCCTGGAGGCTGTGCTGGCGGCGTTGCGCGATCTGCTTCAGTCTCCCTCCGCCTTCATTGCGGCCCTAGACAACGGGTCGTTTTCGCTGTTATTGGCGACCGACAACTCACCTTTGCTCAAGGTGGATACAGATTGGAGCGATGCTCTCGACGTGATGCGAGCCTCGAATGGCGGCGACGAAGTCTTCCTCTGGCATGGTCACTGGCTTTTTCCTCTGTTTCAGATGGGGGAGGGGAGTGCTGAACGCCGCGTCTTGATTGGCCTGGTTGGGGTTGAGAATCGTTCTGACCGGCCGCTCTCGGACGACCAGCGACAAGCGGTTCATACTTTGCTGCGGCGAGCAAAACTGGCCTTACAGGATCGCCGTCTGCAGCAACGCGTGGTGCGTTCGCTGGAAGAATTGCAGTCACAAGTGGATGTTTTTCAGCGCTGGCGCGCCATGGGTCATTACGACAAACGCGGCCTGTTCGCCGAAACGCTCCCCCCCGAGGCGGATTTAGCCAGTTGGGTCAAAGACGCCCTGACGCACTACTGGGGTGGGCCACGTCTGACACAAAGCCCTCTATTGCAATTACAGGTTGTCCGGCAGGCTTTGGAGCAAAACGATACTCCGGCGAATGCGCTGCGCGCCGTGCTACGTCAGGCAATTGACGGCATTCGTCCGCGAGGGGAACGCCGCTTTACAGCAGAATGGATTCTCTATAACATTCTGGAGATGAAATTCATTGAAGGCCGCAAAGTGCGCGAAGTGGCCAGTCGCCTGGCAATGTCGGAGGCGGACTTGTATCGCAAGCAACGTGTTGCCTTGGAGGCGGTTGCCAGGGTGATTTTGGAGATGGAACGCCAAAGTCAGCAAGGATTAAATTGAGGAAAACGGCATTCTTGGAAAGCAGCAGTGACGAAGTCGAATCTTCCACCAAGATCGAGGGCCAGAGAGACGACCCCTGGCGTGGATTTGCTTGAGCGCTTGGCGCGTTTACGCGGCTATTTTGGCCGTTTCGCTCGCGATATGCTCGGCGTGGCATTGCTTGTGTTTGCCGCCTTGGTGCTGCTGGGATTGTTGCGTCTCTCGCGGGGCCTTCTCCTTGATTGGTTTTGTACGCTCTTGAGGGAGTGGTTCGGTTGGGGAAGTGGCTTCGTTGTGATTTTTGCTGCTGTTGGTGGTTGGCTTGTCATTCGGTCTGCACGCGCGCCGATTCGCTTGAAATGGGAGCAAATCATCGCGTTGGAACTGGCGGTGTTTCTGACGCTGGCGTTGCTGGCGATGCTTGGCGATCATGTACTTGATGGGGCGGAGATGCGTGGCCTCGCTGGGCGCATTGGCTGGAGTCTGGCTGTGCTGTTTGTTCGGTTGGGTGGCCCGCTATTTGGCAGTGTTCTGCTCATTCTGTTTTGGTTGCTCGCGATAGCCGGCAGTTTCGACCTTTGGGCGCGCCTGGAGGCCTGGCTGTGGCATCAGGCTGGCGAGTCGCCGACGGCGATCGTCTCCGGCCTGCCTGCGGAGGAGACCGAGAAATCCCAGCCGGCCCGGCTTTCTCCAACGAGGAGGAAGGTTGAGATGCCGCCGCAGTTTCGCAAATCCTTCCGAGTGACGCCGCCTGAAGAGGCGGAACGCCCTGTTGCTCCGTTACCTCGTGATGAACGTCTTCCGCCGCTCAATTTGTTGATCGGCGAACAAAGCGTTCAGCCCGACGAACGTATCATTAATCAGACGGCTGGTCTGATTGAAAAAACGCTGGCCGAGTTCGGTATCCCGGCGCGGGTAGTAGGTTTTCGCTTAGGTCCAACCGTGACTCAGTTTGCTGTCCAACCTGGTTTCATTCGGAAAGGCGAGGAGGAAGACGCGCAACAAATCAAAGTGCGCGTGGCTCAAATCGCCGCGTTGCAGAAAGATTTAGCACTGGCGCTCTCCGCGGAGCGATTGCGCATTGAAGCGCCAGTGCCTGGCCGTTCGTATGTTGGCATCGAGGTGCCCAACGCGCGCGCGACTACCGTCCGTCTGCGGCCGATTCTGGAGAGCGAGGCGTTCTATAAAGTCAATTCGCCGCTGGCGATCGCTCTTGGCCGTGACGTTTCCGGTCAACCGGTCGTAGCCGATTTGGCGCGTATGCCGCATTTGCTGATCGCCGGCACGACCGGCTCCGGCAAGTCAGTGTGTATTGCAGCCATTGCTGTTTGCCTTGCCATGAACAATACGCCTGAAGACTTGCGCATGGTCATGATCGACTCCAAGATGGTGGAGTTAATTCGCTTCAATGGCCTGCCGCATCTTTATGGCAAGGTAGAGACGAATCTTCATCGCATTCTGGGCGTGTTGCGCTGGGTGGTGCTGGAGATGGAGCGCCGTTACAGGCTGCTCGAGGCGGCTCACGCTCGTGATATTGCCTCTTACAATCGCCGCTTGCAGAAACGCCGCGACGCGCAACCGTTGCCGCGCATTGTGGTCTTGATTGACGAACTGGCCGATCTGATGATGTTGGCGCCGGATCAGGCGGAACAGTATCTGGTGCGCCTGGCGCAGATGGCGCGCGCGACCGGTATCCATTTGGTCGTGGCCACGCAGCGTCCCAGCGTAGACGTGGTTACCGGTCTCATCAAGGCGAACTTCCCGGCGCGTCTAGCGTTTGCGGTGGCGTCAGCGGTGGATAGCCGCGTCATTCTCGACCAGGCGGGCGCCGAGACTTTGCTTGGGCATGGGGACATGTTGTTCCTCAATCCCGAAAATGGCAGCCCGGTGCGGGCGCAGGGCGTCATGGTAACCGATCAGGAAATTGAACGCCTGATCGCTTTTTGGCAAAAGATGAACTTGCCTGCAGAGTCTCCGCCCCCGTGGGAGTCATTGCTGCGCGAAAGCCAGGAGGAAGGGGGGGACGATGTGCTGATTGAGCGGGCGATTACGTTGCTTAAGAAGGAGCGGCGGGCAAGCGCCTCGTTGTTGCAGCGACGGTTGCGCATTGGATACCCTCGCGCCGCGCGCCTACTCGATCAATTGGAGGAAATGGGTGTGGTAGGTCCCCCGCAAGGCGCCGGGCGCGAGCGCGAGGTCTTGCTGGAAGAGGACGAAGAAGAAGCCGAAAACGATGGCTAAGACCTTATTGCCGAGGAGGCGCGACCTTATGGGAGAGAGAAAAGGCACGTTGTCTGAGAATATGCGCGTCTGGTCTCGCTGGTTTATCGAGCCGATTGCTGGTTTTTTCCATCGGCTGGGCGTTCATCCGAATACCATGACCTTGTTCGGCCTGGCGGGAACGACCTTGGCCGGAGTATTGCTGGGAATGGGGCACATCCGTTGGGGTGGCCTTTTATTGCTGTTTATGGGACCGGTTGATGCTCTGGACGGCGCCATGGCGCGCCTGCGCGGCGAGCCAACGGCCTGGGGTGCATTCGTAGATTCTGTCTCTGACCGTTACGCGGAACTGGTTGTCTTTGGTGGACTTCTTTTTTACTTTCTATCGCGCGGAGAACCGCTTGGCGTTATCCTTGCCTACCTGGCGGCTGCCGGTTCGGTGCTCGTTTCGTACGTAAAAGCGCGCGCGGATGCTGGCCAACTGAACGCCAATGTGGGAATCCTGACGCGCTTCGAGCGGTTGCTCGTGCTGATTCCCTCCCTCATCCTAAATGTGCCGCTTTATGGTGTAGGAATCATCGCTGTATTTGCCAATGTGACCGCCTTGCAACGTATCGGACGGGCGCGGAAGGACGCTCATCGCCGTATGAGGAAATCCGAATCCTAGTCGAGATGGGAAGGAGAAAACATATGCCGGCTTTGTCCTCCAACAATCCCCATTTGCCGTTTGGCGACCAACGCACCGCTCCCTGGTATGGGAAGGATATTCTCTCGGTCAAACAATTCAACCGCGAAGACCTGGAGTATATCTTTGCCGTAGCGCACGAAATGCGCGTGATGGTGGAGCGGGTAGGGACCTTTGATTTGCTCAAGGGGAAGATTCTTGCGAATCTGTTCTATGAGCCTTCCACGCGCACATCGTCCTCGTTTACGGCGGCGATGGAGCGACTCGGCGGTTCGGTTATCCCCATTAACGAAGTGCGCTACTCTTCTGTCGCCAAAGGGGAATCGTTGCCGGATACTGTCCGCACGTTGGAGTGCTATGCAGATGTGATCGTGTTGCGCCATCCGGAGGTTGGCTCGGCGGCTATTGCGGCGAAAGTTGCGCGCAAGCCGGTCATTAACGCCGGTGATGGCATTGGGGAACATCCAACACAGGCGCTGCTGGATGCGTTTACCATTCGCGAGGAACTCGGCCACATTGACGGGCTGACGGTCACCTTGCTGGGCGATCTGAAGCATGGACGTACGGTGCACTCCCTGGCCCGCTTGCTTTCGCTCTACCAGGTCAAATTGAATTATGTTTCCCCAGATATTCTGCGTATACCGCCTGAAATGATAGAAGAACTCGAAGCGAAAGGCATTCCGCAAAACGAATATTCTACCCTTGCGCCCTGCCTGGCGGAAACGGATGTCCTCTACGTTACGCGCGTACAAAAAGAGCGCTTCACCGATACAGCGGCTTACGAGTCGGTGAAAGACGCCTATGTGATTGATCAAGAGGTCATGATGCAAGCCAAGGAACGGATGATCGTAATGCACCCCTTGCCGCGCGTTGGCGAGATTGACCCTGCGATTGATGACGACCCCCGCGCTGCCTATTTCCGTCAAATGGAATATGGTCTCTATGTCCGGATGGCGTTGCTGGCGATGGTATTGGGGAAGGCGTGAGGGTATATCGCCTCACGGGGAACGTTTGACGTCACTTCAAGTAAAGCTGTATGGACACTTTTTTCTCCCTTCTTGCGAAGCGCGCCGATGCTGGCTCCTCCTTATGTGTGGGGCTTGACCCTCATCTTGCGGACCTGAGGGCGCCTACGGCTCAGGCGGCGTGGGAACTTTGCCTGGACATTGTCCGGAAGACTGCGCCTTACGCAGCGGTCTTCAAGCCCAATATCGCTTTCTTTGAGGCTTTTGGCGCGGAGGGGTGGATGGCGCTCCAGAAGGTCATCGCCGGGATTCGGGAGGAGAGCGTCCGCTTGGGAGCGAATATACCCGTTCTTCTTGACGCCAAACGTGGCGATATTGCGTCTACCGCCGAGTCCTACGCACGAGCGGCGTTTGAGATTCTTGGCGCCGATGCCATTACTCTCAACCCCTATCTTGGGCGCGATTCTATCGAGCCGTTTCTCGGTTATCCGGCCAAGGGCGTGTTCCTGCTGTGCAAGACAAGCAATTCTGGATCGGCCGATTTGCAGGATAGGATGATCGTACCAGGGGACGTGAGACAGCAAAGGGAGGCCGATAGTGAAGGGTCGGCGGTTCCTCTTTATGAATATGTTGCTCGCTTGGCGCAATCCTGGAATACAACCGGGAATATTGGTCTGGTGGTTGGCGCGACGTATCCCGACGCGATTGCTCGCGTCCGCGCGGCGGCGCCGGACTTGTGGTTCCTCGTTCCGGGGGTGGGAATGCAGGGAGGGGAGTTGGAGCGGGCGTTGCGCGCCGGTCTGCGTTCGGATGGGAAGGGGATGCTTGTCAATATCTCGCGTGCTATCTCTCGGGCCGAAGACGCGGCGCAAGCGGCCAGGGAATGGCGGGATAGGATTCAAACAGCGACGGAAACGATTCTCCGCGAACGGAGGGAGCGCGAGGAATCTCTCTCTCTTTCTCCTGTCTCTCCTCCATTTTCCGTTGAGATTGCGGACGGGCTGTTAGAGGCCGGCTGTATTAAGTTCGGCGAATTTACCCTGAAATCAGGCTTGAAGTCGCCGATTTATGTTGACCTGCGTCAACTCGTTTCGTATCCGCGCTTGCTGAAGCAGGTTGCGGCTGCCTATCTCCCCATTTTGCGACGCTTGACTTTCGACCGGCTGGCAGCGCTTCCCTATGCGGCTATCCCCATTGCTACGGCAATCGGTTTGCAGGGCAACTATCCGTTGATTTATCCGCGCAAGGAGGTCAAAGAATACGGAACCCGAGCGGAGATCGAGGGAATATATCACCCCGGAGAAACGGCGGTTGTGATTGACGATCTGGCCACCACCGGCGGTAGCAAGTTTGAGGCAATGGAGAAGTTAACGAACGCCGGTCTGCGAGTCAAGGATATTGTGGTGTTGGTTGACCGTCAGTCCGGCGCCAAGGAGGCGCTGGAGGCGGCAGGTTGCCGTCTCCACGCGGTGTTGACCCTGAGCGAATTGCTCGATTACTTGGAAAGGACGGGAAAGGTTGAACAAGAAGCGATCAGGGCGACGCGAGCATTTCTGGCAATCAGCCATGCCTGACCATAAGAAGTTGCGGGGTTATCCACTGGGTTTGGGGGTGGCCGGTGTGGCGTCATTTTGATAAGTGGGCAAAACCACGACAAAGGTGGAACCCTTTCCCAGCGTGGATTCAACCCAGATGCGCCCGTGATGGCTATCTACGATGGATTTGACGATGGCCAGCCCGAGTCCGGATCCCCCTACTCCTTTCGGAACATTTGTGGCGCGGTAAAACTTCTCGAAGATGTGCTGTTGATCGGCTGGCGGGATGCCGGGGCCTGTGTCCGAAATGCGCAGGATAACCTGGCCGTTTTGCTTTTCCAGTTCTACTGTAATTTCCCCTCCCTCTGGCGTGTACTTGATTGCGTTGTTCAGTAGATTGTCGAGCATTTGGCGCAGGCGGATAGGGTCGCCGCGCATTTCGATGGCCCGGCCATCAGGCGGCAGGGATAGTTGTAAGCGCAATCCCTTCTCTACTGCAATGGAATCGTACGTTTCGACTGCCAGTTGCACAAGACTGTCGAGGGGCAGCAGTTCCTTCTGCATATCCACGCCAGCCTCAATCCGCCCGAGTTCGAGTAGATCGTTGACCAGGGCGGTGATGTTCTGGATGCTGGTCTGCACGCGTTGTACAAATTCGCGCTGGGCGTCATTGAGCGTTCCGACCCGGCCCAGCAATTCCACGTAGCCGAGCACGGCGGTCAGAGGAGAGCGTAAGTCATGCGAGATGGTGTTTATGAACTCGCTCTTCAGGCGATCTATCTGGCGTAGATAGGTGATGTCTTGGGTGGTGATGGCGCTGCCTATGTTGGGGATCGTTGTGTGCTGCGCGTGGTACACTCGTCCATCATCGAATACAATTTCATGGTGGGGCATGGTCGTGCTGCCGCCGGTCAACAGAGCGCGCAGATCGGGATGCGGGATGACATCCAGGACGGATTTGCCCTGATATCCTTCATCCCATAGACCGAAGGCGCGTCGCATGGCAGGGTTGAGGAGAAGGATGCGCAATTGGTCATCCAAAATCATTACCCCATCCTCGATATGCTCGATGACGGTTTCTAGTTTGAGGAGCTCGTTTAACCGCTGTTGCAGCGAGGCGGTGGTGCGTCGTACTTCGCGACGAGTCCAGTCGCCGATGCGCTGCGCTCGCCGCAGGCTGGTTTCCACGCTTTGGGTAATCTCTGGCACGCGTAAGGGCGGGGAGATAACGTCGCTTACCCCCGCCTCCAACGCCTTTTTGAGGGTTGCGGACGACGCTTGTCCACAGAACAGGATGATAGGCATCGTGGGAAAGCGCTCCAACAGGTGATCGGCGATGTGCAGGCCGTTGTCTCCATCAAACGTTTCGCTGAGGATGACCAGCGCGGGCGAAGTTTCCAGGAGGACTTTCTCGAGGGCAGCGCGATTTTCCGCGACGGCTACCTTATAGGAGCCGGCGGCCAGGGCGCGCTCAAACATGGGCAAGACTTGCGCGTCGTCGAGGGCCAGAAGTACGAGGTCAGACTTGGGCATAGGTCAATTTCTATTTTACCCCAGAAGTTGGTTGCGATGGGCTTTCAGAAGCGATAAGTTGAATCATGCCTTGCAGCGTCGTGCGCATGGATTCCATCGCCTTCAATTGTTCTTCGGTTACCATGCCCATCTTGCCGCTGAGCAGGAGTTCGAGCGGATAGAGGACGGCCTGGATGCGGCTTTGTAGGTCGTTGCGCAGGCGAGTCAGCTGTTCGCGTTTGCGATGTTCGCCCGCCTGAGCCGCCTCGGCGGTTTCCTGTAAGGCGCGGAAGAGGCGAGCATTGACCAGCGAAATGGAAGCATAATCGGCCACTGCTTCCAGCAACGTTTGGGTGTTGCGGTCGAAAGGCTTGTTCGCTTTGCGTACAACGACCAACAGGCCGATGACCTCCTGTTGGACCTTAAGAGGAACGACCACCGCGGCCTGACCCAGTGTTGCGACCTTGAATCGTTTCAAAGGTTCGCCATTGATGGCGAGCGTTTCGCCAGAGATGCCGACCAGGGAACTGATTCCGTCATCCAGAGGACGACCAACTTTGCGCGCCCAGGCTGGCGGCAGATTGCGGTAAGCGGTCAGGAGGAACGTCTTTGTTTTCTCATCGCGCAAGAGCAACCAGCCAAAATCGGCCTCGGCGACATGTACCATCCCTTCCACGATCTTGTCGAACAGCAGGCGCTGGTCTGTAATGGAGATGACGGCCTTTCCAACGGCGAAGAGGGTAGTCAACTCGCGCACTCGGCGTTGCAATTCTTGATTGGCTTCCTTCAACTGCCGGTCAAGGCGTTGGCGGGCGCGACTCTCGCGTACCTGCTTGAGGGCGCGCTCGGCAGCCGCTACCACCTCCGCCTCACGCGCCGGCCAGAGGAGGTAATCGGTCGCGCCAAGACGAAATGCCTGAATAATTGCTTCCTCCTCTCCTTCGCTGGCGAGGACGATGAGGGGCGTTTCTACTCCTTGCGAGCTCAGGGCTACGATGAGATCCTTCCCGCTCAGATCGGGCAGGTTGATGTCGGCAATAATCAAGTCGGGAGCAAACTGGACTGCTCGCTGAATGGCGCTGCCGGCATCCCCAACGACCTCCACATGATAGCCTGCCGGCTGCAAGGCCTGGCGAGCGATCAGATCGCTGATGTCCGGATCGTTTTCGACAAGGAGGATTTTTTCTGCGCTATTGCTCATAAGATACCCCGGCCAGAAGTGTACAAGACGTGTCGAGCCGCAGCGGTGGAAGACAAGAACAGAGACCCATGCCAAGAAACGTGTAACATGAAGGATGTATGGCGATTATAGCACGACTGTTAGGTTTTGAAGGCTTTGCGTATAGGAGTATGTGGACCTCTGTACAAATCATCCCGCCAACTCTGCGATTCGGTTGGCCGGATACTGCTCTCTCTGGATTCGCCGTTCTCCGGGGCAGTATTTCCTCGCAGCGCGCAGAACGGTAAAAAAACAGGAAAGCGGGGTGGGCACGAACGAGACGAGAGAGTCGCGCTCTCTAGGCTGTTTTCTTGGGATGAGTGCGCGTCCGTTGCTCTCATTGCCTTTTTCGCCGGCGTTTCCTAGCCGCTGGACTCGGAGAGTCCCGGCTTCATTAGGAAGCGCTATGACCTTACTCAATAGATGCCGGATGTTTACTGATTGGGAAACGGCTAACGGCAAACAGGGAGAGAACTCTGGCGTTGTGCCGTCTTATGGGAGGCTATGGACGCCTTTGTGTCGCCGGCGTTTTAGCGGCTCATCCGTTCGTTCGGTCATGTTCTGCGGCTGGTTTCAGGCTGGTGTGTAGGGAAGGGCCGAGCGTTCCACTTTCTCCAGCGGAAAAACGTCAATCAACTCATATTCCCGGCTTCCCACGCCGTATTGTTCGGCGTACTCGGTCATTTTGTAGGGGTCCTTATAGGGTCCGTGTAATTGTTGGAAAGGATGTCCCTGTCGGTAGTGTACTTCCATAGCCAAGGGGATGTTTTCCTCGATGAGCCGCGTTTGGCCGATCAGGTCAAGAGCAGCCTGGTCAATGGCGACGATGTCATCGGAGCCGAAAATGCCGATGTCGGGGAGAATCGGTAGAGTTGTGAAACCAAAGCAGTCGCAGAGCGGTGTCATGTGCGTTGCTAGGCTTAGGTGCACCGCCTTACCCGGTGCAAAGGTGGAAAGCACTTCACTGACCGCGATGGCGCAGGCTTCCGCAAAGGTATGAAAATTGACGGGTTGAATCTTGAGGCTACCGGGCGGGGCAACTTGGAGACAACGTCCGCACTGATTGCATTGTTCAATGTGCAAGTGCATGTAACCGGGGCGATCACGGTCTTCGACAATCGCTTCAAAGGGGCAGGATGCGGCCACTCTTGGAATGGTCGTTTTCGGATCAGGGCAGTTCTCTGGAAACCAGTATGGGTCGAAGTGCATGGCGTCGTGCATCTGGCTGCGCGTCTCGCTGGCCATACAGCCCAATGCGATATTCTTAAGCGCACCGCCAAAACCGCAGGTAGGATGCCCTTTCACATGGGCAAAGTTGACAAGAAAGGATGCATCCTGTGCGAAACCGGCTACTTTCCACTCGCGGATGTTCTTGTAGGGCCGTTCGTGAACGTAATAGTATGTTTCGTCTGGGCCCGAAATGGGATATACCGGACAACCCAAGACATCGGGCGAATAGCCGCGTTGCTCTGCTCCTTCCGTATCCCAGGAGACGTCTGCCACGCAAGGTTTACCGCCGCCGTCTTTGACGGCCTGCACCACTTTGCGGACAAATACAGGGTGAATGGTGGAATAGCCGATGTTGTTGGAGGTGTGCATTTTGATGAGCACCCGTTCCCCTCGCACCCGATCGCGCAAGTGCAGGCGATCCAGAATTAAGTCGAGTTTGGCAGGCAAGGTCTCTCTGGCCTCTAAGCGCGCTTGTTTGGCTGAGCCGAAATAGACCTGACTGGACATTGTTTGTTCCTTTCCTCAAGAATACTTATAGTATTTCCATATGCAGAATTTTGGCAAGAGTCTTGTGGAGCAGAGCGAACGGCAAGATGAAAAGAAGGTGAATGACCACACTCAAACCGAAGAGCAACGCCAAGGCGCGCAGGAAGGCATTGAAAAGAGGAGCAAGTTGTATCCACAACCATTCTCCCGCTCCGGCCGCCAGGGCGATACCTATAAGGATGGCTAACATCGTTCCAACTGGCAACCAGGCCCGGCGGTCGGAGGCAGAGGGCAACATAGTGCTGCTGACCACCATAGTTAGGTAGAACCAGAGCCAGAAATCGCTGCTTGTCTGAGGTAGCAACCGCAATCCGAGCCAAAAGAGCGAAAGTTGCCTGGCGCGCAACATATCCCATAAAGGCAAGACGTGCATACGGTAGATTGCCGCGTACGCGATGAATAAGCAACCACTGATAAGCGGCGCCAGGCCGATCAGTGCGTCGCGGAAGACGCCGCCGCTGGCAGCTTCTACGTATCCTAATCGCAATTTTCCATCCGGTTGTGCTTGAGGAATGATCGAAAATCGGCCGGTGCGAACGCCAAGCAATTTGGCCGTCAGAAAATGACTGCTCTCGTGCAGGAAGATGCCGGGCAGGAACATTAGGGCAAAAAGGGCTTGAGTCAGCGTTGGGTGGCGAGTCAGGAGCAACAAGGAAGCCTGGATTTCGCGGTGCAACGTTCGCTGTACCAAGACCAACGCCACGAGGAGCACGGTGAACCAGAACAAGCCGTCTATGCTTTGTAGGAAATGGTCATTCACTGTATGGATGGGTTGCTTAACGGCGGTTGGTCGCTGTGGCTGGAAGACCAAATGGCTCCACCTGCGAATCCTAGCCCTGCGGAAAACAAAAGGTTCATCAGGCCAACCATGCATGCCAGACAGAGTTGTGCGACCCAGACGACTTCTGGCTCGATAACCGGCATGCCCAGTAGGCGGTGGAAAGGCTGATATTGAGGATTTTGCAGAAGCAAGGAGTTGGCTATGGAAGCGATGAGGTTGCCGGGAAGCGCAATTCCTCCGGCAATCAAGCCGGCGAACGCGCCGCGCTTGTTTACCTCGCTAGGACGCACGGCTCCCTCGAACACGCCTGTCAGGTAGCCGGCCAGCGTCCCGCCGAGCAGAGGAACGCAGAGGGCGCATATCGGGCTCAACCCTATGGCGGCGATCAAAACGAGCAGGAACATGCCGCCTCCGCTTATCAGACAGCTTTCGTCAACTTATCTCCTCCTTTCAGGAAAACAAACAAGCGATCAAGCTGCCGCTGCGTGGGTAATGGCGACGAACTCCTCGGCTTTGAGGCTGGCGCCGCCTACCAAGGCGCCGTCTATCTCCGGTTGGGCGAAGAACTCCGCGGCGTTTGCGGCAGCAACGGAACCGCCGTAAAGCACGCGCACCTGGCGCGCGATCTCCGCTCCGTAGAGTTCGGCCAAGGCAGGGCGGATAACGTTGCGCACGACCGCGTTCGCGTTTTCGCCGGTGGAAGCCTTGCCGGTGCCGATCGCCCATACCGGCTCGTAGGCGATCACCAGCTTTGAAGCAAAGGTCGGGTCAAGACCTCGCAGACCGGTGCGTACTTGCCGTCCCACGATTTCGTTCGTTTGGCCGGCTTCATATTGTGCTAGAGTCTCGCCGACGCAGATGATGGGTGTCAGTCCGGCGGCTTGCGCCGCTAGTAACTTCTTATTAACGGTCTCATCTGTCTCGCCAAAGTAGGCGCGGCGTTCGGAGTGACCAAGGATGACGTATTGGCAGAATTCGGCCACCATGGCCGGCGCAATCTCGCCGGTGAACGCGCCTTTGGCTTCCCAGTGCATGTTTTGTGCGCCGAGGCCAATATCTGTTCCTGGCAAGAGGGTGGCCACAACGGCAAGCGAAGTAAAGGGTGGGCAGAGCACTTTTTCGACGCCTATCACGGCGCTCAGACCGGCAATCATTTCAGTAACCAACGCGCGCGCCTCTGCAGCGGTTTTGTTCATTTTCCAGTTGCCGGCAACGAAAGGGATACGCATGGGGAAAACTCCTGGAAATGTTTTCAAAAACCTGCCTACATCGCGAGGATGCAGGCAGGTCGAGGATACAAGCAGATGGAATTACTTATCCAGCAGGGCAGCCACTCCAGGCAATGCTTTGCCTTCTAGGAACTCCAGAGAGGCGCCGCCGCCGGTGGAAACATGCGTCATTTGTTTGGCGACGCCGGCCTTCTTGACCGCGCTTGCGCTATCGCCGCCGCCGATGACTGTAGTTGCGCCGCTTTCGGCCAGCATCTTCGCCAGAGCGAACGTCCCCTCGGCGAACTTGGGGAACTCGAAGACGCCCACCGGGCCGTTCCAGACGATGAGCTTGGCGCCGGCCAGGGTCTGGCGGTAGAGATCAAGCGTCTTCGGGCCGACGTCGAGCATACGCCAGCCGGCGGGAATCTTGTCTACGTCCACCACCTGACTGTTGGCCTCCGCGTCGAATTTGTCGGCGATGATGGCGTCCACAGGAAGGACGATCTTATCGCCGTGTTTTTCGAGCAGGGCTTTGGCCGTTTCGATGGAGCCTTCTTCGACTAGGCTATCCTGCATGTTGTAGCCTTTAGCAGCCAGAAAGGTGTTTGCCATGCCGCCGCCGATGATGAGTTTATCACACTTGGTCAGCAAATTCTCAACGACAAGGATTTTATCGCTGATTTTTGCCCCGCCCAGGATGGCAATATAGGGATGTTCCGGGTTGGCCGTCGCGCGTCCGAGGTATTCGAGTTCCTGTTCCATGAGGAACCCGGCTACCGCCGGCAGGAAGCGCGCCACGCCCTCGGTCGAGGCATGGGCGCGGTGGGCGGAGCCAAAGGCGTCGTTGATATAGACCTCCCCAAGCGCAGCCATCTGTTTTGCCAGTTCAAGATCGTTCTTCTCTTCGCCGGGGTGGAAGCGCGTGTTTTCCAGCATGAGCACCTCGCCCGGCTTGAGCGCTTTGGCCATGGTTTCCACCTGCGGACCAACGCAATCGGGCGCCATGTGCACCGGCCTACCGAGCAATCCTGCCAGGACATCGGCAACCGGTTTCAGGCTGAAGGCCGGGTCCGGACCGCCTTTTGGGCGGCCAAGATGGCTCATGAGGATGACCGAAGCACCCTGATCCAAGACGTACTGAATGGTGGGCAGCGCGGCGCGAATGCGCTTATCGTCGGTCACCTGACCGTTCTCCATGGGCACATTGAAATCCACGCGCATCAGCACACGCTTGCCTTTTAGGTCAATATCGCGAACGGTTTTCTTGTTCATAATGGAAATTACTCCCTAGTCGAATAGCCAATCGTCAAATAGGTGGTGGTAGAACTCGACTACCTGACTATCAAACTATTGATCGTGCCTAAAGGCTCTTTGCCATCAAGGCGGCCAGGTCGGCGGTGCGGACGGAGTAGCCCCATTCGTTATCGTACCAGGCGACGACCTTGATAAAGGTGCTGGCCTCCTTGCCAAGGACCATCGTGAAGGGCAGATCTACCGAAGAGGAGTGCGGATCGCCCTTGAAGTCAATACTGACCAACGGTTCGTCCACGGCTTGCAAGATGCCCTTGAAGCGCGGTTGCTGCGCTGCTTCGCGGAAGGCTTGACGCAGTTCTTCCGTTGTGGTTGGCTTCTCGATTTCGGCGGTGAAATCCACGACCGAGACGGTGCTGGTGGGCACGCGCAGAGCGTAGCCATCGAACTTGCCCTTCAGGTCGGGAATGACCAGCGCGACTGCCTTGGCGGCGCCGGTTGTCGTCGGGATAATGCTCATCGCGGCCGCGCGCGCCCGACGCAGATCGGAGTGGGGCAGGTCGAGGATGCGCTGGTCGTTCGTATAGGCATGCACCGTGGTCATGAACGCGCGCTTAATGACGAACTTGTCGTGCACCACCTTGGCGGCCGGCGCCAGGCAGTTCGTTGTGCAGGAAGCGTTCGAGACCACATGATGATTCGCCGGGTCGTACTTGTCCTCATTGACGCCCATCACGATAGTGATATCCTCTCCTTCGGCGGGAGCGGAGATGATAACTTTCTTGGCGCCGCCGGCGGTGATGTGATTCACAGCGCCCTTGACCGTCTTGCCTTTCTTGTTCACGCCGTCGTTCTTGACGGTGAACAGGCCAGTGGATTCGATGACGATTTCCACGCCCAAATCTTTCCACGGGATGGCGGCGGGATCGGTCTCTTTGAAGGCCTTGATTTTCTTGCCGTCAATCAAGAGGCCATCCTCGACCATTTCCACCGTGCCGTTGAAGCGGCCATAGTTGGAATCGTATCTGAGCAAATGCGCCATGGTGGGAAGATCGCCAATATCGTTGAAGGCCACTACCTCCAACTCGTTGGGATAGTAATCCCGGATGGCTTTTAATACCTGGCGGCCAATTCGGCCAAAGCCATTGATACCGACACGGACAGACATAGGAAACCTCCTCGTGATGAAATATGCCTCAACGCCGGATGCGTTGAAAAGATCGCCAGATTTTGCGGTTAGCTCCCGCTCAGCGGCCCGGTACGCTCGTTGTAGAGGTCCATCAAGGTTTGCGCCAACCTAACGGCGTCGTGCCGCCATGGCGCTTCGCGGTCGCGTAAATCAGCCAAGTAGAGACGGCTATCTTTGCGTATCCGCTCGTCAACCTCTACCCATTTTACCCCATTTATTGTCATCGGGGAATTCTCGTTCTCATTGCAGAGGAGAATGTCGAGAACACCTTTTCCTAATTGTTCTTCGATTGCGCGCACATGATCGCTGCAGGTGTAAAATTCCGTTTCACCGGCTTGGGTGACGATATTACAAATATAGATTTTCACGGCTTTGCTGGTGCGAATCGCCGCGCGCAGATCGGGGACGAGTAGATTGGGCAGGATGCTCGTGTAAAGGCTACCTGGCCCGATGATGATCATATCGGCGTTCAGCAACGCCTGCACGGTTGGGGGATAGGCGGCGGCGTCGTTCGGTTCGAGCCAGATGCGCCGAACGCGGCCAGCCGCTTTGGGTATCTTGCTCTCGCCTTTAACTCGCACCTCGCCCGGCATCTGGTTGACCTGCACATCTGCGATGAGGCGCACGTCGTGCAGCGTGGCCGGCAATACCTGACCGTAGACGGAGAGCACACGTCTGGATTCCGTTACTGCTTGCTCGAAACTACCGGTGATGTCGGCCAAGGCAGAGATGAATAGATTGCCGAAAGCGTGCCCCCCTAATGTCCCGTTTCCACCAAAACGGTATTGGAACAATTGGGTCAACAAAGCCTCGTCGTTCGAGAGGGCCGCCAGGCAGTTGCGTATATCGCCGGGAGGCAGAATGCCGAGTTCCCGCCGGATTTCGCCGGAGGAGCCGCCGTCATCGGCAACCGAGACAACGGCCGTCAGGTTGTGCGTGTGTGTCTTTAGGCCGCGCAGAACCGTCGCGATGCCGTGTCCGCCACCGATAACGGCGACGCGCGGCCCTCGCTCGCGCAGACGATAGCGTGCTACCTGATCTACCAAGCGCATCCCTGGCTTTAGGAAGGGGATCAGCAAAGCGCGATTGAGTCCCCATAGGCCCAGTCCGATTAACCCCAGTCCCAGGCTGCCGAAGATAAGGACGCGTAACGGTCGAGCGAGAAAGCGCAGCGAGAGGAAAGACAACGCTGGCAACCACCAGGTATCCGGCGCGGTGCGGTAGATGTCGAGCAGGAACATTGCTAGCCCTACGCCCAGCATGGTGATACCTGCCAGCAACAGGGCAAGCCAACGCTTGACCCCCAACCCCGGCGCAAACCAGCGTAAGATGAGTTTGATTTCGCTCAGGAGGCGGGTGAAAGAAAGAGACACAGCAAAGATAATAGCAGGATTTTGAGGAATAGTCAATTCCAGACCCCGGTTAGTATCCACGCAAGCGTTAGTAGGAAAACTCTTACAGGATCATGTTACTGACAACGCTTGTGGCTAAACTCCTAGGCATAGCGTTGCCTTCTAACCGGTCAACCGGGTATAATCGCAACATGACTGCGATCCTTTGTGTAGATATTGGTGGCACCCAGATTCGAGCTGCCGTCTATGTGGCGGGTAACCTGCAACCGTTGGCCGCTCAACGCATCCCTACTTATGTGGCGGGAGAAGCGGTTTTCGAGAGGGTGGCGGCCGCGATTCAGGCTGTATGGCCAGCTGAGGAGAGCGTAGAGGCAGTTTCTGTGGCCGCGCCTGGCCCTCTCGACCCGGCCAGCGGGTTGGTTTTTTCCACGCCGAATATCAAGGAGTGGGTCAATTTCCCGCTTGGCGAGAAGCTGAGCGAGCGTTTCGGTTGTCCGGTCTTTGTGAACAATGACGCGAATCTGGCGGCAGTAGGGGAATGGCGCTATGGCGCCGCACGGGGGCACCGTAATGTGCTTTACCTTACCATCAGCACGGGAATCGGCGGCGGCGTGATCCTGGATGACCGCTTGGTCTTGGGCTGGCGCGGTCTGGCGGCGGAACTGGGACATGTCGCCGTCTTACCGGATGGCCCTGTATGTTCCTGCGGGCAGCGTGGTCATCTGGAGGCCGTTGCTTCTGGGCCGGCCATTGCGTCATATGTGCGCGAGCGCCTTCAGGCGGGGGAACGGTCGTCGCTGATGTCGGAGCAGGTCACACCGCAGGCAATTGCGGAGGCGGCGCGTCGGGGCGATGCCCTGGCGCGCGAAGCCTATGCGCGTGCAGGTCGTTTCCTGGGGCAAGCCATTGCGGATTTCCTGCATGCCTTCAATCCATCTGTGGTAGTGCTTGGGGGCGGCGTTTCCCAGAGCAGCGATTTGTTCCTCGAGAATCTGCACGCAACGTTGACGGCGAGCGTGATGAACCCGATCTACGTACGGGACCTGGTTATCACCCTGGCGCAATTGGGTGATGATGCTGGGCTGGTCGGCGCGTTGGCGCAGGCCGAGGTCCTGTTAGCCAGGGAACACGAAAACGCCTAGGGGAGAGTTTCGCCGTACAGAGAGCGATAAACGACGAAAATCTCGTAAATGTAGCGGATGTATTGGCGTGTTTCGGCGATGCGGATGACTTCTGCGAAGAGGTCAGGGTCGCCGGCGGCGATTTGGCGCCAGGCGGCGGCGAAACCTGGGCCGGCGTTATAAGCGGCGAGAGCGGCATATAGGTCGCCATCGAAGTAGGTGCGCTGGGTACGCAGGTAATAGGCGCCAAAGGTGAGGCTAACCAGGGGGCGGTCGAGATCGTCTTGCGTATAGCCAGGAGGCCAGCCGAGTTTATGGGCGATCTCTTCGCCGGTGGCCGGCATGATTTGCATCAGTCCACGCGCGCCTGCACCGGATCGGGCAAAGCGATCGAACCGGTTGCTTTCGAGCAGCACTACGCTGAACAGGAGGAGAGGATCGAGGCCGTTTTGCTCGGCGATGGGGACCAGAAGATCGCTGAAGTAGGTTCCGTAGCGCCGATAACTAAAATAGGCGGGGGCCGTGAGTTTTTGTGTGCTGGTTTCCAAGCCGGCCAGAGTCAGCACCTGATTCAAGGCAGTGATGCCCAGACGGTATGCACCTAGGGCGATGAGGTAATTGCCCAGGCGGTACGAATTGGCGGGGTCGCTGCTAACTGCCTTGCGCAGATCGTCGAATTCGGCCAGGGCTTCCGGATAGAATCCCAATTCCCAGAGTTCCTGGCCGCGCAAGAGGCGCGCGTCCTGCGCGAGCGGCCCCAGGTCATTCAAGTTGGTTTCCGGCGGGAGGTTGAACTGAACGCGCAGCCAGGATTCGGCCAGGCGTTGCTCGTCGCTCAGGTCTACGTTCAGGCGCACGATGGGGGAGGGGGCAAACGGCGCGCGACCCAGGAGCATATCGCGGGCGCGTTCGCTGTAGTAACCGGTTGGGTCGAGCACGGCGGCTTGTTGCCAGGCGGCCTGGGCAGCGGCGGAATCGCCGCGCGTCCGTTGTGTTTTCCCAATCCAGAACTGGGCACGCGCTTGGTCTTCGGGTGTTGTGGAGAGCAACAGGCTGCGCTGAAAGGCCAACAAAGCGTCCTCATAGCGGCCTTGGCGGTAGCGAGCGATGCCGGCCCAGAAGAGCGCTTGAGAGGTCTGGGAACAGGATGGAAATTCGTCGGCAATGCGCGTCCAGGCGGCGATGGCCTCATCGAGCCTGTTGGCACGCTCGAAGTTGCGCGCGGCGTTCATCAGTGCCTGGCAAACGACTTCCGGTTTCGAGACGCGCTGTGTCAGTTCGAGGTACGTTTGCGCGGCATCCTGCGGTTGTCCTAGGTAAGCCCACTGAAGATAGGCCTTTTCATCCCAAGCGTCCAGCCAATGAGGGTTGTTTGGATAGGTGTTGAGGAAAAAAGCGAGGTCGTTCAAGGCCTCCTGGTATTTTCCCAGGCGGGTAAGCGTCAGGGCGCGGTAGTAATACGCGGTGCCATCGTGCTCTGGTGTAGCCTGAAGGTAGCGGGCGAAGGCATCCCAGGCAAGGCCGTATTGCCCGACCTGATAGTCGATCAGGCCGCGCTGGAACTCGTCCACCGGAACGCCGGCGTTGACCAGCGCGACCAGGGCGGAGTAAGCCTCATAGGAGAGAGGATAGCCGTTAACCAACCGCTGGAAGCGTTCATAGGCGAGGGCTGTCTGACCCAGCGCGAGGTAAGCCTGGCCGATCAGGAATTCGAGCGCGGCTTTCGTGTAGTAATTATTCGTGCGGGTAAGGAGTTGTTCGTACCGGCTGATGGCTGTGTAATAGTCGCCAGAGGCGGCGTAAGCGCGGGCAATTTTGATTTCCAGATTCAGAGCGTCGCCGGTATGAGGGGCGGATAAAGCTTGTTCGTAAAGCGCAATAGCGGCGGCGTAATCACCGCTAGCAGCGAGCGCGTCGCCGCGTCGCTGCAATACATAGTAATCAATCACGCCGGGGCGCAGGCTGAGGTAAGCGTGGTATGAGTCGGCGGCTTCGCCGTAGCGTTGCAGCGCGGTGTACGTTTCGCCGAGTAACAGGTACGCGCGCGCGGCTGGGATGGAGGTCGGGTATTCTGCAACCAGCCTGCGCAGGGCGTTAAGCGCCTGAGCGTACTGGCGCGCCTCGTAGGCAGCACGTCCCTCGCCAAAGAGCGCGGCCGCGCGGGTCTCCGCGTTGGCGGCTTCGGCGTAGGCGGAACGGTATTCGATCTGGGCGCGTTCATAATCTCCGTTAAACAGGGCGCGATCTCCGGCGCTCAAGCGCATTTCTGGCCGCGGGGTGGTCGTCACGGTAGGAGTCAGCGAGGGCAAGGGTGTGCTTGTCGCCGAGGGGGTGGGCGAAGGCCCGGAAGTGGGAGCAGCCTCGCGCAGGTGAGCATAGGGTATCCTGCATCCACCAAGCAGGAGAGCCAGACTGAGAAAAAAAGCAAATTTCTTTTGCATGTTCTCCCTTATACTTTGCCTGGACGTTTATGTCAACCTGCGCCGGCGCATTTGGTTTTTCTCTGACTTACTGCGCGGTGAAAGTCGAGCAAACTTATATCGAATGGGGGGTAGGTGATGCTTTGAGGTGTATCGCGGGGGTTGGCCAAGGCAGAGCATTTTGAGTGGTAAAATTAGGAAGGAGACAAGTGACTGCATGAGGAGTACTTTATGCCAGGGAAAGGGACTGCACCCACAAGAGGCGATGCATTGAAACAACGAGTCATTGCTCTTGCTCAACGTCTTGGATTACGTATACAGACTGAAGTGAGAGCGGCGAGAAGGTTGTGGAGCCAACAACGATACCTGGGTGGCGAAGGTTTTTCTGCGAACATGCGGGGTTATTTGATGCCCACTACAGTTGCTTGAGCAACGAGCATCTTATCTTGTTTTTCAAGAGCGTTGTGCAACACGCGCCTCTACTAACACTGCCCTGCTGTCCCCTTGCTCTGTTCAGGGCAGGGCTACGCGGCGAAAATGAAGCGCAGGCTATTCGTATCTTTATCAGGAATGGGAACAATGCCCCCTCATCTTTCCGGTTCGGTGGAAGTTATCTGTGGTTCGATGTTCAGCGGCAAGACGGATGAACTGATTCGACGTTTGCGGCGCGCGCTGATCGCTCGTCAAAGAGTGCAGGTTTTCAAGCCGGTTATAGATGTCCGCTATGCGGTGGAGAAAGTGACCTCGCATGCCGGCGCGGATTTCGCCGCGATTCCTATCGAGAAGGCAGGGGATATTCGCACCTTGCTCGATCCAGAGGCTACCCTCGTTGCCATTGACGAGGCGCAGTTTTTCGACGATGAACTAATCGCTGTAGTGGACGAGCTGGCGGCGAGTGGACGGCGCGTCATTGTGGCTGGCCTGGATACCGATTTTCGCGGTGAGCCGTTTGGTCCCATGCCGGCTTTGATAGCGAAGGCGGAACGTGTGGATAAGTTGCAGGCTATTTGTATGGTCTGTGGTGAGCCGGCCTGTCGCACGCAACGTCTGGTCAACGGGAAACCGGCGCGTTATGGTGACCCGGTGGTCATTGTTGGTGCGGCGGAATTGTACGAAGCGCGCTGCCGACGGCATCATGAGGTGCCTCGCTAATGAAAACGTATGCTGACGTTGTTTCCGAAATTCTGATTGACGCGCCTACGCTACAAAAACGAGTTGCCGAGTTAGGCGCGCAAATCAGCCGCGATTACGCGGGCCAAGATTTATTGCTTCTGTGTGTCCTGCGCGGCGGCGTGGTCTTCCTTGTGGACTTGATGCGCCACATCACAATGCCCCATGCTGTGGATTTTATGGCAATTTCCTCCTATGGTGTGGGGGCGCGCGCCTCGAGCGGCAACGTGCGCCTCATCCTTGATCTACAAACGGATATTCGTGGCCGTAACGTTTTGCTGGTAGAGGACATCGTGGATAGCGGCAACACGCTGGCCTATGTGTTGGAACTGCTACGCACACGCGGACCGCAGAGCCTCAAGGTTTGTGCCTTGCTGGATAAAAAGGAGCGTCGTCAGGTGAACGTTCCAATTGATTACTGCGGCTTCGTGATTCCTGACAAGTTTGTCTTTGGCTATGGCCTCGACTTGGATGAATGCTATCGCAATTTGCCTTTCGTGGCTGTTTTGGACGAAGCGCGCTCTCGCCCCCGTTAGTTGGTCATGGTTCGTCCTGCCTACCACCACCATTTGCCGTCTAGTGCCACCGTCTATGATTCAAGACTACCGCGACTTCCTGGATGAGATTCTCTTCACCCCAGAGGAGATTGCCCAACGGGTGACCGAACTGGGCGCGCAGATCAGCGCTGATGTTCAGGGCGAGGAGTTGTTGGTCGTCTGCCTGCTCAAGGGAGCGCTGACCTTTACGGCCAACCTGACCCCTCATATTGCCGTCCCGCAGACTCTGGATTGCATGTCGCTTTCTTCCTATGGAGTTGGCCATTACGCTTCGAGCGGCAATGTGCGCGTCCAGCTCGACTTGCAGACCAATATCGAAGGCAAAAATGTCCTCTTGGTGGAAGACATTGTGGATAGCGGTCGCACACTCGATCATGTGTTGCGGATGCTACGGACACGCAACCCCAAGACTCTGAAGGTCTGTGTGTTGCTGGATAAGAAAGAGCGCCGCGAGGTCCCTGTGGAAATTGATTACCTAGGTTTCGACATTCCAGATAAGTACGTCTTCGGTTATGGGATTGATATTGACGAACATTATCGTCATCTGCCTTTCATCGCTACAGCGGACTTGAAGCGCTACCGCAGGCCTGGCTGAGGGAGCCTATGGTAAGGCGCGCTCCTGTGGACGAAAGCGCAGACGCAAAGGATCTGAGTCCCTACGCCGGTCGCTGGGTAGCATTAGTGCGTCAGCGCGTGGTAGCCCAAGGTGGCATGCCTCAGCAGGCGCGCGTTGCGGCGCGGAGCCGTTTCAAAGAGACGCCCGAGATTCGTTGTATACCCATGCCCTATTCTGTTCCTCTTCCCCCTTTGTTGGATTCGGCGCGCGTTGCGATTTCGGCGGATTCGCCGCTCTATCTGGTCGGAGGAGCGATTCGCGATCTCTGGCTTGGACGCGCAACCCATGACTTCGATTTTGCTTTGCCGGCGGGGGCGATACGCGCTGCCCGTCAGGTGGCCAACGCCCTGGGCGCGGCATTCTATCCTCTCGACGAGGAGCGGGATACCGGTCGCGTGATTGTGACCGTTTCGGAAGGAGAGCGGATTTTTCTGGACTTTGCTGCGTTTCGCGGGGCGGATATTGACGCGGATTTGGCAGGCCGCGATTTCACGGTCAACGCGATGGCAATAGACCTACGTTCCCAGGCGCTGCTTGATCCGTTGGGCGGAATGAGGGACTTGGAAGAGAAATGCCTGCGCGCCTGTTCTCCATCTGCTTTTACTGACGATCCCTTGCGAATCGTGCGCGGCGTGCGCTTGGCGGCGGAACTGAACTTTCGGATTCACCCCGAGACGCGCGCGGCAATGAAGGCTGCCGTGAATCTACTCCCACGCATCTCAGCGGAGCGGCTGCGCGATGAGCTATTTCGCCTTTTGGAAACCGTGAAAGCCGCTGCTGGTGTGCGCGCTCTCGATATGCTCGGCGCGTTGCCATACCTTTTGCCAGAACTCTCGGCGCTGAAAGGCGTGGCGCAATCTGAACCTCATGTACACGATGCCTGGATGCATACCCTGGCGACGGTAAATCACCTTCAGGCTATCCTTGCCGCCCTTGCTACGATCTATGAGGAAGCGGATACGGCGGCCGACTGGTTCGGGGGTCTGTTGGTCCATCGCCTAGGGCGTTACCGCTCGGCGTTAGATGCTCTTTTGTCCTCTCCCTCGCCGACCGGTCGTTCGCGGCGTGGCCTGCTGGTGCTGGCGGCGCTGTACCACGATATTGCCAAACCGGCGACGGCGGCGATGGAGGAGAATCGTTGGCGTTTTCTAGGGCATGAGGAAGAGGGGGCGCAGCAGGTGGTCACGCGTGGACGCGCCTTGGCGCTCAGCAACGAGGAAATCGAACGGCTCAAAACCGTTGTAGCGCAACACATGCGCGTCCATTTTCATGTTCATCGCTTGTTACGCGAGGGCAAAACGCTATCGCGGCGCGCGATCTATCGCTTCTTCCGTGATTGCGGCGAGGCTGGCGTGGATGTTTGCCTGCTCACGCTGGCCGATGTACGCGCCACCTATGAGCATACCTTACCGCCGGGAACCTGGATAGCCTGTGTAGATGTTGTTCGCCTGTTGCTGGAAAACTGGTTCGAGAAACCGACAGAGAGCATCGCTCCACCGCCTGTGGTCAATGGCGAGGATCTCATGCGGGCGTTTTCTCTCACCCCGGGCCCGAAAGTTGGCGAATTGTTGGAGGCCATTCGCGAGGCGCAGGCCGTTGGCGAGGTGTCCACGCGCGAGGAAGCGCTGGAATTCGCCCGCGTCCGATTGGATACGACAAGATAGGCGGCGCGAAGGTTTACGTTTCACCGTCTCGCAGGTAGAATCGCATAGTGTGAAAGGTCGTTGAGGCAGACCTATTTTTGCTTTGGAGCGTTTTCCATGCGCATTCTTGTTACGGGAGCCGCCGGTTTCCTCGGTTCGCATCTCTGCGACCGCCTGCTCGCGGAAGGGCACGAGGTCGTCGGCATGGACAATTTCATCACAGGAAGCGCCGAGAATCTGGCGCATCTGGCCGGCGAGCCGCGTTTTTCCTTCTACCGCCATGATGTCTCGCAGTACATTTTTGTCTCCGGCAAAGTGGAGGCCATTTTACATTTTGCCTCGCCGGCCAGTCCCAACCCGGTCTCGCCGTATGGCTACCCCAATTTGCCTATTCAAACGATGAAGGCAGGTGCTCTGGGAACATATAACACACTGGGTGTGGCGAAGGCGCATCAGGCGCGCTATCTGCTGGCCTCGACCAGCGAAGTCTATGGCGATCCGCTGGAACATCCGCAAAAGGAAACGTATTGGGGGCATGTGGACCCGATCGGCCCGCGTTCGGTGTATGACGAGGCCAAACGCTTCGCCGAGGCGTTGACTATGGCTTACCATCGCACGCATGGCATAGACACGCGCATCGTGCGCATCTTCAATACCTACGGTCCACGCATGCGCTTGGATGATGGCCGCGCTCTCCCCAATTTTCTTCAGCAGGCCCTGCGCGGCGAACCGCTCACGATTTATGGCGATGGCCAGCAAACGCGCTCGTTCTGTTATGTAGATGACCTCATAGAGGGAATCGTGCGCCTGTTGATGTCCGATGTGCACGAGCCGGTCAACATCGGCAATCCAGTAGAGATTACCATTCTAGACTTCGCAGAGACGATCAACCGTTTAACCGGCAACCGTGCCGGCGTCGTCTTTCTGCCGGATGAGCGGCTCGGCTCCGATCCGCAACGTCGACAACCGGATATTACGCGCGCGCGCTCGTTGCTCGGCTGGGAGCCCAAGGTTCCCTTGGAGGAGGGCATTGCCCGCACCATCCCGTACTTCAAACAAAAGATGGGGCTGGCATGATCTTGTTGACCAGTGCACGCGAGCGCGTTCGGTTTGCGAAATTCATGGTTGTCGGCGCGGTAGGCGCGGTTGTGGACTTCAGCGTTATGAATCTGCTCACGCATCTGTGCGCGGCGCCGCTGGTCATCGCTGGAACGATTTCGTTCGTCTGCGCTGTCATCAGCAATTTTCTGTGGAATCGATACTGGACATATCCCGATTCGCGTTCTCGGCCTGCCTTGCAACAATTGGGAATGTTCTTTGCGGTCAACGTTGCCGGTGTGTTGATTCGTGTTCCAATTCTGTATTGGCTGGAACCGCTGGCGCAGCACCTGTTCCAACGCTTTTCGTTATCCCTTTCGCCATCCTATGCCGCCAAGAATTTCACGCTGGCCGTTGCGGTCGGCGTGGTCATGTTGTGGAATTTCTTTGTGAACCGGCGCTGGACGTATAACGATGTGGCATCCTGATCGCCACTTGCATGTGGCCCATCTCGAGTACAATATAAACAGGGCGTAGTGGCGGATCAGTCGAGGCGAAGAGTGGGCTACAAATGCAGCGCATTTCACTCATCGCCGCTGCTGAATAGAGTGTGGATTCAATTCACGCCCGTGGCGTGATGGTTGCCGGACCACCTATTGATTTGGAAATCTGCTTTGGAAAGAGGCGAGAGCGGAAGGTATGGACACGCAGAAGACAATTATCCCGGTCTACAATACCAGAGGGGATGCCGAGGCGTTTCTGGCATATCCCTATCTTTTTAACCGGCTTGGTGAGTGGATTGGGTTTGTCACACCTCAGCGGGAGGTGTATTCGGTGTTGGGATACTACGTTGGCTATTTGAGCGAGGACCGGCGTATCCTGCGCAAGCGCGCCACGAGTTCGCTCAAGCCACGTAAAACGCCGCCTCCCCCCCCTCCAGCCAAGTTACATCCCCCGGCCACTGTGCCTCTGGCGCCGATGATGAAGGAACTTACCTACAGCGTAATGGATGTGTTGCTGGAAGAGCCGGAGCGTCTACATCCGCCGGACGCCGGCGAGTTGCGCGAGGACATGGCGTGACAGAAATGAGCGCGGCGCGGTTGGCCGGACTAGGCTTATGACTTCTGAAGAATCCCTGCCATCTGGATCGTCTGTAGCCCCACCGCTGGAGTCGGAGGCTGAGCTGAAGGAACGTATTGCACATCCCTTCCGCTCGTTGCGGGATTTAGTGGAGTATGTCGCCGGCAAAGGCGTGCCGATGCCGCCCCCGGAGGAGGGGCGTATTGCCGAGATCGTTCCTTTCCCTTTCCTGGCGATCGTCGGCCAGAGGGAGATGAAACTGGCCTTGTTGCTCGGCCTTATCAACCCGAATACGGGTGGGATTCTCTTGATCGGGCCGCGCGGTACGGCCAAGACAACGGCTGTCCGTTCTTTGGTGGAACTGCTTCCCAAAGTGGAGCGTTCGCTGTGCTACTACGGCTGTATGCCGGAGGACGTTGAAGCCGGCGGTATGGACGCGATCTGCCCGGCTTGTGCCAAGAAGTACGCCATGGGTGAGCCATTGACCGCGCCCGATCGCGTACGGCTCATCGAATTGCCGCTCAACGCCCGGTTGGAGGATGTCGTCGGTTGGGCGGAAGAAGGCGCCTCGCCCATCCCGAACCGGCCGCGCGTTCGGCGCGGCATTCTGGCGCAGGCTGACCGCAATCTCCTGTACATTGACGAGGTCAATCTGTTAAACGATGACATCGTAGATGCCATTCTGGATGCGGCGGCGCAGGGCAGTTTTACCGTGCGGCGTGGCCCGGTCTCGGCTACCTATCGCTCGCGCTTCGTGCTGATCGGTTCGATGAATCCTGAGGAAGGGAAATTGCGGCCGCAGATTCTCGACCGCTTTGGCCTGCGCGTCATCGTGCGCGGACTCGAGACTCCGGCCGAGCGGTTGGAGGCGTACCGTCGCGTGCGCGCCTACCTTGCCAACCCGCGCGCTATGAACGCTCTCTATGCGAACGAGAGCCAGGCCGCGCTGGAGGAGATTCAGGCCGCGCGCGCCCGTTTGCCGCGCGTGGTCTTGCCCGATCGTTTGGCCCGTCAAGCCATCCGTCTGGTGCAGAAGATGGGCATTGACAGTCTGCGCGCCGAAATTACCTGGTTCGAGGCCGCACGTGCCTACGCCGCCGCTGATGGCCGGGAACGCGTCACCGCGGCGGATTTGCGCGTCGTCGCGCCGATGGCACTGCGCTTGCGTCGTTCGTCTTTCATGACCGAATACTTCCATAGTCAGGAAGGGGAAGAGGAGGAAATGCGTCGCCTGTTGACCGAACTGGGCGGGCGCAAAAAGAGCGATGTTGACACCGCGTGAACGCGTACAAGCTTGCTTAACCGATGATGCCGCCCTCGACCGTCCACCTGTCGCGCTCTGGCGGCATTTTCCGGTGGACGACCAATCGCCGTCCTTACTGACGGCGGCTATCCTGGATTTCCAGCGTCGCTACGAGTTCGACTTTGTTAAGGTTACCCCGGCTTCTTCGTTCTGTGTGAAAGACTGGGGGGTAGAAGATGTTTGGGAGGGAGATGGTGAGGGCACGCGCCGCTATACAAAGCGCATTGTACGGGAACCGGCCGATTGGGAACGGTTGCCGGTTCTGGAGCCAACGCGCGCGCCGATGCTTGCGGCGCAGCTATCCTGTTTACGTCTGTTGCGCTCGGCGCTGGGGCCAGATGTCCCAATCCTGGCGACGGTGTTCAGCCCCCTGGTGCAGGCCAAGAATCTGGCCGGCGGCGAACGGTTGGTGGTTCACCTGCGCCGCTTTCCGGAAGCGTTGCAGAATGGGCTGGTAACCATCGCCGAAACGACGCGTCGCTTTGTTCTTGCCGCGCAGGAAGCAGGCGTGGATGGAATCTTCTACGCCGTGCAACATGCCCAGGCGAGTCTGTTAACGCTCGACGAGTATCGGGCATTTGGCCTGCCCTTCGATGGACAGGTGCTAGAGGTTGCCCGGTCGCTATGGTGCAACTTGCTGCATTTGCATGGAACAGATGTTTACTTTTCGCTTGTCGCCGACTTTGCTTCAACCTGGCGGGTTCCGATTGTGAACTGGCATGATCGCGAGACCTCCCCTTCTCTTCTCGAAGCGCGGCGACTTGCGCCAGATCAAGTACTCTGTGGCGGCATAAGTCGGCAAACGCTGACCTTTGGCGACGCCGACGCCGTGCGCCGCGAAGCCGAAGACGCTCTCCGACAAACCGGCGGCCGGCGCTTCATTCTGGGTACGGGGTGTGTGGCGCCAATCATTGCTCCTCATGGCAACCTGCGCGCGGCGCGCGAAAGTGTTCACCACTTCTCCTTGTCGAGTGGAAAGGATGAGTTTACGAGTTAGGGCCGGCCTGGCCAAAGGGCGAGTGTTGAAATCGGTGCCTGGTGAGAGCACACGGCCGGTGACCGACATGGTGAAACAAGCCCTATTCAATATTCTTGGGGCCGATGTGGTCGGTTCGGCCTGGTGGGATTTGTTTGCTGGAACCGGCGCGATTGGCATCGAGGCGTTGAGTCGCGGCGCGGCGTTCGCGCGCTTTTCGGACTCGAACCGTCTGGCGGTGGAGACCATTGGCCGGAATCTGGAGCACTGCGGTTTGCGCGATCGCGCGGAAATACGACGTGGCGATGCCTTTGCCATGCTCTCCGCCTCGCCCGACCGGCGGTTTGACTATGTTTACATTGCTCCGCCCCAATACAAAGGGATGTGGTCGCGTGCGTTGCTGGCGCTTGATGTCAACCCGCTCTGGTTGGTGGATGACGGCTGGGTCATAGCCCAGATTCATCCGCGCGAGTATCAGAACTTGCTTCTGCAGAACTTTGCTGAAAGCGAACGACGAAAGTACGGCAGTACGCTGTTAGTCTTCTATGAACGTCAGGGGGCCTAAAACGAGGAAACATGGCTTGTCATTTCTCTGGACATGTCTTCTTCTGGGAGCTTGCTCTTCTTCGCGGAGTAGCGCCTTGAGGCAGCGGTAAAGACGCCATGAAACTGGTTGTCTGGTCTCCTGATGGCCAGCGAATTGCCCCTGTAGCGACAGAGGGAGATCTGCTCGTATGATGCTCTTTCAGGGAACATGGAACACTTCCTGTTTTTCGCGGTGCTAACTTGTGTGTGCAGCCTTTTCGCCGGACAGCCGCTTGCTGACCGTTCCTTTCCAACGGCGGAACCATCAAGGTTTTCCAGATAACCGATGGAAGACGGATACGTGAAGTGAACGACTTTGCAGCAGAGATTTCCAGCCCGGATTTTCCACTGCATGGCCACATGTTAGCGATTGATATGGTAAACAGGGGGAATTGCAATTTGTGGAATGTGGAGACCGAGGCGAGACGCGCTTCATTGCGCCGTGGAAGATGCATGGCGTTTCCGAAGATGGCCAGTTCCTGGGTCGTCGTCAGCGGTGGACATTCTGGCAACGTTACCGTGTGGCAGGTGGAGGAGGAAAAAAAGGATTCTCAAACAGAGTGGCTATTTTGATGCGGTTATTCTAACATCTCCAGCGCCTCTAGCAGTTTTGCCAACACGTCGAAGCCGCCTTGCCAGAAGGCCTCGGATCGGATGTCCACGCCGGCCGCGGCGCAGATGGCCTCGGGTGATTTCGAGCCGCCGGCGGCTAGGATGTCCAGGTAGCGTGGTTTGAAGGATTCGCCCTCGGCCTGGTATTGTTGATAGAGCGCGAGGACAAGCAATTGGCCAAATGCGTACGCGTAGACGTAGAAGGGGGTGTGGTAAAAGTGCGGGATGGAGATCCACTCCCACTTGAATTCCTCGCTCACGTCAACCGCGTTGCCGAACTGCTCCTTGAGATTTTCGAGGTAAGCCGCGGCCAGGTCGTCCACCGAGGCGTTGTTCTGAATCATCCCGTGCGCCTGCTTTTCAAAGAGGGCGAAGTAGGATTGGCGCAGGATGGTCGCGTAGGCGTCGTCCATCTGGCGGAAGAGCAGGTCGCGACGCACGGCCTCATCGCTCTCGGAAGCGAGTAAGCGGTCAATGAGCAACATTTCGCCGAAGGTGGAAGCGGTTTCGGCCATAGGCAGGGAGGCGTGGAAAGTGAAGATACTGTGATGTTCCGCCATCATGGCGTGGATGGCATGGCCAAGTTCGTGCGCCATCGTCGCGATGTCGTCGGCGCGGCCCTGGTAGTTGAGTTTGACCCATGGGGTCATTCCGGGCGCGACCGAGGCGCAAAAGGCGCCGCTTTGCTTGCCCTTGCGCACCTCGCTGTCGAGATGGTTCTCGTCGAAAACGCGCCGCGCCAGTTCGCCAAAGCGCGGATGGAAGGATGAGAAAGAATCCAGCACCATCTCGGCGGCAGCGCCGAAATCGTATTCCTTGTCCGCATGGACAACCGGGGCATAGATATCGTAGCGGCGCAGTTTGTCCCTTCCCAAGAGGCGCGCCTTGAGGCGAAAGAACCGTTGGAACAAGTCTACGTTCTTGCGGGCAACCTGAAGTAGGACGTCCACGGCCTCATCGGGGATGTCGTTACTCAGGTTGCGGGCGGCGATTGGGCTGACAAAACGGCGCAGGGTCACGTTTTCGTTGTGCCAGTCGCGGACGATGGTCTGGTACATCTGGCCGAGGATGGTGCTGTCCTCGCCGTAGACGCGGTAGAGTTCCTGATAGGCGCGGGCGCGCAAGTCGGGATCGGGCCGGCGGACTAGGGACATCAATTCGCCGCGCGTCATGGCCTTCACTTCGCCATCTACTTCAACCTTAAAGACATAGCGGTTCGTAATGGCGTCGTATAAGGTGATGAGAGCGCTTGCACCGGTGACATTCTTCAGGTTGACGATCTTCTCCTCCGCCTCGCTCAGGGTGTGCGGTTTGAACTTGCGCATCCTTTCGAGGTAGTAGCGATAATCGCCGGATGCCTCCAGCAGGCGGGCGGCGTTCGCCTCGTCGAGGTCTTTCCACCACAGGCTGAAGAACAGGGTGCGGTTTTCCATCTCCGCCATGAATTGCTGGATGCGCCCCAGCAGGGTCTGAATGCGCTGATCCTGGGTGTTGGCAGCGAAGGCCAGGCTGGCATAGGAGTAGAGTTTGTGTGCCAAGCGGGTGGTCTCTTCGAGATCGTGCACAATCTCGAGGAAACTGCTGGCCAGCAGGTTGGCTTTCAGTTGGGGACGCAACTTCTCAAAAGCAGCAACTTGCGCTTCGAGGTCTTTGAAGGCAGCCTCCAGTTCTGGACTGTCGGGGCCAGGGAAGAGATCGGCAAGCGACCACGGGGACAGTTGATAAGGCATCGGGTTTCCCTTCTCAGGTTCTGCAAGAGATTGGGGTAGCTGGACGTTCTTGGGCGGATGCGATGTGTGGGTAGGCACTACACCGCGCTTATTTCTGTCTGCAATGGCGGCGTTCCAGCTCGGCCTCTACGTCGGTCGGCGACAGCTCGCGTGCGGCCAGCAAAACGAGCAGGTGATAGAGCAAATCGGCGGTTTCTTCCACCAGACGGGGATTGCCCTGACTCTTGGCGGCCAGGATAACCTCCACGGCCTCCTCGCCAACCTTTTTTAGGATTTCGTCTTCCCCTTTTGCGAGCAACTCACAGGTATAGGAGCCGCTTTGGGGGTGCGTTTTTCGATCGAGGATAATGGCGTATAAGTCGTTCAGATTCATCAGGAGAAACTCTCCTACCTGTGTTCCTCTTCGGAGAGATAGGGCGGATGGCCGGAGAGGACGCGATAGAAACACGTGCGGCGACCGGTGTGACAGGCCGGCCCGGCCGGATGGACGCGCACAAGAAGCGCATCGGCGTCGCAATCGGCGCGGACTTCGACGATTTTCTGCACGTTGCCAGATGTCTCGCCTTTGTGCCAGAGCGCGCCACGCGAGCGCGACCAGAACCACGTCTCGCCGCTTTCGAGCGTGCGTTGGAGCGCTTCGGCGTTCATCCAGGCCATCATCAAGACATCGCCGCTTTCGGCATCCTGAACGATGGCGGGAATCAAGCCGTGCGCGTCGAATTTGAGATTCGTCGTTGCTTCCATGCTCCGAGGCTTGCCGGACGCCCAATAGATGCGTAGAGTGTAACATGAAACTCTGGTAAAATCAAACTGTGCTGCGGCGAGTGTCTACTCCGATCCTGTTCGCCAGAGTTTAGGGCGATTCGCACGGAGTTTCCCTGGTGAGAACGTTGTTATGCGTGCATGGCGACGGGCCGGTAACATGATGGCGCGAATTCTCCTGACTGGGGTGGGCGCGGCCGCGCTCATTTTGCTCTTCAGCCGCTTGTGGACAGGGCTATATGCCCGTTCGCGGGTATTTTCGCTCCGGGATGTGCCGGCGCGACATGTGGCGGTTGTCTTCGGCGCCGGCTTGTGGCGAGATGGCAGCCCGACCCCTGTGTTGCAAGATCGGGTGGCGACCGCAGTGGACTTGTATCGCGCGGGCAAGGTGGAAAAACTGCTGATGAGTGGGGACAATCGCTTTGTGAATTATAACGAGCCGGCTGCTATGAAGCGAATCGCGTTATCGCTTGGCGTGCCGGAAAAGGATATCGTACTCGATTACGCCGGCCGGCGGACATACGACACTTGCTATCGTGCGCGTTCCATTTTCGGCGTAAGGCAGGCCATTCTCGTTACTCAGGCGTTTCACCTGCCGCGAGCGGTCTATATCTGCAATCGTCTTGGCGTGGAGGCCGTGGGGGTGCGCGCTGACCGACGTTCCTATCCACGCTCTTCTATGCTGTATTGGAATCTGCGTGAACTCTTGGCTACGTTGACAGCCGTTCTTGATGTTCATCTCTTGCATCCCGTTCCCGTTCTCGGAACGCCGGAACCGATTTTCGCCGATTCTCAGGAGAAACAACATGACCCGTGAGGAAGCCTTAGCCATCGTGCAAGAGTTTGTCAAAGGAGAAAACCTGCTGAAGCATATGCTTGCTGTTGAGATAGCCATGCGCTTCTATGCGGAAATGTTTGGCGAGGATGTAGAGACATGGGGCCTGGCCGGCCTGTTGCACGATTTCGATTGGGAAATACATCCCACGTTGGAGGAACACCCGCAGGCTGGTGAACCAATCCTACGCCAGCGCGGCGTTCCCGAAGACGTCATTCGTGCTATCATGGCCCATGCGGATCATACGGGCGTGCCGCGCCAGACGTTGATGGAGAAAGCGCTTTACGCTTGCGATGAAATTACGGGGCTTATCGTCGCAGTGGCGCTGGTGCGCCCATCCCGTTCGTTGCTCGATCTGGAAGTGTCTTCCGTCAAGAAGAAGTGGAAAGACCGCGCGTTTGCCGCTGGCGCCGACCGGGTGGAAATCGAAAAGGCCGCCGCCGAGTTTGGCGTTGACCTGTGGGAACATGTCGGTAACGTCATCCAAGCCATGCGGCGCATTGCGCCGGAATTGGGGTTGGTTGGCAATCTTGACGGATCGTGAATGGAGGCCGGTCGTTGGTGCAAGGCAAAGGTTTCTGGCTTGAGAGTGTTTCTTCCTGCGAGGGTGGCGACCCGCAGGCTATTCTGCGTGCAGCGCAGGCGGCCGGGTTGAGCCACATCCTCGTCAAGATCGCCGACGGGATCCAGCCGGTGGAGGTGGAAACCGGTTTGGCGGCTTTGGTTGGCATTGTGCAAGAAGAGGGGATCGCTGTCTGGGGTTGGCATGTCGTGTATGGGGACGATCCCGATGGCGAGGCGCAGGTTGCGATTCGACAATGCCATGCGCTTGGTTTGGACGGGTATGTGATTCGGGCAGGCGTGTCCTACGAACGACCCGGTAAGGAAGAAGCCGCGCAACGGTTTCTCCATGAGTTGCGGTTGGGGTTGGTCGTCCCCATTGCGTTGAGTTCCTATCGCTTTCCGAATTTTCATCCGCGCTTCCCCTGGGCGGTTTTCCTGAGACGCTGTGATTTTCATTTGCCGTTGGTTTTTTGGGAGGCGGCGCATAACGCTGCCTGGCAGTTGAACGAATCCAAGCGTCAGTGCGATGCCTTACCCTGGGCGCGACCGTATCTTGCCGTCGGCGCGGCGTACCGTGCTCGTTCGGGCTGGGCGCCACGTGAACAGGATGTGCTGGAATTTCTGAACGCCGCCTGTGTGTTAAAACTGGCTGCCGTCAACTTTTTCGAATGGTCGGCTTGTCGTCGAGAGTTGCCTCTGGTCTGGAAGACGATCGCCGATTATGCGTGGCCGGCTTCGCCGGTTGTGGAAGCCGTGGGATGAGCCTGCGCCACGCGCTTGCTATTGACAAACCGTTTTGCCTCGTATAAACTACATACAATGCAACGCGAACAACAAATGTCGGGTACGAAGATGGACATGCGTTGTCGCGCCGAGGCAGCCGTAGCGGAGGCGCGCTGATGTATGGCGCTACGCCAAAAGGCTGTCCGAAGTCGGTGGGCAGCCTTTTTTTGTTTAGCCAGTTTGCGCCCAAAGGAGACGCCTATGGCTGAAGACATCTTAGTCGCCATTGCCTGGCCTTATGCCAATTCCGAGATTCACGTTGGGAACATCACCGGCTCCCACCTGCCCGGCGATATCGTTGCCCGTTATCATCGCCTCAAGGGTAATCGTGTGTTGATGGTTTCCGGTACCGATTCGCACGGCACGCCGGTCACGCTCAAGGCGGATGCCCTGGGCCGACCGGTAGAGGCCGTTTATAAAGAATACCACGCCGGTTTCCTGGATTTGTTCCGGCAGCTCGGGATTTCCTATGATTTGTTTACCACAACCCATACCGAGAATCATTTCAAGGTGGCGCAGACGATTTTTCTGGCGCTTTATCGCAACGGGTACATGTTCACGCAAAAGTCTCTGCAATGGTACTCGCCGGTTGCGAAGCGTTTTCTCCCGGATCGCTATGTGGAGGGGACGTGTTATCTTTGTGGGTATGAAAGCGCGCGTTCCGATCAATGCGATCGTTGCGGCAATGTGCTGGAACCGGAGAAGCTCATCAACCCGCGCGCCCGCACCGGCGGTAGGGTGTTGGAGCTGCGTGAGACTGAGCATTTCTACCTCGATTTGTCCAAGCTGGAGCCGGAGGTAAAGCAGTTCTTGCGCGAGCGCGCCGCGCACATGCGCGAGACGGTCTTGGGGGAATCGCTCGGAAAAATCGAGAGCGAGGGCCTGAAGCCGCGCCCAATTACACGCGACCTGGATTGGGGAATCCCTGTGCCGCTTGCGGGATGGGATGGCAAGTGCCTGTATGTCTGGTTCGAGGCGGTCATTGGCTATCTTTCTGCGGCGATTGAGTGGGCAAATCTGAACGGACAACCACAGGCCTGGAAAGACTGGTGGGTCAACCCGGCCGCGCGCGCCTTCTATTTTATTGGCAAAGATAATATTTTCTTTCATACCTCGCTCTGGCCTGCACAGTTGATGGGTGCAGGAACAGAGTTCTTGAAATTGTTCTCCGGCGAAGAAGGGCGGTTGACATTGCCCTACGATGTGCCGGCGAATCAGTTCATGAATCTGGAAGGGCAGAAGATTTCCGGTTCGCGTAACTGGGCGGTATGGGGGCGCGATGCCTTGACCCGTTACGAGGCTGATGCCTTACGCTATTATTTGACGATCAACATGCCCGAACTACGCGACACGGATTGGGATTGGGAGGAGTTCGTCGCGCGAAATAACAATGAATTGGTAGCAACCTGGGGCAACCTAGCGCATCGTGTGCTTTCATTTTGCTATAAACATTGGGAAGGTTGCGTACCCGCTGTAACGCCGGAGCAACTGCGCGAGGTGGATCGAAACCTGCTTGCGCTCATCGCGAACGGCTTCGAGACCGTCGGGCGCGAACTGGAAGCGGTCCATTTGCGCGCTGCTCTGCAAGAAGCCATGCGTCTGGCGGGTGAGGTCAATAAGTATCTAGAAGTCACCGCGCCTTGGTTTGCAATCAAGACCGATCGCGAATCAGCAGCCATCAGCATCTATACCGCGTTGCGCGCCATTGACTCGCTGAAGGTTTTGTTCGCTCCTTTCCTGCCGTTTGCCTCGGAACGTCTCCACCGGTTCCTTGGGTACGAGGATACGTTGTTTGGCAATCTCTACGTAGCGACGGCAAACGACTCGCTGGGCGAACACACGGTGTTGCGTTATTCTCCCCATCCCGATGAAACGCGCCGGAATCGTTGGAAGCCGAGTGAGTTGCGACCTGGCTCGCTACTTCAATTGCCGGCGCCGCTGTTTCCGAAACTGGACGAGAGCGTCGTGGCGGAAGAACGCGCTCGGCTTGGGAAAACGGTTTAGCGACATTTTGCTTACGGGTAGTCCGCGCGCCAGCCGTGCCACTTGGGTCGCGCCGGGACCGGACATAGATTTTGTTCCTGCCGAACCTTGAAATGCGGATGGTTTGATCATCTCCCAGACGATCGCTCTGCCGCCTGCCAGCCCTGGCTAGGCCAAGTTGAGAAGACGTCCCCAGACAAGTTGTCGCTCTATGACCTGAAAGATTATCTTTGTCCGGGGAATCGCCGCGCTGGCAGCGTATGCAACCCTCTTATACAGGCGTGTTTGCGTTCGACAACGATTTCGTTGCTTTGTTGCCGGAGAGCGGCAGGGAGGAGGCACAACAACTGTTGGTTGTAGCTAGGCCGGAGCAAGGCGTTTGCCATGTGGGTCTGTTTTTCTCCGCGTCAAGATCTTACCCTGTCTCGGATAGATGTAGAGGCGGTCAAGGCTGTGGTCGAAACCTGAGCGCAGGAGGGCAGGGAGCCGCGTGAAGAAGACTTTATTCGGTATGTCCCGGTCTTCGAGCATAGGGGTGCCTTGCGCTTGTGCTCGCTCTCCTCCACCCGGCGCGCCGGTTCGTGAATACCCCTTTTCCGGCCAAGAATCGCGAGAGCCGCGGACGCCCACCGCGGCTCTCTTGAAAGGAGGAGGAGAAGAGAAATCACCTTGCACCTATATATTACCATATTGGTCGGAAAAGTACATGACGCTTACCCTACGTTTCCCCTACAGATGTCTGACAATTTTGTAAGAGTTGTTCGGTCATCGTACATGCGCGTGGGAGCCATCGGCGGTTTTTTCAACCTCAATGCGGGCCGGAAAGGCGTCTTTCAGATCGTCTAGGTGGGTGATGATCAGAATCTTGGCGAAATCTTGGCGGATACTGTTGATTGCCTCGATGAGTCGCTGCCGGCCTTGCGTGTCTTGAGAACCGAAGCCTTCGTCAATGACCAGCGTTTGCAGGCGCGCCCCCTTGCGGTGTGTCAACATTTCCGCCAATGCCACGCGGAGGGCAAAATTGACGCGGAACGCCTCGCCGCCGGAGTATAGTTCGTAAGCGCGTACGCCGGCGCCGTCGCTGATTTGGATTTCTAGAGTCTCGCGCAGGTCGTCGCGACGTTGGTCCTTGTAGGCGGTTTGCGTGAGAAAGCGCACGCGCATCTGACCGTCTGACAGACGGTCGAGCAACGCATTGGCGCGGGCCTCGATTTCAGGCAACGCCTGTTCGATAAGCAAGGCAGGTACGCCGTCTTTGCCGAAGGCGCGTTCCAGGATTTTATAGTGGCCAATGCGTCGCCGAATCTCCTCGCGTTCTGCCTCTAGCTCTTTTTTTCGGACTCGTTGCTTGTCCAGAACCTCTACCCGTTGGCGCGCGGCGCCGACCTCTCCGTGCAGGCGATTTTCTTCTTCCTGCAAGTCGAGCAATGCACGTTCGGCGGCTTCTACATCTGGCGCCTGCGATTCCGCGATAGACAGGTCGCGTTGGGCAGTTTCATATTCTTCTTGCTTGGTCTGGACCTCACTTTGCAGTGCGATGATTTCTGCCATCAGGTTGGCGATTTCGTCGTCCAGAGGCCTGGTTGCTGCGCGTGCGCTTTCCAGTTGACGATAGGTCTCTTCCACCGCGCGCAGGTCATTTTCGCGTTGGCGCGCCGCCTCGTGTGCCTGAATATCATAGCCCAGTGCAGCCAGCGCACGGGCGATTTCGGCTAGGGCCTGGCGGGCCTGGTGGGCGAAATCTTCTTCTGTCAACAAGCGCGTTACCTCTCGCAGGCGCAGGGCGCCGCCGCTTTCCCATTCTACGTTTTGACGTTGCACGGCTTCCAGACGCTCGGTGAGTTGAGCGATTTCGATGCTCAATTGTTGTTGTTGCTGTTCCAGAGTTATACATGCGTTCTGCTCTGATTCGAGTTGCTCGATTTGGGCAGCAAGGGTTTCCAGGGAAACCTTGTTTGCGCGCCAGGCATCGCCTTTGGCTTTGCCTTCGGCTTTCAGACGTTCCATGAGAGCAGCGCGTTCGGTGGAGCTCAGCGATTGTCCACACAGAGGGCAAGTCGCGCCCTTCATCTCACTCAGCCGATCCATACGTTCTTTCAACTCGTCCATTTCGGCCTTCAGCCGTTCGTTCTCGGCGCGCAGTTCGGCTTGTTTTTGACGCGTCGCCTGAAGTTGCCTCTCGCATTCGGGTCGTTGAGATAAGGATAGTTCGATTCGCGCAAGTTCCCCTTTTTTGGCAGCAAGATCTTTGCCGATGGTATCTGCCGTTTCCCGCTGCTGCGCGATTTTGACCGCCTGTTCTTCTAGGGACGTTTTTTCTTGTTCCAGACGCGCCTTTTCGCCGGCTATTGCCTGAAGATACGGCTGGCGACGTTCGTCCAAGGCGCGGTGCTGCTCGGCGAGACGGTTCCAGGCGTCGATTTCCTGTCTGGCCTGTTGCCATGTGGTGTAGGCGTGTTCGATTTCGGCCGCGCGCGCCAGAATTTCCTCGAGGTCGGCGCGTTCCTTTTGCTTGGCTTCGAGTCGTTTCTGACGCGCCTGCAAATCCTCGCGGGCGCGTTCCAGTTCCCTCTTGAGCGTTTGAACCAGATGGCGTTGCTGGTCCAGCGCTGCGACGATTCGCTGCATGGCTTCCAGGGCGGACTCTTGCGCCTGCCGTGTCGCGCGTAACTGTTGCAACCGCGTTTCGAGTTCGGCCAGATGATGACGGCGATCTGCCTCCTCTGCCAGTTCTGCTGCAATTTCCTCCAGACGTCCTTCGATGGCGGCGAGTTCGTTCTCGCTACGTTTGCGTTGTTCGGCGGCTCGTTGACGGTATTCTTCCCAGATTTCCAGTCCCAAAATGTTGCTTAGGATTTCCTTGCGCCGGGCGGGAGGTTGCTGGGCGAACAGATCGGCTTTCCCTTGCAGGAAGAACGCCGCGTTGACAAATGTCTCGTAATCGAGGCGGAGAATCTGCTCGATACGCGCTTGTGTCTCGCGCAACGTGCGTTCGGTCAGCGGCTGCCAGACATCCCGGCCTCCCTGCGCTGTTTGGGCACGGTCGAGAATCTGGAATTCCAGTGAGGCGGTTTCCTTGCGAGGCAGAGTGCGGATGATGCGATAGATGTTTCCCTCATATTCGAAGGTGAAAATGACCTTTGCTACTTGCGATTGCAGATTGATCAGCGAAGCGTCTCGCTTGCGCGCTTGACCGAAGAGTGCCCAGGTCATGGCATCCAGAAGGGAGGACTTCCCCGCTCCGTTCGAGCCAGAGATGCAGGCCAGGTCGAAGGAAGTGAAGTCAATTTCCGTTGGGGCGCGGTAGGAAAGAAAACCGGAAATTCTCAGGGAGATAGGAATCACGGGCAATATTTTATCACGGCTATATCGGAGAAAACGGATCGGCGCCGACTTTGGTTGTTCCACACCTGGAGGAACAAGGGAAGCGCCATCGCTTCTACCTGCTTCGAGCTCGATGCGGACAGAACGTTTGGCCCTTGTGGAGGCGATGCCACGGAAGGCGGGCCCGGCATTGCTTTTTCTCCTAACTTTGGTGGAAGGGAGCAAGGAGGGCGCCAGGCTATGCACAACCCTACAGTTTTCCGATCACAGGGCAGCCCACCCTTGACGGATTCTCATTAACCTGATATAGTGACAACCGTTAGTGTTCGCGCTTGGAGTAGTAATAAGGTACTGGCCTTCGCGATGCTAGAGGGTCAGTATTTTTTATGATACTTGCCGAATGCTACGCATCTTATTCGGTTCTTGTAAGGAGAAATAAAGCAATGTCAGAACGTGTCGTTGGAACCGTCAAGTGGTTCAGTGCCTCCAAGGGCTATGGTTTCATTGCCCGCGAAGGTGGCCCGGATGTCTTCGTGCACTATAGTGCCATTCAATCAGATGGCTTTCGCAATCTGGAGGAAGGCCAGCGGGTAGAGTTCGAAGTCGAACGCGGCAATAAAGGCCTGCAGGCCGCCAACGTAAGACCGTTGTAAAGTCGAGCGTAGCTACCGAATTCCCTCCGGAGCAGGAGGGAATTCTTTTTTAGGAAGAGGGTCGGATGTCCACCTGACTCAGCCATCGTCCGAGGAAGAGGACGAGGAAACAGGATAAGGTCCCCACGCCGGCATTCAGTGGGCCGATAGCCGCAAAGTTCCAGTGAAGTAGTCCTGCTAGGGCGTGGCCGCCCCAGAAGCCCACTTCTGCAAGGAACAGGTGCAGCAACAGCCGCTTCAGCGGATCGCCCTTCCAGGTGTGAAAGACTGCGCCGTAGAAGGCGGCGAGGATGATTCCGAAAAGCAAGGCCGGAAACGTCATAGCACCTTTGCACGGAAAGGGGAAATGAGTATTCGATTGCAAGGGTATTGTGCTAACCGGTTGTCGGTTGACATACTCGAGAGATGATGCCACCTCCTAATACAATATCGCCATCATAGAACACTGCCGCCTGACCGGGAGTGAGCGCTCGCTGTGGCGTCTCGAATGTGATTCGTGCTTGGTTTTCTTCCAAGACCGATACGTCGGCCCAGGTTTCGGCAGCTGTATAACGTGTTTTGACCGCAGAGCGGAAGGATCCTGATGGCGGTGTACCGGCAACCCAATGAAGATCCTCCACGAGCGCCTCGCTTTGTTCTAACTCCTCCTCCGTGCCAACGATCAAACGGTTGCTACCTACGTCTTTTTCCAGCACGTACAGGCGTTGCGTGGAGGCCAAGCGCAGCCCTCTGCGTTGTCCGATGGTGTAGTCGATCAGCCCTTGGTGTTCGCCTAGCAAAGTTCCATCGCGCCTCACGATGAGACCGGGTTGGATGAGTTCAGGCGCGTGGAGACGAATGAAGCGCCGGTAGTCTTCATTCGATACAAAGCATAGATCCTGACTATCCGGGGCATATGCCACCGGCAGGTTGAGCGAGGCCGCGATGGCGCGAATCTGCGTTTTCTCATACTCGCCAACCGGGAATAAACTGTGCGCCAACTGTTCCTGATTGAGCATGTACAAGACGTAAGACTGGTCTTTGCTTCGATCAACGCCGCGTAGCAGCAGATGGCGATGCCCATCCGACTGCACGCGCACGTAATGGCCGGTTGCCAAAAAATCAAAACCGAGGGATAGAATGTGCCGGAACAAATACGTCCAGCGCACCAGGCGATTACAGGTCAAGCACGGGTTAGGGGTGCGCCCTGCCGCGTAACCATCCAGAAAAGATTGGACTACAGTCTGGCGAAACACCTCGCTTGCATCCAGCGTGTCGAAAGGGATGTGCAATTGTTCCGCAACGTGTCGCGCGAGCGCCACGGCGTCGGGATTGCAGCAACGATTGTTGTCTCCTTGCCCCGAAGCCGACCAAAGACGTAGCATGATTCCATACACCTCGCAGCCGGCCTGTTTTAACAAAGCGGCTGCGACAGAGGAATCCACGCCCCCCGACATGGCTACGGCTACTCTTGGCCTGTTCGTGTTCGTTCTGTTTACCATGAGACTACCAGCTCTCGCTGAGCGGTATATAACTTTCGATATAGACCATCCTTGCGCTGCATCAGCGCCTCGTGCGTTCCTTGTTCCCGGATGACTTTGTCTTCCAATACCACGATTTGATGTGCTCTGCGCACCGTGGAGAGCCGGTGCGCGATGAGAATGGTTGTGCGGCCTTCCATCAATCGTTCCAGCGCCTGCTGGATGAGCATTTCCGTCTCGCTATCTACGGATGAGGTCGCCTCGTCGAGGATAAGGATAGGCGCGTTCTTGAGAAGGGCGCGCGCAATAGACAGACGTTGCTTCTGTCCACCGGATAACTTCACGCCGCGTTCGCCGATGAGTGTATCGTAGCCCTGTGGCAGACTCAGAATGAACTCATGGGCATTCGCCGCTTTTGCCGCCGCGATCATCTCCTCTTCGCCTGCATCGGGCCGCCCAAACAGCAGATTCTCACGCACTGTGCCGTAGAAGAGAAATACATCTTGAAGAACAAGGCTAATTTGTTGGCGCAGGCTATCGAGGGTATACTCCCGTATATCGCGCCCGTCCAGATAGATGGCTCCGGCGGTCACGTCGTAGAAGCGCGGGATGAGACTGACCAACGTAGATTTGCCTACCCCTGTTGGCCCAACTAGGGCGGTAACGGTGTGTGGTGGAATCTTTAAGCAAATATCTTCCAACACTTTCACGCCCGGCAAATATTCGAAGGAGACATGGTCGAAGATGATCTCTCCTTGCGCCGGTTGCTCGAAACGCACGGCGCCGCGTCGATTCTGCGGCTCTTGAGGTTCGGCCAGAAGACTGGCAACCCGATCTGCTCCGGCTAAGGATGACTGAACCGACTCCCATGCGCCGCTCAATTGACGTACCGGTGCATAAAAGGTGTCCAGGTACAGGAAGAAGGCGACCAGGTCGGCGACGGGCAAGGCGCCTTGCAGAACCAATCGTCCGCCGAAATAGATGACGATGAGCGTCCCTAGCGAGGACGTGAACTCCACGAATGGCTGGAAGGTAGCCATCAAGCGCAAGGCGCGCAGCAGGGACTTGCGGTAGTTTTCAATGCCTTGCCATACGCGCTGCGTCTCCTCGACTTCGCGCGTGAACGCTTTGATCTCGCGAATACCGGAGAGGTTATCATTGAGCAGGGCGTTCAGTTCTCCCAACTGTTGTTGACGGTAACGGAAGGCCGGACGAACGTAACAGGCATAGGCACGCAGCGAGAGCGCAACGAACGGGATGGGCGCGGCGCTCAGGAGCGTTAATTTCCAGTTCAGGCTTACCAATACGGCGACTACACCGATTAAGGTAATCACGTTGACAACCACATCCGGGATGGCATGGGAGATTAGTTGCTCGAACAGATCGGTATCGTTGACCACGTTCGACATAAGCGTGCCCACTTGCTTATCCTCGTAGAATCGCAAGGAGAGGCGCTGCATGTGGTCGTAGATATACTTACGCACGTCTGAGACCACGCCCCAGCCGGCGATATGCGCTGCGTACGAGCGGACGAATTGCAATAACGCCCTTCCTAGATAGGCCAGAAGCGCTATTCCCGTGAGCTGACTGATGGAGGCAAGGTCGGTCGCTCCCTGGTCTACACTGGTCACTGCGGCGACGAGCGAGCGAATCAGCCAGGGAATGAGCAGTTGGATGCCTACCAGCGCCAGCATACTAAGCGCAGTCAAAATGAGGCGCCAAGCGTAATGTTTGGCATAGGTGAGGATCAGACGCAGCGGCTTCATAGCAGGTTCGCAAACGAGGGCATGGCCATGTTCTCGGATACTCATTATAATCGGAAAGAGAACGCAGATACGATTCCGGTTACAGAGAGCCAATTCGCCTCTTCCAGGCTGGTTGTGGGTTATAAAGTACTGGTGGTTTCTGTATGTGTGAAAGTAGCGTATGCAGAGAGATCTTTTGTCCATGAGGTGAAATGATGCCTTGGAGTTTTACCGGCGCGTCTTCTCCGGCGAGGTGGGAAGGCCCGCGAGAGGCGGTGGCTTTCGACGAGGACGGGTGGAGAAAGCTGCTCTTGAATTTCGACCGATCGGTGTACGCTGTGCGCGTGGACGAGCGCCTAGGTTTGACCGTTGAGGGCCGGCCGGTTGCCGATGGGGGAAAGGGAGAACTGCTGGCTTTTGTGCCGCCGTTGACGCCCGACAGGCTTGGCGATGAGGCGTTCAAGGCTTGTCATGGCCTGCGCTATGCCTGTTACGGCGGCGCGATGGCGAATGGGATTGCCTCGGTAGAGATGGTGCTCGCGCTGGGCAGAGCGGGCTTTCTCGGTTCGTTTGGCGCGGCTGGCCTTTCCCCGGAACGGGTGGAAGCGGCCATTCAACAGATCCAACAAGTGTTACCGCAGGGTCCCTATGCGTTCAACCTGATTTTCAGCCCGAACGAGACCGGCTTGGAGCAGAGGTTGGTGGAATTGTATTTGAAGTACGGCGTCTCTACGATCGAAGCCTCGGCGTATGTGGACTTAAGTGTGCCGTTGGTGCACTATCGTCTGGCCGGACTGCAGACGGATGCGCAAGGGAACATCCTGGCGCGCAATAAAGTGATTGCCAAACTCTCGCGTAAGGAAGTTGCACGTCGTTTCATGGAACCCGCGCCGCGCGATATCTTGGATCGCCTGTTGGCAGAAGGAAAAATTACCGAACAGCAGGCGCGGTTAGCCTTGGAAGTTCCGATTGCGGATGATATCACCGTCGAGGCGGATTCGGGTGGGCACACCGACAACCGCCCGTTGGTTGGCCTTTTGCCCAGCATGCTAGCCTTGCGGGACGAGATTCAGACCGCGCGCCGTTATCCCAAACCGGTGCGAATCGGCGCCGCAGGCGGAATCAGCACGCCGTCTGCTACACTGGCGGCTTTCGCCATGGGCGCGGCCTATGTGGTGACCGGCTCGGTCAATCAGGCCTGTGTCGAGTCAGGCGCGTGCGAGCACGTCAAAAACCTGCTTGCTCAGGCAGATATGGCCGATGTGGCTATGGCACCTGCCGCAGATATGTTCGAGATGGGGGTCAAGGTGCAGGTGTTGAAACGCGGCACGCTCTTCCCTATGCGCGCTCAGCGATTGTATGAACTTTACAGTCGCTATCCCTCCATTGAAGGGATCCCTGCCGCCGAACGCCAGAAATTGGAAACGCAGATCTTTCGCCGATCATTGGACGAAATCTGGGCTGAGACGGTGGAGTTCTTTACACGTCGTGACCCGACGCAATTGGAACGCGCAAGCCGCGATCCACACCAGAAAATGGCGCTCATTTTTCGCTGGTACCTAGGGCTTTCCTCTCGCTGGGCGGTCAACGGCGAAAAAGGTCGCGAGATGGATTACCAGATTTGGTGTGGCCCGGCCATGGGCGCGTTCAATGAATGGACTCGTCATACCTATCTGGCCCAGCCGGCCAACCGGCGCGTAGCCGATGTCGCTTTGCACCTGTTGAGAGGATGCGCCTACCTCTGGCGGGCGCGGGCCCTGGCGCTCCAGGGTATTCCGTTGCCTGCGGAACTGATGGCGTATTCCCCGCAAGAGCCATTGTTATAGAAGCAACAACGCACACGGGCCGCGTACTTCCGCATAACACTGTCAGGCATACTGCGAGAGCACGTCATGTAGGTGCGCGTTCCCCCGGCTGGACGAAGCGCATTCCTCCTCTTTTCCTGTTCTGCAACGCATGTTGCGTGTTTTGTGGCAGCGAGGGGATTGTGTCGCTGCAAGGTAGAATATCGGACAGGGAAGATTTGCCTTGCCGCTGAAGATGCTCATAGCCACCCGGGAAGGTTGTGTTTCCCCAATCTGTGCAGCGGAGCAATGGGGGGTTAGGGTGCGGATGGTAGGCGATGGGCAGGAGATGCAACCGTGGAGACTGTATCTCCTCTTGCCTTGCGCGGCATATAGACCGTGAATGTAGTCCCCTGGCCGGGTTGAGACTGGACTTCGATGCGTCCCCCGTGTCCACTTACGATTTTCTGGCATATGGAAAGTCCGAGTCCGGCGCCGCAGGCTCGTTGCTCTGAGCCGCGCACGCGGTAGAACTTATGGAATAAGCGCGGTAACGCTTCCGGTGGAATACCAATGCCTGTGTCTTCGACCCGTACAGTCCAATGCGATTCCTCGAAGTCGGCGCTTAGAGTAACCGTTCCGCCGGGGCGGTTGTATTTGATGGCGTTGCTGAGCAAATTCAATACGACTTGCTTGAATTTATCGCGGTCCGCCTCTACCGGGGGAAAATCGGCCGCTATGGAGATTGTTACGCCAACATTGTTGGCCTGAGCCAACGTCTGCATGCTTCGAAAGCATTCTTCCAACAACAGGGGCAGCTCGAAACGCGTCACATGGAATTGCACGCGGCCCGATTCCAGGCGCGCCAGGTCAAGGAAGGAAGATGCCAGGGCGTGCAACCGTTGGGTCTCGTCGTAAATGCTTTGTGTCAAGTGCTCGCGTTGCTCTTGTGAGATCTCTGGCCGGAGGAGGAGGTAGGAGGCCATGTTGATAGAGGAGAGCGGCGTCCGTAGTTCGTGGACGAACTCGGCAATTAAATCGGATTGCTGGAAGAGACGAGCGTTTTCGATAGCAATAGCTGCTTGCGCGCAAAGAACGGTTAGCAAATCTTCGTCTGCATCGTTGAACTCGCCCGAGCGTTTATTGAGCACTTCCAGGGCGCCCACTACTTTATCCTTCGCAATCAACGGCGCGCCCATTAACGATTTGGTGGGAAAGCGTGTCGCTTCCTCTACCATCCTCCAGTAACGAGGATCTTGATGAACATTTGCCACGCGGACGGCTTTGCGGTTGGCGACCACCCAGCCGGCGATGCTGTCCATCGGCACAATCAGGCCGCGCATGGTAGGTTCGTCGAGGTTGGTGGCCACTTGAAAATAGAGACGGCGGGCGTTTTCGTCATAGAGCAAGATAGACGCCGCTTCTGCCTCGGTCAGGTCGGCGGCGGCATGGACGATGCGAGTCAAAAGGGCGTCCAGGTCCAGCGTAGAGGCCAAGTCGCGGGCAATCTCTATCAGTCGGCGATAATCGTTCGCGCGTTGGGTTTCCTTGCTCACTTCTGTTGCTTCTCCAATTGAACGACCGCCTCGGCGAGTTTCCGGAATTGTTGGACGAATTGTTGTGTTGCCAGGGAATCGGCTTGATACAGGACGGCAGTAGTTTTTAGACGAGCCGCTTGATACAACAACTCCGGCGAAGGCATGATCGCGGCAGTTACAGGATGCCCTAATTGCTCTTGCACCTGAGTCCAGTTCAGTTGCAACTCAGAACGCACCCGGTGAACGGTCACCGCAAAGATGGCTTGTGGCTTGAAACCCAGGTGGGTTAGGTCGGCGATCAGGGCTTTGGCGTGCAGGACTGACGCTACTTGTGGTTCCACCACGACTACTGCTGCCTTACAAGCCTTGAGCATCCTCTGCGTGGAGGCCGGTAGACCGGGTCCAAGGTCAAGAATCAGGTAAGAGGCAAGGTATTCCAGGCGGTTCAATAGAATGTCCAGTTGTTGAGCGCTGTTTTCCAGTAGCACCGCGTCGCGCGGCTGCATGGACGCAAAGAGAAAGGCCAATTTCTCAGAAAGCGAGAAGAGCGATTCTCGTACCTTTTGTCGGCTGATGTCTATAGGATTTGCTTGCAATAACCGGGTGAGAGCGTCGAGATCCGTCTGTCCTAGATCGGCGCCGAGAGAGCCGAGACCGGGGCGCAGTTCCGCGACGATGACGCCGGTCGGCGCGTTCTGCGGGAGGTTGATCAGACTGCTGCCCAAATTCGCGGCGACGGTCGAGACGCCCCATCCGCCGCGCGCGGCAAGAACGCCGATGGTAAATGCTTGCTGCTCGGCCTGGGAGGGCGCCGCGGCAGGGCGACCTTTGGTGGCGCGCGCCAACAGGGCCTTGACGTGTGCAAGCAGTTCGGAAGGATGTGTGGGTTTGGTCAAGTAGTCGTCCGCGCCGGCCTCGAAGCCTGTGACTTTATCGTCCAGCTGAGCCTTTGCCGTAAACATCAGAATGGGGGTGGTTGCCGTGTCGGGGTTGGCGCGCAAACGCCGCGCTACCTCGTAGCCGTCCATTCCCGGCATCATGACGTCGAGCAGAATCAGGTCCGGCTTTTCGTTCTCGGCCTGAATCAATCCCTGGGGGCCGCTGGAGGCAACCACGATTTGATACCCTTGCCTTTGGAGCATCATTCCTACCAACCGCAGGGTATCCAAGTCGTCGTCAATGATCAAAATTTTTGGGGCCATAGGCACTCTCTTGTCGCGAGGTTCCTAATTCAAGTCTAGCATAAAAGGTAGCAGGGAACAAGAAGGTTTACCTTTCGCGCTGGACGGTCAGGAGGAGATTCTCTGCCTTAAGTTCACGAAGGGTGTAGCAAGGAGCGTGGAGATGATCGGCCAGCGCCTGTGCCAGTCCCTGGTCAAACGAAGCGTGCTCCATGTTGATCACCACGCTGCGGAAGCGGCGCGCCGCAATTTGCTCCGCGAAATGGTAGGCTTCCTCTTGAGGGGGAGTGGGGCCAATGGAGACGTTTCCGGCGCCATCCGTCAGGATGATGAGCAATGGCTCGACGTCCGGATGAATCAGCTGCTCTTGCCTCAGCACTTCATAGGCCATTAACAGGCCGGCGGAGAGGGGGGTCTTGCCGCCGACTGGGATGTCGGCCAGCGCGCGTTGCGCCAACTGGATGGAATTGGTGGGCGGCAGTACGAGCGTTGCGCGATTTTTTTGGAAGACAATCAGGCCAACCCGGTCGCGGCGTTGATAGGCATCGGTCAACAGGGAAAGGATGGCGCCTTTCGTGGCGGTCATGCGTTCGGCGACAGCCATAGACCACGAGGCGTCCACCACGAAGAGAATCAGGTTGGCGGCTTTTTTGACTCGCACCTTGCGCTGGAAATCGCTTTTCTGGATGGCGATGGCCAGGCGTTCGCGTTGTTGGGCGCGTCGTTTCTGGTAAGGTGCGGCGGCGCGCAGGGTAGCGTCAAACGCTACGTCGTCGGCGCGGCCGTTGGCCGGTCGCGCCTGGATGTAACGCCCGCGTTTCCGTTCGGTGCGGGTGCGCGAGCGTCGGCCGGCATGGCGGCGCGCCAGCTTGTCCAATGGCGTGTCCAGCCGGCGGGGCGCGAAGGTCTCGCCAACTTCGACTTTCTTGCCGCCCTCCCACCACTGGGCATCGCGCGAGACCTCTGTTGTCTGTCGCTGAGGCGGAACGTCATCCGGACTGTTCTGCTCGTTCTTTTCCTCTCCTGCCTCTACCTCGGTTACGAGTTTTTTTTTACTGCGCTATTTTCGGATGAGAGTTCCTCCTCGCTAGGCTGGCCTTCCTCGCCCGTCAAGCCTTGCAATTGTTCGATGCGTTCTTGCAACTGCGTGGGGGAGATCTCGGCGTGTTGGAAGGGGCCGCGCTTGAGGCGGTGAGGGAGCGCCAGTTCGGCCGCCAAGGCAATATCGCGGTTGGTAATGGCGTCGCGCCCTTCGAAGGCGGCGTGGGCGCGCGCGGCTTTCAGAATCACCAAGTCGGCGCGATGTCCGTCTACGTTAAGCGAGGATGTCAGGGAGGCAATTGTGAGCAAATCACGACGGCTATAGGATACTTTATCTACCAGCGCGCGCGCTTGTTCGATCATGCGCGAGAGCTTGTGCTCGTGGGGCAACCATCGATCGCGAAACGCATCAGGGTCTCGCTCAAAGGCAAGGTTCCGCTCGATAATCATCACGCGTTCGTGCGCCTCGCGAATGCCGGTGATGTCTACCGAGAGCGCAAAACGATCGAGGAGCTGAGGACGCAAATCGCCCTCTTCGGGGTTCATGGTCCCGACCAGGATGAAGCGCGCCGGATGCGTGAAAGAGATGCCTTCGCGCTCGACGATGTTCATGCCCATGGCCGCCGAGTCGAGCAGGACATCTACCACATGGTCGTCTAGCAGGTTGACCTCGTCGATATAGAGCAAACCACGGTTGGCGGCGGCCAGCACGCCTGGTTCAAAATGTCGCTCACCTTTTTGGATGGCGAGTTCGATGTCCAGCGTGCCCACGACGCGATCTTCGGTTGCGGAGACAGGAAGATTCACAAAGGGGATAGGTTTTTCTTCGACCGGCAGCGGCTGGCCGGCAGCTGCTCGCTCGCGGCACTCTGTGCACCAGGAGGCCGGCATGTCCGGATCGCAACCGAAACGGCAATCACGCACGACACGCACTTTTGGCAAAAGGGCGGCGAGAGAGCGCGCCGCGGTTGACTTGGCTGTACCGCGTTCCCCGCGAATCAATACGCCTCCAATGCGCGGGTCCACAGCGTTCAAGATCAGGGCGCGCTTCATGCGCTCTTGGCCGACAATTGCAGTAAACGGATAAATCGTTGGCATGTTCCACCGCCAGCTAACAACCTTCGGAAGGGGATTATACTGCTTCTTGAGAGAGAATACCAGATGTCGCTTTGCAAGGTGGATGCAAGAATTGCCGGCGGCGATCCGCGTAGAGGCGATGTGTCCTGTGTGGGTTGAAGCCCTTGTTCTCGTTCCATGGAGGAGGGTGGGCGAGGGTTGGATAGGGATGAGATGATAGGAACGGCCGGCCGTGTTTGCGAGCGGGTTGCTAACAGACGGGTAAGGTTGGCCTGCTATAACTTGACACATGTCCAGCCCTGTGCTAAATTAGCAATAGGCTTGCGCCCTCTCGCGGCTTGCAACATTTTGTTGAGACAAGGAGGTAACGTTGACCAAGAATCGTACTCAACTCATGGTAGATCGCTTGCGCGAACTTCAGGCGTCCTCGCCGGATATTGAGGCCTCGGCGGTGGTCAGTGTAGATGGCTTGAGCATTGCCTCAGCGTTGCCGCAAGGGGTAGAGGAGGATCGCGTTTCGGCTATGTCGGCGGCGATGCTTTCGTTGGGCGAACGCATTGCGACAGAACTGGGACGAGGCTCGCTAGAGCAGGTTTATATCAAAGGCCAGAAGGGATACGTGGTGCTGATGTCGGTGGGAGAAGATGCCGTGTTGACTGCTCTGGCGCGCGAGCAGGCCAAATTGGGTCTGATTTTCCTGGATATGCGTCGAGCTGCCGAAGACCTGGCGAAACTTATCTGACAGGCGGTCTGTTATGGAGAGAATACCGAAGAGTGGTTACTACTACGCCAACAAATTCGCCCGCATTGCCCTGGCAGCCTACGAAGAGATCATGGGCAAGAACGGGTTGAACGCGATTCTGAATCTGGCCGGTCTCAGTCATCTGATTGATAATTACCCTCCGGATAATCTTGAGCGTGAGTTCGATTTTGCAGATTTTAGCTCTATTCACATTGCCTTAGAGGAGATGTATGGGCCGCGTGGCGGACGCGGCTTGGCGTTGCGCGCCGGGCGCGCTACCTTCAACGATGCCTTGCGCAACTTTGGCGCGCTGGCCGGGGTAGGCGATTTGGCGTTCAAAGTCTTACCTCTGCAAGCCAAATTGCGCATTGGATTACCTGCTGCGGCGAAGATCTTTTCACAGATTACGGATCAGGAAACAACGGTTGAGGAAGCGGAGAACGAGTTCCTGTGGAAGATCCATCGCTGTCCGGTGTGTTGGGGGCGTAGCGGCGCCGATAAACCCGTCTGTTACATTGCTACGGGTCTGTTGCAAGCCATGCTTTCCTGGGTTTCCGGCGGACTGGAATTTCGCGTGAATGAGTCCAAGTGTGTGGCTATTGGCGATACCTTGTGTGAGTTCGTCATCCAAAAGGAACCGAATCCATGATCCGGTAGAGACAAGTATGGCTGAGGCGAAGTCCAAACTGTTAATCATCGAGGACGACCTGGATATTGCCGACATGTTGAACGCTTATTTTCGCGTTCAGGGCTATGATGTGTTTACGGTTAACTGGGGCGAAGACGGGGTGCGCGCTTGCCAGACGCATCGCCCCGACCTGGTGATTCTGGATATCCGTTTGCCGGATATTGATGGTTTTGAGGTAGCGCGCCGTTTGCGCGCCGACCGCCGCACCCAGGATATTCCCATTATCTTTCTGACGGAGAAACGCGACCGCGCAGATCGGTTGCAGGGGCTAGAAGTTGGCGCAGAAGCCTATCTTACCAAGCCCTTCGATGTCCAGGAATTGCGCTTGCGCGTCCAGAATGTGCTGCAGCGTGCAAGACGAGTTGCGCCGACCAATCCGGTAACGGGATTGCCGGAGGGCGCGGCCGTGGATGAACGTCTGGTGGAGTGCCTGCAAGCGGGAGCCTGGGCCATTTTGACGGTTTCGTTGGAGAACCTGGAGGCATTTCGCGAATCGTACGGTTTCGTGGCTTCCGATGATGTGCTGCGCGCGATGAGTCTGATGATCCAGAACACGTTGCGCGAAACCGGCAGTGCTGGTAGTTTCCTCGGCCATCTCGGTCCATCCGATTTTGTGTTGGTTCTTTCACCAGACGACTTACCCATCCTGGAAGAACGGTTACGCAACCGCTTGGAGCAATCCCTGGAGTATTTTTACCCGTTGAAAGATCGCGAACAAGGGCGAGGATATACGAGTCGGCTGGCCCTCCGTTTTGGCGTTGTGCACGGCGAAGCGAGCCAATATCAGTCGCTCGAACAACTTAAGAGCGCCTTGATGGCATAGGAGTTTACTTTTGCAGGTTACTGTTACAATACCCACGTACAATGAAGCGGAGAACCTGCTTAGGCTGGTCTCCGCTTTGTTTGCGCTTCCTCTCGATCTGCGCGCGATCGTTGTGGATGACGCCAGTCCGGATGGAACAGGACAAGTAGCGGAGAAACTTGCAGCCTCTTTTCCGGGGCGAATGCGTGTGATTCACCGCGCCGGAAAGCTGGGGTTGCGTTCAGCGTATCTGGATGCCTTCCGTCTTGCCTTGCGCGATGGGACGCAGGCCGTGGCTCAAATGGATGCGGATTTCTCCCATGATCCGAGCGTCCTCCCGCTCATGGTAGAGCGCTTGCAAGATTGTGACGTGGTTTTCGGTTCACGCTATACGACAGGCGGCGCGGTAGATGAGCACTGGCCGTTCTGGCGTAAGGCGCTCTCCGCTTGGGGAAATTTCTATGCCCGCACGATATTGGGGTTGCCGTTGCGCGATGTGACAACAGGCTATCGTCTCTGGCGCGCGGAAGCCTTGCGGGCAATGCCCCTCGAGCGCATCAGCGCCAGCGGCTACGTCTTTCTGGTGGAGATGGCCTACTTGGCGCATTGCCTTGGTTACCGTATGGTGGAAATCCCCATCTACTTTGCGGACCGTCGCTGGGGGAAGTCAAAAATGTCGTTTGGAATTCAACTGGAAGCGGCGCTGCGCGTCTGGCAGGTGCGCTGGCAATATCGGGATTTGCAAGCGGCAAGGAAAACCTAGCCGACTCGTTCGGCGTCCAACAGACGTTCCCACTCAAGCAGACTAAGAGTCTCGGCGCGGCGAGTGGGGTCAAGATTGGCGCGCGCGAACAGGGTTTCGCTCTCCTGCGGCGGGAGCGCAAGTGCGGCGGCGAGAGCATTGCGCAGCGTCTTGCGTCTCTGCGCGAATCCAGCTCGAATCAGTTCGAAGAAGCGGGGCAGCTTATGGGGAGCAATAAGCGGTGTAGGGTAGATTTCAATGCGCACCACCGCCGAATCCACTTTGGGGGCGGGGTAGAACGCGCCGGCCGGTATGTGCGCTATGATTGTTGGTTTCCCGTATACCTGTACCGAAAGGGCGAGCAGGCTCATTTTCCCCGGCATGGCGCAGAGGCGTTCGGCGACCTCGCGCTGGACGGTCAATATCAGGCGGCGTGGCCGCCGTTCGGTCTCCAGAAGATGGCGAATAAGCGCAGAGGTAATGTAGTAGGGAATGTTGGCAACCACGAGATACCCTGTTGTTTCCATTAGGTCGCCAGGCGAAAGGCTGAGAATATCACCGTGCACCAACTTTACGTTCGAATAAGGCGTAAGGACGCTTTGTAGAATAGGGAATAATCGCTCGTCTAATTCGACTGCAATCACTTGGCGCGCCTGAATCGCCAAGTAACGGGTGAGATTGCCAACGCCGGCGCCGATTTCCAGCACGTCGTCTTGCGATTCGACGCCTGCTGCCTGGACGATTCGTTGTAAGGCGTGGGTATCTTGCAAAAAAGATTGCCCTAAGCCTTTGCTTGGCCGCAAACCGTATTGTCGAAGCAGGGATGGAATAGGCAGGGGAGGTAGGGAAAGGACATCCATAGGGGACTTGTCTTCCTCTATATCTATATCTATCCTAGACCCTTAGCCTAGGGCGAGAGAGCGCAGACTAGGGCAAGAGGTATACCGGATTGGGAGGGACGGGCGTCAGGAAATAGACCGTGACCCAACCGGTCATCGGTTGGTACTCCTCCTCGCTCCAGCCCAAATCAATCCAGTACCGACCGTCTGGGAAGCCGGCGCCGACATCTTCTACGGTCGCCCGGCCGTAACCGGGAATGTAGAGCGGCTGCCCTCGGAAAGCATAGTACCAGGCGCGCTTCATGGCTACCACGCCCTTTTGCACCGGTTTGCCGCTGGATGTATAGTAGTAGCAGACGCCCGGCGTTCCGCTGCGGCAGGGCGAGTAGGAGGTGGCATACATGCGCAGAACTCGCCAATACTCGATGGTAATGCCGTCTATGACCGCGGCGCGGATGGTGATTTTCGTCCCATACCCAACGACGCGATCCTGCGGCGGGCGGACGACTGCCTCTTCCTCGACCTGGCGCGTGTGTTTCATGTCGTCTTCCAGCCGCACGCGCGTGCGACCGACAGCCAGGCCAACCTCGCCGGCTTGCAGGAGGGCAGTCTGATCCAATTCTAGTTCGGCGGATGCCTCGAATCGGGACTCGTAAGGGATAGATGTCTGGGTCAGCGTCACGACCTCGCGCACGCGTAGAACGCGAATACGACCATCGGCAGGGAGTGGTTCGTCTTCGGCAGGGAGGCTGTAGTCCAGAGCGGTTAGGGGCATGCCGGCTTCGGCAAGCGCCTGACCCACCGTGTGGGCGGCCGAACGAATGGGCACCTCGCGACCGTCCACCAAAACGGTTAGGTCTCGACCGGGCTGGTGGATAATCGTCATGCCGTTCTCGATAGGCGTATCGGGGGGAGGGAAGAGAAAGTCGCCTTCCTGCAGAGGGATACCCGCTTCTATGAGCGCTTCGCCGACCGTCAAAGCGCCGGTTTGCAG